>Ga0209806_1001290_pt1 | contig 16722 bp, 13 predicted proteins | sample GraSoiAngelo_152_FD_186166 | JGI IMG/M metagenome (GOLD analysis project Ga0209806, IMG submission 186166) | Grasslands soil microbial communities from the Angelo Coastal Reserve, California, USA - 14_1009_12_30cm (SPAdes) (version 2) | ecosystem: Environmental > Terrestrial > Soil > Grasslands ... | reverse complement strand
GCAGCAGTTGCGGCGTCACCAGCGTGGTGGTTTGCAGGAATTGGCGCAGCTGGTGAATCTGAATACGCTCGTCCATGTCCTGCAACCACTGGCGAGCTTGCTCGACCGACTCCTTCGGCGGTTGCTCGACGCCTGTCTCCAGATCGATGCAGGGCGTCAGATCAATGACGAACTCGCGCGCTAGCGCGGAGTAGGTCGGGTACAGGATGCGAGCGGCACTCCACTCGGCGGTTAATTGATTCAGTTCAGGCATATTTCATGATCCCGTCCGGATATCTCGAACCAGGCAAGAAAGCTGCGCTCGAGCAGACCGCAGTCGGTCTGCAATAGTCCGGCAAATTGAAAGGGGGAGGGCGGAAGCGGGGAGAGCCTTCAACGTGAGCCTCAAGGGCGGTCAAGGGCTCCCCCTCTTCCCGGTTAGAAAGACTATGTTGGGGAGCCGTCGGGTCCGCGTTTACACGATTTCCCATGCACGGCAGAAACCAAAGCAAGAACCGGAAGTACGTGCGCGTAAGTAGTGGGAAACAAACGAGAGTGGGGTTTCAGACGAGACAGAGCATTGGATCGTCTCGCAGCTTGCATCTCACAATGAGACGAAATCTCACGTTTCTCTAATCAGCGGGGTTGCTTCCGGCCATTGGAACAACGCTGGTGGAGGGACAGGCTTCTCGCCCGTCCAGCGGGCGGGGACGCCCCCGCTCCATTTAGGTCATTGCAGAGCCTGGCTCGAGACCGCATGCATGCGGCCACCGATGTTGTACCGCTTTAGTTTTCGATACAAGGTCGCGCGGCTGATGCCGAGCATCTTTCCAGCCAGCGCTTTGTCTCCTTTGACCTGCTGGAAGACGCGCTCGATGGTCGTGCGCTCAATATCCTCTAAATCGGTCGTCGACAGCTCCTCGGTCGAACCAGCCGGCGCGCCGTCGGTGGCCTGAGATACCGATGCGATGGCGGGCGGCAGATCATCCAGGTCAAGGACCTGATGGTCTGCCAACGCGACGGCCCGTTCCATGCAGTTTTCCAGCTCGCGGACGTTTCCCGGCCAGTCGTATTGCAGGAGAGATTTCATCGCAGCGTTGGTCACCTGCACGCTGCGGCCAGGCGCGCACCGCTCCAGAAACCAATGGGCCAGCGTGGGAATATCGGAACGGCGCTCTTTTAACGGCGGAACGTGGACGGTAACTACATTCAAACGGAAGTAGAGGTCCTTGCGAAAAGTGCCCGCGCGATATTCCTGCTCCAGGTCGCGATTGGTGGCGGCAATCACGCGGACATCCACTTTTGCGCGCTGGTTGCTGCCCACGGGGCGTACCTCTTTCTCCTGCAACACGCGCAGCAGCTTGGCCTGCATTTCGAGGGGCAGCTCGCCGATCTCATCGAGGAAAATGGTTCCGCCGTCGGCGGATTGAAATAGACCGGTTCTGGCCTTGAGGGCTCCGGTGAAAGCTCCCTTCTCGTAACCAAATAATTCGCTTTCAATCAGAGTAGGCACGAGCGAGCCGCAGTCGACCGCGACGAATGGCCGATTGGCAAACGAACCGCGGAAGTGGATCGCGCGCGCCACCAATTCCTTTCCGGTGCCGCTTTCGCCGGTAATCAGCACGGGGGTGCGCGTATCTTTCAGGCGGGAGACCATGCGCAAGACGTCCTGAATTTTGGCGGAGGAGCCGACGATGCCGTGTAGTTGGGTCTCGGTGTCCATGCGATCGCGCAGGAACTGATTTTCCTCGACCAGGCGGACTTTCTCGGCCATACGCCGGAGAAACAGGCGCAATTCTTCCAACGGCGAGAAGGGTTTGGCAATGTAGTCGTAGGCGCCGAGCTTCATGGCTTGCACGGCGGTTTCGACCGAGCCGTGGCCCGTCATCACCGCGACCTCGGTACGGGGCAGCATCTTCTTTACTTTTTCCAGAAACTCCAGCCCCGACATGTTGGGCATGACCATGTCGGTGAGAATCATATGCGCGGGCTGCTCCTCGAGCAGGGCGATGGCGGTTTCGCCACTGGCCGCCTCCAGGCATACGAACCCCAATGCTTCTCCTACGGTGACGCACAGGCGGCGAATGCTCTGTTCGTCATCGACAATCAGCAAGCGAATGCGAAGGTCTTCACTCACAGCACTTTCCCCATGGTCTTTTCGACGACCGAAATGAATTGCTGCACCCGGAAGGGCTTCTCCACGCAGGGAGCGCCGGTACGGCGCAGCGTTTCGACGGTTTGTTCGTTAGCAATGTCGCCGGTGATGAACACCAGCCGGGAGGTCAACTCGGGGCGGTGTGTGGCAATCCAGGCGTGCACGTCAGCCCCGTTCACGCCGCCGGGAGTCACCATGTCAGAAACGACGCCCAGAAAATTTCCCGAGCCAAGCAGTTGCAGGCCTTCAGCGCCCGACTTCGCGCACACGACCTGGTAGCCGCTGCGTTCGAGCGTGGCACATACGTAAGCCATAACACCGGGCTCGTCTTCGATCAGCAGGATGGGCAGAGGTTCGGGTTTTATGGCGGGCATACTCATCGTTGCACGACTCCTGCGGCGACTCCGATCGAGGCTGACTCGGAAACGGAGGGCAGGCGAACAATGAAAGTCGCCCCCTGAGCGCCGGTGTTGTTGTGGCACAAGATCTCGCCTCCGTGCTCGCGCACAATGCCATAGCAGATGCTCAAGCCAAGGCCGGTTCCCTTCCCGACTTCCTTGGTGGTGAAGAAGGGATCGAAGATGCGGTCGGGCTGGCCGATGCCAGTTCCGTTGTCGCGGAAAGAAACCTCGACGTAGGTGCCGAGGCTGGCAGTCATGATCTCAATGCGGGCGGGACGACCGGTCTCGCGCACGGCATCGTAGGCGTTGTTCATGATGTTAAGGAACACCTGCTGCAACTGGTGGGAATCGCCCACTACCGGCGGAAGACTCTCGTCGAGGTGCTCCACGATCTCGACCCCGTGGCTGTTGAAGTCATAGGCGCGCAACTGGATAGTGCGGCGCAGGATGCCGTTCAGTTGCACGGGCTTGCGCTGGGGCGGCATCTGGCGGGCAAAGCTGAGCAGGTTCTGCACGATCTGCTTGGTGCGCTGCGCTTCCTGCAGGATGACGCGAAGGTCTTTGCGGGCCGCTTCCGGCACGTCGGCGTTCTCCATCAGCAGGTCGGCAAAGCCGAGGATGGCCGTCAACGGATTGTTTACCTCGTGTGCGACCCCTGAGACCAACTGGCCGACGGCCGCCATCTTCTCGGCGTGGATGAGCTTCGACTGCAGCATGGCGGAATCAGTGATGTCGGTCATCACCACCACGATGCTGGTCACAATTCCCTGCTCATCGCGCATGGGACTCAGATTCACAGAGAACTGGCCGACCCGGCCGTCTCCGCGCAGGACCTGCAAGTCAAGATTGTCGACTGGATGGCCGGAGAGGGTGGAGTTCAGGGCTTCCATTAATACCGGACGGCGGATCTGCGAGACAAGGTCCGACAGCGGGCAGCCGACCAGTTGCCGCTGCTCGTAGCCAGCGTCATACCAGCGGCGGTTGGCGTAGCTGATCAAGCCGGCGGTGTCGACCACCAGAATCAAGCTTTGGGTGTTGTTGAGAATCTTCTCGGAAAAGTCGCGCGCATGCTGCAACTCGGCCTGATAGGTCTTCAGGCCGGTGATGTCGAGCATCAGGCCGCGATATTGCAGGACCTGGCCGTGGGCATCCGGAACGGCGAAGGCATTGATCAGCACGTGGATTGCGCTGCCGTCTTTTCGGCGCAGTACTTCCTCATGGTTGCGCAGAACGCCATGCTGCTGCATGACTTCATTCAGACGACGCAGGCGCTCCGGGGATGAATACAGCTGGGTGGGAATGTCGATCTTCAGCAGCTCGTCACGGTCGTTATAGCCGAGCATCCGGACCAGCGCGTCGTTGACCTCAATAAAATGCCCGGAAGGAACCGCGAAGAAGAGCCCTTCCTGAATGTTGTCGAAGAGTTCCCGGTAACGGCGCTCGGCTTCGCGGCGGTCGGTGATGTCCTTGAGAACATGAATGGTATGTTGCCGTTCGCTGGAGGAAGCGTGGATGCGCGAGGTGGACACCAGGTACATCCGTTCCAGCACCTGGTGGACGTACTCGTCGGGGCCATCGCTGGAGGTCCGGCAAAAGGGGCAGCCGTACGCGGGAGACTCGTGGGACAGCGCGACCAGAGCGCGCATGTTTACGCCGATAAGGCTGCTGGGCGGAACCCCAATGAACTCCGCCAAGCTGCCATTCACGCGCAAAACATTCTGGCTCTCGTCATGCACCACGATGAAGTCGGTGATCGCATCGAAGATCTCCATCCAATGGCGATTGGCCTTGCCCATGCGCGCAAAGAGTCGGGCATTTTCGAGCGCGACTGAGGCATGACTGGCAATGGCGTGGAGCAGTTGTTCGTCCGCGGTGGTAGGAGATTTCGCGCGATTGGCCAGGCATAAGACGCCCACCAGGTCGTCGGCCGCACCCTTCAAGCGCAGGAGGATACAGTCGTTCCAGCCCAAAGCAGCAGCGAGCGCGGAGCCGATCAGATCGGGCGCCGCTCCGCTGTAGAGCCGGTCCGGGTGCTGGGCGAAGAATTCCGAGAGCGCATGGCTGAGTCGCCTTTGCAGGCTGCGATCCGGACCACTGCCCGAGCCATTCTCGAGGACCACGGTCTCAAGAACCGAGTCCTGGAAGAGAGCGAGGGCGGCCGCACCTGCTCCGGAAAGCTCGGCCGCCCGAGTGACAAATCGCTGGTTGAATTCCGGAAGGTGTACCAGGCTGCTGAGCTCGAAGGCCAATCCCATCAGCGCTTCCGCGCGTTTCCGGTGCTGATCGGAGAGATGCAGGTTGCGCATGACCTCAAGCGCAACCGCGACCTGCGCGGCTAATGCACGGGCACGGCGGATGTCCTCGGGCGAGACGCCTGCATGGTCGAGACGGTCGAGCACCCCAAACATGCCCATCACGTTGCCGTCGGAGCCCAGCATGGGAACGGCAAGGAGTTGTTTGATTTCGAACTTCGCGATGGCTTCGAGATTCGCGCCGGGGAGTTGGGCGACGTCGTCGCTCCAGAAGACCTCTTTCGCGATCAGCGCCTTGGTTCCGATACCCTCGGGGAAAGTCAGATCGACCCGGCGCGCGGCGCCTTTTTCGGCGCCCAGCCGGACCCGGAAGGCGCCGTCTTCGAGGAGCCCGATAAAGCAGCGTCCGAATCCGAGGAAATCGGCAGCGCGCACCACGAAAGCTTCCAGAAATTTATCCAGGTTTCCAATGGAGCTGAGCTCGGAGGAAATCTCCAGCAACTGGTGCAGTTCGTGCGCCTGGCTGCGGGCGGTCGAATAGAGTTCGGCATTGGCCACGGCCACGGCGCCAAATCCGGCGACTGCCGAAACCAGGGATCTCTCGTCCACCGTAAAGATGCCGTCCTGGCGCGGATAGACGAGGATTGCTCCCTGCGTTCGCGATGTGCGGAAGGGTGCTGCCAGAAGCATGCCCGAGGGGACCAGGTCCCCCAGTGAATGGGAAGCAGCGTCGATCGAGACCGTAACCGGCTCTCCGGCCGTCACGGCGCGGGCAGCCAGATCGGCGGCAAAGCGCAGGGCCGTGCGGTCGTAGCGGGCACGGGCGGACTTGTTCAGCTGAGGAGTATCAGCCGAAATGCCCCGTAATTCAAACGGGCCCTCCTGGCGCAGGAAGACGCAGACCAGGCGCGCCCGCAGGAGGACGCGAATGCGGTCCGCGAGCGCCTCAATCACGGCTGCCACATCCGGATTCCCATGCAGCGCGTGAGCAACCTCGGCCAGGATCTCTGCCCGGCGGTGGTCTTCTCGGGAAGCTTCGGTCAGGCGACGGGCTTCGAGCAGGCTGCCCAATTGTCCGGCCACGATGGTCGCTTTTGCCGCCAGGTCGTCATTGAAGAAGCCGGGCTTGGAGTCGTGCAGGAAGGCAACCGCTCCCAATACTTCATTGGACACGACCAGCGGCGCGGCCATCATGGCGCGGGCGTTGAACTCGGCGGCGCGGGCGTAGCGGGAGGAGTCGAGAAAATTCACAAAAATCGTGCGCCGCTTGCGGATCGCCTCCCCGGTCACGGCGCTTTCGGATGCCTTCATATGAAGGCCGCGGAAACGCTCCGCCATGATTCCGTCCGCCTCGGCACCGACCATCTCGTCGGGAGAGAGACACTGCCAGAAGTAAACTCCGCTCGTCTGAAAGAACTCGCGTGTCTCACGGCAGAACAGACGGATCAACGATGCGACGTCGGTTCCCTGCGCAGCGGCGGCGGAAAAGCGCAAGAGCAACTGCTGGAAGGCTTCGTCGGAGCGAGGATTGGAACCCTCGACGAGCGTCGTGTCTCCCGCGTGCATGGTGTGAAAAGCACCGCCTGCCCTGATGGGCTAATCGTGCAAGTATTTGAATATAAGGGGAAAGTACCGTGGCATCTCATTTTGAGTCAAGTGAATTAGATTCGAGGTGTCGAAGTGTGAATCCCCAGAATTCAGGAGGGCGCGTTGTCTCAGAATGAGAATCAGTCGACTGGAAACCTCGTTCCTGAGATATCTCTCACCCCGCACCTCAAGACCTGCTGTTAGCAACAGCCTTCATTCTGTTCTGCGACAGCTACTTATCCGCGGTCACCAAAGTAATGTTCCCAACGATAAAGCTGGCACGGGCTTTGCACTTGCCGGGGTAGGATTTTTTTTGTGTACGGGAGGGGCCGTGTCTCGAGCAATGAAACGTTGGTTCGGTGAAGCGTTCTTAGCGGCTGCGGTGGGGTTCGTCCTTCTGCATCCTTTGTCGAGCCATGCCCAGCAGGATCAAATCACCCGCAAGGTCAAAACCAGGGTGTCGCCCGCCTACCCGGAACTGGCCCGGCGGATGAGCATCGCGGGCGTGGTGAAGGTGCAGGTAGTTGTAGCTCCGAATGGCACGGTGAAGAACACCAAGGTGGTGGGCGGTCATCCCCTGCTGGTGAATGCGGCGGTCGATGCCATCAAGAAATGGCGCTTCGAACCGGCCGCAGATGAGACTACGGGCGTGGTTGAGTTCAAGTTTGACCCGAGCGTCGCCACGCAATAGCGAGCGTTCGAGGCCGGCATTTCGCGCGAGATGGTCGGTTTTTTGAGTGGAGGAACAGCGATGACGCTGCGCAACAGGCTTTACATGAACTTCGGAGCCGTCCTTGTGATGGTCCTGGTCATGTTCTTAGTCAATTGGAGAGCCGTGAATCGCGAGCATGAGGCGAAGAAGGCGGCGGACTCATCGCAGGAACTGTCGGACGCGACCGATAAGGTCAAGTTCCAGATGATGCAGAACCGGCTCTATCTGAGCAACTACCTGCTCAGCGGCGATACCCGCGAAGTGGACCGCATGAATGAGGGCGTGCGCTCACTGAACGACAAGCTGGAAAAGACCAAGGAGTTGGCTGCCTCAGAGCAGGAGAAAACCGCTCTCGAAAAGGTGCAGCAACTGGAACAGAACTGGGCTAAGGAATTTGCGCAACCGCTGGTCGAGAAGCGTAAGGACGTGGACAGCGGCAATGCCACGGTCGCGGAACTGCAGATTTTCTATCTCCAGAAAGACGCCTCGTCCTGGGTAAAGAACACAACCGAGTATCTGGACGCGGCCGACAAGGAAAACAAGAAAATCGTCGATGAGCGGCACAAATCAGATGACACGGCCGCCAACTGGACGATCCTGGTTTCGTTCGTGAGCATGCTGCTGGCGCTGGGCGTCGGCATCGGGATCGCGTATCGCACCGCAGCCTCCATTACCGAACCACTTGCAAAACTGATGACGGTGGCGCACAAGATCGGCAACACCGGCGATCTGGACCACAATGTCGAAGTAGATCTCACGCGGCAGGATGAGATCGGGGAGTTGGCGCGCACTTTTGCCAACATGGTCACCTACCTGAAGGAGATGGCGGCAGTCTCGGAAGCCATCGCGAATGGCAACTTGATGGTCCAGGTCGAGCCGCGCTCAAAGCAGGACACCTTGGGCCATGCCTTCCAGCAGATGGTGGAGAGCTTGCGCGCGCTGGTGCGCAGCGTTCGGGACCTGGCCTCGCAGGTGGCGAGCGCATCCAGCCAGGTGGCGGGCGCCTCCGACGAATCGGCCAAGATCAGCCTGCAGGGTTCTTCCGCGATTGACGAAGTCACCAGCACGATGCACGAGATGAGCGTGAACGTGCAGAACATGGTGAAGAGCACGCAGACCCAGGCCTCCAGCGTGAGCGAGACCTCCGCCTCGATTGACCAGATGGTGGCTTCGATCCAGCGCGTGGCCGATACCGCCAAGGTGCTGCTCGATATTTCCAACCGCTCGCGCGAAGAAGTCCATAGCGGCATCACCACCATGGACAAGGCGACCGAGGGCTTAACGAAGATCAACAACACCATTCGTTCGTCGGGGGCCATCATCGACGCGCTTGGGCAACGAGCGGACGATATCGGCAAGATCATCGAAGTGATCGACGACCTGGCCGAACAGACCAACCTGCTTGCGCTTAACGCCGCGATTGAAGCGGCGCGTGCCGGGGAGCATGGCCTCGGCTTCGCAGTGGTGGCGGACGAAGTCCGGAAGCTGGCGGAGAAGTCTGCGCAATCCACCAAGGAAATTTCCGAACTTATCCAGAGTATTCAGAAGGAAGCCCGCAAGGCCGTCGAGAACATGGATGAGAGCACGACCATCGTCAACGAAGGCCTGGAACTGGGTGGCGAGTTGAACGGGGCGCTGCGCAAGATCTCGAACGTGGTCACCGAGGTCTACAAGTTCGCCCAGGAGATCGGCGCGGCCACCAACGAGCAATCGCATGGATCTTCGCAGATTGCGCGGGCCACCACGCGGCTGAACGAAATCACGCACGAAATCAATTCCGCGGTGGAGGAGCAGGCATCGGGCGCGCAAGCCGTCGTGAAAGCCATGGAACGCATGCGCGAACTGATCCAGCAGAGCACCTCGGGGTCAACCGAACTGGCCGCTTCCGCCGAGCAAATGTCGAAGATGTCGCGCGAACTGCTGGATGCGCTGGAGCGCGTAGCCGGGCGGACGGGCGAAGTCGACGAGCATACGCGCAGAGCCGACCGGGTTCCGGCGAAGGGTGCGCGTCACGCCAGCGCAGGGGCATAGAGGATGAGCATGGAGCGGCACACGAGTCCTGCGCAAAACCGCGAACTGCAGATCGTCGGCTTCCGGGTGGGCAACGAAACCTATGGAGTGCCCATCACGGCGCTGCACGAGATCGTGCGCGTGCCCGATATCACGGCGGTGCCCGACGCGCCCGAGTACATGGAAGGCGTGATCAATCTTCGCGGCAAGATCGTGTCGGTAATCGACCTGCGGAAACGCTTTGGGATCAAAGAGGCCGCCGCCAGCCGCCGCAATCGCATTCTGGTGGTGGAGCACAACGGGCGGCTTAACGGTCTGATTGTGGACTCCGCCTCCGAAGTGCTCAAGATTGCCGCCGCGGACATCGAACCGCCACCCGCCGTGCTGCAGGAAGGCGGTCTCAATTGCGTGACGGGACTGGGCAAGTACCGGGGGCGACTCATCATGTTGCTGGACACAAGCAAGCTCCTGGAGTTTGGCAGTCTGCGCACTCCAAAAGCTGCGGGAGAAACGAAGCCGGCAGCCAGCTCGAAGACGGAGGTTCGCGGCGCGGCTGCACGTTGAGCAGAACTGCACCGGATCAACCATGGCCACACCAGGAGCAGCACCAGCGCCGGCGCTCACGGAAGCGGAACTGAAACTGTTGCAGGCTCTCGTTTACCAGGAATGCGGCATGCATTTCGACGAGCGGCGCACGCATTTTCTGCAGGACCGTCTGCAGCGCCGGCTGCGCGAGTGCCAGCTCGATTCCTTTTATAGCTACTATCGGCTTCTGATCAGCGATGCCGGCAAAGCGGAACTGGCTCAGCTGCTGGAGAATCTCACCGTCAACGAAACCAGCTTCTTCCGCAACCGCGCACAGCTAGAGCTCTTTCACAAATATGTTCTGGAAGACCTGCTGCGCCGCAAGCAGGAGCGGCGCGATTTCTCACTGCGCTTCTGGAGCGCGGGCTGCTCGACCGGGCAAGAGGCCTACACCATGGCCATGCAGGTGGCCGATGCGCTTGCCTATTACTACATGCGCAATCCGCTGCCGGTGGAGGCGCCGACGCCCAAGCCGCTGATTCCCGCGCCCTGGAAGGTGGAGATTCTCGCCAGCGACATCAGCTACTCGGTTTTGCGCGCGGGGCAGGACGGCATGTACAGCGAGAATCAAATGTCGGCCGTCGACTACAGCTACCGGCTGCGCTATTTCGACAAAATCGGCGAACGGTACGCGGTCAAGAAGGCTCTGAAGGAAGTCGTCCACTTCGACTTTCATAACCTGAAGACGGAGTACTTGCCGCAGCGCAACGATGTGATCTTCTGCCGCAACGTCATGATGTATTTCGACGAGGCCGAGCAGAAGCGGCTGATCAACAAATTCTATCGGTGTTTGAATCCGGACGGCTATCTGTTCGTCGGACACGCCGAAAGCCTGCTGGGCCTGACGGAAAAATTTCAGATGGTGCACCGCAACAATGGGACCGCCTATCAACGCGTCGAGGTGAAGCTGTGAGCCAGTCGGACGATCGCATGGCGGAACTGCGCGAGCTCTTTTTTGAGAGCGCGCAGGAACTTCTCCAGGCGCTGAACGACGAAGCGCTCAAGCTGGAGAAGCATCCCGGCGATTCCGAGATTGTGCGGACGCTGCGCCGGATCGTGCACACCCTGAAAGGCGATGCCGCCGCCTGCGGCTACCGCGAACTCAGCGAAGTGGCGCACGAACTGGAAGACGCGCTGGCGCTCGAGTCGGCGGCTGCGCACGCGAGCCTTGCCGAAGTTGCCTTCACCGCCGCAGATCTGTTTTCCGCGATGCTGGCGGCCTACCGCAAACGCGCCAAGCTGCCTTCCCGCGATCCGCTCCGCAAGATGGTGAAGAAGCTTGCCCAGGAACCGGGCGCGAAGCAATCGGGACGCAGGAAAGCCGCGGTCACGGCCAAGACGCTGGGCTGGACAGAATACGAAAAACTGGCGGTCCAGAAAGCGCAGGAGGGCGGCAATTTCGTCTACCACGTGCAGGCGCAGATTGATCCGCATTGCGCCATGCCCATCGCCGCGCGGCAACTGGTGCAGAACGCGCTGGCCGGAATGGGAGAAGTGCTGGCGGCACGTCCGGAAGCAGGCTCTTCCGCGCCGACGAAATCGGCGGAGTTCCTGCTGGCGACCGATAAGAGTTGCGAGGAAGTTTCCGGCAAGTGCCAGATTCCCACCATCGTTGCCAGCGTGAAGGCGGAGTTGCTGCCCGGCGGAGTTGCGACGGCCCCGAAGCGTGCCGCCAGGAAAACTGTGAAAGCTGCCGAAGCAGAAATCGCTTCTCCGGCGCCCGAAATTCCGGCAGTTGAGGAACCGGCCCCAGCGCCGGTTGCGGAAGAAACCGTCAGTGAGAACACCACCCAACCGCACACGACGCTGGCGGAAAACATTTTGCGCGTGGATGCGGAACGAATCGATTCCGTGCTCAACCTCGTCGGCGAACTCATCATCGGCAAATCGATGCTGCAGCAGGCGCTCAATGAATTCTCGAAGGTCTATCCCAAAGAAGCTCTGCGGGGGAAATTCGCCGATGCCATGGCCTTCCAGGCGCGCGTACTGAATGATTTGCAGCGCTCGGTGATGAAGATTCGCATGGTGCCGGTCGAGCAACTGTTCCGGCGCTTCCCGCGCATGGTGCGGGATGTCGCGCGGCAGTGCGGCAAAGATGTCGAACTGGTGCTGACCGGCCAGGACACCGACCTCGATAAGAGCATTCTCGACGCCATTGCCGAGCCGCTCACCCACCTGGTCCGCAATGCCATCGGCCACGGCCTGGAGTCAGCGGGAGAACGCCAAAAGGCGGGCAAGTCAACCCGAGGCACGCTGCGGTTGGGCGCGTATCACCAGGGGAATCAAGTCATCGTGGAAGTCAGCGACGATGGCCGCGGCATGGACGTCAACCGGATCAAGGCAAAGGCGATCCAGCTAGGGATGGTCACCGCCGAGGATGTAGCGCGGCTTAGCGAGGCGGAAATTCTGGATTTTGTGTTCCGGCCGGGCTTCAGCACGGCGGAGGAAGTCACCGAGGTCTCCGGGCGCGGCGTAGGCATGGATGTGGTGCAGAGCGTGATGCATCGCCTCAAGGGTACGGTGCATATCGACATGCATGCCGGGCAAGGCACGACCTTCCGGCTGAAGCTGCCGCTCACGCTCGCCATCATCAAGGCGCTCCTGTTCCAGGTGCAGCAGCGGCTGTATGCGATCCCGCTGAACGCGGTGGTGGAGATTGCGCGCACGCATGAGTCGGAAGTCCACCAGGTCGATCACTATGAAGTTCTGCAGCTTCGCAACCAGGTGCTGCCCCTGGTGCGGCTGGGACGTCCGCGCAGTAACGACCCCGAGCGCGGAGCGAACAAGCTTTTTGTGCTGGTAACCAGCGTGGGGGAGAGGAAGTTCGGGCTCATTGTGGATGGGCTGGAAGGTGAGGAAGAGTTGGTCATCAAGGCGTTGGACGACCATGCAGTCTCGACTGACCTGGTCAGCGGAGCGTCCATTCTGGGAGATGGGCGCGTCGTTCTCATACTGAATTTATCTACGGTGGTGGAGCATTTTGCCCGCTCGCGGCCGGAGGAAGCGGGAGCGGTGAATTTTGGCATGTTGCTTTCGCAGGCCGATCGCGCGCAGTTGAGCCGGAATGCGGCGGGAGGTGTGTCGTGAAGCCTTCCCGGGTGCGAGTTCTGGTGGTCGACGATTCGGCGCTCATGCGCAAGCTGATTCCGCAAATCCTGGAAGCGGACGATTCCATTGAGGTCGTCGGCACGGCGATGGACGGCAATTTTGGGCTGAAGAAGATCGAGGAACTGAAGCCGCAGGTGGTGACGCTCGATCTCGAAATGCCGGGCATGAACGGCATCGATATGCTGCGCCAGGTGATGCGGAAGCTATATCCGGTGCCGGTGATTGTGGTCAGCTCGCACAGCACCGAGGGAGCTTCGATCACCCTCAAGGCGCTGGGCTTCGGCGCGTTCGACTTTGTGGCGAAACCACGCGACGTTTCGACCCGCATGCCGGAAATAGCCGCCGAGCTGATCACGAAGATTAAAGCAGCCGCCAACAGCAAGAGCATCGCGGTCAAGCCGCTGGCCAGCACGATGCAGTATGGCAAGGCGCCCGTTGCTTCCACCCAGGCGCCGACAAGAATCGTGACCATCGGCGTTTCGACCGGCGGCCCGCACGCGCTGCAATACGTGTTTTCGCAACTGCCGGCGGATTTTCCCGGCAGCATTCTGGTGGTGCAGCACATGCCGGAAAACTTTACTGAAATGTTTGCGCGGCGTCTGGATGAGACCAGCGCGTTGCGCGTGAAGGAAGCGCAGTCCGGCGATCTGCTGATGCCGGGACGGGCGCTGATCTGCCCGGGCAGCCGTCATTTGAAAGTCAAGAAACTGCCTCTGGGCAACGTGGCGCTGCTGAGCGATGAACCGCGCATTCGCGGGCATCGTCCGTCGGCGGACATACTTTTCCGCAGTGCCGCGGAAGAATTCGGCCCCCAGACGGTCGCTGTGATCATGACCGGCATGGGAGACGACGGAGCTGAAGGCTTAGGTACGGTCAAGGCGGCCGGAGGCATGACGATCGCGCAGAGCGAAGAGTCGTGCGTGGTCTACGGCATGCCGAAAGCGGCGGTCGACCGCGGGTACGCGATCCGGGTCGTGAGTCTGGAAGCTATGGCGAGCACGTTGATGGCACAGTGCGCGGCCGAAAGCGGGCGTGGCGAGAAGTCTGGGCACGGCGGGAGCGGCAAGGGCGCGAGCGCCGGGCAAAACTAGGGTTATCTAGCCGGCGATAGCGCCGTGTGGTACCGATTGAGAGCAACAGGAGGTTGTTATGGAGCAGTTTGCGCCAGTAAAACGCAGCAAAGACGGGCAGCCGGTCCGCTATCTGATCGTGGACGACTCCGTTTTCGCGCGCAAGAACCTGGCCCGCATGGTCGAGTCCTTCGGTGGACATCTGGCCGGCGAGGCAGGGGATGGCCTGACCGCCATCACCGAATATGACCGCACGCATCCCGACATCGTGCTCATGGACATCACCATGCCGCAGATGGAAGGTATCGAAGCCGCCGAGCGGATCGTGCAATCCCATCCCGATGCGCGCATCGTGATGGTGTCCTCGGTGGGCTATCAGGAAAACATCGTGGCCGCATTACAGCGCGGAGCACGGCATTTCGTGCAGAAGCCGGTGAAGCCGGAAGTGCTGTACGAGGTGATCAAATACGTGCTGGGCGATGATGGCGCCGTGGCGACCGCAGCCGGCGCGGGAGCCTGATCTCATGAAGATGGATGTGATCCAGCCGTTCATCAACTCGGCGGACGCAGTGTTGGCGCAAGGCCTCGAATGCAGCACTGCGATCGGCAGCCTCAGCATGGAAGAGGAAGCTTATCGCCGGAAAGGTGTGGCGGCCATGGTATGGCTCACCGGGGACATCGAGGGACGGATCATCATCGACCTCGATCCGGAAACGGCGGTGCGCGTGGCCAGCAAGATGGCTGGAGCGGAACTGCCAGAATCGGACTCGCTGGTGCGGGAAACTGCCTGCGAACTCGCCAACCAGATCATCGGCAACGCCATCACCGCGCTCAATGATCAGGGCTTCCATTTTCGCGTTCACCCGCCGGTCATGCACATGTCTGAAGAAGGCATCAAGAGCAGCGAGGATACCGAGGCTCTGGTGATGTGCTTCGACACGCCCATCGGCAGCGTATTCATGAACATTGCCCTGCGGTATAACCGGAAACGCCACGCCGACGCGGCGAGCGCCGGACACTAACGCTCGCTCCCACACGCGAACGCGGGTGCTATTCCCTCTAGAGTTGGAACGATAAAGGCAAAGTCAAAAGCAACCACCAAGGACACAAAGGAATCACGAAGATTGTTGAGCTGATTCCTTCGTGCGACCTTAGTGCTCTTCGTGGTTAAGTTTTTCTTCTTTCTTGGGCGTGCCTTCTCCCATCGCTGCAGCATGGACTCTTGTCATTGCGCCAGGCGATTGTATTTTTTCAACACCTCGCGCAAGCGGTCATGAGGAAGCGCGATCACCTCGAAATCGTTGATGCCTTTCATCGTCTCGGCGGCGACCATCGCGTTGATGACGGCCTCCTCGGTCGCCTGCACAGTCGCAAGAAACAGCGGATTCATCTGCTCGTTGGGAAGCATCGTGATCTGGCGCATGCTTTTCGAATTGGCCGCGCCCGGGTTCGCGGTCGAGAAGGCCACGAAGATGTCTCCCGAACCATCGCCCGAGTAGCTTCCGTCACGTCCTAATCCCAGCGACACACGCCGGGCGAGCCGCTTCAACTGGGTTGGGATCATGGGCGCATCGGTCGCGACCACCACGATGATCGAGCCCACGTCGTTATCCCGGACTTTGTGATCCGGAATCTCGCGGCCTACGGGCACGCCGGCGATTCGCAATTGACTTCGCCATCCGTAATTGCATTGCACCAGCACCCCCACTGTATAGCCGCCGTACTTGGCATCGAGCACGCGTGACGACGTGCCGATGCCTCCTTTGAATTCGTTGCAGATCATGCCGGTGCCACCGCCGACGTTACCTTCCTCGACCGCTCCCCCGTGAGCAGTATCGAGCGCGTGCCAGGCGTGCTCGGGCTTCACGTGAAAGCCGTTGATGTCGTTGAGGTCGCCATCGTAGGTTTCAGCGACAACCGGCAATGACCATTCATAGCCGGCCTGATCGGACGGAGCTTTCTTCACGCGCCAGGCAATCACCGCGTCGCGCACGACGCCTACGCTATGCGTGTTGGTGATCATGACGGGGCCGTCGAGGAAGCCGGAGTCCTCGAGCCAGGTGGTGCCGGTCATTTCGCCATTTCCGTTCAGGGTGAACCACGCGCCGAAGACGGGGTCGAGTGAGTCCTTGCCGCGCGGAAGCACGGCGGTGACTCCGGTGCGCACCGGTCCTTCCCCAACTTTCAACTTTCCCGAGCCGGAGATCAGCGTGGTGTGGCCGACCTCGACGCCTTTGACATCGGTAATGGCATTGTAGAGACCGGGCGTTCCGTCGAAGGGAACGCCGAGATCACGGGCACGAGGCTTGGCTTGGGCTAAAGATCGGACAGGTAACGCAAGTAAGGCCATGAAGAGAGCAGAAAGCACCAAGGTCGGGATCGTAAAAGGTTTTTCCATTTGGAGGTGAGAAAGCATCCAATGTCTCCGTGGTCATAGTGGTGGACCGTTCTCTGCAGAACGATCGTGCAAGACGGCCCGCGCAGTATAAAGCAGAGCAGCTAGCGTAAGTTAAAATCGATTGCAGGGGGACTTCATGGACGCGTGGAAAAAAGCAGTGGTGGCGGGAGCGGCTGGGGGCGCGGCCGTTCTCTTGGCGAAGAAGAGATGGCCTGCGGGCGTGCTTACGGCTGGGGTGGCGCTCGCAGTCCTGGCTTCCGAGTATCCGGAGAAGTTTGAAGACCTACAGGATAGTTTGCCGCAGTATTTCGATCGCGGAATGCGGGTGATGGAGATGATTTCCCGCGCGGGGCAGAAGATTGCAAAACTCGCGGAGCAAAGCGGGTACGAAGTTTGGGACGAGATCAGGTCCTAGAGGGCACTCCCTAAACTTGACCTCGCTTTATCTGTGGATATTTTCACCAC
>Ga0209806_1001288_pt1 | contig 16744 bp, 16 predicted proteins | sample GraSoiAngelo_152_FD_186166 | JGI IMG/M metagenome (GOLD analysis project Ga0209806, IMG submission 186166) | Grasslands soil microbial communities from the Angelo Coastal Reserve, California, USA - 14_1009_12_30cm (SPAdes) (version 2) | ecosystem: Environmental > Terrestrial > Soil > Grasslands ... | reverse complement strand
GTGGGGGCAGGGCTACCTCATGGCCGGGGTTGCGCAGCGCATCGTCTACGGTCTCCGCCGCGACGTCGAAGCCAAGCTTTCCCGGCTTCCTCTCAAGTATTTCGACAGCCACTCCCACGGCGACATCCTCAGCAGGGTCACCAACGACATCGACAACATCAGCACGACGCTGCAGCAGGGCTTGAGCCAGATCCTCACGTCGGTGCTTACCGTGGTCGGCGTGCTCGCGTTCATGATCTGGATCAGCCCGCTGCTGGCGCTGATCGCCCTGGTGACGGTGCCGTTGTCCGTCGTCGTGACACTGCTCATCGCGCGCCGCTCGCAGAAGCAGTTCGCCGCCCAGTGGAAATGGACGGGCAGCCTGAACGGGCACGTCGAAGAGATGCATACCGGCCATGCGCTGGTACAGGTTTTCGGCCGCCGCGACAGCGCGCAAAAGGTCTTCGACGAGCACAACGGCCGCCTCTTCGAGGCGAGCTTCAGGGCTCAGTTCCTGTCCGGGATCATCCAGCCGGCGATCCAGTTCCTCGCCAACCTCAACTACGTCGCGATCGCCGTGATCGGCGCTTATCGCGTCGCCTCGGGGACGATGACGCTGGGCGACGTCCAGGCCTTCATCCAGTACTCGCGCCAGTTCACCATGCCGATCATGCAGATCGCCGGCCAGATGAACCTGCTGCAGTCAGGCCTGGCGTCGGCGGAGCGGGTCTTCGAGCTCCTGGACGCGGAAGAAGAGGCGCCCGACGTCGACAGAGGCGCCGACCTGGGTGAGGTGAGCGGCCAGGTCGCGCTCGAGCGCGTGAACTTCAGGTACGAGGCGGACAAGCCGCTGATCACCGACTTCAACCTGCAGGTCCGGCCGGGCCAGACGATCGCGATCGTCGGTCCAACCGGGGCGGGCAAGACGACCATAGTCAACCTGCTCATGCGGTTCTACGACATCGACTCCGGGCGCATCTGCATCGACGGGGTGAACACGGGCGAGGTCCCACGCGATGAGGTGCGCGGCGTGTTCGGAATGGTGCTCCAGGACACCTGGCTCTTCGCCGGCACCATCCGGGACAACATCGCGTACGGCAAGGAGGGCGCCACCGAAGAGGAGATCATCGCGGCTGCCCAGGCTGCGCATGTCGATTCGTTCGTCCGCACGCTGCCGAAGGGCTACGACACGTTGCTCGACGAAGATGCCTCAGACCTTTCGTCTGGCCAGCGGCAGCTGCTGACCATCGCCCGCGCCTTCCTCGCCGACCCGAGCATCCTGATCCTCGACGAAGCGACCAGCAACGTAGACACCCGCACCGAGGTCCTGATCCAGAAGGCCATGGCGCAGCTGCGACACGGCCGCACCAGCTTCGTGATCGCCCACCGGCTGTCGACCATCCGGAACGCGGACGCGATCGTGGTCATGGACTCCGGCAAGATCGTCGAGCAGGGCAGCCACTCCGAGCTGCTGCAGCGGAAGGGCTTCTACTTCAGGCTCTACAACAGCCAGTTCACCGAGGCATGGTCGGGCAACGGCGAGAGCCCGGACTCTCAGCGCACACTCGCGGCGGTTTCGAAAAAGACCTCGTCCGCGTAGCACCACACCCACGCCTCGCCTGGCTCGAAGGACGCGACCAGCGGGTGACCTGCCTTGCGGAAGTGCTTGGTCGCGTGTCGGTTGGGAGAGGAGTCGCAGCAGCCGACGTGGCCGCACTCGAGGCACAGGCGTAGGTGCACCCAGCGGTCGCCGGTCGCGAGGCACTCCTCACAACCCTGAGGCGTGTTCGGCTTGGGGATCTTCGTGTCGCTGGTGAAATGAGTGCACGTTCTCGCTGCCATGCGTCCTCTCTTATACGACGACGCGGACATTGTCATCGGAGGACGATTGACGGACGGGATGACGTCGACCCTGTGGCTGGCGGGCGAGTCCGCTCTGTTGCCGAGCCGCATACAGATGGCGTTCACGCTCGCGTCTCACGTGCTGCTGGTGCCGCTGGGCGTGGCCTTGCCTGCGTTGACGTTGCTGATGGAGGGCATCGGCATCGCGCGCAACGACCCGGTCGCATTGAAGATCGCGCGGCGCTGGTCGGTCGTGATGGCGGTTCAGTTCGCGGTCGGCGCGGTGACCGGGACCATCCTGTCGTTCGAGTTCGGCATCCTGTGGCCGCGCATGATGGGGCGCTTCGGCGCCGCGATAGGACTCGGCTTCGCCATCGAGGGCCTGGCCTTCTTCCTCGAGGCGATCTTCATCGGCATCTACCTCTACGGCTGGGAAAGACTTCCGCGGCGAACCCACTTCCTCTTGGGGCTGGTGCTTGTGCCCGCGGGACTGCTCGGTGCGTTCGGCGTGCTGTCGGCCAACGCCTGGATGAACACGCCGGGCGGGGTGACGCTGCAATCGGGCCGGCTCGTCGACGTGGACGCGATGGCCGCGCTCTTTACGCACGCGCTCGGCTACGAGTTCTGGCACTTCCTGGTCGCGATCTATATGACGGCCGGCTTCGCCGTCGCTTCGGTCTACGCAGTGGCCTGGCTGCGTGGCCGGCGCGACCACTACCAGAGGCTGGCCTTCCTCGTCCCTTTCACCGTCGCGGCGGCGCTCACCCCGTTCCAACTGGTGATCGGCGATCTGTCCGCCCGGGCGCTCGTCGGCGACCAGCCCGCCAAGTTCGCCGCCATGGAGATCACGTGGAAAACGCGGGACCAGAACCCTGAAGTCGTCGGCGGACTCATCGACGACGCCGGCAATGTCCGATTCGGCCTCTCCATCCCGGTCCTTGATTCGCTCCTCGTCGGCTACTCGCCGAACGCCGTCGTCCGCGGACTGACCGACTTCGCGGCGAACGCGAGGCCGAGCACGGTCGAGGCCAACATCACACACCTTGCCTTCGACGCCATGGTGGGGTTGGGCACGGTCGGAGCCGCGCTCTCGGCCTGGTACTTCTGGGTCTTGCTTCGGCGGCGGCGCCTACCCGACTCGCGCTGGTTCTACCGGCTGGCCGCGCTCTCGGGAGTCGGCTGTTACCTGGCGGTCGAGTCCGGCTGGGTGACCACGGAGGTCGGCCGCCAGCCATGGATCGTCTACGGCCTGATGCGTGTGTCTGACGCGGTCACCTCTGCGCCCGCGTCGTTCGTGTGGACGATGCTGGCCACGCTGGTCGTGATCTATGGGCTGCTCGCCTACTTCTTCGTGACCCTGCTGTTGAGACTTGCCGCGCGCTGGAGGCGCGAAGACTTGCAGGCCGGCCCTGCGCCGGAGGAAGGAGCGCCGTACGGGCCGCGGCCGGCGCGGCTGCCCGGGGTGGAGAGCTCGTGAACCTCGTTCCCGACCTGATCGCGGTCGCGCTTCTTCTCTCCATCACCGCCTACAGCACGGCGGGCGGCGTCGATTTCGGCGCGGGCATCTGGGACCTGCTCGCCGGCCAATCCGCCCGCGGCCGCCAGGCTCGGGCTTTGATCGACCACGCGATGGCGCCCGTGTGGGAGGTCAACAACGTGTGGCTTGTCATGGCCATCGTGCTGTGCTGGACCGGGTTTCCACTCCTGTTCCAGAGCACCTTTCTGAGCCTCTATCCCCTCTTCGCATTGGCCCTCGTCGGGCTCATCCTGCGCGGAGCCTTCTTTGCATTCCGCCACGTGGCCGACGAGCCTCGCTCCCACCGGATCGCCGACCTGGTGTTCGGCGCGTCGTCAGTCCTGACGCCGTTTTTCTTCGCGGCCTCGCTGGGTGCGATCGCGTCAGGCCAGGTGGGAGTCAACGGACCGAGCCAGTCCGTGCTCGCCGCCTCGTTCAACCCGATGTCGATCAGCTTCGGTCTCGTTTCGCTCGCCGCCACCGCTTTCAGCGGCGCGTCGTTCCTGGTCGGCGACGCGCGGAGATACGGCGCCGGCGAGCTGGTCGGCTACTTCCGCCGCCGGGCCGTGGCTGCGGCCGCCGTCCTGATCGTGATGGGGTCGGTGGCCCTGGTCACGATCGGGCTCGAGGCGCCAGCGCTGCTCAGATCGATGCTGGCGGGGCGAGGATTGCCGTTCGCGCTGGCCACCATGATCCTCACGCCGCTGGTGGCGGTGCTCCACGCGCGCGCCATTTTTCGCTGGTACCGCGTCCTGACCGTGGCCGCCGTCGGTTCGATGGTCATGGCTTGGGGATTTGCCCAGTCGCCGTACATGCTGCCGGGACGGCTGACGATCGCGCAGGCGATCGCGCCGCCGGGCACGCAGGCGCTGCTGCTGATCGTCGGAGCCGGTCTCGTGGTGGTCATCGTGCCGGCGATGGCTCTCCTCTACTACCTCGACCAGCGAAGCGCGCTCGACGCGCCGGAGGCCTGACCCTACCCAGATCGTCACTCAAGGCGACCGTCCGTCGGCCGATTGATTGCCGGAAATCCGGGCATAATCCGGACATGCCGATACCCTCTTCCCTGGCCGATCGACCTGGGGCCCTCCTTGTGATCGCGGCGAGGGCCGGCCAGGAGCTGGCCAAGCGTCGCCTGGCTCCCATGGGCCTCAGCGTCCAGCTCTGTGGCGTGCTCAGCCAGCTGGCAGAGGGGCCGATCTCCCAGCAAGCGCTCGGCGAGCAGCTCGGAATCGACCGAACGACGATGGTCGAGCTCATCGACGGGCTCGAGCGGCAAAAGGCCGTGGTTCGCCGGCGCAACCCCAACGACAGGCGTTCCTACGCCCTCGCCCTCACCCCGCGCGGCCGGACCGTCCAGAAGCGCGCAGCTCGGGCCTTCGACGCTTCCGCTGATGAGTTCTTCGGCCCCCTCAAGGCAGCCGAGCAGCAGGCCCTGAAGGACATGCTGCGCCGCATCATCGCTTCAGCCGATCCTCAGCTTAAGCAATCGTCCGCTTAAGGGAATAAGCCGCCTGTAGACCGGCTTCTGGTCGGTCATGAGCAACCTCCCCTCCCGACCACTGCTTGGTCCAAATCTGCGTCGGTTCGTTCGCGCCCTGGCCCGTTTCGTCAACCCACTCACGCTCCTCATCGCTGGGCGGCGGTGGATGCCAGTGGTCGGCGTGATTCATCACCGCGGGCGCAAGTCCGGGCGGATGTACGCCACGCCCCTCGGCATGCGGCCGCTGGGCGACGCGTTCGTGATGCCGCGCACGTTCGGCGAGAACGCCGCCTGGTACCTGAACGTCAAGGCGGCGGGTTGGTGCGTGGTCACCTATAGAGGCCGCGAGTACACCCTGGTCGAACCGCAGGTCATCGAATACTCGGCCGCCGCGCCGGCCTTTCCTCGATACGAGCTGCTCCAGTTCCGGCTGATCGGCATCAACGAGTACCTGCGCATGCGGCAGGCGCCGGCGGACTGGTCGGAATCCACAACAGGCGTTCCGCTGATGGCGCGGGCATGAATTCCAGAAGGAAGGAAACTGAAATGGCAAAGTCTCGCAACCTCACCCTCGCGCTGATCGTGATCGCGTTTGCCCAGCTCATGGTTGTCCTGGACACCACCATCGTCAACGTCGCTCTCCCCTCGATCCAGCGCGCGCTCAGGTTCAGCGCCACCGACCTCGAGTGGGTGGTCAACGGCTACTCGCTTGCCTTCGGCGGCTTGCTGCTGCTCGGCGGGCGAGCCGGCGACCTGTTCGGGCGGCGCCGGATGTTCATCGCAGGCGTGCTGCTCTTCGCGGGCGGCTCGCTCGCCGGAGGTCTGGCGACCACGTCGACGTGGCTGATCGTCTCTCGCGTCATTCAGGGCGCCGGCGGCGCCATCGTCGCGCCCACCGCGCTGTCCTTGATCGCGGACACGTTCCAGGAAGGCCCGGCGCGCAACCGCGCCCTCGCGATCTATGCCGGGGCCGCCGGCGGCGGCGGAGCCGTCGGCCTGATCCTCGGCGGCCTGATCGTCAACTACCTGTCGTGGCGATGGGTCCTGTTCGTCAACGTTCCGATCGCGCTGGCGCTGGCCCTCGCGGCACCACGGGTGCTCGCCGCATCGGACGCCCGTTCGGGCCGCCTCGACCTGCCGGGTGCGATTTCAGTCACCGGTGGCATGACCCTCCTGGTCTACGGCCTGTCCCGGGCAGGCACCCAAGGCTGGAGCGACAGCGTGACGGTCGCGGCGCTTGGCTTTGGCGCTGCGCTGCTGGTGCTGTTCGTCCTCCTCGAGCTTCGCAGCAAGCAGCCGCTCATGCCGCTGCGGATCTTTGCCAACCGGAATCGCACCGGCGCCTATCTGCTGAGGATGGTCGCGGGCGCGACCACGCTCGCCGTGCTCTTCTTCCTGACCCAGATCCTGCAGAACGTCCTTGGCTACAGCCCGCTCAGGGCCGGCTTCGCGTTCCTACCGCTTGGTGTCGGGATCGTCATCACGGCGCAGGTCACATCGCGTCTGGTCGGACGTATCGGAGCACGGCTGCCGATCACTCTGGGCTCCTTGATCGTCGCGGGCGGCCTGGCCTGGCTGACTCGCGTCAACGTCCAATCGACCTACGTTCTCGACATACTCCCCGCGCTCATCGCCCTGTCGGTCGGCCTCGGGCTGATCTTCTTCCCCACCACCGTGGTCGCGGTCGCCGGCGCGTCGCGACATGAGTCAGGCGTGGCCTCGGCCGTGCTGAACGTGAGCCAGCAGCTGGGCGGTTCGATCGGCCTCGCCGTTCTTGGAACCATCGCGGCCAATGTCGCCAAGGGCCAGCTCGTCAACGTGCGCCCGACGCGCGCGTTGATCAGCCAGGCGGTGACGGCCGGTTTCGCGACGGCGTTCGAGATTGGAGTGGTGATCGCCCTAGCCGGCTTCGTGCTGGCGCTGCTGGTCATCCGGGTCCGGTCACCCAAGGCCGCGCCTGCCGCGCTGGCCAAGGCAGCCTGATCTACTGCATCGGGAACGGCGATTGCCACCAGTACGGGAGGTCGTCGACCTCGATCGCGACGACCCACTTCACCCACCAGAAGCCCCGGCGGTCAGGAGCCACCAGGCGGACAGGAAAGCCATGCCCGCTGTCGAGGACCTGATCGCCGAAGCGGGTGGCCAGCAACAGCCGGCCGGATTGCTCGATGGGAAAACGCCGGTCATATCCGGAGTGGGAGACGACCCGGATGCCCGTCCCGGGCATGTCCTTGATCAGCCGATCGAGCCGCGCGCCTGTCCAGACCTGCGTCGAGTAGAAACCGCCGGTGCAGTCCAGGGTGGCGACCAACCGATCGTCGAAGGCCGCGATCTCGTCATAGCTCACCTCGCGGTCGCCAACCCGAAGACGCCAGCCGGCCGGATCGATCTGCGGGATGGAATCGAACATCCACGAGCTGACCGGCATCAGACCCGGCTCATACGAACCGGCCTCGTATGAGCCCGTGAACCTGCGAGCGGCGCCAGGCAGTCGGGTCGCGCGCACGACCAGCTCCCCCGCGCCGTAGGCTGCGGCAGCGGTCGACACCACGAGCGCTCCGCGGAGGAAGTTGCGTCGGGAAACGTCGGTGCCGCGGATCCGGATGCGCCGGGCCACAACGTGCCAGATGGCCAGCGGGACGGCGAGGAGGGCGGCTCCGACGTGAACCTCCATCGCGGAGATGGGTCCCGCGTACACGAGGATGCCGGTCGAGTGGGCCAGGCCGGCAAGCAGTGAAGAGACGACAAGCACGCTCAGGAGGATCGACGCCCACGTATGCGGCCGGCGGCGGGCCATCCCACGCCGCGCGACCATCGACTTCCAGGGCAGCAGAAGCAGGATCGCGATCCCGCTGGTGGCGTGCACCACCAGCGACCACCTGGCCGGCGCGGTGGCGTAGGCAAAAGCAAGCCAGCCTGTGAAGAAGGCGGCGACGAGCAGGAGGAGCACACCGAGGTTGGTGCGGGCGCCCACGCGCGTCGGCACGCTGTTGGCCACGCTGCTAACGATATGAAGTGGGAAGCCCCTCAACACGGAGGGACGGCGCCCCCTAGGTGATCTTCTGGACTACCAGAGGTCTCGGTTCACCGCCCGCAGCTTCGCTTTGGCCCCGGCACTCGATTGACTCTTCAGCACCACGACGGGTATGTGCCGGCAGGCATCATCCGAGCGCAGGGCCTCGATCAGGGGAAGGCTGCCTGATCCGTTGGCGCCGAGATGGATGAAGATCACGTTCGGAGCGCCCTGCCGCGCACGGCCGAGTCCATCGGTCTTGTCGCGGGCCGTGACGACGCTGTAGCCGTCATCCTCCAGGCGTTCCTGGTTGGCCTGGATTGATGCGGCATCGTCATCGACCAACAATGCAGTGGCGGTACGAACAGCGTTCATGGCGAACTCCTTGCGTCCTCAAGCAGAGGGACGGCAGGTTCGCGGAGGAACGCCAGCCTGTCGCCGCCAGTCTAGGCCGATCTATCGCCGCCGGCGCTGTCTTGTTGGTTTGCCCGTGCGCGAGACGATACGGCGCTGTTCCGGCCTGCCTGTCTGCGGCGGATCCTCCACGTACGCCCAACCACCATCGCGGGTGAGCCCTGAGGTGTCGACAGTCCTGAGCAGCGGGGCGCCCTGCCGGCGCAGCTTGGCCCAGTTGTCGTGATCTTCGTCGGTGATGAAGGTAAGCGCTCGTCCGGTGTTGCCGTTACGAGCTGTACGCCCGATGCGGTGCGTCATTGCATCTGCGGTGTCGGGCAGGTCGTAGTTGATGACCAGGTCGACGTGGCTCACGTCGAGCCCGCGCGCGGCGACGTTGGTCGCCACGAGCACGTCCGCACGCTCGTTTCTGAATGACTGCATCACGTGGTCACGCGCGCTCTGGGCCATGTTGCCCTGGAGCTCGACCGATCGGTGGCCGAGTCGCTTGAGCTCGAGGTTGAGCTTGCGCACACCATGCTTGGTCCGGCCAAAAACAATCGTCGCGCGATGCTGACGAAGGATGTCGCTGAGCACGCGCAGCTTCGCGCCACGCTGGGTGCGGACGAATCCGTGCTCGAGCATCGAAGGTCCGTCATCGACGACCTTCACGATCAGGGGATCCTGAAGGTGCTTGGCGATCATCCGCGACACCCACTCCGGCATGGTCGCGGAGGCGAGGACGGTCTGTGGGTTGTAGGTGAGGCCGATGATCTTTTCGACGTCCCTCGAGAAGCCGGCGTCAAACATCTGGTCGGCCTCGTCGAGAACCATGTATTCGACGCGGCTCAGGGAGACCAGCCTCTTGCTGATCATGTCGAGGATGCGGCCCGGCGTGCCGATCACGACGTCCGCGCCGCGCTTCAGGTCTTGCGTCTGGGTGTGATAGCCCACGCCGCCGTAAAGCAACGCGGTTCGCCAACCCGAATCCAGCGATTTGAAGACCGACTGGACCTGGATCGCGAGCTCGCGGGTCGGCGCGACGATCAGGCCCTGTGGACCTGGCTTGCCGCGCTGCAGTCCCTGCACGAGCGGGACCAGGAAGGCCAGGGTCTTGCCGCTGCCTGTCGGCGACTGAATTACGACGTCACGGCCGTCGAGCAGGGCGGGGATCGTTTCGGACTGAACGCGATTGAGGATATTGATTTGCTGCCGGGTCAGCGCGGCTCCGACGGGCGCGCTTACGCCGGCTTCGGCGAATGTTTGCAACGAAGCTCCAGGGTGCCTCTCTCTTTCTTCTTATTTGCCGCGATCTACAGGGCTCTGTGTCGTTACAGGAAGAGAGGACCCGAGCGGGCGACGCGCTTTGCGTCACCGTCAGTGTACCCGATTGTCACCCCGATCAATCGTCATTGGGCTGCGCACCATGCGTAGAGCGCGTCGTACAGCGGCATCTCAGCCTCGAGCTTTTCGAGGTCGCGATCTGCGTACAGACGTCGGAAGCCCATCGCAACCGCCTTCAGACCCGCCGATTCGGGCATCTTGGAGATGTCCGCTTCGACGTCGGCCCCGTGGACGATGTCGGCGAGGCGGCTGAGCCCGGCGTCCTGGAGTCCGTATCTCAAGATGATCGATTCGAACGAGCACCGCCCGTCGACGTGGCCCATCTCGGCGCCCTCGACGTCGTAGGGTTCGGCTCCCTGCTCGCGCGCGATTCTGAAGACGTCGGCCTCGTCGACATACAGAAATTCCGCTTCGGAGTCGATGAACCGGCGGATCAGCCATGGGCACGCGATGCGATCCACCGCTGCGTTCTTTCGTGTCACCCACTTCATGGTTCATACCTCCCTTGACTTGAGCGGTTGTTTTTGATCCCCGGGCTTGGCCTTTCTCCGGCTACCCTAGTTGCCTGGTTGAAAACAGGTTCAGTCGCTGAATCGACAGGAGGCTGGCCGTGACGAACATCTTTCGAAAGGTCTATTCGGTGGTGGGGGTCCTCATCCTCGCCGGGTACGTTCTCCAGCTCTATTTCATCGCCGCCGGGATCTTCACCATCGCAAACGCCGACGATAACCAGAAATCCGTCTACTCCGCCTTCCAGAATGCCGACAACTTCATGGGCCTTCACGCCTTCAACGGCTGGCTGGTCGGAATCCTCATCATCGTCTTCTTCGCGATTTCGTTTGGGGCGCGGCTTCCGAGGAGAACCATTGGACTCAACGGCCTCCTGGTGGTGTTGTACGTCGTCCAGTTTGTCTTGGCCCATACGGGAATCGCGGCGTTGTCGGCACTCCACGGAATCAATGCGCTTGTGCTGATTGGGCTGACCGGCTACCTGACCAGCAGCAACTGGGCTTTTGGTCGCCAGGTTGGTCCAGCGACCGCCTACAAGTCCGAGCCTTCGCCAACGCCGCGCTAGACGATTGAACTTGGAGCCCACGCCCGGATTCGAACCGGGGACCTTTTCCTTACCAAGGAAATGCTCTACCGCCTGAGCTACGTGGGCGGGCTCAGACCGATTTTATCTGCTACATAGTTAGCGTCAGATCGATGCCAACCGTGGACGAGGTGCTCGAGCGGGCAAGGCGGAGGCTCGCAAGGGTGACCGCCGAGCAGGCCGCGGCGGAACACGCCCGCGGCGCGATGCTCGTCGACACCCGAACTTCTGAACAGCGTGCCAGTACCGGAGAGATCCCCGGCGCAATCTGCATCGACCGCACGGTGCTCGAGTGGCGGCTCGACCCGAGCTCGCCCTCACGCATCGCGGTGGCGAAGAACCAGGCGATTCGGGTGATCGTGATCTGCGCCGAAGGTTATTCATCCAGCCTCGCCGCCGCCTCGCTCCAGGACATAGGCCTGGTCAACGCCACCGACGTGATCGGCGGCTTCGAGGCCTGGCAGGCGGCCGGCCTGCCGGTCACGCGCTAAGCGCCCGACTCGACCTTCCCGACGTCGGTCATGACCTCGGCTTTGCCGCGGATCTTGATCGCCGCCGTCAGCTCCGTGAACTGCGCGACCAACACCTCGCCGGCGTCGAGCCGCTCCGAATGATGGGAGCGGGTGTCCTTGCCCCGCGTCAATCCCATGATCACGACCCCGTCCTCGAGAGCCTTGACCACGATGTAGCGCCCGCTACCCTCTTCTTCCTCGCTCACCATTTCCCCGTCCATTGCCGTTGGACTGCGCCTTCGGCCGCACCGTCTCGAGCTTGGTCACCGCCTGGCCCACCAGCTCATCGATCTCGGCCATGAGCGCCGGACCGGCGAGCACATGATAGCGATCGGCGTTTACGACCACCTCGCGGCTGCCCACCACGACGTGGAGAACGACCTCATCGGTCCCCGGATGCCGCGCGAGCACCGACTCCAGCCGTTCCGGCAGACCGGAATCGCCGCTTGGAATGCGCACGTGGACGAGCTGACGGCGCGCCACCGGCACGCACTCCGGGTCGTCCCACAGCCACGCCATGTCGGCCACGACCGACGCGGTTTCGACCTCTGCCTCCAGCTCGGCATCGACGGGCGGCGACGCGGCGCCGCTTGCGCGTGTGCTCCCGGCCCGGGCGTCGACCTTGCCCTGCACGACCAAGACCTTGTCGGGTTCGAACAGCAGGCGTGTCTGTTCGAAGATGCGCGGGAACAGCACGACGTCGACGGACCCGGTGAGGTCTTCCAGCGTCGCGTAGGCCATGATCTGGCCCTTCCGGGTGACGACGCGGCGGACCTCGCGGACGAGCCCCGCCACCCTCACCTCGGTGTCCTGCAGCGCGCTTGTCACCTCGACCGCCTGCGTGTCCGACAGCTTCGCGAGCTCGGCCGTGATTCGCCGCAGCGGATGGTCGCTCAGGTAGAGACCGAGCAGCTCCTTTTCCAGCCGCAGCTTTTCGTCGCCCGCCATCGGCGCGACGTCGATCGTCAGCCCGTAATCGTCCGACGCCACCTCCGGCGAACCGACCATGTCGAGCAGCGAGGTCTGGCCCGACTCGCGGTCGCGCCGCGCGCGTTCGGCGCGGCTCACGGCGTGGTCGAGCGCCGCCATCAGCCTGGCTCGTTCGCCGAGCGAGTCACAGGCGCCCGACTGCACCAGCGACTCGAGGACCCGCCGGTTCACGTCCTGGATCGCCGACGTGCGTTCGCAAAGATCCTCGAGCGACTTGAACGGTCCGTCGGCGTCGCGCAGCGAGACGATGCTCTCGACAGCATGCCGCCCGACGTTTTTGATCGCCGCCAGCCCAAACCTGATCCGGTTTTCGCTCATGGAGAAGTCGGTTCGCGACTGGTTGACGTCCGGCGCCAGCACGTCGATGCCGCGGAGCCGGCAGTCGACTATCGCCGTCGCGACCCGCTCGGCGTTGCCTTCCATGTGGATCAGCAGCGCGGTCATGTACTCCAACGGATGGTTTGCCTTGAGATACGCCGTCTGGTAGCTGATCACCGCGTAGGCCGCGGAGTGGCTCTTGTTGAAACCGTATGACGCGAAGGCCGCGATGCGGTCGAAGAGCTGCTCGCCGGTTTCCTGCGCGATCCCCTTGGCGACCGCGCCCTTGATGAACTTCTGCCGTTGCTGCGCCATCTTCACCCGGTCTTTCTTGCCCATCGCGGAGCGCAGGATGTCCGCCTCGGAGAGCTTGAAGCCGGCCAGGACGCGAGCCGCCTCCATGACCTGCTCCTGGTACGTGAACACGCCGTACGTGCTGCCGAGAATCGGCTCCAGCCACTCGTGCGGGAACTCGATCGGCTCGCGTCCGTGCTTGCGCGCGATGTAGGCCGGGATGTCCTGCATCGGTCCCGGGCGGAACAGCGCGATCGTGACGATGATGTCCTCGAATCGCGACGGGCGCATGTCCATGATCATTCGGCGCATCCCGGCGCCTTCGAGCTGGAACACGCCGTGGGTGTCGCCCGCGGAGATGAGCTCGTACGTCTTCGCATCGTCAAAAGGAATGCGCTCGAGGTCGATCTCCACGCCCGTGCGCTCTTTCACGAGCCGCATGCAAGTCGCGATGATGTCGAGGTTCTGCAGGCCGAGGAAGTCGATCTTCAACAGGCCGATGTCGCCAACAGCCTTCATGTCGTACTGGGTGATCACCGACTCGCGGCCAGGACCGAACTGCAGCGGCGTGTAATGCACCAACGGCTCAGGAGCGATCACGACGCCGGCGGCATGCGTGCTGACGTTGCGCGAAACGCCCTCGAGCGTCCTGGCGACGTCGACCAGGCGCTTGGCCTCCTCACTCGACTCGTAGGCCTCACGGAACTCGGCGACCTCCTTGATCGTGTCGTCGAGCGTCTTCGACCGGCCCTGCCACACGGGCACGAGCTTGGCCAGGCGGTCGGTGTCGCGCAGCGGAACCTCGAGCACGCGCCCGACGTCGCGGATCGCGGCCTTCGAAGCCATCGTCGTGAAGGTGATGATCTGCGCCACGCGGTCCACGCCGTACTTCTCGGACACATACCGGATCACGCGCTCGCGACCCTCGACTGAAAAGTCGCAGTCGATGTCGGGCATCGACACCCGGTCAATGTTCAGGAACCTCTCGAAGATCAGCCCGTGCTGCAGCGGGTCGAGGTTGGTGATCCCCAGGCAGTACGAGACCAGGCTTCCGGCGGCGCTGCCGCGGCCAGGCCCGACGACGATCCCGTTCTGGCGTGCGAAGTTGTAGAAGTCCCATACGATCAGGAAGTAGGACGCGTAGCCGGTCTGGCTGATGACGCTCAGCTCCTGATCAGCGCGCTCGCGGGCAGCCTGTGTCGCCTGCCCGAATCGCCACTCGAGTCCTTTCGCAACCAGCTGCTTCAGGTACTGGTCAGACGTCAGGCCATCGGGGACGTCGAAGGGCGGCAGCAACGTGGCGCCCAGGTCCAGCTTGAGGTCGCATTGGTCGGCGACCTCGACCGTGCTGGCGAGGGCGTCGGGCATGTCCGCGAACGCTTCGATCATCTCGGCCGGCGTCTTCAGGTAGTTCTCCTGGGTCGAGAAGCGCCAGCGGTTGGGATCGTTGAACCGAGCGCCGGTCTGCAGGCACAGCAAGACGTCATGCGCCTCCGAGTCATGGCGGTGCACGTAGTGCAGGTCGTTGGTGGCGCAGACCCGCAGGCCAAGCTCGCTGCCGAACCGCGCCAGCACGGTGTTGACGTCCGCCTGCTTGTCGATCCCGTGGCGCTGGACCTCGAGCAGGAATCGGTCCTTGCCGAAGATGTCCCTGTAGGTGGCGACTGCCTCACGGGCGCCGTCGACGTCGCCGTCGACGATCTTGCTGGCGGCCTCCCCCTGGAGGCAACCGGACAACGCGATCAGGCCCTTCGAGTGCGTGGCCAGGATCTCCTTGTCGATGCGGGGTTTGTAGTACATCCCTTCCAACTGACCGATGGTGCAGAGCCGCATCAGGTTGACGTAACCCTCGTGGTCGGCCGCCAGCAGGGTCAGGTGGTTGGGGTCCCGGTCGACGCGGCCTTCGCGGAGCAGGCGCGAGCGGGGAGCGACGTAGACCTCGCAGCCGATGATCGGCTTGATCCCCGCCTCTTTGCAGGCCTTGTAGAAATGGATGGCGCCGTACATGACGCCGTGGTCGGTGAGGCCGATCGCGGGCATCCCGAGCTCGGCGGCGCGGGCGACCATCGCGGGAATGCGGCTGGCGCCATCGAGCAGCGAGTACTCGGTGTGGTTGTGGAGGTGAACGAAGGTTTCAGGGGCGTGCTGCATCGTTCTGGCTGGGCTGGCGGGACCCCGCGGGATAGTCTACTGGCCGCAAAGATGCCCTACACCATCCGGCCGGCGACCGTCGCGGATCAAACCACGATCCGACGCATGGTTCGCGATGCCGGCATCAATCCCATGAACCTCAAATGGCCCAATTTCCTCGTCGCTGAGGAGGGCCGCGCGATCGTCGGTATCGGCCAGGTCAAGACGCATGGCGACGGCAGCCGTGAGCTGGCCTCGATGGCGGTGGCAAAGGAGCGCCAAGGCCACGGCATCGGCGGCGCCATCATCAACGCGCTGATCGCAAGCCAGGGCGATCGCACCCTTCATCTGACCTGCCGGCGCCAGTTGGAGGGTTACTACGAACGATTCGGATTCCGGCGCATCGAGCGACCCGACCATCCGGCGTACTTCGCGCGCATGCTTCCGGTGATCAACCTGTTCGGGCGGCTGGCCCGGACAGAGATCATCCTCATGCGGCGGCCCGGCTAGGCTTGCAATGAACTTGGCTCGCCTGGCCCTCCCTCCCCTCGCGCACGGTCCTGCCGAGATGGCGCACTCCGGCATTCGCGAGATCGCGAACGAGGCGCTGCGCACCCCGGGCGCGATCCGTCTCGACGTCGGGCAGCCCGACTTTCCCACTCCGCAGCACGTCAAGGACGCGGGCAAGCGGGCGATCGACGAGAACAAGACCTTCTACACGCACACGCAGGGATTGATGTCCCTGCGGGAGAAGCTGGTCGACAAGCTGGCGCGTGTCAACGGGATCAAATCCTCGCCGGAGGCCATCGCCTGCGCGCCGGGCGGTGTGGGGGCGATCGCGGCGATGTTCGCGGCGGTCCTCGAGCATGGGGACGAGGTCCTCCTCCCCGACCCAGGCTGGCCCAACTACCGGATGATGCTGCCCTGGCTGGGCGCCCGTCCGGTGTTCTATCCCTGCCCGCCGTCGGACGGATTCCAGCCTGACCTCGACGCGCTGGCGGCGTTGATCACCCCGCGCACGAAAGTCATGGTGGTCAACAGCCCGAACAACCCGACCGGCGCCGTTTATCCGGTCGCCACCATCGCCGCGATGATCGAGCTGGCCCAGCGCCACAACCTGTGGCTGCTGAGCGACGAGTGCTACGACCAGGTCCTCCTGGACGGCAGCTGGACCAGCCCGGCAAGCCTCGCGCCGCATGACGCACGGATCGCTACCGTGTTCACCTTCTCCAAGACCTATTCGATGACCGGCTGGCGTCTCGGCTACCTGGCCGGTTCGGTCGACCTTGTGGATACGGCGACCAAGGTGCTCGAGTCGAACTCCTCGTGCGTGTCAACGATCAGCCAGGTCGCTGCCGAGGCGGCGCTGGTGGGCCCCCAGGTCTGCGTCGGTGAGATGGTGGGCGCCTATCGCCGGCGCCGGGACATCGTCGCGGGCATCCTCGAGGACGCCGAGCTCTTCATCGCCAGGCCCACCGGAGCCTTCTACATCATGGCCGACGTCTCGCCCGCCGGAATGGCGTCCCGTGACCTCGCCTTCGCTCTTCTGCGCGAGCGCGGCGTCAGCGTCGCGCCGGGGACGGCTTTCGGTCAGGTGGCCGGCGAGGCGGTTCGGATCAGCCTCGCCAGCTCAGATTCCGATCTCCGAGAGGGAGTTGGGCGGCTGGCCGAATTCGTACACGGGCGTACGTAATCCGGCGCCTTTCGTTTATCCTGCCGGGGTTGATCTCGGGCGTAACCGTTCCCGCCTACGCTCCGTTTGGCCCGACATGCAGCTACTGAGGCCGATCCTGACGATGGTGGTCAGGTCGCTCGGCCCAGGGCGACTGCGACTCGT
>Ga0209806_1001276_pt1 | contig 16796 bp, 13 predicted proteins | sample GraSoiAngelo_152_FD_186166 | JGI IMG/M metagenome (GOLD analysis project Ga0209806, IMG submission 186166) | Grasslands soil microbial communities from the Angelo Coastal Reserve, California, USA - 14_1009_12_30cm (SPAdes) (version 2) | ecosystem: Environmental > Terrestrial > Soil > Grasslands ... | reverse complement strand
TGCGCAACGTGAAGCTCATGGCTGCTCCCCGGCTTGAAGGACGGCGACCGCGACCGTGTCCACAATATCGTCGGCGGTGGCGCCGCGCGACAGGTCGGCAACGGGTCGCGCCAGTCCCTGGAGAATCGGCCCGATCGCCTCCCACCCGCCCAACCGCTGGACCAGTTTGTACCCGATGTTCCCGCTGTCAAGATCGGGGAACACGAGCACGTTGGCGCGGCCCGCCACGCTGGAGCCCGGGGCCTTGCGCGCCGCGACGTCCGTCGCGAGGGCCGCGTCGGTCTGCAGCTCGCCGTCGAACACGAAGTCGGGTCGCCGGGTGGCCAGGAGCTCGAGCGCGCGGCGCACGCGCTCCACGCGCGGTCCGGTGGCGCTCCCCTTGGTGCTGTAGGAGAGGAAGGCCACCACCGGCTCGTCGCCCACGATGCGACGGCGGTCGCGGGCCGCCGCGAGCGCCGCCTCGGCAAGCTGCTCGGGCGTCGGCTCGGGTACGACCGCGCAGTCGGTGAACGTGAGCACCACGTCGTTCCTGACCATGTAGAACGCGCCGCTCACAGTCCTGGTCCCGGGCGCCGTGCCGACCGTCCAGAGCGCGGCGCGGATCGTGTCACCGCTCGGAAAGGTGGCGCCTCCGACCATCACGTCGGCGCGCCCCAGCGCCACGAGCGCAGCCCCATACGTGAGGGGATGGACCAGGGCGGTGGCGGCGATGGCGTCGCTCGGAAACTTGTCGGGATGGCGGGCGCGGAGCAGGCGAACCATTTCGGGGAGAGGGGAGAGGGCAGAGGTTCGATCCAGGAGCTGCACGCTGCCGAGCGCCAGGGCGTCGATCCGCGCGGCGGCGGCGCGCACGCGGGCGTCCTCGCCCTCGGGCAACACGATGCGGCGGCGCGCGCGCCGGGCCCGCTCGTACAGCGCGTCGCGGAACGTCACTTCCCGAACTTTTGCTTGAGCGCCTGGCCCACCGCGGGGTGGACGAGCTGCGACACATCGCCGCCGAAGCGCGCCACTTCGCGCACGAGGCTCGAGCTCAGGTAGGTGAGGTCGAAGGCCGGCACCAGGAAGACGGTCTCGACTCCGGGAGCGAGATTGCGGTTCATGAGCGCCATCTGGAACTCGTACTCGAAGTCGCTCACCGCGCGGAGACCGCGCACGATCAGCGTGGCGCCGGCGGCGCGCACGAAATCGGCCAGCAGGCCGTCGAACGGCCGGACCTCGACGCGTGCATCCGACGTCGTCTTTCGGATCAGGTCCACGCGCTCCTCCAGCGTGAACAGCGGCTGCTTCGCGACGTTGACGGCGACCCCGATGATCACGCGGTCGGCGAACGTGAGGGCGCGCCGGATCAAGTCTTCGTGCCCGCGCGTGATGGGGTCGAACGAACCCGGGTAGACGGCGACGCGGGTCATGGGGCGTAAATGAAGGTGACGGCCGTGTCGCCGTAACGTCGCGTGTCGTCGCCGGGGATCGGCTGGTCCGCGGGGTGCTCGATCGAAAAGATGCGAGCGAACGCGTTGAGACGGAACAGGGCGACGAGCCGCGCGGCCTCCTGCCCGGCGTACGGGGGATCGGCGAACGCCACGTCGTACTGGCCCGGGTGCAGCCGCTCGGCGAAGCGGAGCGCGTCCGCCCGGTGAATCGCGGCGCGGTCGTCCACCTTGAGCGTCTTCACGTTGGCCTTGAGCGTGGCGAGCGCGAAGCGGTGCAGCTCCACGAAGTCGGCGCTTGCGGCCCCGCGCGACAGCGCCTCGAAGCCCAGCGCCCCCGAGCCCGCGAACAGGTCGAGCACGCGCGCCCCCTGGATCGAGCGCTGCAGGATCGAGAACCAGGCCTCTCGCACGCGGTCCGCCGTGGGTCGCACTTTGTCCGTCGCCGGCGTCTTGAGCCGCCGCCCCCCGAACTCGCCGGCGATGATGCGGATCATCCCCTGCCCTCCCCGCCTCCTCCAATGCGGAATGCGGAGTGCGGAACGCGGAATGTCAAGTTCAGCAAGCGAGCTTCCACAGCAATTCCGCATTCCCCATTCCACATTCCGCATTGTCACACGCTCGGCGCCATGGACGCCACGCGTGCCTGCAGTGTCGCGCGCCCCTGCCACTCGTCGCGCTCCAGCCGGAACGCCACGTCCAGCCGCTCGGCGAGCCATTGATCGGGAATCGTGTCGGCCCACTGGAACGCGATGGCCGGCAGCGCGCCCGATTCGTCGTCCAGCGTGAAGCGTAGGTGGTTCGTGCCCACCCGCCGCGCGCCCACGGCGCGGGCGCCGCGCACCCCGAACACCGGCGCCGGATTGCCGGCGCCGCACGGCTCCAGGTAGCGGATCAGCTTCTCCAGCTCCTCGCTCACGAGGCCCAGCGGCAGCTCCAGATCCACACGCTGGGCCGGCACCAGGTCGTCGGGGCGCAGAAGCTCGCCTGCGACGGCGAGAAACGCAACACGAAACGCCTCGTATCGGTCGCGCCGGATGGTGAGCCCCGCCGCCATGGTGTGCCCCCCGTATTTCTCGAGATGGGGCGCCACGCGGTGCAGCGCGGCGTGCAGGTCGAAGCCCGCGATGCTCCGCCCCGAGCCGCGCCCCGTGCTCCCTCCCTCGTCCCAGGCGATGAGAAACGTGGGCCGGCCGTAGCGCTCCACCAGCCGCGACGCCACGATCCCGATCACGCCGGGATGCCAGGCGTCGGCCGCGAGCACCAGGGCCCGGTCCTCCGGGCGCAGCACGCGCTCGGCCAGCTCGAGCGCCTCGTCGAGGATGCGCTGGTCCAACGCCTGGCGCCGCGCGTTGAGCGTCTCGAGCTCCCGCGCGATGGCGGCGGCTTCGGCGGGGTCGTCGGAGAGCAGCAGCCGCAGTCCCAGGTTCGCGTCGTCGATACGGCCGGCGGCGTTGAGCCGCGGCGCGAGGATGAATCCCACGTGGCCGGACTTGACCGGCTTCCCGGTCAGGCCCGCCGCGTCGATCAGCGCGCGCACGCCGGTCCAGCGCGAGTCGGCCAGCATTTTCAGCCCGTGGCGCACCAGGATGCGGTTCTCGCCGGTGAGGGGGACGACGTCGGCCACGGTCGCCAAGGCCACCAGGTCGAGAAAATGGAGCGGCAGGTTCGGCGAGAGGTCGAGGGCGGGCACGAGCGCCTGGACGAGTTTGAACACCACGCCCGTGCCGCAGAGGTGCTTGTCCTCCGAGGCACAGTCGGCCCGGCGGGGATCGAGCACGGCCGTGGCAGGGGGCAGGACGTCGCCGGGGAGGTGGTGGTCGGTCACGATCACGTCGATCCCCGCGGCGCGAGCGGCGCCGACGGCGTCGACGGCGGTGATGCCGCAGTCGCACGTGACGATGAGGCCCGCGCCCACGCGCCGGGCTTCCGCGAGGCCGGCCGCGCCGAAATCGTAGCCATCGCGCAGCCGGTGGGGCACGAATGCCCGGACGTCGGCGCCCACGCTCGCCAGCACACGGGTCAGGAGCGCCGCCGCGCACTGCCCGTCCACGTCGTAGTCCCCGTGAACCAGGATCGGGGTGCGGGCGCGCACGGCGGCCGCGATCAGGTCCACGGCTCGGCGCATGTCAGCCCACGCGAGCGGATCGGACAGCCGCTCGAGCTCGGGGCGGAGAAACGCCCGGGCGAGCTCCGGCGCGGCGAGGCCGCGCTGCACCAGGATCGCGGCCAGCGGCTCAGGGATGTGCAGGTCGGCGGCGAGCGTCGTCGTGAGACGCGGGTCGGGCGGCGCCGCGACGCTCCAGCGGGCGGGAATCATTCCCGCGCGTACAAGAGCACGCCGCAGGCCTCACAGCCTTCGATCGACGCGCCCCGCTGGATCAGTGCGCGCCGCTGGGTGGGGACGGCGGTGAAGCAATGACCACAGGCGTCGCCGTGGAGCGGATAGAGCGCGAGGGGCGCCTTGCCCCGGCGGATGCGCTCGTAGCGCGACAGCAGACCGGCACCGACCCGGGTCGCGGCGCGCTCGCGCTCCGCCACAGCCTGCTCGCGCTGCGCGGCGATCGCGTCGCGCTTGCCCGCGAGCGTCTCGCGCAGCGGCGCCTGCTGCGCCCGCACCTCCTGCAGAGCTTTTTCCGCCTCCGCCGCCTTGCGCTCGGCCTCCGTCACCGCATCTCCGGAACGCATGAACTCGGCCTCTTCTTTGGCCAGCACCGAGCGGGCGAGATCGAGCTCCGCCATGAGGGTCGAGGCTTCCTTGGCGCCCCGCACCCACTCGAGCCGTTGGCGCCGCTGCTCCTGCATGGTGCGATAGTTGGCGATCTTGCCTTCGAGCTCGTCGCGCCGGTCGATTGCCGCCTGAATCGCGGCCTGCGCGCCGGCCAGTGCCCGCTCGGCCGCCGCCTGCGCCGCGTCCAGGGTCTGGAGCTCGGGCGCGAGCGCCGCCAGGCTCTCGTCCGTCGCCGTGACCGCCTGATCCTTCTCCTGCAGCGCCAACAACGCTTCAAGTTCCGGGTGCACCTCTCCTCCTCGCAGCGATCTTGTAACGCGGGTAACGTTTGCGGAGCTCGTCGAACACCCGTCGCTTCTCCGCAATCAGGGACGCCTGGCGCTCGGGACTCTCGAACGGCAATTGATCGTCGAGTTGCTCCAGCTGCCGCTCCAGTCGCCGTGCTTCCATCCAGGTCACAGCCAACTCGTACATCTCGTTGGGGTCGCGTCCGCCGAGGCCCTCCTCCTTGAGCTGCTCGTAGGTGCGCGCGGACGTGTCGTCCAGGGCGAGCACCGCATCATCCGCCACGGCTTCGAACACGGCGCGATACGGAGGAAACTCGAGCTCCTCGGGGTCGACGGCCTCCACGACCCGGGCCTTCCACGGCTCGCCCTCGAGCAGCAGGAGCAGGAAGGCCTTCTCGGCGCTGGCGGGAAGCCGGGGAATGGGGAAAGGGGAATGGGGAATGGGCGTCACGTTTCCCCTTTCCCCATTCTCCTTTCCCCCTGCCACTTCCCGCTCGAGGACATCTTTCCGAACGCCCGCCGCCTCCGCAGCACGGGAGATGTAGAGTTCCCGCGTGATCGGATCCTTGGCCGCGCGGATCGTGGGCAGCAGGCGGTCGAGCGCGCGGCGCCGGCCGGGGAGGCTCGAAAAGAAAGCCCTCCGGTCGAGGATCTGGATCTTCCGCTCCAGGGGGTCGACCGCGTCCTTGAGGATGGCTTCGAGCCCCGCGGCGCCCCGTTTCTGAACCAGGGTATCCGGGTCCTCCCCCGGGGGGAGCGTCGCCACGCTCACACGCACGCCCTGGCGCAGCAGCTCGTCGCCGGCGCGGAAGGTGGCGCGCAATCCGGCGTCGTCCGAGTCGTACAGCAAGGTCACCTGCGGCGCGTGACGCTGGAGCAGCTGAGCCTGCTCGGGCGTGAGGCCGGTGCCGAGCGGAGCCACCACCTCTTCGATGCCGGCGAGCGACAGGCGCAGCACGTCGAAATAGCCTTCCACCAGGATGGCGCGCTCCGCCTTGCGCATCGCGTGCTTCGCGACGTGGAGGTTGTAGAGCAGCTTCCCCTTGTGGAACACGGGCGAGTCGGGCGAGTTGAGGTATTTCGGCTCCCCTTCACCGAGGATGCGACCCCCGAACGCGACCACGCGCGCCCGCAGATCGTGGATCGGAAACAGCAGCCGACCCCGGAAGCGGGGCAGCAGCGTGCCGTCCTCCCGTTTAACGAGCAGCCCGGCTTCGAGCAACACCTCGTCACGCACCCCCAACCCTTTCATTGCGTCGAGCAACGCCTTGCTCCGGGGCGCATAGCCCAGGCCCAGCGGCAGGGCGACCTCGAGCTCGACGTGTCGGGAGGCGAGGTAGTCCCGGGCCACCTGCGCTTCGGGGCTCTCGCCCAGCTGGCGCGCGAACCAGTCGGCGGCCGCGGCCACGGCCTCGTACAGCGGCTCGCGCGGGTCGGGGCCGGTGGGCCCGCGCTCGGGAATCGCGATCCCCACCCGGCGCGCGACCTCGCGCACCGCCGTGGGATAGTCCATGCCCAGCTTCTTCATGAAGAAGGTGAAGACGTCGCCGCCCTCGTGGCACACGAAGCAGTAGTACATCCCTTTCTTCGGGATGACGGCGAAGTTGCGGTGCGTGCCGCCGTGAAACGGGCACGGAGCGCGAAAGTCCGCCCCAGTGCGCTTGAGCTCCACGTGCTCGCCGATGATTCCCACGATGTCCGCCGCCTCCCGGACCTGCTCGATCACGTCGTCGGGAATGAGACTCACGTGGTGAACTCCACGACCGTGACCCCGTGCCCGCCCTGGTTCGGCGGGGCGAAGCCAAAGCGCTCGACGCGAGTGTCGGCGGACAGGATATCGTGGACCAGCTGGCGCAGCACGCCGGTGCCCTTGCCGTGGATCACGCGCAGATACGGGAGGTCGGCGAGCACGGCGTCGTCGAGTGCTTTGACGAGCAGGGCTTCGGCTTCATCCACACGGAGGCCACGCAAGGACACCTCGGTCGCAGCCGTCGCCGTCGAGTGCCCCGCGCCGGCCGGCGGCCGCGCCGGGCTCGGCGGCCGGCGCGGGGCACCCGCCGGCTCCTGCCGACGGCGCTTGAGCTCCTCCAGGGAAAGCCACGTTTCCCCTTTCCCCTTTCCCGTTTCCCGGGTGTCTCCCGTTTCCCGGGTTTCGGTTTCTTCGAGCGCCTGCTCGAGCAGCCGGCGCGCCTCTTTGGCGGTCGCCTCGTCCACGGCGGCGCGCGCCCGGCCCAGCGCCTCTTCGACCTTCTTGCGAGCCTCGAGCAAGTAGGCCCGGGTCTGATCGCGGGCGGCCTGCTCCAGGCCCCGGGCGCGGGCTTTCACCTCCCGCTCCCGCCCGGCGACTTCCTCGCCGCGCGCGTCGACCCGTGCGGCGTCTTCCCGGACGCCCTGCTCGCGCGCCGCGAGCTCGCGCTCCCGGGCCTCGAGCTCCCGCGCCCGTGCTTCGACAGTCGCAAGCAGCGCATCGAGCGTCCGCTCGCGGTCCGGCACCGCGCGCTCGGCGATGTCCAGGACCGCGGCCGCGATTCCCAGGCGCCGGGCGATGGCGAGCCCGTAGGAGCGTCCCGGGACGCCCTTGAGCAGCCGGAACGTGGGGGTGAGCGTGTCGGCGTCGAACTGGAGTGATGCGTTCACGATCCCCACCGTCTCCCCGGCGAGCTGCTTCAACGCGCCCAGGTGCGTGGTCGCGAGCGTGACGGCGCGACGGCGCGTGAGTGTCTTGAGGACAGCGGCCGCGAGCGCGGCGCCCTCCGCGGGATCGGTGCCACTCCCGATCTCGTCCAGCAGGACGAGCGCGCCCGATCCGGCACGATCCAGAATGTCGCGCAGCACCGCGACGTGGGCGGAGAATGTGGAGAGGCTCGCGGCGATCGACTGGCGATCGCCGATGTCCGCGAACACGCCGTCGAACACCGGCAGCGTCGACTGCGGCCCGATGGGCGGGACGATGCCGCTCTGCGCCATGAGGCACAGCAACCCCACGGCCTTGATGAGCACCGTCTTGCCGCCGGTGTTCGGACCGGAGACGAGCACGGTGAATTCGTCGGGCGCGAGCACGAGGTCGAAGGGGACCGCCGAGGTCGCCAGCAAGGGATGACGGCCGTCGTGGATCTCGACCGGTCCCGTGCCGATCGACGGGGCGAAGCCGTTGACGAGCACGGCGTAGCGGGCGCGGGCGCACAGGTCGTCGAACGCGATGCACATCTCCCACCCGGCCGCCATCGTCTCGCGCACCGGGCGGAGCAGCTCGGTGAGGTCGCGCAGGACCTGCAGCACTTCCCGCTGTTCCTCGGCCTGGTGCTCGCGCAGCGCATTGCCGAGCTCGATCACCTCCGGCGGCTCCACGAACACGGTCGAGCGCGTGGCCGACTCGTCGTGCACGATGCCGCCGACCTTCGAGCGCGCGGTGCCGCGGACCGGGATGACGTAGCGACCACCCCGCACCGTGACTGCCGCGTCGGGGGCGCGCTCCGTTGGATCGAGGGCGCCGAGGATCGTCTCGAGGCGTTGTACGAGCCGGTGACGCGCCTCGCGCACGGCGCGGCGGGCGCGGGCGACGCCGCGCGACGCGCCGTCGAGCACCTGCCCCTCGGGGTCGAGCGAGTGCGCGAGCCGCGTCTCGAGGTCTTTCGCGGGCACGGCGACGCGCAGCGCAGCGGTGCGGGGCGCGTGCGGGGCCAGCCGGCCCAGATCGGCCGCGACGATGCGCGCCGCGACCAGCCCCCGGCCCAGTCCGACCAGTGCCGCGCCGTCGAGCGCACTGCCGGGCACGGCGAGCAGCTCGAGCGCGGGCCCGATGTCGGGTACCGGCTCGGCGCGGATGGAGTCGTCGCGGAGAAGCAGCGCCGCGAGCTCGGCGACCTGCGCCAGGGCGGCGCGGATCGCTTCCATGTCGGCCACCGGCGTCCGGCTCCGGACCCGCGCCGCGCCCAGCGGCCCCGCGGCGTGCGCTGCCACTCGCTCCAGCGCCGCCGGGAATTCGAGTGTCTCGAGCACGGCGGACGCGACCTCACGGGCCGTGCTCATGCGGCCGACAGCTCTTCTCGCACGATCTGGTTCACGACCTTGCCGTCCGCCCGGCCCTTGAACTTGGGCATCACCTGTCCCATGACCTTGCCCACGTCGCGCGCCCCGCCAGCGATGGCTTCCCGCACGGCCGCGCGGATTTCTGCGGGATCCAGCGCCGCCGGCAGGAACTCTTCGAGCACCTTCACCTCGGCCAGCTCGAGGTCGGCCCGATCGCGCCGTCCGGCGGCGGCGTACTGCTCGGCCGCCTCACGGCGGCGTTTGATGCCGCGGCGCAGCACGTCCGCCGCCTCGTCGTCCGAGGGCGGGTGCTGGAGCTCGAATTCGCGGTTCTTGAGGTCTGCGAGGATCGTGGAGAGGAGAAGGGTACGCGCCTGATCGCGGTGTTTCCGGGCCTCGTTCATCGCGGCGCGCAGCCGCTCGGGCAAGCTCACCACGTCACGCGGCGCGCGGGCGGCGGCCCTTGCGGCGCGCCGCGTTCATTTTGCGCTTGCGCCGCCCGCTCGGCTTCTCGTAATGACGGTGCTGCTCCAGGTCGGAGAGGATCCCCGCCTCCTAACTGTGATGGCCCCAAAAACTTAGCCCTGCCCATCACCCCGTGCAACCCTCAGCCGGGCGGCCACTTCATCGGTCGACCTCCCAGCAGGTGCAGGTGAAGATGGAACACCGTCTGCCCGCCGTCGGGATTGGTGTTCACCACCACGCGATACCCGCGCTCCGCGATCCCCTCGGCGCGCGCCACCTCGCGCGCGAACGCGAGCAGGCCGCCAAGCAGACGCGGGTCCTTGGCGTCGTTGAGCGACGCGAGATGGTCCGTCGGGATCACCAGCACGTGCGTCGGTGCCTGCGGGTTCAAGTCCCGGAACGCGAGCATCCCATCGCTGCGCTTCACCACGGTCGCCGGGATTTCCCCGGCGGCGATCTTGCAGAACACACAGGCTCCGGCCATGACGCGTCGCCTCTCGAGATGCCACACCCTGACGGGTGGGGCTAAGTCACCGCCCGAATGCCTGGCGCAGCTGCTCCCAGAACTTCTTGCCGGCGTGCTCGTCGGCCGGCGGCGCACCTTCGACCTTGGCGAGCTGCTCGAGCAAGGCGCGCTGCTCCGCCGTCAGCTTGGTGGGGGTCCACACGTGCACGCGCACGTGGAGATCGCCGCGCCCGCCCTCACCCACCCGGGGCAGTCCCTTGCCGCGTAGCCTGTGCACCGCGCCGGTCTGCGTGCCGGCCGGCACCTTCAGCGTCGCGGCCCCATAGGGGGTGGGCACGCTCAGCTCGGCGCCCAGGGCGGCCTGCGTGAAGGACAGCGGCAGGTCGTAGATCAGATCGTCGCCCTGCCGCTCGAACCGCGGGTCCTCGGCGATGTCGAGCACGGCGATCAAGTCGCCCGGCGGACCGTTGCGCGGTCCGGGCACGCCTGCCCCGCGCATCGTGAGGTAATGATGATCGGCGACGCCCGCGGGGACGTTGATCTCCACTGTTTTCTCGGCGCGGACCCGGCCGTCTCCCTGGCACTTGGAACACGGTTGGGCGATCACGCTCCCCTCACCGGCACAGGTGGGACAGGGCGACACGGATACGAACTGCCCGAACATGGAGCGCGCGGCCCGCCGCACCTCGCCCGAGCCTCCGCACGTGCCGCAGGTCGTGGGGCGCGAGCCCCGCGCGGCGCCGCTGCCGCCACATTCGGCGCAGCGCTCGTAGGTGCGCACCTTGAGCTTCTTGGTGGCGCCGCTCGCCACCTCGGCGAGATCGAGCTTGAGGGTCACCTTCAGGTCCTGGCCGCGGTGCTGCTCCGGCCGGCCCCGCCCGCCGCCAAACAGCGCGTCGAAGCCGCCCAGCCCGCCGAAGTCGCGCATGAAGACGTTGAGCGCTTCGGACAGGTCGAAGTGCGCGAACCCGAAGTCGCTTCCCCCGGCGCCGCGCCGCAGGCCGGCCGCGCCGTAGCGGTCATAGGTCGCGCGCTTCTCGGGGTCGCGCAGCACCTCATACGCCTCCGTGATCTCCTTGAACTTCGCTTCGGCAGCCTGCTTCTGATCGGGGCCCACGCGATCGGGATGATGCTGCATCGCGAGGCGACGGTAGGCCTTCTTGATCTCGGCTTCGTCGGCGTCGCGCTTGACGCCGAGCAGAGCGTAGTAGTCGTGCGTCACTCGAGCAGCTCCCCGACCAGACGACTCGTGTGATCCACGAGGGCGACGATCTTGTCGTACGGCATGCGCGTCGGCCCCATGACGCCGATGACGCCGGCGAGCGCGCCCAGGCGGTAGGAGGCCGTGACGAGCGTGAAGGGAGCGAGTTTCGGGTCCTGGTGCTCGCTGCCGATCGTAATCGTGAGCCCCTGGCCCAGCCGCTGGGCCAGCGCTTCCCGCAACAGGTCGCGTCGCTCCGTGACCTCCATGAGCCCCTGCAACCGCTCCTTGGTCGCGAACTCCGGCTGGCCGGCCAGGAGCTGCGCACTCCCCAGCACCACCCCGACGCCCGCGTTCCCGGCGGTCGGCATCTCGAACAGCTCGTCGGCCTCCTGGATGAAGATGTTGAGGAGCTCGCTCGAGTCCGCGTCCGGCGTCGCGTCGCGCAACCGCTCGGGGAGCGTACCGCGGATCTCCCGCAACGTGAGCCCCGCGAGCCGCTCGTTCAATACCACGCCGACCTGGGCCACCGCTTCGGGCGCCAGCCGCGCAGGCACCTCGACGAAAATCGAGCGGACCACGCCGCTCTTGAGGGTGAGCACCAACAAGAGCCGCTCCGACGACGCCTGCAACAGCTCGAGCCGCTCGAGCACCGCGGCATCGAGCGTCGGACCGACGGCGACGCCGAGCTCGTTGGTCAGCACCCCCAGCACCTGCGCCGCGCGCTCGAGGATCTGGTCCACTACATTGTGTTCGCCCAGCCCTTCCCGGATCTGGTGCGACTCCGACGCCGAGACGGCCGGCAGCCGCATTAACGAGTTCACGTACACCCGATAGGCCAGGTCCGTGGGAATCCGCCCGGCGGAGGTGTGGGGGTGGTACAGGTACCCCTTCTCCTCCAGGTCGCTCATGGTATTGCGGACGGAGGCGGGCGACAGGGAGAGCCCGAAGCGCTTCGAGACAGTGCGACTCCCCGCCGGTTCGGCGGTTGCGACGTAGGTCTCGATGACGGCTTCGAGGACCTGACGCTCGCGCTCGTTCAGGGACGCTGCCATATCAGCCAAGCTGTTAATTGCTAACAATTTAGCTCGTTGTGCCACAGCCGGTCAAGTCACGCACCAGGGCGTCGAGGCGGAGCCAGCCCTCGGGGGTGCAGACCAATCTCTCTTCCCTCACCTCCACCCAACCCCGCGACACCCACCTGGCGGTACAGGGCGGCGGAGGGCGGTAGAGGGCGGTAAGGGGGAGGCCCGCGTCGGTGCGCAATGCCAGATATACCCGCTCCAGTTCCCGTTGCTCATCACTGAGGACCTCTCGTGACGCGACGGGAGAGCCACCTGCTGCGACGGCGCGACGGTACGCTTCCCACGCGGAGAGATTCCAGCGTCGCACCGCGCCATCGAACGAGTGGGCCGCGGGCCCGAGGCCTCCGTAGGAGCGTCCGGACCAGTAGGCTGAATTGTGACGCGAGCGGCGGCCGTCGCGCGCGGCGTTCGAGACCTCGTAGAACTGATAGCCGCAAGCCGCGAGCCGCGAATGCGCGAGCAAGTACTCATCGGCGTAGAGATCGTCGGTCGGGGCCGACGCCGCGCCGCGCGAGATCCAGCGGGCGAGCGGCGTCCGCTCTTCCACCGTGAGACCGTAGAGCGAGAGGTGAGCGGGGAGCAGGGCCAGCGCCTGCTCCAGGTCACGGGCCCAATCGCGCTCGAGCGCGGCCGGCAGGGCAAAGATCAAGTCGAGCGAGACGTTGTCGATCCCCGCGGCGCGGAGCGTCCGCACCGCGGCGGCAATGCGCGCCGCATCGTGGGAGCGGTGCATCCACTGCAACACTCGATCGTCGAACGACTGGGCCCCGAGCGATACACGATTGATTCCCGCCCGGCGCCAGGCGGTGGCCGCGTCCGCGGTGACGTCTTCAGGGTTGGCCTCCAACGTCGCTTCAACGTCGTCACGGAACGACGTCACGGGAGAGGCGTCGCGGAGAGACGTGAGCAGCGTGGCCAGTGCGTCCGGCGGCAGCAACGACGGCGTGCCGCCGCCGAAGTAAATCGTCTCCAATCCACCGCCGAAATCCCCGGGCTGGCGCCCGGGGTCAGCCTTTCCGAGGAAGCGCAACTCCTGAAGGACCGCGTCCACATACTCCCGCGCGGGGATGCGCTTGCGGACCGCGATGGAGAAGTCGCAATAGGAGCAGCGCCGGGCGCAGAAGGGGATGTGGACGTAGAGGTGCCGCACGGGGAGAAGCTTAACGACTGTCCGCTGTTGCCGTGGCCCCACGCGATGAGGCGGTCGAGCCGCAGGCGTAGCGGTCACGCGCCCCTGAGGCGTGCGGCTGTGCGAGCGCACGACATTTGCGTGTATTGCGCGACGCGGTCGCGATCACACGTCAACCCAGACTCGGGCGGGGGTTATGCACACGGCACGGTGGATCCATGAGCTCACAACCATTGTCTGCGCTGTGGCGTGGCTCGCGAGCTGCGAGGACCCTGCGACCCCCACCCAGCCGCACATCGCCGCGGGGTCCGCCCCTGCCCCGAGTGTGACGGTGCAGGATCTCGGCACTCTGGGCGCGCAGCTGAGCTTCGGGCTCGCCCTCAACGCTCGAGGTGAGGCCACCGGCTATAGCGCCACCGCTCAGGGCCAGTTCCACTGGTTCCTGTGGGACGGCTCGGCGATGCGCGATCTCGGGGCCCTGCCAGGCGCCGCGAACAGCTACGCCACCGACATCAACGCGCGCGGCGAGGTGGCGGGCTGGAGTCTCGGCTCGACGGATTATGATTGCCACCCCGTCTTGTGGGACGGCACGACGCTGCGTGACCTCGGCAGCCTCGGCAGGAACCCTTTCACCGAGGGGACGTGCGACGAGGCCATCGGCCACGTCCTGCTCAACGCTCAGGGCGACGTCGCGGGTGTGAGCGGCACCCCCGAGGGGCATCGCCACGCCTTCTTCTGGGATGGGACGATGCACGACCTCGGCACGCTGGGCGGTACGTTCAGCACCATCGCCGCCCTCAACGCCCGCGGTCATGTCGCGGGCTCCAGCACCACGGCGTCCGGTGCCACCGACGCGTTTCTCTGGGACGGCGCGACGATGCGCGATCTCGGCACGCTGGGCGGAACATCCAGCCATGCCGCGGCCCTCAACGACGCAGGGCAGGTCGTAGGGTACAGCGCCACCGCGTCGGGCGACTTCCACGCATTCTTGTGGGACGGCACGACGATGCGTGATCTCGGCACGTTGGGCGGTTCGGTCAGCTTTGCCACCGCCCTCAACGACGCAGGGCAGGTCGCGGGGTACAGCGCCACCGCGTCGGGCGATTTCCACGCATTCTTGTGGGACGGCACGACGATGCGCGACCTCGGCGCCTTGGGTCCAACCGGCAGCATAGCGACGGCGGTCAACAACGCCGGCCAGGTCGTAGGGTACAGCAGCACCGCCTCCGGCTATCCGCACGCGTTCTTCTGGGACGGCTCAACGATGCTCGATCTCGGCACGCTGGGCGGCACGAGCAGCTTCGCCTATGCGATCAACGGTGCCGGCCAGGTCATCGGGACGAGTTGGACCGCGCCCGGAGTGCGCCACGCGACCATGTGGACCCTGCTCCCAGCCCAGGGCGGAAGGGCGCTCGCCAGCGTCACGGCGCCAGCCCGAACACCATCCCCGACTGCTGCCGCACCAGGCCACGCATCTCAAGCTCGGTGAGCGCGGTCAACACCGCGCCCGTCTCGGCGCCGGCGGTGGCGACCAGCACGTCCACGTGCTTCGGCTCTGTGACTAGGGCATCCCAGAGCGAGCGCTGCAGGTCGTTCAGATCGGCTGGTTGACTGCGCGGGGCCCGGTCGCCCCGGGCCGCCGGCCCGGGGTCAGCCACGCCAGGCAACCCTAACTCTTCCAGGATGTCCGCCGCCGAGAGCGCCGGCTTCGCGCCCTGTTGGATGAGCCGGTTGCAGCCGAGCGACGTGGGGCTCGTGATGGGACCGGGCACGGCCAGCACGCTGCGGCCCTGATCGAGCGCGCAGTCGCTCGTGATCAACGCGCCCGAGCCCGGGGCGGCTTCGACCACGACGGTCACGCGGGCCAGCCCCGAGATCAAGCGATTGCGGCGCGGGAAGGCCCCGGCGTGCGGCCGCTCGCCGGGCGGCTGCTCCGAGACCAGGCAGCCCGATGTGATCATGCGCTCGTACAGCGTGCGGTTCGCCGCGGGATAGATCACGCCGAAGCCGTTCCCCAGCACTCCTACAGAGGCCCCGCCGGCGTCGAGCGCGGCGCCGTGGGCGATAGCGTCGATGCCACGCGCCATGCCGCTCGTGACCACGACCCCGGCGCGGGCCACACCGGCGGCGAGCACGCGCGCGGCGTCGGCGCCGTAGGGCGTATGGTCCCGGCTGCCCACCATCGCGACCGCCGGGCGCCGGAGCCAGGCCACGTCGCCCCAGACGTAGAGCAGCGCCGGCGGGTCGGGGATTTCGGACAGGAGCGGCGGGAAGCGAGGATCGTCGGCAAGGAGCACGGCCGCGCCGAGCCGGTCGAGGTGGTCGAGAACTTCGTGCCCGGCGCGGGGCGAAACCGCGCGGATGGCGCCTGCCGCAGCACGGCTGAAGCCGGGCAGCGATGCGATGGCCCCGTGGGGAGCGTGCAGGGCGCCACCGGCGCTGCCGAAAGCGGCCACCAGCGCGTGCAGTCGCGCGGCGCCGATGCCGGGCACCTGCGAGAGCGCCAGATAGGCCGCTACTTCGTCGCGACCGCCGCCGGGAGAGCCTGCCATAGAGTCTCCAACAACTGCGGTATCCCTTGTCCGGTGACGGCTGAAACGGCGACGACCGGGGCGCCGGCCCGCGTATGGATCGCCGGGAGGGGGGATGCGGGAGGCGAGAGATCCAGCTTCGTCAGGACGACGATGTGCGGCTTGGCGGCGAGGTCGGGAGAATAGAGGGCGGCCTCGCGCAGCAGCAGCTCGTAGCTCGCCTGGGGATCGGGGCTGTCGACGGGGACCAACGCGGCCACCAGGCGAGTGCGCTCCACGTGCTGCAGGAACTTGAGGCCCAGGCCCTTCCCGACGTGAGCGCCCGCGATGATCCCCGGGATGTCGGCCACCACGAAGGAGCGGCTGTCGGCCAGGCCGACCACGCCGAGCTGCGGCTCGAGGGTCGTGAAGGGATAGTCGGCGATCTTGGGGCGGGCGGCGGAGACCACGGAGAGCAGGGTGCTCTTTCCCGCGTTGGGCTCGCCCAGGAGGCCAACGTCGGCGATCAGCTTGAGCACGAGCTCGAGCTCGCGCTCCACGCCGTACTCGCCCGGCTCCCACTCGCGGGGGCTCTGGTGCGTGGGCGTCGCGAACCGGGCATTACCGCGGCCGCCCCGCCCGCCCTGCGCCACGAGCAGGGAGTCGCCCGCGGCCACGACCTCCCCGAGGCGCGCGCCGCTCGCGACATCGCGGATCTCGGTGCCGGCGGGAACGGGGAGGTAGAGATCCGCGCCCGACTTTCCGGTCATGTTCTTGCCCTTGCCATGCTGACCGCGCTCGGCGCGCCAGTGCGTGCGATAGCGGTAGTCGAGCAGCGTTGCGAGGTTCGTGTCGGCGCGCACGTAGACACTGCCGCCGGAGCCCCCATCGCCGCCGTCGGGCCCGCCTTTGGGGACGAACTTTTCGCGGCGAAACGAACTCGCCCCCGCTCCACCGGCGCCGGCGATGATGTGGACGAGCGCACGATCTATGAACATTGCGGAGAGCCTGAATGCGGAATGCGGAATGCGGAATGCGGAATTGCCATGGGGGTTCTGCGCGCGGTTCGGATTGACGACACCACGATCGCCACGAGTTGACGTGCCTCGTCCCTCAAGGATGCCGCCCGGGCCCCGTCGCTCAATCCGCGCTCCATCGCAAGCTCGAGCCAGAACTGTGCCTCGTCAGCCTCTTCCTCGACCACGCCCAGCCTCGCTACGAACTCCTTACGAGACCTCGCGCGACAGGCGGAGCGGTAATTAGCTCCGATAGACGTTCCAGCTCGCAGCAGCTGGTTTCCCAGCACGTCGCTCGTCCGCCCCCGTGGGAACGATTCCACCAACCCGATGATCGCCAGAGCAAACGCTCGCGTGCGATCCTTCAGGTCGACACGTCGCATGATCTCACCTTGACATTCCGCATTCCGAATTCCGCATTCCGCATTCAGAGTTTCCGCCTCCTCACAT
>Ga0209806_1001275_pt1 | contig 16801 bp, 18 predicted proteins | sample GraSoiAngelo_152_FD_186166 | JGI IMG/M metagenome (GOLD analysis project Ga0209806, IMG submission 186166) | Grasslands soil microbial communities from the Angelo Coastal Reserve, California, USA - 14_1009_12_30cm (SPAdes) (version 2) | ecosystem: Environmental > Terrestrial > Soil > Grasslands ... | reverse complement strand
TCGGTCGTGAGCACGATGCGGACGCCGAGCTCCTGGCAGATCGCCAGCAGCAGGGCGTTCACACCGGTCGTGTCGGCGGCGGTGAGCTCGGTGATGTTTCCGATCCCCATGAACAACGGCGCGTCGGGGTAGCGCCGCCGCGTCTCCGCATAGCGCTCCAGCGAGCGCATGAACCCGAAGCCGATCGGCTCGATGATGGGGTCGATCAGGTACGACACGCCCCAGCGGTCCAATGTCGCGATACTCGATTCGAGGCTCTCCGGTCCCCGGCCGGCGTCGGGAATCACCACCACCCGCGTCCTGGTAGCGGCGAAGTCGCGCGCGACCTCGAGATTGGAGCCGTTCACGCTCAGCACGAGCTCGGCTCCGGCCCGCACGGCGGTGCCGATCTCGCCGGGGTCGAGCGAGTCGATGCTCACCCGCAACCCGGCCGCGACCAGCTCGCTCACCACCGCGGCCAGATCGGGGAACTCCCGGCCGGGGGTACAGCCGATGTCGATCAGGTCGGCGCCGCTTGCTCGGTAATGCTCCGCCTCGCGACGGATCGCCTCCCGCGCGAGCCGCGGTGCGTTGTTCACCTCGGCCGCGATCTCGATGTCGTACGCCCCGTAGTCGCGCGCCGCCGCGGCCCGCCCGAAGTATTCGGGGATCTGCCGCAGATCTTTGGGGCCCTTCTCCACGGGTACGCCGAGCTTCCGCGCGACCACCGTCGGATCGCCCTCGCACAAGCCGGGGAGCACGACGAGGTCCGTGTCGGGGGAGGGGGGAGCGTCGAGGAAACGCGCGATCCACGGCGTGGTCATGAGCGCGGCCACCGTGATCTTCATGACCGCCACGTCCCATGCGAACGCCGGCGTCATGCCGGCCACGACCCGGCGCAGCGCGGGCTCCGCGAGCTTCCCGGTGACGAACAGGACGCGGCGCGGGGCGCGCGGCGCCGGCACCGCCGTCACCGCGGATCGCCCGCGCGCACGAACTTGTTGGGCGTCCCTTCGAGCGCGCCGCCCTTGGGGCGCCACAGGACCGTCTCTTCGAGCTGGCGCGCCAGCTCGAAGTCCTTGTCGGTGATCCCGCCCGCCGCGTGGTTCTGGAGTTTCACGATCACGCGTCCCCAGGTGACCGACAGATCGGGGTGATGGTAGGCCGCTTCGGCGACGTACCCGATGGCGTTGACGAGCATGAGCGTGGTGGGCCAGCCGTCCGTCTTGTAATTGCGGCGGATCCAGCCGTCCTCGTACCACCAGCCGGGAAAGTCCTTGAGCTTGGCTTCGATCTGGGCTTCGGTATACGTCGGTTCTTTCGCTGCCATGGCGGCTCCTTGGTCCGGGGCTAGACGACGCTCCCGCCATTGACCGACAGCATCTGGCCGGTCACGTAGCGCGCCGCGTCGGAAGCGAGGTAGACGGCCGCGTGGGCGATGTCTTCCGGCGTGCCCCAGCGGCCCAGCGGAATGGACTTCGTGATGCGCTGTTTGACGCCCTCATCGAGCCCGCTGCCATATGCGGTCTCGATCCAGCCGGGGCCCAGCACGTTGACGCGGATGTGCGGCGCGGCGGCCTGGGCGAGCGCGCGGCTGAACGAGTACACGCCGCCCTTCGCGGCGCAAAACACCTGGGCGTACTCGCCTTTCATCCCGCCGGCGAGTACGTGGTCCCACGACATGTTCAGGATGACGCCGCCGGGCGGTTGCGCGCGCATCAGCTCGAGCGCCTTCCACGAGGCGAGCACCGTGCCCCGCAAGTCGACCGCGAGCAGGCGGTCGAGCTTCTCCGTCCAGGAGAGGCGCGATGCCGCGCCGGTGAGAATGTCGGCGCCCGCGTTGTTCACCCACACGTCCACGCGACCGAACGCCCGGCGTACCGCGTCCGCCAGGGCGTCGACATCTCGACTCTCCGCGATGTCGGTCTGGAGCGGCTCCGCCCGGCGCCCCGCGGCGCGCGCCTGCTCCGCGGTTTCCTCGGCGCCGCGCCGGTTGCCGCGGTAGGTGAGCGCCACATCGGCACCTGCCGCCGCGTACGCCAACGCAATGGCGCGGCCGATACCGCTCGACGCGCCCGTGACCACCGCCACTCTGCCGCTGAGCGAGAGCGTCGGGACGGCCGCGTCCTGGCCGCCGGGCGCCGCCTGCAGCACTTCACCCGATTGTCGTTTTGACATCGCGTCTCCGGAAGCCTAACCTACCGGCGGCTTCACGATAGCCACAAGGGAGCGCGCGGAAATGCGTCTGTTGGTGAGCGTCCGAGGGCCCGTCGAAGCGCGCGCCGCCGTCGCGGGTGGTGCAGACGTGATCGACGCGAAGGACCCGGATCGCGGGGCCCTGGGCGCCGTGCGGGCGGACCGGCTCGCGGCGATCCGGCGCGAGGTGGGCGCGGCACGTCCCGTGAGCGCGGCCCTGGGAGACGTCCGTGATGACGCGATGGTGGCAGCCGCGGCGGCCGCGGCCCCGGGGCTCGCGTTCGTGAAGCTCGGCTTCGCCGGCGTGACGGGCGAGGCCCAGGCGCAGCGCCTGGCGCGCGCCGTACGGCGCGCCGTTCCGGCGGCGACGCGCATGGTCCTCGTGGCGTACGCCGACTGGCGTCGGGCGGACAGCCTCGCGCCGGCCCGCGTGGTGGCCGTGGCCGCGGAGACGGGTGCCGCGGGCCTGCTGCTCGACACGGCCTGGAAAGACGCCCCGCTCTTCGCCCTCGAGTCGCCGCATGCGGTCGCAGCGTGGGTCGACGCCGCGCGCGCGGCGGGGCTGTTCGCGGCGCTGGCCGGAAGTCTCTCGGGAGGGGACTTCGCGACGGCGCGCGCCGTCGGCGCGGAGCTCGTCGGGGTGCGGGGCGCCGCGTGCATCGGGGGCCGCAAGGGCCGCGTGTCGCGGGCCCGGGTCGCGGCCCTACAGCGCCTGGTCTGCGCGGCGCCCGCGGTCCCCCTCGGGGCCCTCCCGTAGCGCCACGTCCAGCTGCCCCAGGTCATCGGCGGTCACGATGAGGTGCTCCACGCCCGACGGGAGCGTGCGGAGGAAATGCGAGTCGACGAGCTTCTTGTGTCCTCCCTCCGCCGGCTTGATGAGCACCACGCGACGCGCCCCCAGCGCACCGGCGAACCACGCGGCAATGCTGTCGCTCGTGACGTCCCACGAGTGGGGCACCGGATCGGCGGCGCGGAGCCAGCGATAGGGCGCGAGCACCGGCAGGTGTCCGGCTTGCAAGGCCGCGGCGACGCCGCCCACGCCGTCGACGAGCATGGCATCGGGGATGCGCGCGGCCAGGGCATGTGCGTATTGATCCATCCCCAACACCGCCATCCAGTGCGCCGCATCCTCGCCGATCCTCGCGCGCTTGAACATCTCGCGCACCGCGTCGGCGAACGGCCCGCCACCTGGGACGACGACCAGGCGGCGGCCCGGCCGGAAGGCGGTGACCGCCTCGATGGTGAGCTCGAAGGCGCCCGCCTTGCCGAGCAATCCCCCACCGATCTTGAGCACCGTGTGAACGCCATCGCGGGTGCCCCTCATGAGGGAAACATCAGCGCCACGGCCGCGGCGGGGGCGTGGCGCGCCGCAGGGCCCAGGCGGTCCGACAGCAGGATCACCTGAAGCCCGGCGCGCCGCGCGGCCTCGGCCGCGAGAAACTCTCCCAGCCCCGTCACGACTGCGCGGGTGAGCGCGGGGCAGCGGGCGCGCGCCCGCACCACGGCGTCGCGCAGTCGCGTCGCCTGCGCGTCCCACAAGGCGTCCGCGATGCCGCTGACACCCTCGTCATCGAGGAGTTCGCGGTCGGCGCACACCACGCGCGCGAGCCGCTCGCCGGCGAAGACGCGCGTGGCCGGACGACCGTCGGGCGTGGGAACCGAGTAATCCTCCGGGGCCAGTTCGCCGCGCCAGAGGTGGACATCGCCGGCGAGCGCGAAGCCTTCCGCCGAGACGCCGGTCGCCCGGCCGCGCACCGGCACAGTCGCGGCGATCGCCTCGGCCGGCGTGCGCAGCGCCCCCGTGTAGACCAGCTCGCCCTCGCGCAAGCGTTCGGTATCCGTCCTGCCCGCGGCCCGCGGCACGCCGCCGGCGATGGGAACGATGTCGGTCGTGGTCGAGCCCACGTCGATGAGCACGCAATCGGGAACGAAGCGCGCCACGAGGTGCGCGGTAGCGGCCCAGTTCGCCGCCGCGACCGCATGTGGGTCGCGCCGTGCTTGAGCGGGTGTGAGCCAGCGCGCATCGACCGTCCACACCCGCACGCACGCGTCCGCAAAGGCCGCGGTCACGGCGTCGAGCACGAACCCCACGCCCTCCCGCTTGGTGCGGAACAGCTGCGACAGCTCGGCCGTCATCGTGACGGCGTGCCGGTCTCCCGGCGCGGCGCCGACGTCGCGCGCCAGCCGGCGGAGCAACGGCGCGAGTGCCGCGGGATCGCGTTGCAGCTCGTAGGGCACCGCCCGCGCCGCGACCACGCGGGCCTGCGCCACCCGCGTGCCCTTGGTGTTCACACCGCCGATATCCCAGCCGAGGACTGCCGTCATTGCGCGTGATCCCGGTGCTCGACCTGCGCGCGGGGCGCGCCGTGTTGGCGCGGGGAGGCCGGCGCGAGAGCTACGCGGCCGTGCGATCGGTCCTGACCGGAGGGGTTGGGGAGGGCGATCCTGTCCCGTTGGCGCGCGCCTTTCACGAGGACTTGGGTTGCGACGAGTGCTACGTCGCCGACCTGGACGCCATCGCAGGGGCCCGCGTGCAGGGCGCCCTGCTGCGCCGGCTCGCCGGTCTGGGTGCCGCCCTCTGGATCGATGCCGCCGTCACCGACCCTGCGCGAGCGTGGGGGCTCATCCGCCTCGGCGCCGCGCGGGTCGTAGTGGGCCTCGAGACGTTGTCGTCCTTGCGGTCCCTCGCCGCGGTGGTCGAGGCGACCGGACCAGAGCGCGTCGTGTTCTCGCTCGATCTGCGGGATGGCGCGCCCGTCGTCCGCTCGGGCGTCGCGGCTCGCGCCACGCCGCTCGACCTGGCGCGCGCCGCCCTCGACGCCGGAGTGACCAGCCTGCTGGTGCTCGATGTGGCGCGCGTCGGGAGCGGGCGCGGCGTGGACGACCGGCTGGTGAGCGCGCTCCGCGCCGCCCATCCGGGCGTGCAGTTGTTCGCGGGGGGCGGCATAACGAGCGTGCCGGACATGGAGCGGCTCGCCGACCTCGGGCTCGAGGGCGTGCTGCTGGCGACGGCCCTGCACGATGGCCGCCTGGGGCGCGCCGACCTCGAGGCCGTGCGGCGTCGTCACCCGAGGGACTCGCGGTAGGTCGCCGACTGCCCGACCGTCTCCTCTACTTCCACTTCTACGGCCGTGAGGTCCACGCCGCCCAACCCGGCGAGCTCTTGGAGCACCCGGCTCGCGAGATATTGCGCCAGCATTTCCACGGTGGTGTTGGGCACGGGGAGGAGCGCGCAGTCGTCGCGGGGAAACATGTAGCAGGGCCTTCCCACGACGGTCACGCTCACCCTGTCGCCCTCCTCACGCAGCTGGATCTTCGGGTTCTGGAGCGGGAGCAGCACCTTGTGATCGATCTCGTCGGTGAGCCGCTTCATGAGCTTTTTCAGCTCGGCGAAATCGACGACGTAGTGCGCTTCGGGGTTGAGTCCGCCCTCCACCACGACGCGGGTCCGGTAGTTGTGGCCGTGTAGCCGCTCGCAGCGGTGGCCGGGGAAGGTGATGAAATGGGCCGAGGCGAAGACGAGGTTGTCCTTCGTGACGGCGACCTTGAAATTCTTATGGGCGGGCACGCCAGCCCCCTTCGAGTAGCACGACGTAGATCGCCGCGCCGGTCAAGTCCGCCGTAGCGCCGGGATTCAACGTGTTGGCTTCGTCTCGCAGCTCGCGGTCGAGGGCGGCGATCGCCTCCCGCCCCGCGGCCGTGCGCACCCCCCCGGCGTCGAGCACGCTGCGTCCCCGCTGCTGCACGGTGATTGCCGCCGGAAGACCGAGCTTGCGGGCGATGTGGCTGTCGGGCGCGGCGGCGAGGAGCGTCAAGTACGCCTCGACCACGGCGTCCCGCCAGGGGAGACGGTCGGCGAGCGCGGCCTGGAGGGCCGGGGCGCTCAGCTCGAAGGTGCTGCGGAAGTCGTTCGCGTATTCGCGGGCGATCGCGTCGCGCTCGACCGCGAGGGCCATCACGTCGCGCAGCGTCGCGGTGGGCGTGCCACCCACGTCCTGGTCGGGCGTCCGGCCCAGTCCCCCCGGAGCGGCCAGGCGGATCGCCGCATAGGTGTCACGCGCGTCCGCCACCGTGGTCGCGGCCAGGGTGGCGGCGAGCTGGGCGCGCAGCGAGGCCCCGCCGGGCGTCAGCGCCGCCCGGGCGAGTGGGGCGAGCAGCAGGACCAGGCCGAGGTTCGTATTGGACGGCGCCCAGCGGGCCGTGGCTTCGACGGCGGCGCGGATGGTGGTGCCGAGCGGCCGCTCCCCGGCTGCGGCCAGCGCGGGCCCGATGGCCGCGGCGCTCGCAAGGAAGTCCTCGTAGCGCACGTCACGGAAACTCGCAAACGGGGACACGTTGCCGGGTTTGGGGGCACTCACCTCGAGCAGGCAGGCGAGCTGCGCGGCGGCCGCCACCTGGGCCGCCTGCGGCGTGCCGCTCACTGCTGCGCCACGCGCCCGATGAGCAACTCGACGATCGCCGCAGCGACGTCGAGCGACGTCGCTTCCTGAAGGCCGCGCCATCCGGGAATCCCGTTCACCTCCACGACGTACACGGTGCCGTCGCGCGCGGGCAGGAGATCGACGCCCGCGTAGTCCGCACCCACCGCGCGGGCTGCGGCCAGGGCCAGCTCCGTGCGCTCGGGCTCGAGCGTCACGGCCCGCGCGCGCCCGCCGCGCGCGAGGTTGGTCTTCCAGCCGGGCGCGCTCCGCTCGATCGCGCCGATCACGCGGCCGCCCACCACGAAGGCCCGCACGTCGCAGCCGGCGTGATCGATCGTGCGCTGGACATAATATACGCCCCGCAGCGTTTCCAGCGTGCGGAACACGCGGAACGCCATCTCCTCGTCGGTCACCCGCACCATGCCGAGCCCCATCGAGCCGAACAGGGGCTTCACGATCACGTCGCCCAGCGCGCGAAACGCCGCCAGCGCCGCGTCCGCACGCTCGCACACCACCGTCTCGGGCACCCGCAGTCCCGCCTGCTCGAGCAGCGCCGTGGTCCACAGCTTGTCGACGGTGCGCTCGATGGTGCGCGGGGGATTGATGACCGGGATGCCGCGCTCTTCCAGCGTGTGCAGCACATCCACCCGGAACACGATCTGCTCGAGCGAGCCGGCGGGGATGATGCGCGCCAGTACCGCGCCGCACGCACCGATATCCTCGTCGCCCGCCGCCATCCCGGCCGCCGCCCCTCCCAGGTGTGCCGCCAGCGCCTCGTACGGCACCACCCGCCCTTCGTGCCCCCGCTCGGCGAGGGCGCGGCAGAGCTGGTCGGTATGCCACCCCTGCCGCGCCGACAGGATCGCGACGCGCATCGCCGTCAGGTCGCCTGCTGCCCGAGCAGCACGGCCCTGAGGGCGCGGTTCCATGCCGGACGCGGCATGTCGGGCTCCGGTCTGAAGTTCACGTCTCGAGCAACGATGCGCGCAACACGTCGGGGTTCACGCGTCCCGCGTGGTACGTCTTCCCGCTCTGCACACTCGTGAGCCACACTTCGGCGGGGCTGAAGAGCAGCGGATCGATCTTGTAGAAGTCACCCTCGTAGCGCTTGAAGACGTCATAGAACGGCGTCCCATAGTCCTTGGACGCCGAAGCCGGAATCTTGGGCGCGAGCGCGGCGAGCTCGGCGTCCTCGGCGTTCACCGTGTAGCGCGCCTGGCCGCCGTACAGGATGCAGTCGTTGGTGCGGCCGATGGCCCGGAGGTCGTTCTTCGCGACGGGCGGGAGCGGCGCCGTACCGATGCCACTCACGACCTTCGTGACGTCGAACCCAAGCGTGTCCATCTTGTGTAGCCCGGTCTCGAGGATGCGAGCAACGACCTGTACACCGCCGGCGAGGCTCGCCGTGGGCGCGACCACGCAAGTCAGCTGCGCCGGTGCGAGCCCCGCCTTCTGCCCAACCCAGGCGGCCACCTCGTCCGTGGGCGCGGCTCGGGTCTCGAGTACCAGCACGCCGCGCTGTGCCTGCTCCGCATAACGGAGCCTCGCAAACAGGTCCTTCTCGACCCGCGCATGCGCCCGCAGCGGCCCCGACCCCATCGCGAAGTACTTCCCCACCTGGATCGCCCACCCGGCGTATTGGGATGCCATACAGCTGACCGCGGGATGGTCCGTCCACACGCGGACCCCGGGCCACGGGTCGCCCCCGATCACGACCGGCGGGTACGCCACGTCGGCGAGCCCCCCCATGCAGATCTCCGACAGGGCCCGCCCCGCGCCGTAGCCGCCCGGCGTGTCGATGCCGGCGTCGATCACCCGAGCACCCCCCGGGAGCGTGCGCGCAGTGATGCGCAGCTCGCCGGCGTTCGCGACCATGGAGTCGGCGATGCGCCAGGCCCGCTCGTTGAGGCCTAGTCCGGTCACGCTCACGCCCCCACCCATCGCAGCAGCTCTCCTTTTCCGAGTTCGGCGAGGTCGCCCGAGTAGCGCTCGTAGCGTCCAGTTACCTGGGCGGCGGCTACGTCGAGCCGGCAGCGGGACCCCAGGTAGCGCAGCAGCAGCGCGACATGGGGTGGTCGGTAGGTGCAGGCGTAGCGGAACGTGGCCGGGCGCTCGACCTCACCGAGCGCGACGATCGATCCCCGTTTCAGGAATCGCCCCGTGCCCGGCCCCGCGTTCCCGAACAGGACCACCGTCCCGGCGATCATGCCCTTGCCCATCCCTCGTCCCCCGTCCCCCGTCACGACCAGCAGTCCCCGCCGCATGCGGGCGCCCGCCTCGTCCCCGACGCTGCCCCGCACGACGATCTCGCCACCGGTCACGCCGCGCGCGGCGCCTGCCGGCGCGCCACCGGCGTTAGCGCCCGCGTTGCCACGCACGTCGATCCGCCCGCCCGACATGGCGAGCCCCAAATCGCGCCCCACGCTGCCGTCGATCATCAGCTCGCCTTCCACCATGCCGGTCCCGATCCCGTCGATCCGCGTGCAATCCCCCTCGATCCGGACGACGCTCGCTCGCTCGCCCCGGACTCGGAAGAACTCGCCGAGCGTGGCCGGGCGGCCGCCGTGCACCACCGGCAGCGCCGCGATGTCGGTGGCGCCGAGCCCGGCAAACCGGTCCGCGGCGATGCAGTCGGCGACGAGCGTGTGCGTCGGCTGGGTGGCCAGGGTGAGGGTGACGGCGTCGCTCATCCCAGAATCTTTCGGAGGTAAAAGTGGTGGGGCCCGAGCTTCCCCCCGTAGTTCCCCGCCGTGATCGTGAGCACACCGGGCTGGCACGCAGCGCGAATCCCGGCTCGCATCGCCGCCTCGATCGACGGGCCGTCGGTGCCGTCCAGCACGATCTCGAGCACACTGTTCACAACCTCCGGGAGCTGCGACTGGGTGACGGCTTTCAGAGTAGGGTCGAAGGCGTCGTTCGTCGTGGCGATCATGTTGCTGTAGCGCTTCGACCCGACCTTGCTCCCGCTCCGCACCACCCCGCCCGGGAACGGCAGGATCACGCCCGGTGCGCCGGTCATAGCGGCGACGGCGGCCTCGGCGGCGGCCAGCGCGGCGTCCGCATCTCGCGCGAGGATGAGGAAATTCCCACCGCCCACGCCCTTCAACATCCCAAACGTCTCTTCGATCAGGAACTCCCCTTCCATGACGGGGATGCGCCAGTAGCGCTTGCCGCCGATCACCTTGCTCGCCTGGAACCCGTCCCCGAACACCCGCAGCGCTTTCCCAACGGGCAGCCGGTCCGGCGCATCGGGGAGGCCGTCGAAGCAGGCCGTCGTGGGGCAGGTGAGCACCGTCTGACCGACCCGCACGATCAGCTGCTCGGGAAGGCTCGCTTTATCCATGGTCAGAAACAGCACGCTCACCCCGGGCCGGCCGTCGGGCGTCTCGCCGTCCGGGAGCTCGCGCTCGATGCCCGCCTCGCACTTGCACCCGATCACCGACGTGGCGAAGCCGGTCAGTTTGACGGCCGCCTCTCTGGCCCACCCGAGCGTCTGCCCCGTGATCAACAGGCGGGCGACCCGCATCGTGAACGCCTCGGCGAACGTGTCCTCGATCGCGACGCCGTTGATCTTCACGGCTCCGCCCCGTAATTCTCGAACGCGACCGTGGCGTAGTCGTCGAAGAAGCGCTTCACATCCTTCTTCACCGCCACGTCGTAGTCCGGGCGCACGGCGAGCCGCGCTCCCGCAGACGCACGCCGCAGCTGGCCTTCCTCGACCACGATGGCCCCGCCTTTGATTACGTAGCGCGGCGCCGCGAACATCTTCGCCCGGTCGGCATCCGGTGCGTACACGGTCACGTCGGCGTCCGCGCCCGGGCCGAGATGTCCCTTGTGCGAGAGACCGAGCAGCCGGGCGGGGCCGGCGCGCGTGACGATCGCGATCTCGCCCAGGGTGTATTCGCGAGCCAACCCGTCCAGCAGCGCGCTCCCGGCCAACAGCTTCTGGTTCACGGCTTTCAGGCGGTCGTCGCGGTAGGCGCGGTCCATCAGGAGGCGGATCAGCTCCGGATACGAAAGGAACGTGCCCCCGTTGGGATGGTCGGTCGAAAGCACCACGCGCCAGGGGTCCTGGGCCAGCAGGAACAGCTCGAGCCCTACCGCCCACTGGAGCGCCGAAACCGCGGCCTTCTCCCGGTAGGAATAGGGGACGATGCCGCACCCCGTCTCGAGCTCGATGTCTACGTTGACCCACTTCCGGCCGCTGCTCGCGTACAGCAGGTGTTCGACGGGGCCGTCCGCCGTGACAGTCGTGGCGGACCCGAACATCACCTGGCCCACGTCCACGCTCACCTGGGCGTGGCCGTTCACGTACTCGATCACGTCTTTGGCGGCCGACTTCCACCCCTTCCCCCGCTCGCCCCCGTAGCTGTGAAACTGGAGATGGGTGAAGTGCGCGCGCTGACCCGCGAGCGCCCGCATCGACTCGAGCGTGGTCGCGGCGTTGCCGGGCTGGCCCAGGTTGTTACAGTGAATGTGGACCGGGTGAGGCAGGGCGAGCGCGTTCGCCGCCCCCGCCAAGGTCTCGAGGATCTTTCGGGGCGTGACCGCGCTCGACCCGACCGCGTCGTCCAGCCCGCTCACGTTGCGGCCGCCGCCCGCCCCACCGCTCTTCCATACCGCCACGCCGCCCGGATTCACGATCTTGATGGCGTACGCGCGGGTGACGCCCAGCAGCCAGCCCGCGTAATCGCGCGCCCGCGCCGTCTCCCCCGCGGCGATCTGGCGCAGCAGGTAATCGTCGTTGCCGAGCAGCACGAAAAAGCCTGAATCGATGAGCGGTGTGTCGTCGAGCTCGGCGTGTGCATGCCGCGCCGCAAGCGGCGCCACCGCCGCTTCCATCGCCGTGGTGTAGCCGAGTCCGGCATAGCGATACCCGGTGGCGAACGTGCTCGGTACCGTCCCGCCTGTTCCGGAGCGTGGCGGCGGGCCGTCCACCAGCCGCGGCGCCGGCGCGGGATCGGCGGCGTGCTCCTCCGGCAGCAAGCGCCGCGCGTGATTCACGCTCGACCCGGCGACGTGCGCGTGGATGTCCACCCCGCCGGGCATCACCACCATCCCGCGGACGTCGAGGCGCGGCGCGCCGGCCGGCAACTCCGCCACGATGCCGCCGCCCTCGATGCATACGTCTCGCACCACCCCGTCCACCCCATGCGCGGGGTCGTACACGGTGCCACCGGCGATCCGCAGCCGGGCGGGTGTCGTCACGCGCCACCCTCCAGTCGCTCGCGCAGCGCCCGCACCGTGGCCGTCGCGCTGCGCACGTCCTCCCCCTCCAACGCCGGCCGGAGCGGCAACGGCACGTCGTCCATGCGGAACGCCGTGCCACCCTCGTGGATGCCTGCCACCCCCGTGTCCACCGCGACGACGGGGTTCCAACCCGCGGCGCTCGCCCGCGGCCCGATCGCGACCGTGGCGACACCGGCGAGCCCCCGGGCCACGGAATCGGGCAGTGTCGCCGGCGCGCCGATCACGAGCGCCGCGTCCACCTCACCACCCGCGAGCCGTTCGGCCGCGCCGGCGTGTGGCCGGTACGTCGGGTACCCGCGCCCGAAGTCCACTGCGAACGGGAACCCCGTCTGCCACGTGAGCACGGCGTCGGCCCCCGAGCGGTTCCCGCCGCCACGGAGCGTTGAGAGGGCACAGCGCGTGCGGCCGTTGAGGGCCTGCGCGAGCGCGATCAGGGCCTCCGCGCGGTCCGGGTCCAGGGGGATCGGGCCCGGCTCCGCGTCGGCGACCAGCGCCACATATCGCGCTTGGGTCATCTCGTGGACCAGTGCGATCGCTGGCGCGAGCGCCGCGTTGGTCCCGGCAACCCGCCCCTGGACGGTCGCGCGCATGGTGCCGAGTGCGTCGACCTCGGCATCCGGCCGGATCGCCACCCGGCCGTCCGCGTCCGCCGGCCCGCGCGCCTCGCCCAGGTCCACCGCGATGACTCGGCGGCTGCTTCTTCCCGCTGGCGCGGCGAGGCCCACGGCGTCGACGGCGTAGCGCGCGCTGTAGCGCGGATAGCGCGCGCCAGGGTCGACGCCCCAGAACACCACGAGGTCGGCGCGCTGACGCAGCTCGCCGAGGGTTGCGCCCGCGCGTCCCCGGCGCTGCGCGGCGAGCACACCCGCTCCGGCCGTACCCGCCAGGCTGTCGATCGCGCCCTGGAGGCGATCGGCGATCGCGACGGCGTCGCGCTGCACTTCGCAGGAAATGTCCCCCGCGAGATAGACGAGCGGGCGCTGCGCGTCCGTCAGAACCTTCGCCGCCTCGGCGATGGCGCGCGCGAGGGTGCCGGCGCGGCCATGTATCCGGATCTCCTGTGGGACCTGCCCGTCCCCGAACCACGCAGTGCCCAGCACGCACGCCCGTTGCGCCTCGGTGAGCCGACCGCGCTCGACCACGACCGTGATGTCGTCGCAGGCGCAGCCGCAGCCGAGGCACGTGACGTGCTCGACGGCGCTCATGCGATCCTCGCGCGCTGCGCTTCCAGGGACAGGTACAGGGTGCGGGCTCGGGCGGCGAGCGCCGCACCGCACGCGGCCACCGTGCCCCCGCGCGCGAACAACGTGCAGATGGGATGGCCCCGCTCGATGCGTTCCCCCGGCGGAGGCACGTCGCGCACGTCGTCGTCTTCCAGCCAGCGCGCCGTCCCCTCCGGGACCAGGTCGTGTCGGGCGTAGAGGATCGCTTTCCCCACCACATCGGCCGGGCCAGGCCCGGTAAGGGCCACCTCGGGGAGGTGCCCGGCGCAGGCGCGAGCGTGCAGCTGGAAGATCGAAATCCCCCGCGCCCGCTCGACGAGCTCCATCGACGCGCAATAGCGCGGGTTCACTTCCACGGTGTAGGGCACGCCGTTGCGAGCGACGAAATCGATGCCGTTGACGCCCACGAGCCCGAACGCTTCGGTAACGGCGGTGGCGAGGCGGCACGCGTTGCCGAACAGCGGCTCATCGGGGGCGACGAGCATGCTGCCGCAGTAGCGGAAGCCGCCGGCCCCGAAACGCGGATCCCCCGCGAGGGCCTGCGACACGCCCAACGGCACCGCGCGGTGCCCGTCCGCGGCGAACACGATCGACCCCGGAGTGCCCGACACGCGCTGCTGCAGGTAGCTGCCGCGCGGCAACGCGCCACTGTGCCACGCCACCACGCCGCTGCCCCCTCCCGACGCCAGCGGTTTTGCGAGCCAGCGCCCGCCCCTCGCCGTCTCCGCGCGCGGCGCCGTGACGCGCACGGCCGGCGTGGAGAACCCCCGCGCCCGCAACGCGCGCGCCAGCCGGACCGGGTCGCGCACCGCCGAGAGCACGCTGGGCCCATTGCCCCACAACAGCCGGCCGGCCACGAGTGTGCCGACGGCGCGCGCGTGGTTTTCCAAGCTGCCCACATAGCACACCACGTCCACTCGCAGCCGGCGCGCGGCGGCGACGGCGGCGCGGATGCTGAACCGCCCGGCGCTGCGCGCCACGCTGACCGACTGCGCCCCAGCGCGCAGGTCCAGGTCGCCGAAGCCATCCACGGCGAGCACGTCGTATCCTGCCCGCGCGGCCGATTCCGAGAACCCTCGCGTGGAGACGCCCGCGATGAGCACGCGCGTCACGCGGGCCCCCCCTCCAGCCGGCGACGTGCTCGCTCGCGCGGGATGACGTAGAGATGGTCGAGCACCGTGCCCCGCGCCTCACGAATCGCGAGGAGCTCGACGAGCTCCCGGTTGGCACCGCCGGCGAGCCCGTCGGCCAGGAGTGCCGCTCCCTGGGCGCCCTCTTTGGCGGTCCGGGCGAATCCCTCGAGCAGCCGGGTGGGTGCGAACGAGCTGAGCCGCTGACGGATCGCGTGGCTGACGCCCTGGACCTGCGCGAGCCGACCGGACAGCACGAATTCTTTCGGGGAGGGGACCGATGCGGCCAGCGCCACCGCCGTCTTTACGGCGCCCTCGACGAAGGCCTCCCATGCGGTCTGCTCGGCCGGCGTCGCCGGATGCGCCAGCCGTTCGGGGGACGTGCTCGCCTCGTCCCACCCGGCGACGGCCGCGGCGCCGCCCTGGAACAGGAGCGCCTTGGACACCTCTCCCGCGAGGTACGCGACTTCGCCGTCGAGCGCGCCTGGGGCGCGAAAGCCGAGCGGCCCGGCCGTGCCTCCCACCCCATCCACGATCCGACCTCCCGCCACCGCGACGGCAGCGGTGAACGCGCCGCCCAGCTCGAGCAGCACGAGCGACACCGTAGCGAGCGGTCGCCCGGACTGCCGAGCCTGCTGCGTGATCGCCAGCGCCACGGCGCAGACCTTGTCGGCCGTGCCCATGTCGACCCGGTTCACCTTGCGATGCACCGCCACGGTGGGGAGGTGCACCACCCCCGGCGTGAGGACCACCGGCAGCCGGGAGCGCGCCAGGGCGCGCACGAGGGCACGGAGCCCGCCGATGCCCCCGCGCTCGTGGGGAGCGGCGAGGAACGCGAGACGCAGATCTTCGTCCGTGGCGTCCTGCGCGCGGGTCAGGGGGAGGCCGTACCCGGACGGTCCCGCCACGAGGTCGAGGGGGCCGGCTGCCTCGAGCTCGAGGATGAAGCGCGCCGGATCGGCCAAGGCCTCCGCGGTCGGCCAGGAGCGGTCGAGAAACACGCGACCCTGGTCCAGCCCGCAGAGATCGATGCTCACCGTCCCCGGGTCGATACCGATGACGCGGGGCATCGGATCACTGCTTCGGCGCCATCAACTCCCGCGCGACGTCGGCGATGGTCTCCGCGTCCAGCACGAGGTCGTTGCGCTCGAACAGGCGGGCGATGCACGCCTTGTGCACCTTCATCTTGAGGTTTCCGATGGCGAGTGCACCCAGGCACACCACGCCGTCTTTCGTCACGCCATCGTCCATCACCTCCACCCCCTCGATGCCGAGCGGGGGAACCGCGTTCACGTCCGCCACGACCTTGAGTCCCGGCCGGTTGGCCCACGCCCGCTTCGGGACCAGCATCACTCCCGCGGGGCCGGCGTTGAGCAGCAGCTCCGCGCGCTCGCACGCGCGGACGGCCTCGCTCGCGTCCGCCACGGCGATGGCGCGCACCTTCCCGCCGAACCGCTTGAGCACGAGATCGCGGGCCCGCTCTCCCGCGTCGGCCTTGCGCGACGTGATGCACACGTCCGCGCCCGCCTTGGCGAACAGCCCGGCGGCGCGAATCCCCACCGGCCCGGTCCCCGCGACGATCAGGACCCGCGTGCCGCGCACCTCACCTCCCCCGGCCGCCTGCACCATCTTCGCCACCGCGGCGACCGCGGTCGTGTTGGACCCGTTCGAATCCAGCATCGCGGACACCGTGAAGGGCTTGAACATCGCTTTCGTCGCGGCGGCGAGCAGCTGCTCACCCACGGCGATGTCCGCGCCTCCGACGAACACGGCGGAGCTCTTCAAGTCCTTGGGACCGCGTGTGAAGATGCAGCCGTGGATCAGGTCGCGGACGTCTGCGTCGGTCACGCCGCCGTAGCTCATCACCTCATCGGCGCCGCCGTCGTACGCGACCACCCGATCGAACACGCTCGGCAGCCTGGAGCTGTCGAGCTGCAGCAGCAGCTTACGCATCAGGACGCACGCTCCACGGTGAGTCGGCGTGGGGCTCGAAACGCAGTCGAGGGGCGGCAGCCCCGCCCCTCGACGTGGACTCGCGGGACTCCCGGAGCGATCAGCCCTTGTCCGCGCCACCCGCGAATGGATGTGTCGCCGTCTTCGCCTGGGAGATCACCTGGTCGATCTTCGGCTGCCCCTTGAGGGCGCGCTCGATGGACTCCTTCACCGCCCGATAGTTGAAGTCGTAGATTTTCTTGTCGTTCTTCGCCTCCCAGTGGATGAACACCCCCACCAGGATGCAATAGTCGTCCACTTTGTCCCGCGGGATGATCCCGGACGACACGCTGTCCACCACCGCGCGCGCCACCGCCGCCTGCGCCGGGCCGAACATCTGCACGGCCTGCGTGGCGTTCTTGATGGTGACCTTGTTGAAGAGGAGCGTGTCGGGCTTGGCCGGCAGGTTGGGCGTGACGACGGCGAGGAGCTTGGTGAAACCGTCGGTGTTGTTCGCCAACGTGCTGACGAAGGCTTGCCCCGCGTGGCCCGACTTCGACCCAATGATCAAATCGATGTGGGCGACCTCATTCCCGTCGCCTACCAGAGACTCGCCAAGGAAGAAATCCGCTGCCATAACTACCTCCCGATCCGGATGGGGTCCACGAGT
>Ga0209806_1001269_pt1 | contig 16854 bp, 15 predicted proteins | sample GraSoiAngelo_152_FD_186166 | JGI IMG/M metagenome (GOLD analysis project Ga0209806, IMG submission 186166) | Grasslands soil microbial communities from the Angelo Coastal Reserve, California, USA - 14_1009_12_30cm (SPAdes) (version 2) | ecosystem: Environmental > Terrestrial > Soil > Grasslands ... | reverse complement strand
CAGGTCCAGGTAGGCCTCGTCCAGCGCGATCGGCTCGATGAACGGCGAGTAGCGGTCGAGGATCCCGAAGACCGCCTTCGAGGCCTCGCGATAGGCGGTGAAGTCGCAGGGCACGAAGATCGCGGTGGGGCAGAGGCGGCGGGCCCGGCTGAGGGGCATCGCCGACCGCACCCCGAAGGGGCGCGCCTCGTACGAGGCGGCGGCCACCACGCCGCGTTCCCCGGGCACCCCGGCGCCGCCAACAATCACCGGCTTCCCACGAAGCTCGGGGCGGCGCAGCTGTTCCACCGAGGCGTAGAAGGCATCGAGGTCGACGTGCATGACCACTCGGGCCATGGTCGCCAGTCTAGCCCCGCTCGGCGGCCACTGTAACAGGGCCGTAACAACCGGGTATATGACGTGTCGCGGGCAAACGGCGTTGATATGATCCCGGCGCTGGCTAGGCCCGCCGGCGTCCCTGATTCCCGTCCCCCCTCTTCTGATCCAACGCCAACCCCTCCTTCCGGCGGGCCGCGCTTTCCTCTAGCAAGGAAGGCCAAGCCGTCTCGTTGCGTGCTCGATGGGCCGGCTGGTCACAATCGCGGTGGCAGTCGCCTCCTGCTTGCTGATCTGGAAGAGCGGAGCCATCAACACGGTGCTCCCCCAGCAGTCGACGTCATCGCCTTCGCTGGACGCGGGTCCCGTCATCACCAAGAGCGGGGACGCCATGCAAACGCTCAAGAGCGTGCACCTTTCCCTCACCGGGACGCTCGTCCTGGCCGGGGTCGCGGGCGTCCACATCACCGGCTCCGGTGACCTGATTTATCCCCACAAAGAGAATCTGAGCCTGCAACTGCAGGTGCCCGCCGCGAATGACCAGACCGCGATTCTGGCGATGAACGAGCGGATCGAGAATGGCCACGAGTACCTCCAGGTCCCGTCGCAGAGCCCGGCCTGGAACGACGTGACCGGCAACTCCAAGGGTCAGATCGCGCCCGGCATGGATCCCATCGCCAACCTCGAGTTCGCCCGCGCCTTCCGAGCGTCGCAGGACCTGGGCGACATCACGATGGACCACATCCAGGTCCACCACTTCGCCCTGGCCGTCGACCCCGCCAAGTACATCCAGCAGCTCAAGGCCGACCCGTCGAGCGGCGTCACCCCCGAAGACGAGGCGGTGCTGGGCAACGCGGGGATCGAGGTCGAGGTCTGGATCTCCGCCAGTGACTCATACATCCACCAGATGAAGATCGACGTCAGCACCACCCAGTTCACCTGGGGTGTGGTCTACCACTTCTCGGACTTCGTCAAGGGCGGCGGTCCCGCCTCGGCCTAGACCCCGACCTTCTCCCGTTCGCGCTCCCGCTCTTTCTCCGGGGGCTTGGTGGGCTGGCCGTTGTATTCGCGGAGATCGTCCTCCGTCAGGTGCCCGGCCGCGATCATCAGCTCGACGTAGGTCACCCCCAGATGCGGCGCCGCCCGCCGGAGCACCCAGGGTGGCGGGTTCTCCTTGTTCTTGTTAACGGCCTGGTAGAAGTAGATCTGGTTCAGGTCGCAGCGGACCGCAAGCCGGTGCAGGGATATGTTCTGCTCGCGACACTTGCGCTTCAGATACTCGCGGAAGTCCACCGCCCCTACCTCCAGAACCCATCCGCGAAATTACTCGCGCGACGTCACCTCATTATAGGTATCGGCTGCCTGCGCTCCAGCGGCCAACCGGTCGACCACCGCCGGCAGCTCACCCATCCGCTGGATGACGGCGTCGGCCGCTCCGGGGTCATCCTCCTGGCGCCATTCGCGGGTCAGCACCGCCCGCATGCCGAGCCGCTGCGGGCCCTGCACGTCCTCTCGCACCCGGTCGCCGACGAAGACCGCGCGCCCCGCGTCGACGCCGACTTTGCGGAGTGCGTCGGTGAAGATCTCGGGGTGCGGCTTGCGCACCCCAACCTCCGAGGAGAACGTGACCCCGTCGAAGGAGGACAACAGTCCGAGCGCGGCCAGCTGCTGCGTCATCAGGCGCGGCCGGTAGGCGGCGTTGGAGACCAGTCCGAGGCGCAGGCCGCGCTCGCGCAGGGTCTTCAGGGTTTCCATCACGTCCGGGCCGACGTGCACGCTCTTGAGCCAGCCCTCCTGCTCCAGCTCCATGACCCGCTCGATCATGTCGGGATCCAGCTTCAACCCGAGGCCTTGCAACGCCGTGTCATAGATGGCCGCGATCTCAACCTCTTCCGGCCGGCCGGCGGCGTAGTCCCGCTGGATTTCGTCGTCGACCACCCGGGAGACGCGCTCGATCAGGACCTGGGCCGCGGGTATCTCGCGTTTCACCGTCGTGGCCAACAGCTGGTTGACCTTTTCGTAGGCGTCCACCAGTGCCGAGTGCGGACGCTCATCGAAATAGATCAGCGTGTGCCCGTAGTCAAGCAGCACGGCGTCGATCGGCTGGCTCACAGCAGTGAGCGCAACCGGTTCAAGTTTTCCAACCCCTCCAACATCTCCTCGCCGGGCGTTTCGAGCACGAAGGCGCAGTGGGCCAGCGGTTCGTAGTTCAACAGCGCCCGGAACCCCTCGAGTCCGATGTTGCCTTGACCGATGTTCACATGACGATCGGCCTTTCCGCCGAAGGTGACGGTCGTGTCGTTGCAGTGGCAGGCTCGGATTCGTTGCGCCGGGACGATTTCGGTCAGTTGATCGAGCGTCTTGCGCATTCCCTCGAAGCCGGCGTCATCGTAGCCGGATGCGTAGGCGTGGGCCGTATCGAAGCAGACGCCCAGTCGCTCGGCATGCTGGGTCAGTCGAGACAGGATCTGGGCCAGGTCCTCGAACTTCGCGCCCACGTAAGCGCCCCCACCCGCCGAGGTCTCGAGCAGGCAGGTCGCCGATCCGGTGGCGGTGCTGAGCACGTAGTCGAGCGCCGCCACCACCCGGTCGATGCCGGCCTGGGCGCCGTCGCCCATATGACTGCCGACGTGGGTGACGACGTACTGGCAGCCGTACGACTCGGCTCTGAGCAGCTCGGCGCTCAGCGCCTCCCGCGACTTCTTCTGAAAGTTTGGATTGGGACTGGCGAGGTTGATCAGGTACATGGCGTGGGACATCGCCGGCCGCACGTCGAGCTCCTGCAGGGAACGCTTGAACATGGCGGTCGCCTGGGCGTCGATCGGCGCTGAGCGCCAGGCGCTCGGGTTGCCGGTAAAAATCTGAATGGCCTTCAGCTGCAGGGCCTTGATCGCCTCGACCGTCTTGTCAAGGCCACGCCCGGTATGCAAATGCATGCCGATTCGACGCTCCTTTGCCACCGAAGCCAATTCTATGAACCTGCGTAGACTTTCCCCGTGTATCGCCTCAGCACCTTTTCCGTCGGGCCGTATGACAACAACGTCTATGTCCTGAGCGATCCCAAGGCGAAGGAGGCCCTCCTGATCGACGCCGCCAACGACGCGCCGCGAATCATGAAGGAGCTCGAGGGCTTGCGCGTCAGCCACATCCTGACGACGCACGGACACGCCGACCACGTGCAGGCACTCAAGACCGTGCGCGACCAGACCCATGCTCGCTTCACCTGCCACGAGGCCGACGAGTCGATGATGCCGATCACCGCCGATTACCGGGTGAAAGATGGCGAGCGGTTCCGCTTCGGCGACTACGAGGTCATCGCGCTGCACACGCCGGGGCATACGCCGGGCAGCATCTGCTTCCTCGCCGGCGAGCAGCTCTTCTCAGGCGACACCCTCTTCCCCGGTGGCCCCGGAAATACGTCGAATCCCTACGCGAGCTTTCCGACCATCATCGAAAGCATTCGCGGCAAGCTCTTTCGCCTGCCGGATGAGACCCAGGTGCTTCCCGGCCACGGCAAGCCCACAACGATCGGCCGGGAGCGGCCGCACCTGGACGAGTGGATCCAGCGCGGCTGGTAGCCCGGGCAGCCCAACCCGCGCGCCCGGCGTCCGATTTCCAGCCGCGTGATCCGCGGCGGATCCAGCGAGTGAAATCAGTCCAGGCGCGGGCCGGCCGTCTCGAGGTCTCGGCCGAGGACGATCACGGCGCGCGAGTCCCGATCGACATCCGCCCCGTCACCCCCAGGGTGATTCGGGTCCACATCGGCGCCGGCGCCGCCCGGGCATCTCGGTTGCTGGTACCGGATGCCCCGCAGCAGACGGAGTGGCACCTCGCCGACAACCCGCAAGGCTGGTCGATCGCAACCCCGCACGTCCTCCTGCAGATCGACCGCGAGCCGTATCGTCTGCGGCTGATTGATTCGTCCGGTGCCGAGCGCTTTGCCGAAGCGCCGGAGGATCAGGACATCCGCGGCACCTACCACCATTTCCCGACCGGTCATGCTCGCGGGCTGCGCTGGCTGACGGCACGACTGAAGCCGGGTGAGGCGATCTTCGGCCTGGGCGAGCATTTCGGCGCCCTTGACCGCCGCGGTCAGGCCTTCGCGTCCTGGACCGTCGACGCCTTCGGGGTTCGTAGCGATCGGGCCTACAAGAACGTGCCGCTGTTACTCAGCTCGGAGGGTTATGCGGTCTTCTTCGACATGACGGCGCCGATCTACTACGACCTGGGGCAGGCCTCGGTGGCCGGCTGGCAAGCCACGGCTCGCGCGGATCACCTCCGCGCCTATCTGATCGCCGGCGATGGGATGGCGTCGATGCTTCGCAGCTACCACGAGCTGACCGGCCGGCCCGCGGTGCCGCCCGACTGGTCGTTCGGCTTCTGGATCAGCCGATGGGGATATCGGAACCGGGACGAGGTGATGGCGGTCGCCCGGCGGATGCGTGAGGAGCAGATTCCCTGCGACGTGATCCACGTCGATCCCTACTGGATGCGTTACCACGAGGGCCACCACGGGGACTTCGAATGGGACGAGTCCGCGTTTCCGGATCCGAAAGGCATGATCGAGGAGCTCAGAGCGCTCGGCTTCAAGCTGAGTCTCTGGGAGAGCCCCTATGTTCCGCTCGACTCGGAGATGCGCGCCGAGGGAGAACGTCGCGGCTTCCTGATGAAGACCAAGGCAGGCACTCCCGCCCTGGTGCATGGTTTTGCCAAGCCGAGTGCGGCCGTCGACTTCACCAACCCCGAAGCCGTTGCCTGGTTCAAGGTCAAGAACGAACGGCTGCTGAAGATGGGGGTGGCCGTGATGAAGCCCGATTTCGCGGAGGACCTGCCGGGTGACGCCGTCGCGCACGACGGGACTCCCGCCGAGCAGTTGCACAATTTTTACCCGCTGCTCTACCAGCGAGCGGTCTTCGAGACCACCCAGGCGGTTCACGGCTACGGCCTGATCTGGGGTCGCTCCGGTTACGCGGGATCCCAGCGATACCCCGTGCATTGGGGCGGCGATCCCGCCTGCACCTTCGACGACATGGCGGCCAGCCTGCGGGGAGCCTTGAGCTGGGCCGTTTCCGGCGCCGCCTTTGCCAGCTTCGACATGGGAGGCTTCTTCGGGATCCCGGAGTTGACCGATCCGCCCTCCCCGGAGCTCTACGTGCGCTGGTCGCAGATGGGGCTGCTGTTCTCGCATTCGCGGGCGCATGGGCATACCGCCCCGCGTGAGCCCTGGGCTTACGGCGAGCCGGCGCTCTCGATCTTTCGCCGCTATGCGCAGTTGCGCTACCGGCTCCTTCCTTACTTATACGCGGCGGCGCGTCGGGCGCCCGAGGGAATTCCCCTTGCCCGGCCGTTGGTCTACGACCACCCATCCGACCCGACCACCTACCACGTCGACGACGAGTACCTGCTCGGACCGGATCTGCTGGTGGCGCCGATGTTCAAGCCACGCGGCTCGCGCGAGGTCTATCTGCCGGATGGCAGCTGGTATGACTACTGGACCGACCGTCGCCTCGCTGGCGGGCGCTGGATCCACTACGAGGCCGAGTTGGAAACGCTTCCGCTCTTCGTCCGGGCGGGCGCCGTGCTGCCGATGGGCCCCGAGCTGCAGTATGCGAACGAACGGAGCTGGGACCCGCTGAGCTTTGACGTATATCCGGGCGATAATGGCGCGACCGAGATGCGAATGGCCGACGACCACCGCGATCTCCGGTTCACACTGACCATCGACTCAGAGCGTGTGCTCCTCGAAGGTGGGCCGCTCGAGTACGAAGCCGTGGTGCGAGTTCATCGCCCAGGTGCGCCACCGGTGGGGGGCCGGCTCAGCGAAAGTATTGGGCTGCGGGAGGCACGATTAGAACAGTCGCACCCGGGTTAGCCGCCACACCACATCGGGTTCGAAGATCGGTTCAGTGGTCTGCACCCGGAGCTGGGTCATCCGTTCGCCAACGCGAACCGTAACCGTGCCGACGTCCGTGCCAGAGGGTACCGGCGCCTTGACCGGCTTCAGGTCGGCACGAAGATGCAGCGTCATCCCGTCGTAAACGACCCAATCCACTTCCTGCGGGGAAAACACCGTGGCTCGATCGCCCCAGGGAGCCCGATATTCGGCAATCACCTGGAGGTTGGACAGGACGCTTCGGTAATGCAGGGCCGGACCGACCGTCCGAATCAAATTCTGTGCGGTCGTGAAGCCGTCGTCGAGCGTGCGCAACCCCATCAGCGCGCCGAAGATCCGCGCCGGCTGTTGATCGGCATCGACATCGGCTGCGAAGACGAAGCATGCGCCCGCGGAACCACTGAATCCGGTCTTCACTCCGACAATGCCGTCCTGTCCAACGACGCCATCGACGTTGAAGACGCGCCCGGCTACGGGAAGCGTTGCTTCGGGCTGGGCAACGATCTCCGCGAACACGGGCTGTCGCATCGCGAATTCGGCCAGCGTGATCAGGTCGCTCGGCGATCCGACCGACTCGGCGGAGACGCCACTGACATCGGCGTAATGCGTATGGCTGAGGCCTAACGCGGCGGCGCGGGCGTTCATCTTGTCGACGAAGGCTGGGAGCGAGCCGGAATCCCACGTGGCGAGGAGTTCTGCGATGTTGTTACCCGACGGAACCAACAGAGCCTGGAGCGCCTGGTATTCACTGAGCTGCTCACCCGCGGCCACCGGGAAAACGGATTGGCCCTCCGCTTTTTCGGTCTGGTAGGTCTGGACGTCGGCGGCGGTGACCGGCAGCATCGGCCCCTGGTCCGCTCGCCCGAGCGGGTGGCCTTCGAGGGTGAGGAGGCCGGCCATGATTTTCGCGGTACTCGCCAGAGGCAGCGCGACCTGCGGTCCGAAGGTGGCGATCGTGCCCAGGCCATCGATGGCCAGGGCAACACTGCCCGTCCTCGGCCACGGAAGAACGGGTGGCGCGGAGCCGAGCGGTGCCGCGGCCGGCTGCAGGATGGTTGCCCCGACACTGGGCACCGGACGGAACAGCTGAAACGTCAGCAGCCCGATCATCACCGCAACCAGAAGGCCGATCCCGATTCCCATCCGGACCTCCTGGCTCGCCGCCGGCCGGCCGAGCAATTCCTTCACCCGACACCATGATGTCAGGCTGGTCCGACGCCCGACTTCTCCGAAAGTCCGATCACGACGAGCGTAAGCCAGCTGGGCAGCGACACCCAGACAAGCAGCGTGACAAGAAGTAGCGGAAGGATGGTCGCGTCCGTGATGACGAATTCTCGGAAGAAATAGAACATCAGGATCGACCCGAGAAAGGGCACTAGAAACGACACGCCCGTTAGCATCCCGAGCCAGAATATTCCGCGGTCGATCGTGGATCGGCCTCGAAAGGAAGACGACGCCAGGCTGACCCACAGGAAAAGCCCCGCGAAACAAACGAACGCGGGTGCGGTCGCCCAACCAGGTGCCCTGTCACCGAGTCGACCGTTTGCCGCCAGCACCAGGACGACGCCCGAACCGATCAGGGCGATGCAGATGGCCAGCCCGCTGAACTGAATGATCGCTTTCATCCGGCCGCGGGCCGCGCCTCCGATAACCAGCGGTAAGGGTGCCAGGGTCAGCCCCAGTAGGGCGGCCATTGTCCCGATCACAATGTATTGCGCATCCGAGGGAAACGGCACCCCCGCCAGGCTCACCAGAGGGGCGCCGACAAACCAGACGAGGGCCGCGATCGCGGCCATGATCCGGGCAGTTAGTACCACCGCCTGTATATCGGCCGCCCTCGCAGGGAATTGCGTCTGGGCTCCGTGGGTTAATACGTTGGTATGGCTTTAAGTCCAGAACCGGCTCGGGCCGTCATCAGCTCCGAGCTGGCGCCGGTTCGGACGCGGTTGCAGCGGGCACGGATCTTCGTGCTGCTCGGCGGCCTGACCGCATTCGGGCCGCTCTCGATCGACATGTACCTGCCCTCCCTTCCGGCGATTGGAAGGGACCTGGCGGCGAGCGAGTCGGTGATCCAGCTCACACTGACCGCGTGCCTCGTTGGCCTCGCGCTCGGGCAGATCCTCGCCGGGCCCTTGAGCGACCGTTTCGGCAGGCGCCGCCCGTTGTTGGTCGGCGTCGCCGCGTACGTCCTGGCATCGCTCCTGTGCGCCACCGCGCCGGTGGCGCCGGTCCTCGTCGGCTTTCGCCTGGTGCAGGGTCTGGCCGGCGCCGCGGGCATTGTCATCGCCCGGGCGATCGTGCGCGACCTGTACGTCGGATCGGCGGCGGCGCGCTACTTCTCCCGCCTGGTCCTGATCATGGGGCTGGCTCCCATCCTGGCGCCGGTCATCGGCGCCCAGGTCCTGCGCTTCACGTCGTGGCACGGCATCTTCCTGACGCTGGCCTTGGTGGCGGCGCTCCTCTGGCTCGGCGCCGCGACCGGCTTGCCCGAAACACTGCCGGCCGAACGCCGCAGCGACGGCGGCCTGCGCGGCACACTGGCAACCTTTCGCGCGCTGCTCGCGGACGCGCGATTCATCGGCTACGCGCTCTCGGGTGGCCTGGCCTTCGGAGCCATGTTTGCCTACATCTCGGGCTCGCCGTTCGTCCTGCAAGGCATCTACCACGTCTCCCCACAGACCTTCAGCCTGATCTTCGGGATCAACGCACTGGGTTTCGTGGTTTCAAGCCAGGTCAACGGCAGCCTGGTGGGACGGATTCCGCCGGCCCGGTTGCTCGTCACCGGGCTGGCGACGGCCGCGATCGCCGGCATCGTCCTGCTGTTGATGGTCCTGATCGGCGGCGCCGGGTTGGTCGCGATCCTGCCTCCACTGTTCTTCCTGGTTTCGAGCATCGGGTTGATCGTGCCCAACGCCACCGCGCTGGCGCTCTCGAGGCGACCAAACGCCGCCGGGACCGGGTCAGCCTTGCTGGGCGTCATTCAGAGCGGCGTCGGAGCCATCGGTGCGCCACTCGTTGGGGTCGCCGGGATCAGCTCGGCGCTGCCGATGGCGGGCGTGATCGCCGTTTCCGGTACCGGAGCCGTTGTCGCGTTCGCGCTCACGTCGGCCGTAGCCAGCCGACGGCAGATGCCGGTCAGCTAGCCCCACGGGTGTCGACCCGGATGAAGACTTCAGAAGCCTGCACGATCTTCTCCGTGCGGCTGTTCGGGATGTGCATCCGCACCCCCGGATGCGCGGCCGTGCCGAAGTCCCACCCCTCCAGGTACCTGGCGCGAACCTCGGCGATCGTTTTGACAGCCGCCGTGCTCGATCCGTTCGTCATCCAGACGGTTGGCTCGCGGGCGGTCGCGTAACCGAGCCCGATTTCCGTCCCACTGTCCCGAAAGAACTTCAGGCTCGCCAGGGTGGCCTCGGACGGCACCAGCTCGTTGGAGCTCTCGGCTACCTGCTGGAGCGTTGGCATCTGCCCCTGCGCCACCGTGGTGCGGACCTGCATCCGGGTCTTGAGGTGCTGGGCCCGCTCCCGCTTTTTCTGCTCGCTGGCGACCTGCTGGATCTGCGCCCGCAACCGGCCCAAAGCTTCCTCCAGGGGCGCCATCTCGGCCATGATTTCTCGAACCCGCCGGGCTAGCTCCTCGTCCGTCGCCTGATCGAGCGTCCCATGCTCCGCCATCGCCATACAATTATTGGCCAGGATGTCCGTGGCCCAGGCGCCGGTCACTCAACTCAAGGACGGGATCAGCACCCGGATCGACGCGCTGCGCCCGGAGCTGGAACGAATCGGCCGGGACATCCATGCCAACCCCGAGATCGCCTACGAGGAGCAGCAGGCGGTCGGCTGGTTGACGGCGCTGCTGCGCGAGCAGGGCTTCGAGGTCGAAGTCGGCGTGGCCAACACCCCCACCGCCTTTGTCGCCACCCGTCGCAACGGCACTGGACCGTCGATTGCCTTTCTCTCGGAGTACGACGCGCTCCGTGGCCTGGGACATGGCTGCGGCCACAACCTGATCGCCACCGCGTCGGCCGGCGCCGGGATCGCCCTGGCACAGGCGCTCGATCGTTTTCCCGGACGGGTCCAGGTGATCGGGACGCCCGCCGAAGAAGGCGGTGGCGGGAAGATCCGGCTGATCCGGGCCGGGATCTTCCAGGAAGTCGATGCCGCCATGATGTTCCACCCGGATGCGAAGACTCAGGTGCTCCACTGGGCACTGGCCGTGACCCACATGCAATTCGAGTTCATCGGCCGCGCCGCCCACGCCTCCGGTGACCCGGAGAAGGGCATCAACGCGCTCGACGCGTTCGTGCTCGCCTACAACGGCATCAGCATGCTCCGCCAGCACATCAAGGAGGGCGCCCGCTTGCATGGCTTCCTCAAAGAGGGCGGAACCGCGCCCAACATCGTGCCGGAACGGACCAGCGGGGAATTCCTGGTGCGCGCCCGGGACGAAGCGTACATGCAGGAGCTCGTCCAGAAAGTCAAAAACATCTTCCAGGCCGCCGCGCTGGCGACCGGGTGCAGCGTCAAGCTGACCTTCGACGAAGACCCGTACAGCGATTTGCGCAACAACGGCGTCCTGGCCGCGCTCTTCGAAGAGAACTTGCGGCGGCTCGGCATCGACCCGGTCGATCCGGTCCCCTGGGAGAATGCCGGCTCGACCGACATGGGGAACGTCACCCACGTCGTCCCCGGCCTCCATCCCACGCTCGCCATCGCGCCGGCTGATGTGGCCACCCACTCGCAGGCCTTCCTGGAAGCGTCTGGTTCCCTGCGTGGATACCAGGCGATGATCGACGCGGCTAAGGCGCTGGCGATGACCGGCGCCGATTTGCTGGCCGACCCTTCGCTCGTCGAGAAGGCGAAGGCAGAGTTCCGCCAGACCTGACCCGCGGCGATTTCGCCGGCGCGTCCTAAGCCACGGGTCAGGGGCTAGCTTGGGCGAGGTCGTCCATGGATACATAGAATCATGCAGACATGATCAACGAGCGGTATCGCGAGGATCGCGAACGTCGGCGGCTGGGCAGCCTGACCGTCTACTCCGGGCCAACCCATTCGGGCAAGACCAAGAAGCTGGAGGCGGAGGCGGAACGCGCCCTGCGGCAGGGCCGCCGCATGCAGAAACTCGGGGCCGCTGCCGATGCCAACGACCTGCTCGCTCAGCTGGACCCCTTGACCGAACTGGTCACCGTCGACGATGCCCAGCACTACGATGACCGGTTGCTCGCCGTGCTGGACGACCTGGCGACCCTCCACCGGCTGGATGTGGTCGCGGCAGGCTGGGAGCTCGATTACGCCGGCCGAGCCGCCGGTCCGATGCCGGAATTGTTGTGCACCGCGGATTTCGCCTTAAAGCTCGACGACGGCGTCTGCGCTCAGCCCGGGTGTCGCAACCTGGCCAGCCGGACGCAGCGATTTCATGCGAGCAACGGCACGCCCGAGCGCTTTCTGCCCGTCTGCCGGCGCCATCACACGGCCGAGCCGCGGGCGGTGACGTTTCAGGAGGTCTGGTTCGACGAGCCCTCCGGCAGTCTCGATCTGATCAGCGGCTGCATGTTCAGCGGCAAAACCCAGGAGCTGATCCGCCGGCTCGACCAGGCGCGGTATGCCGGGTCCACCATCCAGGCCTTCAAGCCGGCGCTCGATGACCGGTATGCCATCGAGGCGGTGGCGTCCCATCGCGAGGTCCGCTTTCCGGCGATTGCCGTGCCGGATGTCGCGGCGTTGGGCGACCAGGTTCGAGACGACACCCGGGTGGTCGGGATCGACGAAGCGCAATTCTTCGGACCTGAGATCGTCGCTCTCGCCGAGGAGCTGGCCAATCGGGGGCGACATGTCATCGTCGCCGGGCTCGATCTCGATTTCCTGGCGCGGCCGTTTGGACCGATGCCGCTGCTGGCGGCTCATGCCGACCGGCTCACCAAGCTGCAGGCGTCGTGCCAGTACCCCGGTTGCGGCTCGCGGCAGGCGACGCGCACGCAGCGACTGGTCGATGGCATGCCGGCGCCGGTCGACTCGCCGCTGGTCGTGATCGGCGGCGCCGCGAGCTACCAGGCGCGCTGCCGGCATCATCACCGGATTGGCGTCGTGGCGAGGCCGGAACCGGAACCGGTGCCGGTCGCGGAGGAGTCAGCCGAGCTCTAGCCCGCGCAGACGCTCGTTGCCGATCAGCAGGCCCAGGGCGGCGACGGCGACCGCCCCGCCGACCGATACCGTCACCGCTGCCAGCCAGGTGGTCACCAGGGGAAAATGCGTGGCGCCGGCGAGCGCCAGCGAAATCGCCAGCAGCAACGCGCTGGCGCCGGTGATGAGGGCGAAGAGCCCCATCCCGATGAACACTCCCGCGGGGTGCATCATCCGGCGGGCATCCGTCCAGTCGAAGCGGGCAAAGACGGCGCCGATCCCGACCATCAGCGTCGTGACGGAGGCGGCTTGGGCGACCGCGACCAGCACGGCGGTGGCCGCCCAGGTCAAGCCGGGCCGGATCAAGATCTCGCCGATCACGGCGACGAGCGCGACCAAGACGCCTGTCGGCAAGGCCGCCGACCAGCATTTCCCCTCCAGGAACCGGATGGTGGTGTTGGGAGAGGCCGCGTAGACCCAGATGCTCTTGCCCTCGAGGCTCACCGCGCTCAATCCGAGCGAGATGCTCAGTGAGAAGAGCAGAATCCAGGCGGGCACCAGACCGAGCATGGCGGCAGCCGGGCCGGCGCCAAGCCCCTGCACCGAGCTGAGCAGCCGCGGAAAGCGCAGCCCAAAGATGACGAAGAGAAACACGACCGGCATCGCGAAACGGAGCAGTTGGGCGAGGTCGCGGGTTCGCATCCGCCAGTCCTTGATCACGATCGAGGCCAGCACCGGGTTGAGCAGCGGGATCGATCCACGGCGCCGCGGGCCGCGCGCCGCCAGCGTGCGCCGTCGTGGCGGGACCGCCTGGATCCAGCCGGCGAGGTAAAGCCGGCCGCTGAGTGCGGTGCCGAAGGCGAAGATCACGATCGAAACCAGCAGCAGGATCAGCGCCCACCCGACCGCCGATCCCCAATCGCCGCCAAGGGCGGCTGCGGCCGACCGCCCGGCCCAGCCGGATGGCAGCCAGGGGGCGCTCGCGCCCGGAATGTCCGGTAACGACGGCGGCCCGCTTCGGCGAGCGAAGCCGGAATCCCGTAGGGCGGGGTTGAAGAGGAAGTTGAGCAGGTTGATCCCCACTGCCAGGATCACTCCGAACAGGGTCAGGATCTCGCGCCCGCGGCCGGCGGGAATGACGCGCACCAGCAGCAGGCTCATCAGCGAGATGATCACGACGACGAACACCGGATAGAGCAGATACAAGGCGCAAAACACGATCACGATCAGCGGGTTGTGGTTGGCAAACGCCAGCACGAGTAGCGCAGGCCCGGTGAACAGCAGGCTCAGCAGGAATAGCCGGAGGACCTGCAGCACCATCCGGCCCGCGAGAATGCTCGCCACCGGGCGTGGCGCCGCGAGCAGCAAGTCGAGGTCGGGATTCAGCAGGAGCGCGTTGAGGCTGAAGATCAGGCTGCTGAACACCAGGACCGCGGTGTAGCCGAGAAAGGCCAGGCTGAGCAGGTGGGCGACATCGACCTGCGCGTGGAATCGGCGGGCGGCCTCCACCCCGATGGTCGTGATCAGTGCCTCCCATCCCCAGGCCAGCACGATGATGGCCGCGCCAATGATCGTGGCCACGATCCGCCCCGGCTTGCCGCTGCGCAGCGTCTGGTTGACGAACATCCGCAACTGAGCCCGCCAGAGCAGCAGGCCGACGTCGATGCCACTCATCAACCCGGAAAACATCTCAACCTTCCAGGCCCCGCAGGACGGCGCTGACGTCTTCCTCGCGGCTGCCGGTCAGCTCGAGGAAGATCTGCTCCAGCGATTGCCCGTCCTGCCCCACCATCTGACGCAGATCCTGCAGGCTCCCCATCGCCACCAGCCGGCCGTGGTTGATGATGGCCAGCCGGGTGCACATCCGTTCCGCGATCTCCAGGATGTGGGTGGAGAAGAACACCGTCTTTCCCTCCTTGCAGAAGTCCTGGAGGATGTCCTTCATCTGGCGGGCGCTCTGGGGGTCGAGGCCAACCGTTGGTTCGTCGAGGAAGAGCACCTGCGGATCGTGGAGCAGGGCGGCGGCCAGCGAGACCTTCTGCCGCATACCCCGCGAGTAGCCCGAGAGAAAATCGTTGCCGCGCTGCTCGAGGTCGAACAGCTTGAGCAAGGTCGCGATCCGGCGGTCGCGCAGCCGCGGCTCGACGTGGTAGAGGTCGCCGGAAAACTCCAGGAACTCGCGCGCGCTCAGCTTGTCGTAGAGGGTGGCCGCGTCCGGCACGTAGCCGATCCGGGCCTTCGCCTTCTCGGGCTCGGCCAGGATGTCGATGCCCGCTAACCGGGCGCTCCCGGAGGTCGGCCGCAGCAGGCCGACCAGCATCTTGATGGTGGTGGTCTTGCCTGCGCCGTTGGGACCGAGGAAGCCGAACAGCTCCCCGGGGGCGATCTCCAGGTCCAGGTCCTCGACGGCCGTCAGGCTGCCATAGCGCTTGGTCAGCAGCCGGGTGGAGAGCACCAGTCCTAGTGTAGCCTGCGTATTCAGGCTGAATACGGCCCGGACGACTCTGGGTGAAACAGGTTTTCCGCCGTTACAGCGTTGTTGCCTTGAAGGTCGACCCATCCCTTCAAAGGCCGGACAGCATCATGGAGGTAGAACCGCAGGAAGGGGAGCTCGGCGCCCTGGTCAGCAGCCCGGAATTCGCCCGGATGGTGGACCGGTTCCAGGCCTCGACCGGGCTCAAGCTGCAGGTCTTTGACCTCGAAGCCCATCCGCTGACCCCGGTCGAGGACTATCCCCGCTACTGCCGCCTCCTGCAGGAACGCAAGGCCTGTCCGCTTTACCACGACCCGGACTTCTTGAAGCGCAACGAGGAAGGGATGGCCGTCTGCAAGTCCGGCGTCGGCCACTTCATCGCTCCGGTGCGCAACGAGAAGGAGGCCCAGATCGGCGCCGTTCTGGGCCCGGCCGTGAAATTCGCCCCCAACTCGGTCGAAGAGTTCGCCGAGCTCGCCTTTCGACTGAAGATTTTTCCCGATGACCTGATCCAGGCTGCCGATGCCGTCCAGGAACACGACGCGGAACGGCTCCTGGGCGCCGGCGAGCTGGTGTCGGTCGGGCTGAATCTGCTCGCCGAGCTGCAGGCAAAAGAGCGTGTCAGTCACGCACTCCGTCGCCTGCAGTCCGAGATCGCCGAATCCAACTCGCAGATGCTCTCCCAGCACATCGTCGACGCCGTCATCTACCTGACGCGCGCCGACTATGGCCTGGTCTTGATGCTGGATGACAGTGGTTCAGACCTTGCCACCGCTTACGACCAGCCCGCTCCCGACGTGCTGGTGGAGGCGAAGCGCCGCCTGGTCGAAGGGATCGCCGAATGGGTCAAGCATGCCGACCGCACGGTGACCGTTCCCGACATCTCGAAAAGCGCCTGGTCGCGCTACCTGACGGACGACGCGGTCAAGGAAGGCAGCATCGTGGGCGTCCCGATCCCCGAGCAAAAGGCCGGCTCGACATTCGGCGCCATCGTGGTGGGATTCGATCGACCTCGAGAAGATCTCGAGGAGACGTTGGCGGGACTGGAAAGTTTCGTTGCCGAAGGTCTCTACGCGCTGGTGATGGGTCGCAAGCTGATCCAGGCGGAGCAGCTGGCGCTTCTCGACCTGCAGTCGGGTGCCCACAGCAGTCGATACCTCGACGACCTGCTGGACAACGAGATCAGCCGCGCCTCACGCTACGACCACGATCTCGCCGTCGTGCTGTTCGAGATCGAGGCCTACGAGGTCTTGCGCGGCAAGTATGGCGAAGCCGGGCTCGGCCGGATCCTGCGCGAGTTCGTGGCGGTGATCCGCGCCAAGACGCGTCGGGTCAATACGCTGGCCCGGATCCGCGATGGCCAGTTCTGCCTGGTCATCCCCGAGGGCGACCGGGCGGTCGCCGTGCGCCAGGCAGATCGGCTGCGACCGGCGCTCGAGGAACATCCGTACGCAGCGACGCCGAATGGCGACATCGTCCGGCTGGCGGTCGACACCGGGGTGGCGGCGAGCGAGCGCGGCAAGGACGACCGCACCGCGATGCTCGCCCAGGCACTGCAGAGTCTGCAGCAAGCGCGCACCGAACGCCGGACCCGGAGCTTCAACCCGTAACTCGCCCTACATTTCCCTCCCCCTTGTGGGGAGGGTCAGGGAGGGGGTTTGTCAGGTGGGCGCCCGATCGCATTTCCCGTCGCCGAGCAGGAGCATAGTAGTAAGGATGAAGGTCCTGATCGCCGGCGGATCAGGCTACATCGGGCGGCATCTTTCCGACAGCCTGTTGCGCGACGGTCACGAGGTCGTCGTCCTGACTCGCGGTCAGGCGCGATCGGGCCCCCCGGGGGTGCGGATGGTGCCCTGGGACCCACGCAGCGCGGATGGCCCGTGGGTCAGCGAGCTCAGCGGTTGCGATGGGATCATCAATCTGGCCGGCGCCAGCATCGGCAGCTGGCCATGGACCCGCCGGCGCATGGCGGAGATCCTGTCGAGCCGGCTCGCTGCCACGACCGCGATCGTGAATGGCATCGAGCGCACACCCAGGGATCGCCGTCCCGCTG
>Ga0209806_1001268_pt1 | contig 16859 bp, 15 predicted proteins | sample GraSoiAngelo_152_FD_186166 | JGI IMG/M metagenome (GOLD analysis project Ga0209806, IMG submission 186166) | Grasslands soil microbial communities from the Angelo Coastal Reserve, California, USA - 14_1009_12_30cm (SPAdes) (version 2) | ecosystem: Environmental > Terrestrial > Soil > Grasslands ... | reverse complement strand
CCCACTGCATATCACGGAAGATGCGGTTCTCCATTTCGCCGCCGTACTCGTGCACGACGAAGAAACGCAGTTCGACCGAGTTACCGGATTTATATTCGTGGCGGATGCGGGCGACTTCGTCGCCAATGGTTGCATCGATGCCCAACTCCTCTTCCAGTTCGCGACGCAGGGCGTAGCGCGGTTGCTCCCCTTCTTCGATTTTTCCGCCGGGGAACTCCCACTTGAGGGGCATGGTTTGATGCTTGGTGCGCTGGCAAACGAGAATCTTCCCGTCTCTGACGATGAGTCCGGCCACCACGCGTTTCATCATCGGGACTCGACCGTGGCAGCCGCCGCGGTCCGCGAAGGGTCGACGCAGCTGGTGAAGGTGAAGGCAAACGCGGCTATGCCTGCCGGACAGCGCAAGTCGAGGGTGTGCTTCTCGAACTCGGGATTGTTCACCAGCGCGTACATGCGCGCCGGTTGCACGCGAATGTAGCTTTCCTCGCTGCCGTTGGCGGTCCGAAAGCGCGTGTCCATAGTTTTTTGGGACGGAGTGAGCGGCTTGCCATCCTGAAGGACAACGACGTCGCAGGCGCTTCCCCGGGGCGCGGCCATCACCAAGTTGACTCCGGTGGCCTCATACTTCAACGCGATCCGGTGCTCGCCTTCTCCCGCCGCTTCCATGTACTCCGCGGTGGAGGCCCAGCGTCCGCTGACAGAAAAAGCATTCTCCGGCAATTCGGCCGGCAGAGCATAGTCAGCAATCGAGTCCGGCTTGAATCCTCCTTCGTTGCCGATTCGGCCGCGGGCGTGTCCCAGATACAACTCAGCACTGGGTGGGTAGCAGACCGCGCCTTCCCGATCCTCCCCCCGAATCGGCTCCATCAAAGGCGGAAAGGCGAGCGTGGGATTCACTTCCAGCAGGAGTTCGCGAATCGCTTGTTCGCACTCGGTGTAGGCGCCTTCGCCAAAATGGGCGTAGCGAAGATAGCCGTCTTTGTCGAGCAGGTATTTCGTGGGCCAGTAGCGGTTGGCGAATGCCTTCCAGATTTCGCGGTCGTTGTCGACCACGATCGGGTAGGTTAGCCCAAACTCACGGACTCCTCGTTCCACATTCGATTCATATTGCGCGAAGGTGAACTCGGGTGTGTGTACCCCGATGGCCGTGAGTCCCTTGCCTACGTAGCGCTCATGCCAGGCCTGAACGTAGGGTAGAGTGCGGATGCAATTGACGCAGGTGTAATCCCAGAAATCGACGAGAACGACCCGACCCCGCAGCTGACGAAAACTCAGGGGAGGAGAATTCAACCACACGCGCCCGATCTCGGGTGCGCGCACCTTTCCTTTTTCCACTCTCATGCGGGAGAACTTTCCAGCTTTTTGCCAACGAGGGCGGCACAGTACTCGACAAATTCCTGGTCTTGGGCCGAGAAGGCAGCGGCAAAGTGGCTGTCGATGTCGAGTTCGCCCGCGACCTTGCCGCGGTTGAAGACGGGCGCGACGATCTCGGACTTGGTCTCGAGAGAACAGGCGAGGTAGCGCGGATCTTTGGCGACATCGTCCACCACTACGGTTTTTCCGGTGGAGGCGGCGGCGCCGCAGATTCCCTGGTGCAGCGGAATGCGGGTGTGTGGGGTCATCGCTCCCTGGAACGGGCCGAGCACGAGGACAGGGGGTTTCGAACCTTCGTCGAGCATGTAGAAGCCCACCCAGTTGTACTTCAGCATGCGGTCGTGCAGCAGAGCCACCAACTGCGTCATCAGCTCGTGCGCGGACTTCGACGAACTTGCCAGGCGGTCCACGTCAGACCTGACTCCGTCGATGGTGAGCGAGTTTGGCATGAGGCTCATCTTAAACCACGGGTGCACCCGGCGGACTTGGCTCCCGCGTTACGTCGGTGATACATCGTAAACCGGGCGCGTGTGGAAATCGTTCTGGATGAATGGCGGCTGCCAGGGCGTGCAAGCCTGAGATCAGAGTGGGGGCGGGAGTATTGAGAAGTTCATCGCGAATGCAGTACACCCGGCCTTCGCGCACGGCACGGAGGTTGGTCCATGCGCGACCGCGAACGATTTTGTTCAAAGGCACTCGGTCGCCCGCGCCGCACCAGGCCGCGATCAGGACATCCGGGTCGGCGGCGGCGACGCTCTCGGCCGTCGTTTGCACACCGGGCACGCCAACAAAACTTCCGCCTGCGACTTCTACCAACTCGGCAACCCACGCTTGCGATGCGATGAGAGGCTTACTCCATTCCTCGCAGAAGACGCGGCGGCGCGGCAGTCCCGCGGCTTGTGCGTGTATGCGATCAATCTCTGCCTGCATCGCACTCACTACTTCTTCGCCGCGCTTGGGAACTCCCACGATCCCGGCGATGGCGACGATGTCGGTGTAAATATCGGCAAGCATTTTCGGAGCCAGGCCCAGAAACCGTGCCCCCGACTTCAGAATTTCCGCAATCGACTTCTCCTGGTAGGGCACGGCGGCGATTACCAGATCCGGCTTAGCTGCGATGATCTCCCTGGCATCGGCAGTCCACGAATCGTCGACAATGGTCCGGCCGGTTCCGATCTCGGGGCAGACATCGACGCAATAGCGGGTGCACGCAATCACGCAATCCAGTTGACCGATTGCCTGCAAGATGACGGTCGCACTCGGTTGCAGGCTGACCACGCGCCGCGGTGAGTGAGAGGGATTCATGGGGCGACCGAAAGAAATATCTTAAATGGAGGAACTGCCTGCTTTTGCACGAAAGAGGGTTTTAAAAGAGCCCGCCCAAGCGGAGCTTGGACGGGGCACCCACTGCGAAATATAGGTCGTCTGATTACAATTGAACCGAATGTACTCCGCGCAGGTCCTCGATCACTTCCAGAATCCCCGCAATGCGGGTGAGATTGACAATGCAGACGCGCGTATCCGGATTGAAAATCCCGCTTGCGGCGATATTCTCGAGCTCACCGCGAAGATTGCGGCCGAACGCATTGTGGAGATTCGGTTTCGGGCTAAGGGATGTGTTTCGGCCATGGCGTGCTCTTCCGCGCTGACCGAGATGGTGGCAGGAAGGACTCTTGCCGAGGCGCGCGCGCTGACGCGCGAAGAGCTGCTCGAGAAAGTAGGTGGCTTGCCCGAAGCATCGGGCCACGCGGCTTACCTGGCGATGGATGCGTTGCAGGCGTTGCTCAAAAACGTTTAGAGGCGACTTTGTTTTCGGTGTAATGCAAGTTCGCCCGCGATCTTTCTCCGGAGTTATCTTTCGACTCAAAACGGTTGACGTAATTGAAGACCGCGCCTAAAGGGGGAGCCCCGTCTGCCCAGACGAGGGCGTCTCCACCCCATCAAGCCAAAAACGGGCTTGATGGGGACCCCGGCGTCTGGGCCTACGTGTGCATCGCGAAATTTGCGGATCCCGAAAATCGGTCATGAAGGGCGGGCGTGACGCCCGTCCCTCCCTCGTGCGCGCCGATGTGGGAAGTTATGCGAATAGCGGGTGGGGCTTGAAGTCCGGCCCGAAAGCCATCTGGAAGCGCACCAGGTCGGCCGGATCGTAGGTGTTCTCCTCGCCGCATTCGTCGCAACGGACCGTCAACCGAAAGTCGATGTCGGGGGGCGGCGAAAATGCGTCCGTCTCTCCCAGCGGAATCTTGTGCCCGCTGAAAAGATTATCATGCCGGTGAAATTTGTGGTTCTTGCAGATGACAACCCAGCAATAAGGCTCGTTGTCGCCCCAGGTGTTCCAGGTGGCCATGAAGTTTTCTCCCCAATCACGTTCTCAGTTACAAAGAAGTGGCGCGCGCCCTTTGGGCAGAAAGACAATAACTGTTCCGGACAATATGTCCGCGGGGGTGACAAGGTCAAGTAACAAACCAGGGTTACGGCCCGGTTCTTACAACTTCGTTACAAACTCTTCGCGGTGGGAGCTGGTCAGGGACTGGGGTCTTCCGGGAAATAGACCGTCCAGTTGCGCTCCCGGGCTATGGCCTCAAGGTCGGGATTTGGATTCACCGCAAAGGGATGCCGGGCGATGGCCAGCATGTCCGCATCCCAGCGCGAGTTTCCGAAGGCCGCGTCGAGCTTTTTCTTGACCGCTTTCCGAATGGCTTTGGGCTTGCCGTCTCCACTGGGGATGCGGATCAAGCGGTCCGTAATTCGCATTTTACTGATTTTCACTGCGGCCGCCAGCACGTGATCGCGCGGGATGCCAAAATGTCGCATCGCAGCCCGGATCACCCATTCATTGGTCGACGAGACCGCCCAAACGTCGCAACCCTGTTCCTGAAGCTGCCGCACCAGCGTGCGCATCTCGGGAAAAATCTTCTCCGCGAAGTGCAGATCAAAGAAGCGAGTCGCGGCGCGCTGCACGTCGGACTCGATCATGCCTTTATGCATGGTGACCATCTCGCCGCACATCACGTCCTCGGGAACTTTACCCGCCTTGTAGTCGGCATAGCGCTTGCGCATGGCAGACGCGACTTCTTCAGGGACGAGTTTCTCTTCCATTTCCCAGGAGAAGAAACTCTCGCCCGCATCGCCTGACCAGAGCGTGCCGTCACAATCGAAGGCGGCGAAGCGCGGCTCGAGTCGAAGAACAGATTCCACGAAGGCCTGAGCCTTATCAGCAACGGCGGATGAAGACACGATTGTTTTCCGAAATGTGGTATTTCCGCACAGGCCTCCAACGCGCGACAAGGCCCCGGGTTCCTGGCAGAGAGTCGATTGTAATGGATGCGGACGGGGTGCGGAGTCAGGGTTCAAGAACAAAAGCCTTTAACCGCAAAGATCGCAAAGGTGGCGCGAAGATCGCAAAGGAAAATCGCAGAGGAGATCGCAAGGAAAGATGCGCGATCGGTGCGAGTCCGAGTGAAGTTTTTGGGGACAGACTAGGACAGGCTCTTGGCGGCGAGCGAGGCGTACTCCTCGGGGGTATTGATGTTGGCGGTTACCAGGCGATCGTTGACTTCAACATATTCGATGTGCCCGGCATTCTGATGTTCGATATCGCGCGCGACGGCGGTGGGCGGCGCTTTCAGAAACGCTTCGATCATTTCGCGCCCGAGCACGATCGGATGTCCGTGCTTGCCGGCATACTGTGGAATGACGGCCCACTTCCAGTGCGCAACGACGGCTGCAAACGCGTCGCACAGAGTCTGGATAGTTGCTGGGGTGACGGGAGGCCGGTCAACCAAGGTGACCATGGCTGCGTCCCGGCCTCGGTTCAAAACGTCCTGCAAGCCGACTTGCAGGGAGCTGAACTGTCCGCGCTCCGGTGCCGGATTGATGACCAGGGATGCACCGGCGGCGTACACGGTCGGCGCGATCGAGGAAGCGTTCTTTCCCGCCACCACGATGACCAGGTCGGTTGGCCGCGATAAGGACTCGATGGCCGAAGAGAGAAATGTCCCCGCCGTGCCTGCGCCTTCCGCGCTCGGAGGCCAAGGCAATAGTGCCTTGTCGGTGCCCATACGCAGGGAATCGCCCGCCGCCAGAATCACGCCGCACAGACTCAAGGCCCGGCTCATGCCGCGAAGATATCAGAAAGGGGAAGGGAAGTCAGTGAAGGAAAGGAACTCGCTCAGCCAGCGTCTTTCGATGTTTCGGCGGATTCTTTGGCAGGCGCGCCACCTGGGTCGGCGCTCTCGCGGGCGGCAGTGTGCCCATGAAACCAGCTCATGTGGGGCAGCTCGCGTTCGACACGGCGGCGGACGGCGATCAACTCCGCCGTAATGGACACTGCAATTTCTTCGGGCGTAATGGCTCCGATGTCGAGCCCGATGGGCGCATGCACACGCTCGAACAGTTCCGCGGGCAGACCTTCTTTCTGCAACTCGCGGAAGATGGCGATGGTCTTGCGCTTCGATCCGATCATGCCGATGTAGCGGGCCTTGGTCTGCACGGCCCAGCGCAAGATGCGCATGTCGTCGCGGTGCCCGCGCGTCACGATCACAATGTAGTTTGCTTCGCTGACTGGCAGAGCGCTGGTGGCCTGATCGAAGTCCTGCGCAATTACCTCGCTGGCATGAGGAAAGCGCTCCCGATTGGCGTAGGTTTCGCGATCATCGATCACGGTGACGTCGAAGCCCACATCCCGCGCGGTTTTATAAAGGCTTTGTGCAACGTGTCCTGCGCCGAAAATATAAAGAACTGCTGGAGGCAGGATCGGTTCGATGAAAATTTCGAGCGTGCCGCCGCAAACCAGGCCGGTGTCATACTTCGGGTCCTGGTTCAGGTCGAAGGAGAGGGTGCGCGGCTTTTCCTGGTCCATCACTTCGCGAGCCGCGCGCCAGACGTCGGCCTCGACGCAGCCACCACCGATCGTGCCGCACATCGAGCCGTCCTCTCGGACCAGCATCTTGGCAGTCTTGAACGAGGGAATCGATCCGCGCACGTTGACGATGGTGGCGACGGCGCCGCGCCGGCCCTCGCGGCGCAATTTCACGATCTCCTCGTAGATGTCCATCTGTTTTTGATTATTTAGGGTTCCGGGGGGCAAGTCAAACCGGGGGCTCGGGGCGCCGGGAGAAAAAGTTTTTCACCGCAGAGGACGCTTAGAACAGCTTTTAACCGCGAAGATCGCAAAGGTGGCGCGAAGGTCGCGAAGAAAACCTAAACCGCAAATTCGCAAGGAATTATGACGAGGGCTTCTTTCGCGGGCTTTGCGTTTTCTTGGCGAGCTCTGCGGCTAAAGGCTTTGGTCGTGGTCAAGGCAAGTTGTCTGGGTATGCTAGGTTGGACAGTCGGCTCCGACTCTTCGACTCGGGAGTGCGCTTATGAAAGCTGCCGTCATCCACGAATTTGGTGGTCCGGAAGTTCTTCGCTATGAAGATGTGCCCGACCCGCAGACACGCAAGGATCAGATCCTGGTTCGCGTAAAAGCTTGTGCGTTGAACCACCTGGATCTGTGGGTGCGCAAGGGATTGCCGGGCGTCAAGCTGCCTCACATTCTCGGCAGCGACATTGCCGGGGAAATCGTGGAAGTCGGCGAGTACGTGAGCGGCTTCAAACCGGGGCAGCGCGTGTTAATCGCGCCCATGCACTTCTGCAATCATTGCGAGCAGTGCATGGCGGGCCGCCAGAATCTGTGCCGTGAATTTACCGTGCTGGGGAATGGTGTGGACGGCGGTAATTGCGAATTGATTGCCGTGCCTGCGGCCAATGTTATTCCTATTCCCGATAGTCTTGGGTTCAATGAAGCGGCGAGTGTCCCGCTCGTGTTTTTGACTGCTTTTCATATGTTGACCGGGCGGGCGTCGATCCGTCCGGGGCAGACCGTGCTGGTGCTGGGCGCGAACTCGGGCGTGGGGATAGCCGCTATCCAGATTGCCAAGCTGTTCAATGCGACCGTGATCGCCACGGCGGGCGATGAGCGCAAGATTCAGAAGGCGAAGGAGCTAGGCGCCGACTATGTCATCAACCACTATCAGCAAAAAATCGGGGATGAAGCGCGGAAGATTACGAACAAAGCCGGGGTCGATATTGTGATCGAGCACGTCGGGGCGGCTACCTGGAATGAAAGCATGAAGGCACTGAAGCCGGGGGGAACACTGGTCACTTGTGGGGCGACGTCGGGACCTGAGGTCAGTTTCGATCTGCGTTTCCTTTTTGCGCGCCAACTGGCGCTGCTCGGCTCCTATATGGGAACGATGGGCGAGCTCCATGAGGTGCTGAAGCTCGTGTTCAGCGGCAAGTTGAAGCCGGTGGTCGACAGTACGTTTCCGCTGCGTGAAATCCGGGCCGCGCATGAGTATCTGGAGAACAGCAAGATGTTTGGGAAGGTGGTCTTGAATCCTTGAAGGCTGGCGGCTTTCGCGATTCTAAATTTCTGGACCGATAGGAATTATGACTACTTGCCAATTGGGAGCGGGCTGTCTCGAAGCAAGCTGCCGCCGGGCTGGCGCCCGGCCGCCCAGACGAGGGCGTCTGGGCCTACGTGTGCATGAAAGCCGAGCCCTTTCATGCCACGGATCTTTCAGAGTTGTTGCCGAGCCTGTTATTTCGAAAATCCCCACCCGGTACTCGCGCGCCGTGCTAGCGCAGATTCCTCCGCCTCGCGGCGTCGGAATGACAAGAACGCAAGAAAGAACGCAAGAACGAACGCACAAGAACGAAAGAGGCGGGGCCGAACTGGATGCCACTCTGGTTTAGAATAGCTTTATGAGCGGCGAATTGAACTTTGGCCCTTACGTCACGATTGAGAATGGCAAGAAGAAGGTCAAGGATCTGACCTATGGGAATCACACGCCGGAGGGCGTGGTGTTGACGACTCTGGATGCGGCGGCCAACTGGGTGCGTAAGAATTCTATTTGGCCTATGACTTTCGGGTTGGCCTGTTGCGCGATCGAAATGATGTCCATGGGCGCGTCGCGGTTCGACATTGCTCGTTTTGGCGCGGAAGTCTTTCGTCCTTCTCCTCGGCAATCCGATCTCATCATCATTGCGGGACGCGTTTCGAACAAGATGGCTCCGGTCATTCGCCTGCTTTGGGAGCAGATGCCAGAACCGAAGTGGGTCATTTCGATGGGGGCTTGCGCAACGTCGGGGGGAGTCTTCAATAACTACGCACTGGTGCAGAGTGTGAACCAGGTGATTCCCGTGGACGTGTATGTGCCCGGGTGCCCGCCGCGGCCTGAGCAGCTGATCTACGCGATCACGCTCTTGCAGGAAAAGATCCAGAACTCGCGGGGCACGGTTCGGGAAGTGCTTAACCTGTCCTGACGAGCTATGAGCTTCGAGCTATGAGCTACGAGCTACGAGCAACCCACGTCGTCGATTGCTCGCAGCTCAACGTTTGCAGGTCGTATGATTTGCGCTTCTGCGTGGACGGGCGGGGCGCCCGTCTCTCCACAAGAAAAACTACGGCAGCTTGAACTGAATGGTGACCTGGTTGTGGATCGCCACCGGCCTGCCGTTCAATTGAAAGGGCTGGTAACGCCATTGCCTTACGGCGCTGGCGGCCGCCTTGGCGAGCAGCGGTTGGCCGCTCGTTACTTGCACCCCGTGCACGTTGCCATCTTCTCCCACCAGAACGTCGAGCACGACTGGACCTTCTACTCTCTGCAGACGCGCTTCGGATGGGTAAACCGGCTCTACTTTGTGTGTGAGCCGACCACCGGAGACTCCCTGCGAGACCGGAACCGCTACGAACGGGAACATCGGCTGCGGGTTTACCACCGACTGGGGGACGGGCGCCGCGCTGGCTCCAGCCATCGCTTCCGAGAGGTCGGGAGCGGGCACGTCCACGCTAGCAGTTTGTACGGTACTGTGCGCCGGTTGCGGAGAGGTCGAATTGTCTGTGGTGGGGATGTTCTTTGGCTGAGAAGATCCAGAAGATCCGCCGCGGGCGGTCACGACCGATGAGGACGCCCTCTGCACGAGGTCTTTCGCGCCCACGTCCGGGCTCGGCTTCACCGGCTTTCCTAACGTGATGTCCGTGCTTCTGCCGGTTCCAGACAGCGCGGAAGAACTCAAATGGCTCGCGTCGCTGGAGGCGCCTGCCGCGAGCAGGGCCGGAACCGCCTCGTTGCTGGCTGCGTGCACAGCCTGGCCGCGGCTGGGTCCGCCACGCGACCGGGTCAGCATCCAGCCAAAAAATACCAGCACGATCAACAGAACCGCCGCCGCGGCCAGGCGAATCGGCTGGCCTTCTTCGCCCCGCATGCGGGCGGGCAAGAAATTAAAATTAAGCAGGTCCTTGGGCAGGCGCTCACGCAGGGCCGGCGGTTCAGTCTGAACCAGAGTCTCCGTCGGCGTTGCCGGGTTGACGCCGTTTGCGCGGCCCATGACCGCGATCTTGGCCAGCTTCTTCAGCAGGCTGATATGGGCGTCGGAAAACGCATTCGGACGATCGGAAAACACCTCGAGAATGCCAATCACGCCTTGTCCACCGCGCAGGGGTACGGCCGCCAAGGCGCGGATACCCAACTCTTCGCACACTTCAGCATCGACGCGCGGATCAGTCTGGGTGTCATTGCAGCGCTGCGAGCTGCCGCTGCGCAAGCATTCCCCCGAGATGCCTGCGTCGACGTCGACTTTGGCACCCAAGGGTGGAGCGGAATCGCCCGAGCGCGCGCGGCAAATGACTACGCCTTGGCTCCAGAGAGCCAGCGCAGCACCGGTGGCATCCGTGAAATATCGCGCTGCGTGAGTGGCTTCTGAAAGAATGCTGCTCAAATCCATCCGCCCGGCGGCGGCGTCTTCGCGCAAACGATCAATCAGAAGGTAGTCATCTTCGGAAGGTGTCTTACCGGAGGGGGTTCGGGCTTCGTCTTCGGGCCGAGTGACAACTCCAGATTCCGTGGGACCTGGGGAGGGAGGCCTAACCCATGGATCTGCCATGCGCAAACTCCTAGCGAACGGCCAGAGTGATGAGTCGAACTGCAACTGCCGTATCGGAATAAAGTGCTTCTTCGGAATATCCGACAAATGCTGATCGCTGTCAACAGAAGATCAGAGGCATTGTCCTAAAGACTCGTGTGGACAGGCTTTTGACCTTAGTTTCTGGAAGAAATGGAAGAAGAAGAGCGCGCGCGCCTCTATGCAGTAACGTGATTACGCTGGTTACTCCGTGCTGCGGGCCTCGACAGAGCGTTCGGTCGCCGACCCTCCGTGATACAAACTCTGCATGGAAGCCTCCTGGACGTTGCCGAAGCAAGGCGCCATCATCGCGCAGGCGCCTTGCCGCGCGGATCTAGCCGGCGGAACGATCGACCTGTGGCCGCTTTATATGTTTCACCCCGGAGCGTTGACGCTTAACTTTGCGGTTAACATCCTGACCACTTGCCGCATTACGCCGCTGAAGGGGAAGCGCATTCAGTTGCGCTCGGTTGACACGCGGCGGGAAGAAACGTTCTCGAGCTTCGAGGAATTGCGGCGTGGGCGTCGCTTCCGCCTGCCTCTGGCCGCGCGGCTGCTGCAGTTTTTTGCACCCAAAGAAGGCTTGCTGATTGAGACGGACTCGGAGTCTCCTGCGGGTGCCGGGATTTCCGGTTCCTCGGCGCTCATGATCGCGACCACTGCGGCCCTGGCCCGATTCACCGACCACCACCTCACGCTCGAGCAGATGCGAGTCATCGCGCAGAATATTGAAGCGCAGATCATCAATGTGCCCACCGGATGCCAGGATTACTATCCGGCGCTTTATGGGGGAGTCAGCGCCATCCACCTGAACGCGGATGGAATCCACCGGGAGAGCGTTCCGGTTTCGCCCGAGGAGATCGAATCACGTTTCGTGCTGGTGTATACCGGAGCGCCGCGGCAATCGGGCATCAACAACTGGGAGGTTTTCCAGGCACATATCAACGGCGACAAGCGGGTGTTCCGCAATTTCGAGCGCATTGCTGAGATTGCACGGTTCATGTACCAATCGCTTCTGCGTGCGGACTGGAACGAAGTGGCCCGACTGCTGCGCGAGGAATGGAAATTGCGGCGAACGAACGCGCCCGGCATTACGACGCCCCTTATCGACAAGCTCATCTCGGTGGCCGCACGAAATGGCGGGCGGGCGGCGAAGGTCTGCGGCGCGGGGGGAGGGGGCTGCGTGATTTTTCTGGTCGAAAAAGGCGCTGCCAGCCGGGTGGCTACTGTCATCGGCGACAACGGCGGACGGGTTCTGCCGCTGCAGGTGGCCCGAGATGGGCTGCGCTTCGCCTCGTAGCGGCCCGTGCCAGGACATTTCGGAAAAGCGATCCCCGCGGGGCTAAACGGTTTGGTGAAAAACAGCTGCTCGGCAACGCCCATGACCGCAGCGTCTAAAGCCGCGTTGAGTTTGTGGCTCTTACGGCTGGCTGAAGCCCAGCCCTTTCAAAGCGCGGCTATGGCGGGAGTTTTTAGCAGCCTGTAGAGCTCCTTTGATTATTGTGGCTTTCCGGCACGGGCTGAGTCGTGCCCATTGAAAGCCAGACCCGGGCCACGGATTCCCAGCGCACAATCTACACAGGCTTACAAGCGGTCCTACAGATTTTTTCCATGATTTTGGCGGTCCGGAGCGGGGCTATAATCAGGAGCAACATCGGCTCTTGGGGTGCCCCATGAAGTACCTTCGCCTGGTGGCCTTTTTCTTGTTGCTTCCACTCTACTGCTTCTCTGCGTTCGCAGGCGATCCGCAGGCAGGCACACCCACCAACGGCCCGAGCGCAAACGCCCCCCACATGTCGAAGCAAACCCGAATAGAGTTGGTGCGGCTGCTGAACGCTGAGCTCGTTTATGTGCGGTCGCCGTTTCCAATGGGGAGGGACGGGTTAAAACTGCACAACGGCGTTGTGACCCCCAGTGGCGCGCAGTTGGCGCAGCTGGTTGCGACGTTTGGACCGGCAGCTAAGAATGGCGACGCGGTTCGCATCACCGGAATCGTTTTCAAGGAGAACTACATCCACGTAGAAATCAACGGCGGTCCCGTCAAGAAACAGAAATGGTACGAGCGCATCAGCGTGGGCGGAGCCGGGGGAGAAACTCCGGTGGCGCCTTCCGACTCCAATGCGAACGCGCGGGGCTCGTTCGTGAATGTCTACTTCGATCACTATATTCCGGAGATGAGCGGCCAGGAGTTCAAACAGATTCTGCGCCCGGTGCTCGATTTCGATTCGAAATCGGTGGAGGAGGCGTATCTCGAAACGGTTCCTCCCAAGGCCAAGGCGGCGATTGAAGCCCATCAAGTGCTGGTCGGGATGAATCGCGAAATGGTGACCTACGCCAAGGGACGTCCGCCGAAGAAAATTCGCGAAAAAGAGGACGAAACCGAATTCGAGGAGTGGATTTACGGCGAGCCGCCGAAGGACGTGGAGTTTGTGCGCTTCATCGGGGATGAGGTGGTGCGGTTGGAAACCATGAAAGTCGATGGCACGAAGCTGGTTAAAACGGAGAAGGAATTGAGCCTCGACCCAGTCACCAAGGTGGCGCAGCAACATGATGAGGCTAAGCCCGCGGGCACTCCGACACTGCGACGGCCGGGAGAAGAATCGGATTCTCCCATTCCGCGCACGCAGACCTCGCCGGGCACAACGCGGCCTACCGGCGTGCCGGATCCGGGTTCCACAACCACGCCGAATATTCTTCCGTAACGAGCGTATCGCCGCACCTTCTGGGAGGTCGGGCGCTCCAATATCAAGATGCCCCGGGTTAGCGTCCAAAGAATGGACGCGAACCTGGGGCACCAACGCACTGCACAGACTAGGCAACCTTCGACCTGGGGCTTTAGACTGGAAGGGTGAAAATTGCCCTTGGCCAGATCAATCCCACGGTAGGGGATTTCTCAGGCAACGCAAACAAGATCATTGATTTCTCCCGGCGCGCCCGAGAGGCCGGTGCGGGGCTGATCCTGTTCCCGGAACTGTCGGTGTGCGGCTACCCACCTCGCGATCTGGTGGAGCGGCCCACGTTTGTCGCCAAGAACCGCGAGTCGGTGGACCGCATCGCCGCCGAGACGAAAGGCATTGCGGTGATCTGCGGGCTGGTTACTCCGGCGCAGGCGGATACGGGCAAGTCGGTGATGAACTCAGCGGCGTGGTTGCAGGATGGGAAACTGGCCTTCCTGCAATCGAAGATGCTGCTGCCCACCTACGATGTGTTCGACGAGATGCGGAACTTCGCGCCGGCCCGCCATCAGGAACTGTTCGATTTCTGCGGGAACCGGATGGCGCTGACCATCTGCGAAGACGCCTGGAACGACAAGCATTTCTGGAACAAGCGGCTGTATGGATTTGATCCGGTGGAAGCGCTGGTGCGGGCGGGAGGGAATTTCGTTCTCAACATATCGGCTTCGCCGTTCTGGCTGGGCAAGCGCGAACTCCGCCGCGACATGCTCGCCACGATCGCACGAAACGACAACGTGCCGGTCGTGATGGTCAACCAGGTGGGCGGCAACGATAGCCTGCTCTTCGACGGGTCAAGTGTTGTGTTTGACCGGGAAGGGAACATCATCGCGCAGGGAAAGTCGTTCGAGGAAGACATCGTCTACTTCGACTCGGCAACGCTGACCGGCGAGATGCATGAGCAGATTGAAGGCGAAGAGGCAAGCGCCTATGCCGCGCTGGTGCTGGGAACGCGGGATTATGTTCGCAAGTGCGGCTTCAAGAAAGTCATCATCGCGCTCAGCGGCGGCATCGATTCGGCGCTTACGGCTGCCATCGCCACGGATGCGATGGGCCCGGAGAATGTGCTCGGCGTGGGTATGCCCGGTCCCTACTCTTCGAAGGGATCGATTGACGACGCGCGGGCGCTTGCGCAGAATCTCGGCATCCGCTTCGAGCTGCTCTCCATCACGGAAATTTGCAAGAGTTACCTGCACGTGCTCAAAGACGTATTTGCCGGGCTGAAGGAAGATGTGACCGAGGAGAACATTCAAGCGCGGGCTCGGGGATCGTTGTTGATGGCGCTTTCGAACAAGTTCAACGCCATCGTGCTTTCCACCGGCAACAAGAGCGAAATCGCGGTCGGGTACTGCACGTTGTATGGGGATATGGTTGGTGGGCTGGCGGTGATTTCGGACGTTCCCAAAACGATGGTGTATCGCATCAGCCGATACGTGAATTCGCGACGGCTGGTGATCCCCGAATCCACCTTGGAGAAGCCACCCTCGGCGGAGTTGCGTCCGAACCAGAAGGATAGCGACTCGTTGCCTCCGTATGATGTGCTGGACGCGATCCTGGAAGACTATGTGGAGGACATGCATTCGGCGGAGCAGATCGCGAAAGACCGTGGTTTCGACCTTGCGCTGATCGAGCGCGTGATGCGCATGGTGGATCGCGCCGAGTACAAGCGCCAGCAGGCCGCTCCTGGCATCAAGATTTCCGCGAAGGCGTTTGGATACGGACGTCGTTTCCCGATCGCCGCCAAGTCGGAGGCCTAGCCGCCTCAGCCCAGAAATTGGCATCAGAATTACAAACTCGAAAGGAACGCATGTATCTTCGATTGCTTCGCCTCTCCGTCCTTGTGTTGCTCACGTTTGTCGCGGCGGCCCAGGAAAAAACTTCCGCCAATCTGCCTTCAGAAGAAACCGTGAATTCTTTTTTGCAGCAGACGTTTGGCTATGACTCGACGGTCACCTGGAAAATCACGGCGATTAAACCTTCGATTGCGGCAGGTTTGGCCGAGGTGGATGTTGTTCTGAGCAATTCCCAGGGACAGAGCGGCACGACCCTTTACGTTACGACGGACGGCAAGCACGCATTGACGGGGGAGATCCTGCCCTTCGGAGCCAAGCCGTATCAGCCTGCGAAGGAGGCTCTGTTGAAAGGAGTCAACGGGCCGTCGCGTGGTCCGGACAAGGCCCCGGTCACGATTGTCGAGTTCAGCGATTTGCAGTGTCCGCATTGCAAGGACGCGCAGCCGATCATTGACAAGTTGCTCACCGAAGAGCCGAATGCGCGCTTCGTGTTCCAGAATTTTCCTTTGCCGTCGCATAACTGGGCTGCCAAGGCGGCCAACTATGCCGACTGCATCGGGCGTAGTTCGAAGGATGCGTTCTGGAAATTCGTTCAGGGCACGTTTGACGCTCAGTCGAGCATCACTGAAGCGAATGCGGATGAAAAGTTCACTGCGATTGCCGATACCGCTGGCGTGAAAGGCGCCGACATGGCCACCTGCGCTGCCAAGGCCGATACCAAGACGCGGGTGGAACAGTCGGTCGCGCTCGGGCAGTCCGTGGGTGTGACGGGTACGCCGACGGTGTTCGTCAATGGCCGCCGCATTGGGAACGTGGTGGGATTGCCTCCGGAAGTATTGAAGGGGTTGGTGGAGTTCGCGGCCAAGCAGTGATCGGAGCTGCCGAAAAAAAGGCGAGCTTCGCTCGCCTGGGCAGACGAGGCGGTCTGCCCCTACGTGAGATGACCTATTTCACGCCGGTCATCCAGATTTCTGAGTCCTGCGTTTCTGCCATGCTGATGATGTGGGGTGTGATCACAACCAGCATTTCGTCCTCGTCGTTCTCTTTGGTGTTGGACGCTGTCACGGTCTTGAGTATCGGAATTTGGCCGAGGCCGGGAATGCCGCTGAGGCTGCGCTGTTCTGTGCTCGTAATCTGACCCGCAACCACTGCCCCTTGATCATTCTTCACGTTGATGCTGCCGGTGTATTCCCGATTGCCGATTACCGGAACGCCGTTGGCGCTCGCGCCGGTCAAGGAGCGAACCTTGAGCTCGATGTTCATGCTCACGTCCGTATCGCCATGCACGACCGGCTTCACTTTCAGCGTAATTCCGATGTCCTCGTAGGTGAACGAGGGCACGGGCGAAACGAAGGAATTGTTGGCGATGACCTGCGAGATCGCGGCGGTGTTGAAGATGGGCGCGAAGCTGGCGTTGATGATCGGGTAACGCGAACCGAGGTTCATGGTTGCATCTTTTCCCTGGGCGGCGCGCACTGTCACGTGCTGGAGTGAGCGCAACTGGGATTCGCTTCTGGAAAGGGTTGCGCCCAACGTTCCCAGGGAGACTCCCATCAGGGTTTTGCCTCCTCCGAAAGTCGCCAGAGGCTGGCTGAAGATGGAGTTTGTGTTGCCGCCGGTTAACTGCGCTAACAGAGCGGCGATGCCGGTGGTGTTGGCCTGGTTGATGCCGCCGCCAGCGATCAGCTGATTGATAAGGTCCTGGATGCTTTGGCCGCCTGCCAGCGTCAAGCCCAAGGCGCCAATCGGGATGTTGAAGAGATTGAACTGATTCGGTATCTGCAAGCCGATGTTGTGAGTCAGCGTGTGGCTTACTTCATAAATTCGGACATCCAGCATGACCTCGGGATGAGACGATCCGAGTCCCTCCAGAAATTGGGTTGCCGCGTTCAGGACGTTTTGCGGAGCACGCACAGTAATGGTGCTCTTGGCCGCATTGGAGGAGACGAACTTGATCTCGAATACGGTGCGCAGCACATTGACCAAATCCTGCAACTCCTGCTGGGTG
>Ga0209806_1001266_pt1 | contig 16872 bp, 16 predicted proteins | sample GraSoiAngelo_152_FD_186166 | JGI IMG/M metagenome (GOLD analysis project Ga0209806, IMG submission 186166) | Grasslands soil microbial communities from the Angelo Coastal Reserve, California, USA - 14_1009_12_30cm (SPAdes) (version 2) | ecosystem: Environmental > Terrestrial > Soil > Grasslands ... | reverse complement strand
CCTTGACGATCGAGTTGTCCTGCACGTGGAGCTCGAGCATGCACCCCACCCCGCAATAAGGACACACCGTCTCCGTCACCGACTGCCGCCCCTCATCCCACGTCCCCGCTCCACGCATGTCGTGCTCGCTCTTGAACATCAGCGCCCCGGTAGGGCACACCCCGATGCAGTTGCCGCAGTACACGCAAGCGGAATCAGGCAGCGGCGTATCGAACTCGGTCGAGATGTGCGCATCGAACCCCCGCCCCGCAACACCGATGGCAAACGTGTTCTGCGCATCAACTCCACAGGCCTCGACGCACTTGTAGCAAAGGATGCACCGCGAGTAATCCCGCACATAGAGCTCGTTGTCCACCTTGACCGGCTGCGCCACCGTCGCCGCCCCAACCCCGAACCGCTCGGGCACCGCGCCGTACCGCTCCATCCACCCCCGCACCTGCGCCGAACAGAGCGACATGTCAACCGAGGAACCCAGCAGCTCCAGCACGAGCCGCCGGCTGTGCCGAACCCGCTCCGAATCCGTCCTGACCTTCATCCCCGCCTCGACCCTGCGCGAACAGGCAGGCACAAGGACCCGCGCCCCCTCCACCTCCACGACACAGACACGACAAACATTGACCGGGGTCAGGTTGTCGAGCTGACACAAGGTAGGCGTGTCGACCTGGAGCCGCCGGCAAGCATCGAGGATCGTCGACCCCTCGAGCACCTCGACCTCGCGCCCATCGATGCTCAGCGACACAAACCTCTTCGGCAGCCCGACGAAAACAGCCTCAGCCATTCAGCACCTTCAGCTGCGTCAACCCCGAAGCGATGGCATTGGCCGCGGTCTGGCCGAGACCGCAGATCGAAGCGTCCCGCATCGCCTGCGCGATGTCGCTCAGCAGCATGACGTCGGCGCTCCGGTCGCCGTCGCCCTCAGTGAACATCCGCTCGAGTATCTCTTCCTGCCGCTTCGTCCCCACGCGACAGGGCACGCACTGCCCACAGGACTCGTCGCGGAAAAACCGAGCGATCCGCAAAAGAACTTCCTTCATGTCTGCCGTCTCGTCGAACACGATCACCGCACCAGATCCAAGGGTCGCCCCGATCGCGCGCGTCCCCTCGAAGCTCAGCGCCACATCGATCTGGTCCGCGGTGAGGAACGATCCCGCCGCCCCGCCGAGCAGCACGGCCTGGATATCCCCCGCGCCGGCTATCTCCAGAAGCGAACGCAGCGGAGTCCCCATCGGAACCTCGTAGACACCGGGCCGGCTGACGCGGCCGGAGACGCAGAAGATCCGCGTGTCGCCGAAATCGCCATTGACGATGTCGAGCACATTCAGCAGGGTCTCGACGTTGTTGACCAGCGTCGGCTTGCCGAAGAGCCCGACCTCGACCGGGAACGGAGGCTTGTTGCGAGGCTCTCCCCTCTTCCCTTCGATCGAGTTGAAGAGCGCCGTCTCCTCGCCGCAGATGTAGGCGCCGGCTCCGCGCCGCACCTCGAGCTCGACCCCGAGCAGCTCCCGTGACTGCGAGATAGCTTTTCCGATGCGCCTGCGCGCCAGCGGGTACTCGTCGCGGACGTAGATGTAGCCCCTCTCGCATCCAGTGGCGAATGCAGCGATCGCCATCGCCTCGACGACCGCGAACGGGTCGTTCTCCATCAACACGCGATCCTTGAATGTGCCCGGCTCGGACTCGTCCGCATTGCAGACGAGATAGTGCGGCTGTGCCTGCGCCTTGGCCACCGACTCCCACTTGCGTCCGGTCGGAAACGCCGCGCCTCCGCGGCCGAGCAGCTTTGCCTCCGACACCATGGCGATGACAGCCTCGCGCCCGATCTCGCGGGCGCGCTGCAGGCCGGCAAAGCCACCGTGCGCCCGGTAGCTCTCGATGCTCTCTGGATCGACGACACCTACCCGCCTCAGCAGTTGCACTCCGGCGACCACGTGTGGCGGAGTCTCAGGCATCTGGACCGCTTGATAATCGGCACCGAATCGTTCAACCAGCGACGCCGGAGCCCGGTCGCACAGGCCGAGACACGGCACGCGAATCGCGCCTTCGACTGCGTTGGCCCCCGCGAGGCTGCACACGATGTCGTCGCAGACGTGCACCACCTTCGCATCGCGCGGCTCGTGTGCGAATCGCGCGTAGAAGCTCACCACGCCGTACGCCTCCGCGGGCGGGATCGAGAGGCGCCGGCACGCGTACTCCAGCGCGCCGCGACTCACCCAGCCGGTGCGGTCCTGAATCGCATGCAGCACAGGAAGAAGCAGGTGCCGCAGCGACCGCACGGCGCGACCGCCATAGGCGACACGATGGTCGACCGGCTCGGGGTCGCCGAGCAGGCCATCGACCGCCGCCATCTCCACGTCGGTCGCCGGTCCTCCGGTGGTGCGGATGTCCAACTAGGTGGGAGCCGGTGCGGGAATCTTGTCGATCCGGATGGCGCTCGCCTTGAACTCGGCTGTGCCGGACTTGGGGTCGGTCGCGTCGATGGTCAGGACGTTGGTCGCGACCTGGTCAGGGAAATGAAGGCTCATGAAGGCGAGCCCAGGACGCAGCGACGGTTCGAATCGCACGTTCACCTCGACCGAGCCTCGACGCGAGCTGGCCCGCACGCACTCGCCGTCCTCGACGCCCAATGAGTGGCCGTCCTCCGGTGAGATGAGCAGCGCCTCGCCCTTACGGAGCGGCGACGTGTACTCGCCCGTCTGAACGCCGGTGTTGAACGAGTCCAGGCGCCGCCCCGTCGTCAGCCGGATCGGAAACTCCTCGCTGAGCTTGTCGACAGGAGGATCGTTTTCCACGGCGTGGAACGGAGCGCGCGGCCCCTCAACCGGGTCCTTCCACAACCGGCCGTGCAGGAACTGGGTCCCCGGGTGCGACTCGTCGGGGCACGGCCACTGGATCCCGCCGAGCTCGTCGAGCCGCCGGTACGCCATGCCCGCGTGCATAGGCGACAGGGCGCGACACTCGTCCCAGACCTGCTCCGCCGTCGGGTGGCCCCAGTCGGAACCCATGCGCCGCGCGAGCTCGCAGATGATGTCGATGTCGTCGCGCGCACCTGGAGGTGGTTCGAGCGCGCGGCGTACCCGCTGCACCCGGCGCTCGCTGTTGGTCACGGTGCCGTCTGACTCGGCCCAGCCCGCAGCCGCCGGGAGCACGACGTGCGCCAGCTCCGCCGTCTGCGTCAGGAAGATGTCCTGCACGACCAGGTGGTCCAGCCCGCTCAAGAGACGCACCGCGCGCGTCTGGTCCGCCTCGCTCCGGGCCGGGTTCTCGCCGACGATGTAGATCGAACGCAGCTCGCCGTGATCCATCGCCTCGAACATCTCGCTGAGGTGCCAGCCCTTCTTGCTCGGAAACTGGGCGCCGCCCCACGCGCTGGCGAACTTGTCGTGGATCGCTTGAATCTCGAGATCCTGGAAACCGGGGAGCCGCGCCGGGATCGCGCCCATGTCGCCGCCGCCCTGCACATTGTTCTGGCCGCGCAGCGGGTTGAGGCCGCATCCGTAGCGGCCCACCTTTCCGGTCAGCAGGCCGAGGTTGATAAGGGCGAGCACGTTGTCGGTCGCGTTGTGATGCTCGGTGATGCCGAGCGTCCAGCAGATCATTCCGCGTTCCGCTCGCGCGTAGTCGAGCGCGACCTTCTCGATCGCGTCGGCCGGCACGCCCGTCTCGGCCTCCGCGCGTTTCAGCGTGTAAGCCTCCACGCAGCGCGCGAACTCCTCGTATCCAGTCGTGGCGCCGGCGATGAACTCCTTGTTCGCCAGGCCCGCGTGGATGATCACGCGCGCCATCGCATTCGCCAGCGCGATGTCGCTGCCGACGTCGATGCCCAGCCAAACGTCCGCCCATTCCGCCGAGCTGGTCTTGCGAGGATCGACCGCGATCAGACGCGCGCCATTGCGAACGCCACGCAGCACGTGGTGGAAGAAGATCGGGTGCGTCTCGCGCGCGTTGGAACCCCACAGGAAGATGACGTTGGTGTCCTCAGCCTCTTGATAGGAGGACGTCCCGCCTCCGGCTCCGAACACTGTCGCCAGACCGGCGACGCTGGGAGCGTGTCAAGTCCGGTTGCAGCTGTCGATGTTGTTGCTGTGCATGACGACCCGAGTGAACTTCTGGGCCATGAAGTTCATCTCGTTGGTCGTCTTGGAGCAGCTGAACATTCCGAACGCCTGCGGCCCGCTCGAGCGCGCGGCCTCGAAGCCGGCGACGGCCCTGGTCAGCGCCTCTTCCCACGAGGCGGGACGGAGACGTCCGCCCTCTCTGACCAGCGGCTCGGTCAGACGGGTTAAACCGTCGTCCATGGACTGACCATGTTATTTCTTGTTCGCGGCGACGAACTCCTTGATCCGGCGAAGCCCCAGCTTGAGCTCGTCCTCCGACTGCGTGTAGGCGAGGCGGATGAAACCCTTCCCACCGTCTCCAAACGCGGTGCCGGGAAGCACGGCGACGCCGGCCTCGTCGAGCAAGCGATCGGCGAGCTCGTGCTCGTCGAAACCGGTGCCCTCGATGTTCGGGAACGCGTAGAAAGAACCCTGCGGCCGCGCGCAGCGCATGCCAGGAATTTCGTTGATGCCGTCGACGACCAGGTTCCGCCGGTGCTCGAACACCTTCACCATGCGGTGCACCGCGTGCTCGGACTCCGGTGATCCCAGCGCTTCGATCGCGGCGATCTGGGTGAAGGCGGCGGCGCAGGATGACGAGTTGATCATGAGCGTGTCCAGCCTGGCCGCGAGCGCGCGCGGGGCAACGGCGTAACCGAGCCGCCAGCCGGTCATCGCGTAAGACTTCGACAGGCCGTCCATCAGCACCGTCCGCTCGCGCATGCCGGGACGGGACAGTGGCGAAACGTGCTGGAAGCCGTAGACGAGCTGGCTGTAGATCTCGTCCGAAACGACGAGCAGGTCGTGCTTCTCCGCGAGCTCACATACGAAGTCGACGTCTTCGTTGGTCAGCACGCCGCCTGTCGGGTTCTGCGGCGTGTTGATGATCAGCATCCGGGTCTTCGGCGTGACCAGCGAAGCAAGCTCCTCGAGGTCGATGCGAAAGCCGCTCTCCTCGCGGAGCCGCACCGGCTTCGGCACCCCGCCGATGAAGTTGACCTGCGATGCGTAGGCCGGATACCCGGGGTCGGGCAGGATCACCTCGTCACCCGGCTCGATGCATGCGAGCAGCGTGAACAGGAGGACGTTCTTCGAGCCGGGCACCAGGACGACATCGTCAGGGCCGACCTGCGTCTGGAGCATCTTGCTGACGAAGCCGGCGACCGCCTCCCGCGCCTCGAAGATTCCGCTCGCCGGGGTGTAGTGCGTGTAGCCGTTCTGCATCGCACCGATCGCCGCTTCGACGATGTTGTCCGGCGTCGCGAAATCGGGCTCGCCGATCTCCAGGTGCACGATGCGCTTGCCCTCGGCCTCGAGCTTGCGGGCGCGGGCAAGCGTCACAAAGGCGCCCTCAGTCCCCAGGCGCGACATCCGCTCGGCAAATCGGACCGCGGTGCCCATCCAATCGAATCCTAGTGGACGCCGACCAGCGATCCGCCGTCGATTCCTAGCGTCTGGCCCGTGATGTAGCCCGCGTGCCGCGAACACAGGAACGCGCACGCCGCCCCCACCTCGGCGGGCTCGCCCAGCCGCTTCATCGGAGAGCGCCGCTCCATCTGGTCGAGGTCGCCAAGACGGCGAAGGGCATCCGTCCGGATCGCGTCGGGAGCCAGACAGTTGACCGTGATGCGGTCGGGGGCCAGCTCCGCGGAGAGGGTCTTCGCCATACCGGTGACCGCGGCGCGTAGCGAGTTGGATAGGACCAGGTTGGGGATGGGCTGGCGGACCGAGATCGAGGTGATGAATACGATCCGGCCCTGGTCGGATCGGTTCAGATGCGGCAGCGCTCCGCGCACCAGCCGGACAGCGCTCATCAGGGTCAGCTGGTATGCCCTGTCCCAGCCCTCGAGAGGGGTGGTCTCGAAGGTGCCAGGCGGAGGTCCGCCGGCGTTGACGACCAGAACGTCCAGGCCCCCGAGCTTCCCGATCGCCGCCTCGAGAAGCGCATCGATATCGGCGTCCCTGGAAACGTCGGCGGGGGTCCAGCCCGCGGCCGCGATGGCGATTCCGGTGGCCTCGATGGCTTTTGCGTCGCGGGAGGAGATGTAGACCTGGGCGCCCTCACCGATGAGGGCTTCGGCGCAAGCCCGCCCGAGCCCCTTGCTCGCGGCGGTGACCAGCGCGCGCCGGTCCTTCAGCCCGAGATCCACGGCAATAGTGTCCCCCCTGGCATAGGTCAAATGCCCCATCGATACCTCGACTGTTTCGAGCCTCGCGGACGTTGGTCAAGGTGGGTGGGAATGCTGACTCGGCTCATCAGGACTGCGCGTCCCGGCAGGCGGGATTGGTGCTGCGAAACCTGCCGCACGGCGGCTCTTCGCCATGACCACTCCGCCACTCTGGAGGGCGACATGGTTGGCGGGGACGTGACGCTGAGCGCCGGAGCGGCTGACTCGGATCCGCTATCCGGTGGTGTTCACGTACCAGTCCGTCACGTGCTGGAATCGGTCTGAGGGCTCTATCGCCTTGTTCATGTGCACCCCGTGCACGCGCTGCGAGACCGCGTACTCGTACCGGCCCGCGTAGATGAAGATGGCCGGCGCCGCGTCTGCCATCAGCATCTGGAAGTCGATGTACGCGGCGAGCCTCGACGGCGGATCGATCGCGGCGCGTCCGTCCTCCAGGTCCTTGTCGATCAAACCCCACCCGCGCGCGTAGGCGAAGTTGAGCGAGCCGGCATCCAGCCCCGAGTGCCACAGCGAGTACTGGTCCGGGTCCGGCCCTACGTCGATCGAGGTCAGCGCCATCTGGTATTTGTGCGTCAGCAGGTAGTCCTGCAGCAGCTTTGACGCAGGCAGAGGTTTCACGTCGACCTGGATTCCGATGTCGAGCAGCTGCCGCGCGATCGCCTCGGCGATCTGCTGGTTGGGATACGAAGCCGCCGCGACCAGCGTGACCTTGAACGGCACGCCCTTCTTCGACCGCATCTTGGTTAAGGCGTCGGGCACCCATCCCGCTGAGTCCAGCGCTCTGGCTGCCGCGACCGCGTCGTACGGGTGGAGGTTTGCCGCCGCCGCCGAGTAGGCCCAATCCGCGGTCGGGATCGGATTCGGATCAACGTCACCCCTCCCCGCCAGCACGTCGGCCACGATTCTCTGCCGGTCCACCGCCTGGACCATCGCGAGCCGTACCTTCGGGTCGCCGAAGAACGGCAGGCCGTCTCCATCGACGTTGAAGGTCACGAACGAGCTCGTGAACAGCCGCGACTCCTGCACCGTCAGGTCGGTGCGGCCCTGCAGCGTATCGACCTCCTGGGGCTGGATCCCACCCACCAGGTCGGCGGCCCCCGACAGCACCGCGCGTATCGCGAGCTGCGGATCCGTCGCCGGATAGATGCGCAGCACGAGGTGGTCCAGGTACGGCTGCGGCACCGCGTACGGGTTGCGATCGAGCGTGATCGCGAGCTGATTGATCGAACCGACCTTGAAAGGTCCGGTGCCAAAGGCACGGATTGCGCTGTAAGGGCTGGCCGCGATCTGTGCCGGCGCCATGCCTGCGAAGACGTGCTTGGGAATGATCCCCACGCGCAGCAGCTGCGGGAACGAGGCGTCCGGTGCGCGCAGGCTGAACACCACCTGGCCCGGCCCGCCCGCGGCCACGCCCACCTGACGCCACCCATCGGCGCCGGGCTGCTGGTACTCGAGGTCCTGCAGGGCGTGGAACGTGAACAGCACGTCGTCGACGCTGAACGGCTGGCCATCACCCCACATCACTCCACTGCGGACGTTGAACGTGTACGTGAGGTGGTCGGGCGAGACGCTCCAGTCCTGCGCGAGGACGCCGACCACGTTCTGCTGCGAGTCGACCGTCGTCAGCCCCTGGTAGATGAGGTTGTCCACGTCGCGCGTGCTCGCGTTGGTCTCGAACAGCGGGTTGAGCACGGACGGCTGGCCGACCAGCGCTTCCACGGCGGTGCCGCCGCGAGCCGGCTTAGGTACCGTGGCGACGGGCTGGCACCCGGCCAGCGCAAGAACCGCCGCCAACGCGGCGACGCAGAGACTACCCCGAGAGATGCGTCGTCACCCAGACGTTGGCTATCGAGCAGATGAGGAACGCGACGACCAGGACCCAGGTGGTCCAGTAGATCTGGCGCTCGAGGCCGCGCCGGGTGCGGTACCCGCCGCCGAGCCCGGAGTCGCCGCCGCCGATCGTCCCGCCGAGGCCCGACGCCTTGGGTGTCTGAATCAGCACGCCGGCCATGAGGAGGATCGCGAGCACGGCCTCCGCGATGACGAGCGCGTTCTGGAGCTTAGCCATGGGACCCGGAGATTTTACCCGCGGCGCCCGGCTAAGCCCAGACGGAGCCGAACCGGGAGTTGATCGCGTCCCAGTTCAGGGTGTTGAACCACGCGGTGACGTAGTCCGCGCGCCGGTTCTGATACTTCAGGTAGTAGGCGTGCTCCCACACGTCGACGCCCAGGAGCGGCGTCAGCTCGTCCATGTAAGGGCTGTCCTGGTTGGGATAGCCCTTGATCGCGAGCTTGCCCTGCCGGTCGGCGACCAGCCACGCCCAGCCGCTGCCGAACTGGCCGACCGCGGCCTTCTGCAGCTGCTCTTTGAACTGGTCGTAGCCGCCGAATGTGTTCTTCAGCGCGTCCGCGATGCGGCCGCTCGGGTTGCCCCCGCCGCCCGGGCCCATGATGGTCCAGAAGATCGAGTGGTTGGCGTGGCCGCCGGCGTTGTTGCGGATCACCGTGCGGATGTCCTCCGGCACGTCGTTGATGCCCCACAGAAGCTCCTCGACGGTCTTCTTGCCAAACTCGGGGTGCTTCTCGAGCGCGGCGTTCGCGTTCGTCACGTACGCGGCGTGGTGCTTGTCGTGATGGATCTCCATCGTCTTGGCGTCGATGTGCGGCTCGAGGGCATCGAACGCATAAGGAAGCTTGGGTAGCTCAAAAGCCATATCGGGTCCCCCCTTTCACGAATTGGTTCTGTATTGACTGAAACCAGTCTAAGAGGTCGAAGATTTCGAGCCCGACGCCTGCGCCTTGACCGCCGCCGCGCGGCGCTCGACCTCCGCCGCGTCGCCGAGGTACCGCCAGGACGTGGGGCGGAAGTCCGCGCCCAGCTCGTAGACGCGGGGCACGCCGGTCGGGATGTTCAGGTCGACAACCTCCTGGTCGCTCAGGCCCTCGAGATGCTTGACCAGCGCGCGCAGGCTGTTGCCGTGCGCCGAGACCAGGACACATGGATGCAGGAGCAGGTCGGGCACGATCGCGTCGTACCAGTACGGGAGCATTCGCTCGACGACATCTTTCAGGCACTCCGCGCCTGGCAGCAGCTCGGGCGGCAGCGCTGCGTAGCGAGGGTCATGTGACGGATGCCGATTGTCGGAGCGGTCGAGGTCGGGCGGCCGAACGTCGTAGCTGCGCCGCCACACCTTGACCTTGTCCTCGCCGTACTGGTCGGCAGTCTGCTTCTTGTTGAGTCCCTGCAGCGCGCCGTAGTGGCGCTCGTTCAACCGCCATGTGCGTTTCACGGGCACCCACGACAAGCCCATCTCGCCTAGCGCGAGCTGCGTCGTCTGGATGGCGCGCAGCAAAAGCGACTCGTGGACCACGCTTGGCCGCAGACCTGCCTCCTGCATCAGGCGGCCGGCCTCCACAGCCTCCTTCGTGCCTCGCTCGCTCAACGGTACGTCGGTCCAGCCCGTGAACAGGTTCTCGAGATTCCAGGTGCTCTCCCCATGTCGGAGAAGAACCAGCTGTCCTCCCCATTTATGGGGAGGTGGCGGGCGAAGCCCGCCGGAGGGGCTGATGGAGTCCGATCTAGCGATGGCTAACGACCTCCACGAGAGAAGGATCCTCCCCACTTGTGGGGAGGTGGCGGACGGAGCCCGCCGGAGGGGCTGATGGAGTCCGATCTAGCGGTGCCGATAAACCTCCGCAGAGGGCTCCTCCCCATTCATGGGGAGGTGGCGGGCGGAGCCCGCCGGAGGGGCTGGTGGAACCCGATCTAGCGATGTCCATAGACCTCCGCTGTCACTTTCACAATATGAGCGAACTCGTCAGCGTCCAAGCTCGCCCCACCGACCAACGCGCCATCGCATAGAGGCAGCTCCACGTACTGCTGCACGTTCTTCGAGTTGACGCTACCTCCATAGAGGATGCGCACCTTGCGCGCCGCGCCCGCGCCGATCATCTGCCCCACCACGCGCCTGATGAGCCGCATCGTCGCGTAGGCGTGCTCCGGGTCCGCGCTCTTCCCCGTCCCGATGGCCCATACCGGCTCGTAGGCAATGACGAGCCGCGCAGAATCGTCCGCCGAGCAGCTGGCCAAACCCGCCTTGACCTGGGCCGAGACGACCTCATCCGAGGTTCCGGCGTCGTAATGATCCGCAAGCTCGCCAACGCACATGATCACGCCGAGCTCGCTGGAAAGAGCGGATGACGTCTTCTTCGCCACCATGTCATCGGTCTCACCGAGGTACAGGCGCCGCTCCGAGTGGCCGACGATCACCCACTGGCACATTCCCTTGAGCATCGCGGGCGAGACTTCGCCGGTGTAAGCGCCCGACATCTCCCAGAAACAGTCCTGGGCGCCGAGCTTGACCCCTGATGACTCGAGCACCTCGGAGATGCCGATCAGCCACGGGAAGGGAGGCACGATGACCACCTCGACGCGCTCGGCGTGTCCCCGCGCCACCGACAGGATGCCGCGCGCGAGGTCGAGCGCGTCGTCGATGTTGGTCGGGTTCATCTTCCAGTTGGCTGCCACGAGCGGCATGCCGGGAGGGCGGCTCGACAACTACGCCTCCTTGAGGATGGCGATGCCCGGCAGCTCCTTGCCCTCGAGGTACTCGAGCGTCGCGCCGCCGCCGGTGGAAACGTGCGAGTAGCGCCCGGCCAGGCCCAACGCCTCGATCGCCGCCACGGTGTCGCCTCCACCCACCAACGTGTAGGCGCCCGAGCCTGCGACGGCCTCTCCGACGGCCTTCGTCCCATCGCTGAAGTCTTTGATCTCAGCCACGCCGACCGGCCCGTTCCAGATCACGGTGCCGGCGCCGCGCAGCCTCTCACCGAACTGAACGACGGTCCGCGGCCCGATATCCAGAGCTTTCCATCCAGGCTCGACCTTGTCCGCCTCCATGATGCGCAGAGCTTCGCCCGGTTCCACCTTTCGCGCGCACACGACGTCGAGCGGCAGCACCAGCTTGTCGCCGGCCTCCTCGGCGACCTGTTTCGCCTCGTCGAGCGCCGTATCCTCCACCAGCCCGCTGCCGGTCGGCCATCCCCTGGCCTTGAAGAAGGTGTTGGCCATCGCGCCGCCGACGAGGAGGAAGTCGACCTTCTTCAGCAAGTTCCGCAGGACGCCAACCTTGGTCGAGACCTTCGCGCCCCCGACCACGGCGATCATCGGCCGGCGCGGGTTGTCGAGCGCCTGATGAAGCGCGGCCAGCTCAACTGCCATCAGCTCGCCCGCGAACGCCGGGAGGTAGGCGGCCACGCCCACCACCGACGCATGCGCGCGGTGCGAGGCCGCGAATGCATCGTTGACGAAAAGGTCGCCGAGCGAGGCCAGGCGGCGGGCGAATGTCGCGTCGTTCGCCTCGTCCTCTTTATGAAAGCGGACGTTCTCGAGGAGGAGCACCTGGCCCGACTGAAGACTGTCCACAGCGGCAATTGCAGGCTCGCCGACGCAGTCCTCTGCGAACCGGACCTCGCGGCCGACCCACCGCCCGACGTCTGCCGCGATCGGCTTGAGGGAGAGCTCCGGCTCGCGGTCCTTGGGCCGGCCGAGGTGCGATATGACGATGACCCGGGCGCCGCGACGCGCGAGGTGCTGCAGGGTCGGCGCTGCGGCGCGGACCCTGGTGTCGTCGGCGATGGCGCCGTTCGACATCGGGACGTTGAGGTCCTCCCGGACGAGGACGCGCTTGCCCGCGACGTCGACTGTCGTGATCGAAGCTTTCAGAGCCGCTCCGCCATGTAGTTGATCAGTTCGACCATGCGACAGCTGAACCCCCACTCGTTGTCGTACCAGCTGACGACTTTGGCCCAGTCACCCGCGAGCATGGCGGTCAGCGGCGCATCCACGATCGACGAATGGGGGTCGTTCTTGAAATCGGACGAGACCAGCTCTTCGTGGCTCACCGCGAGGATGCCGCGCAGCTCGCCGCTCGCCGCTTCCTCGAATGCCGCGTTGATGTCCTCCGCGGTCGTTGTCTTGCCAAGGCGGACCGTGAGGTCGACGACCGACACGTCGAGGATCGGGACCCGGAACGAGATGCCGGCGAACTTGCCGGCGAGGTCAGGCAGCACCTCGGCGACCGCACGGTTGGCGCCGGTGGAGGTCGGGATGATGTTGTCCGCGGCCGCTCGGGCGCGTCGCAGGTCTTTGTGCGGGAGGTCCTGCAGCTTCTGGTCGGCGGTGTAGGCGTGGATCGTGGTCATCATCCCGGTCTCGATGCCAAACGAATCGTGCAGCACCTTGGCCAGCGGGACGAAGCAGTTTGTCGTGCAGCTGGCGTTCGAGATGACATCGTGCTTTTTTGCGTCGTAGCCCTTGTGGTTGACGCCCATGACCACGGTGTAGTCCTGGTTGGTCGCTGGAGCGGAGATGACGACCTTCTTCGCGCCCCCCTTGTCGATGTGGACGCGGGCCTTGTGCGCGTCGGTGAAGAGCCCGGTCGATTCGATGACGAGATCCACACCAAGGTCTTTCCACGGCAGCTCTGCCGGGTCCTTCTGTGTGAGGAACTTGACGGCGTGGCCGTCGACGCGGATGGAGTCGCCGTCGGCTTTGACCGCCGGCTCGAACGTGCCCAGCGCGGTGTCGTGCTTGAGGAGATGGGCGAAGGTCTTGGCATCGCCGATGTCATTGACCGCAACGATGTCGAAGTTGGGCTTCAGCTGCCAGGCCGCCCTGTAAATGTTGCGGCCGATGCGTCCGAAGCCGTTGATGCCGACCTTGAGTGATGCCATGCGGACGTGCTCCTGGTGATGTTCGGAGACTGGCGGGGAACGGCTAAATGTTATGCGGAGCGGCGTTCGAGCTTGGAAGGGCGCGAGTCGCCGTTCGATACTGCCAGTTGCTGGAGGCGCCGCAGGCGATGGTTTACGGCCGACTTCGACAACTTCATCCGACCCGCCAGCTCGCCGAGATTCAGCTCAGGGTTCTGGCTCCTCCACCGAGCCATCTCGCGGAGCGCGGGCGGCAGGCGGTCGAGCTTGCCATCCGCCTCGAGCCGCTCGATGGCGGCCGCCTGACGCATGCCAGATCCGATCGTCTTGCCGATGTTTGCCGTCTCGAAGTTGAGCCGGCGGTTCACCTCGCCGCTCACCTCGCGCACCACGCGCACGTTCTCGAACTCCATCACGGCGCGGCTGGCACCCATCATCGAAAGCAGGCGCACGATCCCGTCCCCGTCCTTGACGTAGACGACGGCCTGTCCGCCGCGTTCGGTGACGCCCGCCTTGACGCCGGCGCCCTCGATCAGACGCGAGATCGAAAGCGCCCACGATGCTGTCGGGGCGACGAACTCGAGGTGATAGCGGGTGTTGGGTGCGTTGACCGAGCCGCAGCCGAGGAAGAGCCCGCGCAGGATCGCCTTGCGGTCGCATGCCGCCTCGGGCACGGCCTGAACAGGCGGTTTGGAGAAGGCTGCCACAACATCGTTGGGCAGCACCAGCTCGATGAAAAAGGACATGCGCTTTCGCGTCTTCACGGCCTGGTACTTGGCTTCCATGCGCGCCACCGCGCGACCCAGCCTCACCACCTTGCGCGCGACCGCGTTGCGCAGCAGCGAGAAATACGCGGACCGCCCGCGCTCACCACCGAGCAGGCGTCCTCGCGAGCCGTAATAGATGCCTAGCAGCTCGCTCAGCTGACAGCAGGGCCGTGCCGGTAGAAGCCCAGCCATCTCGTTCTTGACCTCAGCCGCGAACGAAATCGCGTCTACCTCCAGGAAGGTGATTACCTTCCCCCTTTCCCATCGAGTCTAACGCGCGACAGAACGTCTCACAATGTTCGTGTGCCCGAGCTGCGAATGATCGAGGCGGTGCGCACCGCCATCACCGAGGAGATGGAGCGGGACGAGCGCGTGCTGGTCATGGGCGAGGACGTCGGCCGCAAGGGCGGAGTGTTCGGGGCCACCGACGGCCTGTACGCCCGCTTCGGCGAGTCACGCGTTCTCGACACGCCCCTGGCGGAGTCAGCGATCGTCGGTGTGGCCATCGGCGCCGCCTTGAACGGGCTCATCCCGATCGCCGAGATCCAGTTCGCCGACTTCATCCACCCGGCGTTCGACCAGATCGTGAGCGAGGCGGCCCGCACCCGCTACCGATCGAACGGGGACTGGGGCGTGCCGATCGTGATCCGCACGCCGTTCGGCGGTGGAGTTCACGGCGGGCTCTACCACTCGCAATCCATCGAGGCCTTCTACGCCCACGTGCCTGGCCTGAAAGTGGTCGTGCCCAGCATGCCGGCCGATGCTCACGGCCTCCTCAAATCCGCCATCCGCGATCCCGACCCGGTGCTTTTCCTCGAGCACAAGAAGGTCTACCGCCTGGTCGCTGAGAACGTGCCGAACGGCGACCACCTCGTGCCCATCGGCCCGGCTGTCGTGAGGAGAGCCGGTACGAACATGAGCTGTTTCGCGTGGGGCCTGATGACCCACTACTGCCTGGAGGCAGCCGAGCAGCTCCAGGCCGAGGGCGTCAGCGTCGAGGTGGTCGACCTGCGCACGCTCGCGCCGCTCGACCGCGAGACCATCCTCGCCTCGGTGCGCAAGACCGGGAAGGCGCTGGTCGTGTATGAGGACAACCTCACCGGGGGGTTTGGCGGGGAGATCGCCGCGATCATCTCCGAGCACGCTTTCGACGACCTCGACGGGCCCGTGACACGCGTCGCAGCCCCGGATATACCGGCGATGCCGTTCAACACCCCCCAGGAGGAGTTCTTCATGCCCAGCCCGCAGAAGATTGCGGAGGCGATGCGGAAGCTTGCCGCCTACTGAGCGAAGGCGCAGGACGGCGAAGCCGGTGGTGAAAACCATTCCAGCGATCGCACGAGCCGAGTACGACCTGAGGCGGGAGAGCGTGGCCGCGGGCATGCAGGCCGCCGGCCTCGACGCGCTCTGCATCTTCTATCCCGCGCGCGTCGCCTACCTCACCGGCTTCCACCACATCCCGACGGAGCGGCCGATCGCCCTCGTCATCGGCTCGAGCGGCCAATCCTCGCTTGTCGTCCCGGCGGTGGAGAAGGAGCATGCCGAATCCTCCACGTCCGTGGACCAGGTGCGCATCTACTTCGAGTACCCCGGCGCCGAGCACCCGATGGAGAGCGTCGTCGACGTGCTGACCGAGATGAGTGCCCGGCCCGAGCGCACCGGCGCCGACCACGACGGCTACGTCCCGTACTGGGGTTACCGCGGGCCCCGGCTCAGCGACCTTGTCGGGATGGAGCCGGTCGACGCCGAGCTGCTCGTCGAGTCGCTCCGGCGGGTGAAGTCAAAAGCTGAGCTCGAATGCATCCAGCTCAGCTGTGACTGGGCTGCGCGGGCGCACCGCCGGATGCAGGGCGTGATCCAGGCGGGCAAGACTGAGATGGAGTGTTACACGCCGGCGGCGATCGAGACGCTGTTCGAGATGGTTCGCGAGATGCCGGGCTGGCGACCCCGAGGCGGGGACGACACCGGAATCACGGCGATGTTCGTCGGGGGGCGCGCCACCGCCATGCCGCACGGTTTCGTGAAGGGCCACGGCATTCAAGCGGGCGACGTCCTGGTCAGCGGCGCCGCGGCGAACATCGACGGCTACCGCAGTGAGCTGGAGCGGACGATGATCGTGGGCGAGCCGTCACCCGAACAGAGGCGGGCGTTCGAAGCGATGCTGGCGCTGCAGTCGCGTGCCATCGAGGTGATGGCTCCGGGCGTGCCCGCCGGCGAGGTCGAGCTCGCCACCTTGCGTGTCGCCGAGGAGCTTGGCGTGGCCGACAACCTGCGCCATCATGTCGGCCACTCGATCGGGCTCGAAGGACACGAGGCGCCGTTCCTCGACCGGGGCGACGACGCGATCCTCGAGCCGGGCATGGTGTTCACCGTCGAGCCAGGCGTGTACATCAAGGAGCTTGGCGGCTTCCGGCACTCCGACACGGTCGTCATCACAGACGACGGCTGCCGCGTGATGACCGACTATCCGCGCCATATCGAAGACCTGATAGTCGGAACCTAACCCGCGGCCGCGGTCCCCTGCTCCGCCGGCGCGGTCTTGTGGGTGTACATGTGCAGGACCGTCAGGCTGTCGGTCTGATGGCGTCGCACGCGACCGACGGCAGTCGGGGGCAGCATGTCTTTGTCCTCAATGGTGACGACGGTCTCCTTGGGATGGATCGTCCGCCAGACCTCGCCCACCATCTCGCGAGGCAGGTTGCCGGGGATGTACACGAACCGCCGGCGAGGCACTGTCTTGCGCGCCAGCATCTCGGCCCGGGCGAATGCGTCGCGAGCTGAATAGTCCCGCAGCCACGGGTCGCTGACCTCGAGCAATTCGTGGTGCTGGTTGGGATAGCGGTCGCCCCGATAGAGGAACACAGCCCCTCTGCCTTCGGCGGCCCGCGCCCCTTCGGCTATCACCGCCTCTGCGGCGAGCTGCTCGTGCGGAAGTATGACGAGCACCTCGGTAACTCCACGCCGCTCGCCGAGGGCGGCGATTGATTCGGCGGCCCTCTGCGGTCGGAAGGGGAGCGGGAACACCGCTGGACGCCGACTGCGGTAGTAGCGGTAGGTTGCGAGGCCGATGACCAGGCCGACCACGGTGAGCCCACCGCCAAACTTGGT
>Ga0209806_1001264_pt1 | contig 16876 bp, 14 predicted proteins | sample GraSoiAngelo_152_FD_186166 | JGI IMG/M metagenome (GOLD analysis project Ga0209806, IMG submission 186166) | Grasslands soil microbial communities from the Angelo Coastal Reserve, California, USA - 14_1009_12_30cm (SPAdes) (version 2) | ecosystem: Environmental > Terrestrial > Soil > Grasslands ... | reverse complement strand
CTGAGCCGACCCCGGGGCTCGAACCCGGAACCGGTGGTTTACAAAACCACTGCTCTACCGTTGAGCTAGGTCGGCGTCGTATTCGTTCGTATTTTCGCATCCCTGACGAGCGTGAGCACGGGTGGTCGCGATTTCGGCACGGGAGTTCGCGCTCGGGGGTTTCTCAGCTGGCGATCCCTCCGTAGATGCGAGTGAAGGCGTTTGGGATCCGTGCCAGGTCCTCGCGAGTGAGTTCGCCGACGTAGCGCTGTGTTGTGACCACGGACTTGTGACCGGCGAGCTGCTTGACCACTAGAGTCTCGACGCCGGCGCTCAGGGCGTGACCTCTGGCCTACGATGAGCGGCGGCCTGATTCGGCCGCGAGGGGGGTCCACCACGATGGCCGCATCGGACGATCGGTATCGCGTCGCGATCGTGCAGTCGCCGCCGGTGATCCTCGACCGCGAGGCGACCCTCGCGAAGGCCGTGGCGAAGATCGATGAATGCGCCGACGGCGGCGCGAAGCTCGTCGCGTTTCCGGAAGTCTGGGTCGCGGGGTACCCCGATTGGGTCTGGCGTTTTCGGCCCGGGTACGACGGCGAGACCAATCGGGCGATCTGGGCCCGGTTCCTCGCCGAGAGCGTCGATCTCGAGCGTGACGACCTACGGGTCGTCCGTGATGCCGCCGCGCGGCGGGGCGTCACCGTCGCGATGGGCATCAACGAGCGCGAGCCGTCGTTCAGTCGATCGACGATCTTCAACTCGCTTGTCGTGATCGGCCCCGATGGCAACGTGATCCTGCGGCACCGCAAGCTCGTCCCGACGAACGCGGAGCGGATGGTCTGGGGACCCGGCGATGGCGTCGGCCTCGAGGCGGTGGAGACGCCGCTGGGGCGCGTGGCTGGGCTCATGTGCTGGGAGAACTACATGCCGCTGGCGCGGTTCGCGCTGTACGCCTCGGGGGTCCAGGTCTATCTCGCGCCGACCTGGAACGACGGCGAGAGGTGGATCGCCTCGATGCAGCACATCGCGTTCGAGGGCTGCTGCTGGGTCCTGGGTTGCGGCAACGTCATCCGCGGGGCCGACATGCCGGCGGAGCTGCCCGGTCGCGCGGAGCTCTATCCGGACGCCGACGAATGGGTCAACGCCGGCGACTCGGTCATCGTGGCGCCCGGTGGCACGATCGTCGCCGGTCCGCTCCACAAGGCCGAGGGCATCCTCTACGCCGATTGCGACCCCGAGCGGGCGTCAGCTGCCCACCGGATGCTCGATGTCGCCGGCCACTACGGCCGGCCGGACGTGTTCCACCTCACGATCGATCGCACACGGCGGATGCCCATCGCTGACGCGTGACCACCTCAACCGCTGGCGGTCCTGCGGCTTGCCCCGATTGCTGCGGCGGTCACGCGCAAACGGGTCGAGACGATCGTCGATGCGAACCGCGGTCCCGGGCACCGCGCGGTCGGGACCACCAAGGCGGCGCACATCCAGGCCTTGGCCGAGGACACCATCGCCCCGCCGGAGTTTGAGATCGCAATTTCCGATCTCAGAACCAGATCACCCGCTCTCGCGCGTGCCGGAGAGCGAGAGTTCGGGGTGACGGATTCGGTGCCTGCCGCCCGTCATCACGCCGTTTCGCTTAATTCTTCGTAGCCGGCTGTCGCGAGAGAAACGCGCGCATGTCCGCCTCGTGCTCGTCGTGGAAGTGGCCGAAGAACGCAGCTCCGCTCGGGGGCGCTCCCTCCATCCATGGAAAGCGCGCGGGATCGCTGAGGGCGTCTTCTGGCAATTTCGCGACGGCGGACACCAGCTGCTGGAAGACACCACGCGACTCAGCAAGGACATCGCGTACGGACTTATGGCGATCGCGCGCGTGGAACCACGCATTGATCTCGTCGTCCTCATGAAGCTCAGCGGGCCACGAGGGCGCGGGTTCCGGATGGCCGTTCGCCACGGCCTCGATGCGCCCGACGGTCCTTCGCCGCCACGCGGCGAGGTGCGCCACGATGTCTTTGATCGACCAGGCCCCGGCGACGCCGGGCTCCTCCATGCGGTCCTCGCCTATGTCTGCGAGGAGATCTTCCCACGCCTCGTTCTCCGACTTGAGTTCGGAAAGAAGGTCAGCTCGACGCACCGTCGGCCTCCGGCTTCTCTTCGGCTGACTTCTTGGTCGATCGCTTCTTCGCCGGCGCCTTGCGCTTCGGCTTCGCGGCCACGACGGGCGCGTCCGCCGGAGGGGTTTCGATCTCGGCGGCCGGTGCGATCTGATCGGTCTCGTCGATCCCGCCCTCGGGCGCCTCGGCGGGTTCGGAGCGGTCCTGTTCCGAACGATCCTCCGACGTCTGCTGCGGCTCGTTCTCCCATCCGGCGTTCCCCGGCGCCTCCGCCGGCTCTTCAGGTCGCGGCGTGCGGGTCTGCGCCGGTGGAATGTCGCGCCGGCGCTGCCTCAGTGCCTCGTACAACATGACGGTCCCGGCCGCCGCGGCGTTGAGCGACTTGACCATTCCTTCCATTGGCAAGCGCACCGCTTGGTCCGCGCCTTCGAGCACGAGGCGACGGATTCCCTCGCCCTCGCCGCCGATGACTATCGCGGTCGGCCCGCGGTAATCGACCTCGTCGTATAAGAGATCGCCTGACTCGTCGGCCGCGACGACCCAGATGCCTTTCTCCTTGAGTGCGTCGATGGCCTGGCGGAGATTCGCGACGTCGGCGATGAGGAGGTGCTCGCTCGCGCCGGCGCTGGTCTTGGTGACCGCGGGCGTGAGACCGACGGCGCGGTGATGCGGGATGACGACACCGTCGACGCCGGCGCCCTCGGCCGATCGCAGCAGCACGCCGAAGTTCTGCGGGTCTTGCAGCGAATCGACGACAAGAACGAGCGCGGGCTCGGAAAGGGTGTCGAGATGAAGGAGGAGCTCGTCGAGCTCCACGCCCGCCTTGCCCTCAACGATCGCGACGACACCTTGATGGTTCTCGACCGGCGAGAGCCGCGCGATCTCCATTTTGTCGGTGTAGCGAACGAAGATGCGGCGCTGCTGCGCCTCGGCGATGAGCTCATTCACGGGACCCGTGCGCACGTTGCGGTCCTGCGAGACATAGAGGCGCCGGATGTTGCGCCCGGCGCGGATGGCCTCGAGGATCGCGTGCGGACCGGCGATGGGCTCGCCGACCGGCTCGTGCGACGGTGCGGCCTTGTGCGGCCCGGCCGTGACGCGGCGGATCGCTTCGCTGTACCGCTGCTCGCCGCCGCGGCGCTGACGCCATCCCCCACCCTGCGGTGCGGGACCCGGCCCGCCGGCGCCGCCGCGCCAGCCCATCGGCCCGCGCTGTCGCTGGGCCTGACGGCGCTCGTAACCCGCGAGCTCACGCGCCTGCTCGCTCTCTTCACGCGGGACGAAGGGCTGCGGACGGAACGGCGGCGCGCCGAACTGAGGACGCTGTGTGCCGAACTGCGGACGCGGCCCACTGTACGGAGGCCGCGGGCCTCCAAAGCCACCGCCGCCCCCGCCGCCTCGGCCGCGGCGGCCGCGCCGTCTGCGGCGCGCGCCATCCTGATCGCCAAACTGCTGGGGCGGCGGCGCGCCCGACGAGTCGTTCGATCCCGCCGCTGGGCTTGGCCCGGCGCTCGGTGCGGGCTCGCTCGCGGGTTCGTGACCCTGCTCGGGCGCCCCCTCGTTCTCAGTGCGGTCTGACTCGTCCATGCTCATGCTCCTTTGCGACCGACGCGTTCCCAACGCGTCCCGTCCTTGGTGTCCTTCACCTGTATGCCGAATCGTTCCAGCAGCTCTTTGCGCAGCGCGTCGCTCTTGGCGTAATCGCCGCTCTTGCGTGCGGACTCACGCTGATCGAAGACCGCGCGCTCTTCGGTGCTGAGCTCGTCCTTCGCCGCCGCCGCGTTCCGTAGCGACAGCCCCAGCACACGGTCCATGTCGAAGAGCATCCAAAGCGCGCGCTCCTGCTCGTCGGTGTCGGGCATCCCCGCGAGCGCGAGAGCCTTTTCCGCCGCGGCGAGTGCCCTCGGCGTGTTCAGGTCGTCTGCGAGCGCCTCACGGAACTCGCGCGTGATCGCGTGATCACCTTCGGGCTCAGCGACGCGGCCCCTCGTCGCCGCGTATGCCGCGCGGATGGTCCGTCGCCAGCGCTCGAGCCTTGACTGTGCACCGTTCATGCCGTCGCGCGTGAAGTCGAGACCGTTGCGGTATCCCGCGCCGAGCGCGAGCAAACGGAAGGCGAGGGGGTCGTAACCCCATTCGGTCAGGTCATCGAGGGTAAGGAAGCCGCCCTTGGACTTGGCCATCCTCTCGCTGTCGACTCGCAGGAACCGCACGTGCACCCAGTGGTTGACGAAGGGCTTACCCGTCGCCGCTTCCGATTGCGCGATCTCGCACTCGTGGTGCGGGAAGAGGTGGTCCTCGCCGCCGGTGTGAAGGTCGAAGGTCTCGCCGAGGTATTTCATCGACATCGCCGAGCACTCGATGTGCCACCCCGGGTTACCGCGTCCCCAGGGAGAATCCCATTGCTGAAGGTCGCCGGGCTTTGCGCGACGCCACAGCGCGAAGTCCGACGGATGCCGCTTGTTCTCGTTCACCTCGACACGCGCACCCGCGATCCGCTGCTCGGGCGACTCGGCGTTGAGCCGGGTGCCGTAACCGGGGAATGTAGTCACGTCGAAGTACACACCGTCCGCGGCGACGTACGCGTTGCCCTTCGCGAGGAGCCGCTCGATGAGCGCGATCATCTCCGGGATGTGATCCGTCGCCTTCGGGATGACCTGCGGATCGAGGATGTTCAATCGACGCCGGTCCTCCATGAAAAGCCGCGTGTATTCGTCGGCGATCTCGCGCGGCGTCTTGCCGGCGCGCTTAGCACCGACGGCCATCTTGTCGACACCCTCGTCGGCGTCGTCGACGATGTGCCCGACGTCCGTGATGTTCATGACCTGCTTCACGCCCAGGCCGAAGTACTCAAGCGTCCGACGGAGGACGTCGGCGACGATGTAGCTGTAGAGGTTCCCGATGTGCTGGCGGTCGTACACGGTCGGGCCGCAGTTGTACATGCCGACTCCACCGGGACGGAGCGGCACGAGCGGCTTCACCGATCGCGAGGCGCTGTCGTAGATGCGGAGGTTTCCGGACTCGGGTCGCTGGATCAGTTCTTCTCCTTGGCGCTAGTTCGTCGCCAGAGCCACCGCCAGCGCGGCGATCGCCTCGCCCGCGCCGATCTCACCCACGCCGTCGTTCGTCTTCGCTTTGACGCTCACGCTCTCTGGCGTGACGCCCAGCCCGCGCGCGATCGCCTGACGCATCGCGCCGACGTGTGCGCCCAGCCGGGGCGCCTGCGCGATGACCGTCGCGTCGATCGAGACGACGGCGTAGCCCGCCTCGCGGACCTTCGATCCGACCTGGCGCAGCAGCTCCTGGCTGTCCGCGCCAGCGAAACGCGGATCGTCGCTCGGGAAGTGCGATCCGAGATCGCCGAGGTTCGCCGCTCCGAGAACCGCATCCATCACCGCGTGGAGGAGAACGTCACCATCGGAGTGGCCAACGAGCCCCGTCGGGTGCTCGATCGCGACACCGCCTACTACCAGGCGGCGACCCGCCGCGAGACGGTGAATATCGTACCCGAGGCCGGCCCGCTGCGGCACGCCTAGCGGATTTGCAGCACGGGCATCCCGACGAGGCCCTTGCTGACGAGCTCGCGCGCGTAGGCGAGGTCCTCCATGGTGGTGATCTTGAGGTTCCGCGGTTCTCCGAGGACCATCCGGACCGGGAATCCAGCGGCGCGGACCGCCGCCGCATCGTCGCCGAACGACCGGTCCCCAGCGAGGATCCGCGCGCGCTCGAAGACCTCGCGGCGGAACACTTGTGGGGTCTGCGCCGACCAGAGCCCCTCGCGCGAGACCTCTTCTATGGCGACGCCGGCCTCGTCAGCGCGCCGCACCGTGTCGGCTAACGGTAAACCGGCGACCGCGCTTCCTTCCGCGCGCGCGATATCAACACAGCGAGCGAAGAGCGATGGCGGTGCGAACGGTCGCGCGGAGTCGTGAATCGCGATGATGTCGGCGTCTTGCGCCACGGCGAGCGCTGCCCAGCTGGAGTGCGTCCTCGTCTCTCCTCCGGCGAGGATGACGGCCGAAGGCGACCGCGGACGGACGATCGCCTCGATCGGCCCACGCGGGCGGTCCGGCCGGATCACGACGACGATTCGATCGAACGCGCCCGACGCGAGCGCGGCCTGGAGCGACCACGCGAGCACCGGCTGACCGCCGAGGTCGGCCGTGGTCTTGTCTGTGCCGGCACGCGTCGAGCTGCCCGCCGCGAGGATGGCGCAGACCGCGCCGACGCTAGCGATCGATGGCACGCGGCCGGCGGGCTTCGGTCGTCTCACCCTTCGGATGAGCGAAGATCATCCGACCGCCGACCGTCTGCAGAACTCGCATCACGGTCACCGGCAGCTCGGAGCCGATGTGTCTCGCACCGTTCTCAACGACGACCATGGTGCCGTCCTCGAGGTAGCCCACGGCCTGACCGGGCTCCTTCCCCTCCTGGATCACGCGGACGGTTATCTCCTCACCGGGAAGGACGACCTGACGGACAGCCTTCGCGAGATCGTTCATGTTCAAGACGGTGATGCCCTGGAGCTCGGCGACGCGGTTCAAGCCGTAGTCGTTTGTCATGATGGCGACGCCGAGGGACCGCGCCAGCGTGATGAGCTTGCCGTCGGCGCCGGTCCCGGCGGGGTCCTCCTCCGAGAGCTCGACCTTGACGGTCTCCTCCTTCTGCATCTTCGCGAGCATCTCGAGACCGCGCCGACCGCGCTCGCGGCGGGAAGCATCAGGCGAGTCGTTGAAGTACTGAAGCTCGGCCAGAACGAACTTTGGGATGATGAGCGTGCCCCGGACAAAACCGCTCCGGACGACGTCGGAGATGCGGCCGTCGATGATGATCGAGGTGTCGAGCAGCACGCGCGCATCGTTGGCAGCGCCGCGCCGAACGCCGCGCACGCCTTGCGCGAACGCGCCCAGCTCGTTTCGTTTGACGGCCCCGGCCGTCGCCCCCATGACACCGAGCACGACCGCCGTCACCAGCGGCGCGTAGCGCCCTATGTCACCGGGAAGGAACGAGAGCGGGAACGCGATGAAGAGCGCGAGCATGAGCCCGACGGCGGCGCCGAACGCCCCGCCGATGAGATCGCCAGCCGACGCCGCGCGGATCCGCTCGACGACGATGGCGGCGGGTACGACCGTGACGTATGGCGCGCCGAGCCATCCCAGGATCGCGCACGCCGTCGCGAGAAGAAGAACGACGAGGACCTGGTTGTTGGCGGGCGTGACCTGGGTGACCTGGAGGAGCGAGGCGCCGAGGAAGAATCCGAAAACGAAGCCGATGAGAGCTGCGACCAGACGGATGAAGGCCACGACGATGACTCCTTTCCCTTTTGATGCGGCGAACGCGCGAGCGCCCACCGGGATGGATAGAAGAAGAACATGCGCACGAGTCTAAGACCGCGCTGTTAGCGTTTCGGAGATGGACGACCGCGTGCTCCGCATCGCTGTGCTGCTCGCCGCCCACATCATCTTTCTCTCCGCAGGCGCGCTGCGGATCCTTCGCGGTCAGCGCAAACACATGCTGCGCTCGCGGGGTCCCTGGTACCTGCAGTACTACCCGCCGCTCGTGTGGGTGCCGTTCCTCTTCGCGTACTTTTTCCCGCTTCCGTTCGACCTCCCCATGGCCGTTCGCCTCGTCGGCCTTGCGATCGCGATCGTGTCAGCCGTCTTCGCGGCCTGGGCGATGTGGTCGCTCGGGAAGAGCTACGGCATCCGCATGGACCTCTTCCAAGGTCACCGCCTCGTCACCGGAGGGCCGTATCGCTTCACGCGGCATCCCATGTACCTGGGGATCGTCTCCTTCCACGTCGGCGCGACGCTGGCGATGGAAAGCCTGGCTCTCTTCGTCATCACGCTTGTCTACGTGATCCCGTTCACCGCGCTACGGATTCGAGCGGAGGATGCCGTACTGGCCGCGGGCTTCGGCGACGAGTTCCAAGCGTTCGCCGGGCGTGTCCCCGCGCTCGTGCCTTTCGCGCGCTAGCCGTCCGCGACCCCGGCGTGCTCCAGCGCCTCGCGAAGCGTCGCGACGCCCTTCACCTCGAGACGCGTGCCGTTCAGGTCGGAAATGCTCGCCGAGGGCACGACCGCGCGCTCGAACCCGAGCCGCTCCGCCTCCTTGAGCCGCGCGGCGATGCGCTGCACTCGCCGCAGCTCGCCACCGAGGCCGAGCTCGCCGACGAACACGGTGCGTGGGTCCGCCGGCCGGTCACGCAGCGCCGAGGCGACCGCGACCGCCAGGCCAAGGTCCGCGGCGGGCTCGCGGATCCGTAGACCGCCGACGAGGTTGACGTAGACGTCGTGGCTACCGGCCGAAAGGCCCGCGCGCTTGGCGAGCACCGCCAGAAGCAAGAGCACTCGTTGCGGATCCGCCCCATTCACGGTGCGACGCGGCAGCCCGAAGCTCGTCGGTGTGACGAGCGCTTGCACCTCGACGAGAAGCGGGCGGGTCCCTTCGACCGTCGGCACGATGACGCTTCCGGCAACTCCACGGCTGCGCTCTTCAAGGAAGACCTCCGACGGATTGGCGACCTCACGCAGCCCGTTCTCGGCCATCTCGAAGACGCCGACCTCGTCGGTCGAGCCAAAGCGGTTCTTGGTCGCGCGCAGGATGCGAAACGCGTGAAAGCGCTCGCCCTCGAGGTACAGGACGGCGTCGACGATGTGCTCGAGGACGCGAGGGCCGGCGACCGCGCCCTCCTTGGTGACGTGGCCGACCAGGAAGATTGGTACGTCCTCCCCCTTCGCGAGCTCGAGCAGCCGGGCCGCGCACTCGCGTAGCTGCGACACGCCACCGGCCGCTGACGCGATCACGTCGGAGTTCATCGTTTGGATCGAGTCGATGACGACGAAGATCGGTCGCACCCGCCGGATCGCCTCGACGACCGAGCCCAGGTCGGTCTCCGCGAGGACGAGGATGCCATCGCTCCCGATTCCGAATCGGCGCGCGCGCATCTTGATCTGCGCGGCGGACTCCTCGCCGGACACGTAGAGGACCACCCCTTTCGACGCGAGCGCGGCCGACGCCTGCATCAGGAGGGAGCTCTTGCCGATGCCGGGGTCCCCGCCGAGCAGCACGCACGACCCCCGTACGATCCCGCCGCCGAGCACCCGGTCGAACTCGCCGATGCCGGTGACGGTGCGTTCCTCGGCGTCCGCCGGAACGTCGCCAAGGGCGATCGGCGCGCGTGGTGCGCGCGCGAGACCCCGGCCCTTCGGCGGCGCGACGACGCGCTCCTCGACGAAGGTGTTCCAGCCATCGCACGACGGGCACCGGCCGATCCACTTCGGCGACTGGAACCCGCACTGCTGGCAAAGAAAGGCCGACTTCGGACGAGAGGGCATCACGAGAAGTATCGGCGCTCGCCTGCCGGGCGGCCCCACCGCAGCTCGGCCGCGATTTGACTAACCAGAATCCTGCGCTGAACTGGCCGCATGGAAGTGGACCCCCACCTCGTGCACGTGGCCATCCGATGGGTCCACGTCGCTGCGATGGCGACCGCTTTCGGTGGCGCCGTCACAGTTTTCGCCCTCTCGATACGTCCCGGGACTGACTCCGCTGGCGCGGTGCTCGGTGTCGCGGTCCGTTACGAGTGGCTGTTCTGGGCGGCCGCGGGCGTGCTGGCGATGACCGGGATCGGCAACCTCGCGGCCTTCGGCGCGGGTCTTCTGGGTCCGTCAACGAACTGGGGAACGACGCTGCTATTGAAGCTCGGGTCGGTCCTTACGCTCGTCGTCCTATCCCTCCCGCGCACACTCGCCGTCGCACGCACGAGCGCGACATCGATCGGCACAGGCTTGATCGCATTGCGGAATCTCTACGCGGCCACGACCGCGGCGTTCGCGGTGATCCTCGCCTTCGCGATCTGGCTCGCGCACGGATAGGCGTAGATGAAGCTCGTGACGTGGTCGCTCGCCACCTTCCACGCAACGGCCTTCGTCCTCGCGATCGTGCTGTTCGTCTATTCGCGGGATGCGCTGGGCGCCGGATTGAGCGGGCTGAATACCTTCGTCGGTCTCGGGCTCTTCGTCGCGCTTTGGGGCACAACGTATGTGACGACCTCCCGAGCGCTCAAAGGTCTTGACCTGCTCACCTCCGAGCGTGACCGGACCGTGTACGCGGGGCGCGCCCTGCGGTGTGGCGCCGCGAACGGCATGGCGTTCCTGGGCATCCTCGGCGCTGTCGCCGTCGTCGCCGCAGTTTTGAACACGCGGCCGGATCAAGTTGGGCTGGGCATTCTCTTCCCGGCGGTCTTTATCGCTCCGATCGCTTTTGTTGTGTCGGCGGCCGTCGGCGGGGCGGTGGGCGCGCTGTTCGGGATCGTCGATCTCGCGCTGTTCGCGGTCGCCGGACTTGCCGGACTGGACGCGGAGCCGACCGTCTAGGGAGCGACGGGCTCCGGCTTGCGTTCCTCGGCCTCGGACTTCTCGATCACGAGCTTTCCATCGACCGGGTTGATCCGGACCGTGTCGCCCGCGTGGAACTTGCCCTGGAGGAGCATTTCCGCGAGCGGGTCCGCGATCTCGTTCTGGATCGACCGCGCGAGCGGACGTGCGCCGAAGTTGGAGTCATAGCCGACCGACGCGATGTGGTCCTTCGTCGCGTCGGTGACCACGAGGGTGATCTCCTGCGATGCGAGCTGCTTGCGCACCCCGACCAGCTCGAGCTCGACGATCTTCCGGATCTCTTCCCTGTTGAGCGGCTGGAAGACGACCGTCGCGTCGATCCGGTTCAGGAACTCCGGCCGGAAGAAGCGCTTCATCTCTTCCTGCACGCGCTCCTTCATTCGCTCATACGCGGCGGTGATGTTCGGGTCATCGCCGCCCTCGGCCTTCGCGCGGAAGCCCAGCGCCGATTCGCTCTTCAGGAGCTTTTGGGCGAGGTTGCTCGTCATGATCACGATCGTGTTGCGGAAGTCCACGCTGCGGCCCTTCGCGTCCGCGAGCCTGCCCTCGTCGAAGACCTGCAGCAGCATATTGAAGACCTCGGGGTGGGCCTTCTCGATCTCATCGAGGAGGATCACGCAGTAGGACTTGCGCCGCACCGTCTCGGTGAGCTGGCCGCCCTCTTCGTAGCCCACGTAGCCGGGAGGAGATCCGACGAGTCGCGACACGTTGTGCCGCTCCATGTAGTCGGACATATCGATCTTCACCATGTTCTCTTCGCTGCCGAACATGAACTCGGCGAGGACCCGCGCGAGATGGGTCTTACCGGTTCCGGTCGGTCCCACGAAGAAGAAGACGCCGATCGGCCGACGCGGGTCCTTGAGGCCGGCGCGTGCGCGACGGACGGCCCGCGCGATCGTCGTGACCGCGATGTCCTGGCCGATAACGCGGCCGTGGAGAGCCTCCTCCATCTTCAGGAGCTTTTGGGTCTCCTCTTCGGCGAGCTTCCTCACAGGAATGCCGGTCCACATGGAGACGACCTCGGCGATGTCCTCGTCGGTGACTTCGGGACGCTTCTGGGACTGCGCGAGCAGCCAGTCGGCCTTGGCCTGCTGCAGCTTGTCCTGCTGCGCCCGCTCCTGCTGGCGGAGCGTGGACGCGAGCTCGTACTGCTGCGCCTCCATGGCCTGTTCCTTCTCAGTGACGACGCGGTCCAGCTCACGCTGCGCTTCCTTCACATCGGTCGGAACCGTCGAGTAGCGCAGCCGAACGCGGCTCGCGGCCTCGTCCATGAGGTCGATCGCCTTGTCCGGGAGGAAGCGGTCGGTGATGTAGCGCGAGGAGAGCTCAGCCGACGCCTTCACCGCGTCGTCAGTGATCGAGACCTTGTGGTGGTCCTCGTACCGCGAGCGAATGCCGGTGAGGATCGCGACGGTCTCCTCGATGGACGGCTCCTCGACCATGACCGGCTGGAACCGGCGCTCGAGGGCGGCGTCGCGCTCGATGTACTTGCGGAACTCGTCGAGGGTCGTGGCGCCGATGCACTGGAGTTCGCCACGTGCCAAGGAGGGCTTGAGGATGTTCGCCGCGTCCACGGCGCCTTCCGCCGCCCCGGCGCCGACGAGCGTGTGCAGCTCGTCGATGAAGAGGATGACGTCGTGCGCGTGGCGGAGCTCTTCGATGATCTTCTTGAGGCGCTCTTCGAACTCGCCGCGGTACTTCGTGCCGGCGACGAGCGATCCGATATCCAGGGTGAGCACGCGCTTGCCCTGGAGCGTTTCGGGCACGTCGCCCTTCACGATCCGGTGTGCGAGCCCTTCGGCGATCGCGGTCTTGCCGACGCCAGGCTCACCGATGAGCGCTGGATTGTTCTTCGTGCGGCGCGACAGGATCTGGATAACTCGCTCGATCTCCTTCTCGCGGCCGATGACCGGATCGAGCTGGCTCGCCTTCGCCATCGCGGTGAGGTTGACGCCGAGCTGGTCGAGCGTCGGGGTCTTCGAGCTTGCCGACTTACCGCCGGCCGCTGCCGTCTCGGCCGCCTGCGGGTGCTGCTGTCCGAGCGTGGCGATGACCTGGTGCCGCACCTTTTCAAGCGAAACGCCAAGCGACTCGAGGACGCCGGACGCGATCCCCTCGCCCTCGCGTACGAGGCCGAGGAGCAGGTGCTCGGTGCCGACGTGGCTGTGGCCGAGCTTGCGGGCTTCATCGATCGCGAGCTCGATGACCTTCTTGGTGCGCGGCGAAAGCGTGATCTCGCTTGGCGATGTGGTCGAATCGCCGCGGCCAATGATGAACTCGACGGCGGTGCGCACCTTCGAGAGCTCTACGCCGAGCGAGTCAAGGACCCGCGCGGCGACACCCTCGCCTTCGCGCACCAGGCCGAGGAGGAGATGCTCCGTTCCGATGTAGTTGTGGTTGAAACGGATGGCCTCGTCCTGGGCAAGTGCGAGGACTCGCTTCGCGCGGTCGTTAAAGCGGTCGAACGGTCCCATTTGTTGCGTCTTCTAAAGGTATATCGCCATGTCTAGCATCTTGTTCCGATTATACGTTCGCATCGGGCTCTGTCCGAGTTGCGTACATGACATTTCCTGCCACTTGCCGCATCGAAAGCGAAAGTCGACGGCGATTGGCGTCGATCGCAACCACTCGGACACGCACAAGATCACCTGGGTGGACTACCTCGGATGGCGACGCGACCCGTCGCGAAACGATCTCGCTGATGTGGATAAGCCCCTCGATGCCCATCGTCACGCGAGCGAACGCCCCGTATGGCATGACGCGTGTCACTGTGGCGTCGAGGTCGCTCCCAACAGCAAGCTCACGAACGGCGCGCGCCCAAGGATCCTCCTCCAGCCGCTTAATCGATAAGGAGATGCGACCCCGCTCCCTGTCAACCCCGGTGACGACCACGCGCAGGTTGTCTCCGCGTCTGTACAGGGTCGTCGGTTCGATCCCCTTATCCCAGGTGATCTCCGAGCGGTGGACGAGGCCGTCGGCCGCTCCCACGTCCACGAAGAGTCCGAACGTGGTGACGCTCGCCACCGTCCCGTCGAGCACCTGGCCCTCGACGAGCTGGGACGACGCTTCCTCCTTCCGCCGACGTCTCTGCTGTTGCGCCGCAGCCTTCTCCGACAGGATGAGGCGGTCGCGGCGCTGGTCGGCCTCGATAACCTTCAGCGGAAGTCGCTTGCCGACGTAGTCGCGAAGCGCGTCAGGCACCGCGCTGCGCTCATTCGCGCCGAGGTTGCCCACCGACGCTAGCTGCGAGAGGGGCACGAACCCACGGAGCCCGACGTCCACGACGAGACCGCCGCGGTTGGCCTCCACGACATCCGCCTCAACGACCTCACCGGTCTTTTCGAGATCCGTCATCCGCAGCCACTGCCGGCGACTTCGCGCCCGGCGCGTGGAGAGGACGACGCGGCCATCCGGGCCCTCCGGCTGGACCACCGTCGCCACGACTCTGTCGCCGACTGCGACATCCGTTCCTTCCCCGGTCGCTTCACGTAGGGAGAACACGCCTGCGGAGCGTCCCCCGAGGTCGACGAGCGCCTCATCCCCGCTCACGGACGCGACGACCCCTTCGACAACCTCGCCTGCGCGGAGAGGGCGGAGCGCTCGCTCTTCCTCTTCGATGCTGGCGAGGAGCTCTTCCATCGTCTCCGTGCGGGTCGCTTCCCCCCGCGCCCCTACGCCGGCGGCCCCCACCTTTGGGTCGATGGCCATGACCAAGCGAGGGCAGGGGACGTGCCACGCCTATGATTCGCCAAACGGGGGAGCGAGGGAGGATACCGTCAACCGGACGGCACGCTGGCCCGAACGACTCGCTCATATCGCCGCCCTTCTGCGCGCCGAGGGAGCGGCGGTCCTCGCGACCTCCGGCGACGATCTTCGGACGGTGTTTGCACACGAGGTTGCGCCGGATACCAACTGGCGTGCGATCTTCGACGCCGACGCGGTCGTGCGCGCCCTCGGCGGTACGACGATCGGGACCGCGGTGGCGGCGGGCCGTTGGGACGAGCAGGCCGCGTTCGCCCTCCTCACACGTATCGAGTTGGCCGACGCCGAAGCGCTCCTCTGCGCGCTCCGTCATGGCGTTCCGTTCGATGCAGTTGAGCTCTCCACGGCGACCTCGGCGGCCGAGCTGCTCTCGATGAGCGTCGGTGACGGCCGCGCGATCGCGGACGCCAAACATGAAAGCGCCCAAACCAGCGACCGCGTCGCCATGCTCGAGCGCCTGCTCGCGGACTTGGAGGAGACGCGCGACGCGTCATCGCTCCTGGCCAGGGCCGCAGAGGACATTGCCGCGCGTATGGGGGCCGGCGGCACTTCGATCATGCTCGTGGAGGGCAACCGGCTTCGCGTCCGGGCATCGGTCGGAATCGGAGTGCCCCTGGGCCACGAGCAACGGGTCGACGAAGGCATCGCCGGATGGGTCGTGAGCCGCGGGGAACGGATCGTCCTGCACGGTCCGGTCGATGACGACCGTTTCCGGGGGAGCGACCCGCAAGCCGGTGAGGCCGTGATCATGCCCTTGCGCGCCGGCGAGGAGATCATCGGAGTCCTCAACGTCAAACGACCCCTGGGGGATGAGGGCTTCGGTCAAAAGCTCGCCGTGCTCGACGCGATCGCCGGCGACGTAGCCCGCGCGCTCGTTGCCATCAACCGGATCGATGTTCTCGAACGCGAGTGGCGTTCCGAGGTCGCGCTCGAGGAGGTGATGCGTCATGCCGCAGCGAGCGATGCCGACGCGGCCGCACGGACGGCAGCGAGCTCCTTTGGTCATCACGCCGTCGTCGTCCGCGCCCCGGATGGCCGTCTCCTGGCCCTCCACGCCGAGGACAAGGAATGTCGTGAGGCCGCCCTCGAAGCGAGCGCAAAGGTGGAGGCCCCACCGGGATCGGGAGTCCGAGTGGGGGTCGCGCGGCACGACCGACCCTACGAGCCGAGTGAGCAGCCGCTCGCGGCACGCACGGCGGACGCCCTCGGGCTTCTCGCTCATACCGGGATTGAGTCGACGCCGACCCGCCACTCGGGGGTTCGGGTCCTCGCGGTTGAGGATCACCCGGTGATGCGTCTCGGTGTCCGCGCGCTGCTCGAGCGGGAGGGCCTCCTTGTCGCCGGCATCACGTCCACATGCGCGGAAGCTGTCGACCTCATCGCCGAAGACGAGCCGGACGTCGTCCTCCTGGATCTTGGCCTTCCCGACGCAAGCGGACCCGATGCCGTGACCCGGATCCGGGAGGTATCGAGCTCGCTGCCGATCATCGCCTTCAGCGTTGAGCGCGCTCCCGAGGTGATCCGCGCCGTCCTTCGCGCGGGGGCGAACGGGTACGTCTCCAAGGATGCGCCATCGAGCCAGGTGATCGCTGCCCTCGAGGCGGCTGTGCAGGGGCTGACCGCGCTCGGCCCGGCCGAGGCGCGGGCCCTCAGCCGAACGGCCGAAGCGATCCCGGTCGTCGAGGCGGCGGACGACACGGCCGATGTAGAGGTCGACGAGTCCGAGCCGGGTGCTGCCGTTCCGGTCCGCGAGCCACTCACCCCGCGCGAGCTCGAGCTCCTTCGGTATCTGGCGGAGGGGTACACCAACAAGGAGATCGCCCGGGCCATGGTTCTCGCCGAGGACACCGTGAAGAAGGGCGTCCAGACGCTCATCGCCAAGCTCGGGGCAACCGATCGGACTCACGCAGTGGTGCTCGCGTTACGGCGTCACCTGATCGAATAGCGCTAACCCTGTCGTACCCGGTTCGACGGGTTCGACATCGCGAAATAGGGCGTTTTGCATATAGGCATCTCCGTTGTGGGCCTCGCGGCTGCGGCCCTTATCCGTTCGGGTACCGGCCTTGGAGCGGCTCGCTTGCACGCCCGCCGAGAGCCAGATTGGCTGGTCGCCGAGTGGGTATCCCAAAAAGACCTGAACGGGGATTAACCAGCAGACGCCGCGCGTGCACAGTTCGCGCGCCGTCGCACGGAGAGGGGCGAGACCTAGACCAGGTCTTTGGTGGGCGTGCGTCGAGGCGGAGGGGGATCTTGGCGGACTCGGCTCTGCTGTGGGCACGGTGTCGTTCGGGCGACGCCGCGGCGCGATGTGCTCTGATCGAGACTTTCGCGCCGCTCGCCACCCGGATCGCGCGCGGGATGAACGTCCCGATCGGCGCAGTCGCCGGTCCCGACGATCTCGAGTCCGCCGCCTTGATCGGGCTGATCGACGCCGTCGACCGATTCGAACCCGAGCGGGGCGTTCCCTTTGAAGGCTACGCAAGCTTGCGGATCCGCGGGGCGGTCCTGGACGAGGTTCGCCGTGTGGACGAGCTTGGACGGGCGGACCGTCGGCGCCAGCGCGAGGCCGCGGCGCAGGGGGAGGCGGGCTCCTACCACGGCACCGTGTCGCTCGATGAGCTC
>Ga0209806_1001262_pt1 | contig 16893 bp, 19 predicted proteins | sample GraSoiAngelo_152_FD_186166 | JGI IMG/M metagenome (GOLD analysis project Ga0209806, IMG submission 186166) | Grasslands soil microbial communities from the Angelo Coastal Reserve, California, USA - 14_1009_12_30cm (SPAdes) (version 2) | ecosystem: Environmental > Terrestrial > Soil > Grasslands ... | reverse complement strand
TCGAGGCTCGAAAAGAGGCGGCGCCACCGCGTGTGGTGGGGGAGCAGGCCGGTGTGCAGCATGTCGGGGTTGGTCATCACGACGTGGCCGCCTTCTCGGATCGCGGTGCGCCGTCCGGGCGGTGTGTCGCCGTCGTAGGTATCCACCCGGACCTCGATCGGGAGGCCCGACTTCAGCGCGCCGAGCTCGGCCAGCTGGTCCTGGGCGAGCGCCTTGGTTGGATATATGTACAGCGCGCGTTTTTCAGGGTTCTCGAGCAGGCGCTGAAGAACGGGGAGGTTGTAGCAGAGTGTCTTTCCGCTCGCGGTCGGTGTGACCACAACCAGGTGCCGGCCGCGCCGCACAGCGTCGTATGCCTCGGCCTGGTGGGAGTAGAGTCGCTCGACGCCACGCCGCGCGAGAGCCGCGACCAGCTCGGGGCGGAGGTCGGCCGGCAGCGCCACAAAATTGGCGGCGGCTGCGGGAATCACGTGGTCCAGCGTTATGTCACCTGGGAACTCGGATGGATCGAACCGAGGTCCTGAGGCCATTTGTTCGGGAGGTTAGACGAACATTCGTTTGGAGTCAAGTATGCTGGAGGAGGAGGGATCCAGGGAGAAGGGCGTCCTGCCCGAGCCCCCGGTCGAGCCGGAACGGTACGAGCCGGGCTCTGAGCCCGACTTCGAGCGGCTGTACCGCAACACATATCGGCGGATCCTTGGCACCTTGATCGCGCTGGTGCGCGACGTGCCCACAGCCGAGGATTGCGCCCAGGAGACCTTCGAGCGGGCGTACCGGAACTGGAGCAGCTGGCGCCCGGACGCCCCGGTCGAGGCATGGCTGCACCGGATCGCGATCAACGTGGCCATCTCCGACCGCCGGCACCAGCGCATCCGCCAGGCGGGCGAGGTGATCAGGCGGCTCGGCCGCCCGGCGCCCGGCCCGGATCCATCCCTCGTCGCCGAGCGCTCCGAGCTTTTCCGCGCGGTCAGCAAGCTCCCGACCAAACAGGCGGCGGCGCTGGTGCTTCGCCATTACCACGGCTACACCAACCGCGAGATCGCGGCTGCGCTCGGCGTGCCCGAACAAACTGTCGCCTCCCGGCTGGCCACCGCCCGCAAGCACCTGCAGGTCGTCCTGGGCCGGTAGGACGAAGAATGGTTGCCCGACTGCCCGTCGGCGTTATGGCTTCTTACAGATGAGCGACATCGAACGCGAGCTGGAGGAGGAGCTGCACCGGGTCCTCGACCCGATGTCGGCTCGCCCTATCCCGCCGCGCAGGTCAATCCAGGCCCATCGCACGCTAAAGACCTTGATGGGAGGCGCCGGGGCGGCCCTCACCATCAAAGTGCTCACCGGGGTGGCTGTGGCCGCCGCGGCGGCAACCGTGGCCGGGGTTGCCACGACGGGCAGCCTGAACCCTGCGATCTGGGGCCAGCGAGTCAGTCAGCAGGTATCGAGCTGCCAGAAGACGTTGGCAGCCGGCCAACACGGGATCGGCGATTGCGTCAGCGACTTTTCCAGCCAGCACGGCGCCGCCGTGGCGAGCGCGGCGCGCCATCAGGGCAACGGCAACAGTAATGGAAGCACCAAAGGCAATGGCATCTCGAACGGCAACGGCAACCCGAACGGCAACGGGAACTCGAACGGCCACTCGAAAGATCACCTGAAGGTCCAGGCGACCACGCCGGCCACCTTGGAACCTGAGGCCAGCGACCCTGTGGCCGGTCACCCACCCGCGAGGATCACGCGTGGTCCTTGACGTTTCGTTCTAGTTAGACCCCTTCCTCTCGTGGAGCCGGGCCGCTAGGTTCGGCTCCTTCCTTTTTCTGCGTGTGCTCTTCTGCGACCAGTTCTGACCAAGTTCGGTTGGTCGGGCCTGGCCCCGCGTTGTACTTGCCCACATGGACGACTTCGGGCGTGAGCTGGAGAGCGAACTGCATCGGGCAATCGATCCGATGACAGCCGGGTCGATCCCGGCTTGGAGAAAAGCAGAATCAGGAGGGACCATGAAGAAGAAGGTTGTGGGTGGCGCCGGTGCCGCAATCGGCGTCAAGATCCTGACCGGAATCGCGGCAGCCGCCGCGGCGGTCACGGTCGCCGGAGCAGCGACAGAGGTCGCCCTCACGGGCAGCGTGAACCCCCAGGATTGGGGCCAGCAGGTCACGCAGCAGGTCGAAGCCTGCAAGGCAAGTGCAGCGCGCCTCGGCGTGCACGGCATCGGCGAATGCGTCAGCGACTTTGCCAATCAGCACGGCAAAGCTGTCAGCGGTTCCCACCGGGCCAGCGATTCGCGCGGCCACGGTGATGGCAACCCGAACGGCAACGGGAACTCGAACGGCAACGGCCACAGCAAGGACAAAGGCAAGAGCCAGGGCCATGGGAACAGCTCGAGCGGCTCGAACTCCGGGTCCCCCGAGACGTCAGCCCTGATTGAGTTCGTGTTCTAGCCATGACCTGGCTTGTTTAGCTAGACCCTTCCTCTCGTGGGGCCGGGCCGCGAGGTCCGGCTCCTTTTACTTTCTCAGGGCTCGATCAGAGACCTGAACGCCCAGCGCTTTGAGCTTTTCGCGCAGCTGATCCGATCTCGCGAAGTCTTTCGCCGCGCGTGCTTTCTCTCGCTCCGCCATCAGCTCGGCTGCGCCGGGTGGGAGAGCGTGGTCGTCGGGGGTTCGATGAATGTCAAGGCCGAGCACCTGGTCCCATGCGCTAAGAAGACGGGCCTTCATAGAGGGCGGTGCCTGCGAGCGGACGAGCTCGGCGACCAGCGCCATCGCTGTTGGCAGGTCAAGGTCGTCCGCGAGGGCGGACCGAAAGCGCGAATCCCACTCCTGTCGTGCGGACCCAGCCCCAGTCTCGGTTTGCAACGACCAATCAGCGACGCGTTCACGCAGTTGACGCAGCGCGCGGTCCGCGCCTGCCAAACCCTCGGTGCTGAAGTTGAGCGGCGAGCGGTACTTGGCCTGCAGCACGAGGTAGCGGAACGCGAGCGGGTCAAATCCCTGCTCCTCGAGCTCGGTCACGCGAAAGAAGTTGCCGGCGGACTTCGCCATCCGCGCGCCCGACAGCATCAGCAGCCCGCCGTGCATCCACAGGGTCACCACGCGATGTCCCGAGACGGCTTCCGATTGCGCGATCTCGGCCTCGTGATGTGGGAAGACGTTGTCGGCGCCGCCTGTGTGGATGTCGAATCGGTCGCCGAGTATGGACATTGACATCGCGGAGCATTCGATGTGCCAGCCCGGAAAGCCCGGTCCCCACGGGCTGGGCCAGACCTGCATGCGGTGTGCTCCGGCTGCCTTCCAGAGAGTGAAGTCACCCGGGTGACGCTTGCGTGGATCGGGCTCGCCGCGCGTGCCGGCCAACAGCTTTTCGGTCGAGTTACGCGAGAGGCTGCCGTACGCCGGAAAGCTTGCGATGTCGTAGTAGACCGTCCCATCGACTTCGTACGCGTGTCCCTTCTCTAGCAGCGTCTCAATCAGCTCGATCATCCGCGGCACGTACTCCGTGGCTCGCGGATACGCATTGGAGGTGCGGATATTGACCTTTCGAATGTCGTCCATGAAGGCGTCGGTGTAGTAAGCGGCGATCTCCTCCGGCGACTTCTTCTCCAGGCGCGCGGAGACCAGCATCTTGTCTTCGCCGCGATCGAACGTGTCGTCTGTCAGATGGCCGACATCTGTGACGTTCATGACCTGCTGGGTCTCGAAGCCGAGGTACTCAAGACTGCGTCGCAAAAGGTCCGGCAGCATGAAAGTCCGCAGGTTGCCGACGTGCACGTACCGGTAGACGGTCGGCCCGCAGGAGTAGATGCGCACCATTCCTGCGCTCACCGGCTGCAGGTCCTCTTTGATCCGGCTGAACGTGTTGTAGAGCCGCACCCGAGGCAAGTTCATTTCGCTTCTATCCTCTCAATTGGTGCGTGCCCTCCGTCTCGATGCCAGGTCGGCCTCGGCCGCCGACATAAAAGGACGCGTGCTCGTCCACGACCTCGGACCAGACCTTCGCAAGGGGACCGTGCTCGACGAGCGCCACCTCGACCGCGTGCATCAAGGCGGCGAGGTCCATGTTGTCGAGCTCGATCCCGGGGACTTGCACGAGGACGCGGCCGCGCTTCGGCTGGCGTCGGCCCTCGCGGGGCCCGGTATCGAAGCGACCCGGCCCGTGCAGAGCCAGTCGCGACTCGTGGCGCGAAGGCGTGGCCTGGTGCGCGTGAACGGCGATGTCGTCGACGCGATCAACGAGCTCGGTCTCATCTCGATCTTCACCGTTATGGACGGGCAGGCGGTCGGAGAAGGTGAGGAGGTGGCCGGTTGCAAGGTCACCCCGGTCGCGGTTCCGGGTGAGCTGATCGAGCGGGCAGAGCGACTGAGCCACGAGCGGGGGCCGGTGATCGAGCTCCTTCCATTCCGGCCGCTCAAGACGTTCGTCGTGGCCACTGAGCGCCTCAAACCGAAAGCGCGCGACCTGTTTCGGGCCGCGGTCACCGCCAAGCTCGGCTGGTACGGAGCCGAGGTGCTCGCGGTGCGCGAGGTCGCCCGCACACCCGAGGCCGTGGCCGCCGCTTACGCCGAAGCCCGCGCGATCGGCGCCGAGCTGGTGCTGTTCGCGGGAGCGTCGGCCATCGATCCCCTCGACCCCGCGTATGCGGAGCTCACCCACGCCGGCGGCGATCTTCTGCAGGTCGGCGCCCCAATGCATCCGGGCAGCATGCTCTGGCTCGGCCGCCTCGACGGCGCCGCCGTTGTGGGGGTCGCATCCTGCGCGGGCTTTGGCCGCAACAGCTCTCTCGACCTGTTGCTGCCTTTTGTTTTTGCATATGGCAGGGCGGACGCCGGCGATGTGCGCCGGCTCGGTCATGGAGGCTTGATCGAGTCCGGGGCTGGACGCCGCTTCCCGCCCTACTCCTGAGCTATCCGCGGCATTTCGAGGTCCGGCCACTCCGGGCCGGAAATCGCGACAAGGTAGCCCTCGGCGGATCCAACAAGAGCCGCAAGCTGCACGCCTCGGTGGGTCGGCAGATAGGGTCGGAGGTAGGCCGCACCGCTCCTCCACTTGTTGATCGCCCCGCGCCGGTTGTGCCGTGTGTAGTGCAGGCAGCCGGCCGCGATCTGGATCAATCCCTTGTAGAAGCCGGAGTCCGGGCCCTTGCGGTCCGGCGTCCAGTCGCGCTCCCAGACTTCGTGCGCATCCCAGTAGCGGCCGCTGTTAAAGAGCTCGATCCCCTCCGCCAGCAGGTCGGTCACGGTAATAATCGGCCCATGGACCAGGCGCGTTCGGAGTATTCACGCGTCAATCTCTCGAGCGATCCCATCTACCGATACCTTCGCATCACGCGTGGGGGCCCCGGTGGCGTGGCCGGCGAGGCGTCGGAGCAGGACCTCGTGGACGCCGCCTGGCTGCAGCGGCTGCGCAGGATCCACCAGCTGCAGAGCGCCTGGTGGGTGTTCGCGACCGCCGAGCACTCGCGCTTCCAGCATGCGCTGGGCGCCATGCACCTGGCGGGCGAGTGGGCCCGCCATCTTCATTCCTCTCTCGCCGTGTCGTGCCCGGGGACGCCGTCTGCGCAGCTGGTCGAGGAGACCATGCGCATGGCCGGGCTGCTGCATGACGTCGGCCACGGTCCGTTCGGCCACTTCTTCGACGAGAACTATCTCGACACGTGGAGCATCGACCACGAAGACATCGGCCGCGCCCTGATCACTGGCCCGTTGGCAGAGCTGCTCGGCGAGCTGGGCGCCTCCCCTACAGCGGATTTCGAGCGGGGCGAGCGGATCGATCCGCGATGGGTCGCCTATCTGATCTCGTCGAAGGAGCTCGAGGACTTTCAGGCGCCGCCCTGGCTGGCGGCCCTTCGTCCCGCCCTGGTCGGCGCCTACTCCGCCGACAACATGGACTACGTGCCTCGCGATTCCTATATATGTGGCGTTTCGGCCGGGCCGGTCGACGTGCAGCGGATCATCCACTACTCCTTCATCTCGGAGCGCGGCCTAACGCTCCACTCCCACGCTGCCGAGGCCCTTTACATGTTCCTCAACTCGAGGCTTTACCTCTACCACCAGGTGTACTTCCACCGCACCGTGCGCCGGATCGACCTGCAGCTGCGCGAGGTGTTCCGGCCCACCCTGGATGTCGTGCTGGGTGGAAATCCTCTGCAGCGGCTCGACCGCTTCATGGCTCTTACCGAGTGGTCCCTTCTGTCCGATGTCGACCGCTGGGCCCACGGTGACGGTGACGGGCAGCATCGCGATCTCGGTCAGGCGTGGGCGGCTGTGGTGGCGCGGCGGCTCAAGTGGAAGCTCATCTATCAGGGCCACACGGACGCGCGGGACATACCCAGCGGAGCGTTGAGCGTCACGCGCGAGCAGTTCGCGCGCCAGCTCCGCGAAGGCCTGCCGCCGAGCCTGCGCGAGATCGTCTTCGAAGTCGACGTCGCGGCCCAGGAGTCGCGTGCCTTCAACCCCATGACCGAGACCGCCGACATCCTTTTCTATGAGCCGCTGGAGGACAGCTACCGGCAGAGTCGGGTGCTCGACCTCTTCAAGCGACTGCCGGTGCGAATGGCGCTTTTCCGGATCTTCGCCCACGACGAGACCCACCGCCGGGAGCTGATCAAGGCCGCCAACGATGTGCTCGGGCTGACGGGCTAGAAGTCGTCGTCTCCGCCGCCGAACTCGTCTCCGCCGCCGAATTCGTCGTCGCCACCACCGAAGTCGTCACCGCCGTCCGCACCCTCGGCCTCGCCCGAGCTCACGGTGGCGAATGTGGAGACGAGGCGGCGCAGTGCGGGCTTGCCGCAGTGGGGGCAGACCGGGTCTGGTGACGAGTAGCTCGACAGCAAGGACGACGACCGCTTGCCGCACTCCTCGCATCGGTACTCGTAAATCGGCATCCCTACGATTATCAGCGTGATTCCGATCGAACGTGTACTTGCGGCCGCCGACCGCGCGCGCCCGCACGTGCTCAGGACGCCGCTCATACCGGTCGAAGGCGCCCTGCTCAAGCTGGAGTGCCTGCAGCCGACAGGCAGCTTCAAGGTCCGCGGGTTTTTTGCCGCCGCCCTTGCCCTACCCGAAGACCGGCTGCGGCACGGCCTCATCACTGTAAGCGCAGGCAACGCCGCGCAGGCGTGCGCCTATGTCGCTCATAAGCTCGGCGTGCCTTGTCGCGTTTTCACGTTCGACACCGCCCCCAAGACCAAGATCGAAGGCGTGAAGCGCTGGGGCGCGACGCCCATCCCGATGCCGCGCGAGGAACTTCTGCAGTGGATGGCTGATGAAGGCTGGAAGGAAGAGCCGGAATCGTTCATCCATCCCTTCGCAGACGAAGAGGTGATAGCCGGACATGGGGGACTTGGGCTCGAGCTCATCGAAGATGTGCCTGACGTGGGGCGGGTTGTGGTTCCCGTTGGCGGAGGCGGTCTCGTGAGCGGTATCGCATCGGCGCTCAAAGGCTCTCGCAGCGGGATCGAAGTCATAGGCGTCCAATCCGACGGCTACGCGATGTGGCCGCGAGTTTTCGAGAGCGGCGGCCCGTTGACGATCAAGCCCGAAACGATCGCCGACGGCACCACCGGCCCATATGACCAGCGGATGTTCGAGCTGTTGAAGGAGTTGGTGGACCGCTGGCTTGTCGTGCCTGAGCCGCGGCTGAAGACGGCGATTCCCGAGCTCGCCTCGTCGGCGAAGGTCGTGGCGGAGGGCGCGGGCGCACTGTCCTATGCCGCCCTCGAACAGCTGGCGCCAGGGCCAACCACGGTGGCGGTCATCAGCGGCGGCAACATCGATACGAGCCTGCTCGCGAGCCTGCTCAGCTGACCCGGCGCATTCCCCACGGACCGCGCCTGATGAGCGCGACCAGCATCCACACGAACAGCGCGGCGTCGATCGGACCTCTGATGTAGGAGACGGCCTGCGACCACATCGGCGGCTGGATGGTCTGCCTGGCTGTGATGGAACCTCCCAACAATATGTTGATCAGGTTGAAGGCGAGCCCGGTCAGGCCGATGCCGAGCACGACCAGGATGCCGTAGTAGGTCCAGGTCCAGCATTTCCATGCCCCGAGGATCGCAACCACCGCGATGGCGACGAAGAAAATGGCCTCCACCCACAGCGTGGCGGACATGACCGTGTTCATCATGTCGGTGAAGCCTGGCGGCGGCGCCTGTCCAGGCACACCCAGCGCTGTCCGTCCCAGTAGGACATTCCGTCTGGCGACAGTCGCGTGCTCAGGCGGAGAGGACCTCCTCGCAGATCTCCAGCACCGACTGGACGTCTACCGTGTCAATGCCGTAATGCGTCACGAAGCGCATCTGCCGGGGCCCTGCGGGGGCGCTGAGCAGGCCGCGTTTCGTGCACTCGTCAGTAAACGCCGCGGCGGTCATCCGGTCCAGGTCGAAATAGACGAGGTTCGTCTGGACGCGGCTCAGGTCGCAGGTCACACCCGGTAGCTCGGCCAGCCCCTCGGCCAGCGTGCGTGCATTGGCGTGGTCTTCGGCCAGGCGGTCGACCATGCTGTCCAGAGCGATCAGCCCCGCAGCGGCGAGCACTCCAACCTGGCGCATGCCTCCGCCCAGGCGCTTGCGCCACCGTACCGCTTCCTCGACGGACTCCTCGGACCCGCAGAAGATGCTGCCGATCGGGCACGCGAGCCCCTTGGACAGGCAGAACGTGACCGTGTCGGCACAGGCGGCGATCTCCGAGGCCTCGACGCCCAGCGCGACCGAGGCGTTGAAGATCCGCGCCCCGTCCAGATGGACGCGCAGGCCCTGCGAATGGGCCGCGTCGCTGGCCGCGCGCAGGTCATCGAGGGGCCACACGACGCCGCCGTGCCGGTTGTGCGTGTTCTCGAAGGTGATCGCCGCGGTGAGCGGCTGATGTGGGTCGTCCCGCGGCCGCACCGCCTCGACGATCTGCCGCGGCGACATGACGCCCGCCTCGGTGATGACCGGACGGATCTGCACGCCGCAAACGGCCGCGGCGCCCGCGGCCTCGTAGTAGAACGCATGTGAATCGGCGTCGGCGATCAGCTCCTCGCCGCTGCGGGCGTTGACCGCGATCCCGATCAGGTTGCCCATCGTGCCGCTGGGCACAAAGGCGGCCGCCTGCTTGCCCATCCTCGCGGCGGCGACCTCCATCAGCCGGTTGGCGGTGGGGTCATCGCCGAACACGTCGTCGCCCAGAGGAGCCGTGACCATCGCCTGGCGCATCTCCTGGCTGGGCATTGACACGGTGTCGGACCGCAAATCGATCGCCGCCACGCCCTTAATCTAACGGTCAAGTTGCGAGCGGAATTGATTCTGGCGCGCGGGCGGATCCGCACGCTCGGTCGCACCGGTCTCAACCCGCAGAGCCACATTGCGATCGCAGGCGGCAAGGTCGTCGCCGTCGGCGGCCGCGAAGTGATGGGCCTACGAGGCCCCCGGACCCGGGTCGTCGACCTGGCCGGCTCGGCGGTCCTGCCGGGTTTCAACGACGCCCATGCCCACGTCGTCTATTACGGCCTGACGCGGTTTGCCGCCGACCTGAGCAGCGCGCGCGGCATCGACGACATCCTCGACCGGCTCAAAGTGCACGCCAAGAAGCTGAAACCCGGCGAATGGCTGCTCGGCATGGGCTATCGGACGGATGAGCTGACCGAACGACGGCAGCCACACAGCACCGAGCTGGACCGCGCGACGGGCGACCGACCGGCGTTCATCGACGAGCGCGGCGGGCACGCACGGGTCGCCAACTCGGCCGCGCTCGCGGCGGCATCGATCACGCCCGAGACGCCGAACCCGCACGGCGGCCGCATCGGCCGCGACCTCAACAGGGCTCCCAACGGCCTCCTTCTCGAGGCCGCTATGCGAATGGTCGCCGACGTCCAGCCGAAGCCCGCCCTCGAGCGGCGGATCGAAGGCGTCTTGATGGCACAGGACCTTCTCGTCTCACGCGGCATCACGTCCGTTGGCGCAGCTGTGAACCGCGGGTTTGCTGATGACCTGCGGGCGTTCGAGCAGCTGGCGTGTGAAGGCAGACTCAAGATGCGCGTCAACGAGTTCCTTTCCTGGGAGCTCCTCGATGCGTCTGGCGGCCTTGGCCTGCGGGCGGGGTTCGGTGGCGCGATGGTGCGCTCGGGGCCCATCAAGGTATTCGTCGACGGCGGCGCCGAGCGAGTTGCGATGCGGTCTGGTGGCGGGGTGTGGCGCACCACACGTGAGGAGCTGGGAGAGATAGTCGCGCAGGCCACCGCGGCCGGTCTTCAAGTCGCAGCGCACGCCATTGGCGATGCCGCGATCGAGGCCATGTGTGACGCGGTCGAGGCGAGCGGCGGTACGGATCTCAGGCATCGCGTCGAGCACTGCACGATCTGTCCGCCCGACCTCCAGGCGCGAGTGGCGAGGCTGGGCATGGTCGCGGTGATGCAGCCCATGGCGGCGCGCTTCAGCCGCGTGGCTTCCACGATCTTCTTTCCTGTGCGCGACCGAGCGGACCTCGCGCCCCATCGCCGCCTCATGAAGGCGGGCGTCCCCGTCGCCTTCAGCTCCGATCTTCCGGTCTCACCGGACCCGAACCCGTGGCCAGGGATCCGCGTCGCGGTGGACGATCCGGTCAACGGCATCAGCCTGCTCGCGGCTCTCCGCGCCTACACCTCAGCCGGTGCTTATGCGAGCTTCGAGGAGCACGTCAAGGGCACGCTCGAGGTAGGGATGCTGGCGGACCTTCAGGTTTACAGAGGCGATCCACTGGAAGACGACGACGTCAAGTGGGAGGCGCTCCGCCCAAGAGCCGTCCTTCTGGGCGGAGCTCGCGTGTACGGCGCGCTTTAAGGCTCGCTGCCCCCGCCCATCTCCCCGCTCTCGGGCGCCATCGGCACCGTGTGGATCACCGGCATGGTGTCCATTGTCGGCTCAGCCGGGCGAGGTCGCCTGGCCGCAGGCCGGCGCCGCGGCGTAGTAGTTCGGGCGGTCGAAGCACTGGCGGTCGAGGCGCTCGCGGACGAGGCCCGCGGCGATGTGCGACGAGCCGTCGTGCGGCGCGTGCTGCCGGCGGCCTTTTTCGTCCGGCTGGCTGCACGCTTCACGGTCGTGGTCGTGCGCCGGCGGGTCGTCGTGGCGCGAGTGCTGGTCCCTCGCGCAATCTGCCGCGCCTGCTTGGTCAGCCCATCGATGCGCTTGAGGACGCTGTTCACGTCCGCGCGAGTGCTGGCTCGCCTGACCTGCACCTGAAGTGTCTTGATCGCCGCGCGCGCAGTTTTGTCGGCCTCCTTCAACCTCCTTTCGACCTGCCTGCGCAGGTCTGGTGGAACGCGGCTCTCGGCCTCCTTCAGCGCGCGCCGTCCAGCTCTGACAGCACGCCCGACCAGGCCGGAAGGACGCCGTGTTGTGCGCTTCCTTTTACCCATCATCACCTCCAAGAAATGCCGTGCGGAGCGCATAACGCGCCGCGTTAGAATGGGCCGCGACTTGCCATCAGCCCCCGAACGACACCTTATCAAGAAGTACGCAAACCGCAAGCTCTACGACACACGTACGAGTCGATACGTCACGCTGGACGGCGTCGCGCAGCTTGTGCGAGACGGACACGAGATCAAGGTTGTCGACCGTGACAACGGACATGACCTCACGCACGTCACGCTGTCGCAGATCGTCCTGGAAGAGGAGAAGCGAGGCCCCGCGAGAATTGTGGACGCCGGCGGCGAGATGCTGCATGATCGTGGCCAGGCGCTGCTCGATTACGTGAGAAAGACGCTCAATGTTCCCGCCGATCTACGCAACCAGGTCGAGAGGCGGCGCGAAGGTCTCGAGACCATGGCCGACGACACGATCGAGCGCGCGCTGCGCAGGCTGCGCATCCCCACGAGACACGACATCGAACGAATCAACGACCGCCTGGACAAGATCTCTGCGCAGTTGAAAAAGGCCGGTGTCAGCAGCGGATCTATGACGCGACCGCGTAAACGAAAGGCTTCTCGGTAAGCACCGAGCGGATCACGAGGTCGGCTTCGACGCGGTAAGTCGCCGCTCTGACGCGCCGGTCTGCCCGCAGCTGCTGCGTCATGAGGTCGGCCACCACCCCGAGGCGGTTGGCGTCTCCGATGACCGAGATCGTCCAGGGAGGCATCACGATTGCGCTGTCGATCGTTACTCCGCCGCTCGTCTGATAGACGGGGACGCCCATGATCACTCTCCGGTCGTTGACATCGACCGCTTCGGCTCCGCCGGCCGCGAGGTTGTTGAGCGCATCCTGAAGGTCGAGTGCGGTCAGGCCGCTGGCGTCGATGACGATCACGACTCCAGGGCCGTGCACCGGCGCCAGGCCCTCGATCGCCCTCAGGCGGTTTGCCTCGTCGGTCAGGACCTGGTCGGCGGCCCCGGCCTGCCCTGACTCGAGCTGCGCCCGCTGCTTTCCCAGGTCGGACTTTTCGTCAGCGAGCGAGTCGTTGGCCCGGTGCAGGTCGTCGATCAGAAAAGCCAGCGACGTGGCGTCTGCACCGATCAGGCTGCGCTCGACCTCGGCCTGGCTGCGGATCTGGATCGTGGCAACCAGCGCGACGAGAAGCGCGATCATCCACACGCTGATCCCGCGCACTCGGATCGCGCGCCGTCGCGGGGTCTTAGGTCGGGCTGACATGTGGGATCTGGAGGCTTGAGTCATAAGCGGGCAGCGACACGTCCGGGCTGCCTTCGAAGGTGAGGTGGACCTGGAACTGCACCTGGCGGGCGCGCACGCCAGGCAGCGCTGATGGGTCGTCGAGCGCTGCCTGCATCCGGTTGCGGTCGCCGACCGCGACCACCTTGATCGGTGAAGTAAGCGGGGGTCCCTGGTCGATCACCACCTCACCCGCCGAACCGGAGAATGCGCTCAGCGGGGTGATGCGCCGGCCGTTGACCGCCATCCCCTCAGCGCCCTGGGCGAAGAGCAGGTTGACGACGTCCTGCACGTCTTCGAAATTGACGAGATAGCCCGTCTGGTTGCCGCTGTCGGGTCCGGGTACTCCATTCCGCAGGCTTACCTCGACGCCCGGTCCGTGCATCGCCACCAGCCCCGCGTGGGCGCGCAGGTCTGCGACCTGGTTTTTGAGGGTCTGGGTCGCGGCGGACTGGGCGGCCGCCTGGGATTCGAGAGAGTCGATCTGCCCCCGGAGCGATGCGATCTGCCGCCGCGAGTCGGCGTTGGCGGCTTCGAGCTCCTGCACGCTGCGCACAAGCGCCTGATAGCGGGCAACCTGGTTCGAGGGCGTCAGGAGCTGGGCTTTGACCTGGCCGGCCAGGACAAAGCCGGTGGCCAGGGCGACGACGGCCAGCAAGGCGATGCTTGCGAGGTTTCGGCTCGACATCTCGCGTCAATTCTCAGGCACCCGCGGAGGCCGAGAGTTACTATCGGAGGTCGCTACATGGCGGTCGAAATTCGAGCCTCCGCTTTCCAGACCGCACAGCGTCGCTTCGACGCCGCGGCGGACGTCATCGGCCTTTCCGACGACGCGCGTCGAGGCCTGCGCGAGGTCAAACGCGAGCTGACCGTGCACTTCCCGGTGCACATGGACGACGGCTCGGTCAGGGTGTTCACCGGCTGGCGCGTGCAGCACAACATCAGCCGGGGCCCGGCCAAGGGCGGTATCCGCTATCACCCTGACGTCAACCTCGACCTCGTCAAGGCGCTCGCGATGCTCATGACCTGGAAATGCGCCGCGGTCGGCCTGCCCTACGGCGGATCGAAGGGGGCGGTGGCGGTCGACCCACACAAGCTCACACAGGGTGAGCTCGAGCACCTGACCCGGCGCTACGCCACGGAGATCTCGATCCTGATCGGGCCCGAGAAGGACATCCCCGCGCCCGACATGGGCACCAACCCCCAGATCATGGCCTGGATCATGGACACGATCTCCATGCACCAGGGCCACTCGGTGACCGCGTCGGTCACCGGCAAGCCGGTCGACGTCGGCGGCTCCGAGGGCCGTGTCGATGCTCCCGGCCGCGGCGCCACCTATCTCACCCTGGAAGCACTCAAGTACCTGCACATCGATGAGGAGACCCCCACGGTTGCTGTTCAGGGCTACGGCCAGGTGGGCCACTCGGCGGCCCGTCTGCTTGCCGAGGCGGGGCTTCGCATCGTGGCGGTCAGCGACTCTAAGGGAGGCGTATACAACCCGAAGGGTCTCGACCTCGCCGCCCTCGACGAGCATCGCCAGGTCCGAGGCGGCGTCAGCGGTTTCAAGAAGGCCGACACTGTGACTAACGCCGAGCTGATGGAGCTGCCGGTGACGGTGTTTGTGCCGGCGGCTGCCCAGGACCAGGTCACCGAGCAGAATGCAGGCCGCATCCGAGCCCGGCTGATCACCGAGGGCGCAAACGCAGCGGTGTCACCGGAAGCCGATCCCATCCTGCACGAGCGCGGCATCTTCCTGGTCCCCGACATCATCGCCAACGCGGGCGGTGTGATCGTCTCCTACTTCGAGTGGGTGCAGGACCTGCAGGCCTTCTTCTGGGAAGAAGAAGAGATCAACACCAAGCTTCACCACGTGATCACACGCGCGTTCTACGAGATCCTTCACACGTCGGTGAACAAACGGGTCGACATGCGCGCCGCGGCATACGCGATCGCGGTCCAGCGCGTGGCCAACGCGACGACGGTCCGAGGAATCTATCCATAGGGCGCGGGGGGATCAGGATCCCCCCGCGGGACCCCCCTTTGACATAGAGCTTTGTGTGGAGGCCCAACTGGGCGGCCTGGGGACGCCCGGAGTAAATCCGGGCTTCAGCTCCACTCCTCTAGATTGTGAGTCACATGACTCCCAATCGGGTGCTTCTCATTGGTGTGTCCAACCCGCTCGGCGCTGAGGTCGCGCGCCGGCTGGCGCCGCTCGTCCCCTCCCTGTTCGGCTGTGACAAGGGTGACCCGGTGAGCGTCGTCGAAGGGATGGACTTCGTCCACGCCGATACTCGACTCTCGGTCATCGGCAAGCTGGTGCGCCAGCTTCACATCGACACCGTCGTCCACCTCGCCGTGATGGTCGACACACCGCGCGAGGAACGATCAATTCACGAGACGGACGTCATCGGGACGATGAACGTGCTCGTCGGCTGCGCCGCGCCCTCGAGCCCGGTGCGGAGGCTGGTCGTGAAGTCGAGCCAGGCTGTCTACGGCGCAGGGCCGTACGACCCGTCCTTCTTCGCCGAGGACATGACCAACTGGGACAAGCCTGCCTCGGGCGTGACGGGCGACCTGCTCGAGATGGAGCAGCTCGTCAGCGAGTTCGCCCTGCGCACAGATCGCTGCGGCGTCTCCGTGCTCCGCCTGGGGTTCCGGGTCAGCGAGGACACAAGCCTCGGCAAGTACCTCTCGCTGCCCATCGTGCCGACGTTCGCCGGATTCGATCCACGCCTTCAGCTGCTCCACGAGGAGGACGCCGCCGAGATCATCGTCCGGGCCACCGTTGGCGAGCACCCCGGCGTATTCAACGTGGCCGGGCGCGGCATCGTCCTGCTGAGCCAGGCGATCGCCATCATGGGCGGGCGGCCGGCTCCTATCCTGCCCCCGTACGGACGGTGGTTCTCCAGGCTCGGTTTGAAGATGTTCGGCTGGGTCGACATGCCGGCTCACCTGGCGGACGTTCTCGCGTACGGGTCGGTCATGGACTGCACTCGCGTCGAGGCAGAGTTCGGCTGGGCGCCCGCTCACAGCTCGCGCCAAACAATGGATGCACTTGCCCGCGGCCGGCTTGTGGAGCTGATTGAAGCGCCGTCGCCGCCACAGGAGTACGAGCTCCAGGTTTATCTGCAGCAGCGGCGCAGGCGCGAACCGCGATTGACCTCAGGTCGAAATTGATAGCCGAGAAGACGCCGGTCGAGCGGCGCCGGACCAGCAAGAAGGCGGCGATCGTGGCGCCGCGTCAGGGATTCCGGCTGCCGAAACCGATCCGGCGCCTGCAGCGCCAGGCGCCGTTCTATGCCCTGCAGGCGGTGGGCGACCTTTCGACACGGCTGCGCCGCCTGACGGGGCGTGACGTGATCGACCTCAACCGGATCATGGAGGTGGTCCAGTTTCTCTATCAGCAGCGCGAGCTGGCCCGGCGTGGTGCGAACTATGCCGTCGACGATTTCGGCTTCGACCCGCAGTGGACGGAGTCGTTCATCGGCGCCTTCAAGGCGCTATATCGGGACTACTGGCGAGTCGAAACCACCGGCGTCGAGCACGTGCCCGCGTCGGGGCGGGCGTTGCTGGTCGCCAACCACGCGGGAGTGCTCCCATGGGACGGCACCATGATCAAGACCGCTGTCTTCTCCGAGCACCCGCATCCTCGCCACGTCCGCGCCCTCGTGGCGAGCCAGTTCATGGGCATGCCGGTGATGAGCTGGTTCTTGCGCCGCACAGGCCAGGCCGTCGGCCATCCCGACGACACGCGCCGCCTGCTCGAGCGCGACGAGCTGGTCCTGGTTTTTCCGGAGGGCACGCGCGGCACCGGTAAGAGCTTCAAGGACCGCTACCGGCTTCGCCGCTTCGGTCGCGGTGGGTTTGTCGCGACCGCGATTCGGGCGCGAGCGCCGATCATCCCGGTCTCGGTCATCGGCTCCGAGGAGATCTACCCGATGGTCGGCGACCTCAGGCCCGTGGCACGGCTCCTCGGTTTGCCGTATTTCCCGGTCACGCCGTTCTGGCCGTGGCTCGGTCCGCTCGGCATGATCCCCCTGCCGAGCAAGTGGCGCATCGAATTCCATCCGCCGGTCGAGGTCGCACACCTTCCTTTGCAGGCCGCGGAGGACCAGCACCTCGTGATGGCGCTTGCCGACGACGTGCGCGACACGATCCAGCGGGGGATCTATGACAACCTCAAGCTGCGGAGAGGCGTCTTTCTCTAACCCGATTCCGGCGAGAGGCGTCCGCGTCCACTGGGAAGACCTCCCGCCCGAGATCAGGGCGGCATTCGAGGAGC
>Ga0209806_1001258_pt1 | contig 16939 bp, 19 predicted proteins | sample GraSoiAngelo_152_FD_186166 | JGI IMG/M metagenome (GOLD analysis project Ga0209806, IMG submission 186166) | Grasslands soil microbial communities from the Angelo Coastal Reserve, California, USA - 14_1009_12_30cm (SPAdes) (version 2) | ecosystem: Environmental > Terrestrial > Soil > Grasslands ... | reverse complement strand
CGGAGATTCCAGATGATACAGAACGGCCGTTCGCGGAGAGCCATGCTGGAATCTTACCCCTGCTCCTGTAGAGGGCCCGAGCTCCCCCACTCACACTTTTTCGTCAGAGTCAAAGCATTGAAGTCAGGCGACAGGGTTACCGTTCGGAAGGATTCGAAGATCGGACCCCGCTATCTTCTCCAGATCCAAACGCATCCTCGAAGAAGCGCCTGAAGCTCTATAATCAGAGGACTGGGGACAGCCGGAGAAGAGTGCGTTCATGATCGAAATCACCTTCTACGGGGGAGCCGGCGAGATCGGCGGGAACATGATTCTTGTCCGTGATGGCGACTCGAAGATCATGCTCGATTTCGGCATGAGCCTGGGAGAAAGGGGACGATTCTTCTCCGAACCCTTCCTCTCGCCCAGAAACGAAAGCGGGCTAATCAGTCTCGGAATAATTCCTGACGTCGCGGGCCTCTACAAGGGAGACGGGCAAGTGCCTGCTGATGCTGTCTTCCTTAGCCACGCTCATATTGACCATTCAATGTCTATCTCTCTTCTCAACCGTCAGATACCGGTTTACTGCGGGGAAACCACCAAGATGATTCTTGAGGCTCTGTCGACGGCTCGTCCGGGAGGTTTCGAGAACGATCTGGACGGGGTTCAGTTCAAGACTTTCCGGACTGGAGACCGGGTGAAAATGGGAGTAATAGAGGTAGAACCGGTTCATGTAGACCACAGCATGCCTGGATCCTATGGCTTTCTGGTACACACATCACTGGGAACCATAGCATACAGTGGCGACTTCAGGGCTCACGGGCCGAGGTCCGACATGACGCAGGATTTTTCGGACAAAGCCGAGAGGTCGAATCCAGTGCTGTTTCTCTGTGAAGGCACAAACCTGGTCCGAGGTGACTTGCAATCTGAAGCGGAAGTTGTTGACAAAGTTGACCATGTGGTCCGGAAGACGAGAGGATTAGTGCTCGCAAATTTCTCGACCGCAGACGTAGACAGGTTGAGAACGTTCTACGAGATTGCCAAGAAGAACAATCGGGTCCTAGCGGTCTCACTGAGGCAGGCCCATCTGCTGCAGGCGCTGGCCAAGGACGAACACCTCTCCATTCCAGATATCTCTCATGACCCGAACATCGTCGTCTACCAGCGATCGAAAAAGACCTACTACAACTGGGAAAAAGAAGTCATGAAGAATGGCACCGTGAAAACGTCGAAAGATGTGAAAGAGAAGCAGGGAAAGTACGTTCTAGCTGCCAGCTCCTACGATATGAACGAGGTCTTAGACATCAAGCCTGACGCAGGTGGAGCGTTCATCAACAGCAGCTCGGAACCATTCAACGAGGAGATGGAGATCGACCACGAACGCTTCGTCAACTGGCTCAACCATTTCGGGCTGCCAATGTATCAGATTCACAGCTCGGGACACATGATGCCCACGGAGCTACGCGAGACGATCGCAAAGATCAGTCCCAAGACGCTTGTCCCAATCCACACAGAACAACCACACCTTTACGAATTGTTCATCAAAGACCTTGCCAAAGTGTACCAACCTATCAAGGGAACCACGTGGACAGTCGCCTAGACATCGTTAGGACCGGAGAACTGTGTGGCTCAGAGCTGCTTTCTCACTATTGCGAAACGTTCTAGCTGGCGATGGATCTTGAAGCCCGCTTTGAGATACATGTTCAAGGAACCCTTGTAGTTCTCTTCGGCCCAGGGAATCTCCCCAGCCCGTTTGACCGGATTTGTTGTCGGATAGCCCTCCGCGAAGTGTAACTTCTCTCGACAGAACCTGTCACAAGCAGCATTCAGAAGTGCAGTCCCTACACCTTTTCCTCTGTATCCAGGAGAGACGAGGAAGCACATGATCGAGCCGACTGGTTCGGCGGGATCGTCAACAGCAATAGCATACCTCCTCATGTTTAAGAAGCCTGACCGAGGCTGTGCGTTGCACCACCCAACCACTCTACCACCGGAAATGGCAAGCAAACCATGGGCCTTCCCTGACCTGATGCGTTCGGCACGAGCCGCTCGATGAACGGGTCTGGCTTTGGCCGAGGCATCCCAGTCGTCACCGGGCGTGTCGTAGAATCCACAATAGCAATCCGACCACTCTGGAAAATCGGTGAAGGCGTCCTTATCAAAGAACCGGAGATAATCGTCAAGAAGCTCCGGCGTTAGGTCCCGAACCTCAACCTTCGTCGCGCGACTCATGACTAGGTCGTGTTTCTCGGAACGAGTATAAAGGCCATCTTTAAGGAATTGTTAGAGAAACAAGGAATTAGCTCTCTGATTCGCGATCGTCTGGAACAGTCTGTCTGGACTTGTATGTCGTAATCACAACAACAGCGATGACTATGACTGAAGAAGCGAGAAGAGTCCGAATGGTCAACTGTTCTCCTGCAAGAAAATAGCCTAGTAAAACGGCCACGACCGGATTGACGTATGCGTAGGTCGAGACCCTTGCGGTCGTAGTCTTTGTCAACAACCAAACATAAGATGAGAAGCCTATCAGAGAACCGAATATGATCAGATAGAGGAACGAGACAAGAGATAGTAGCGATATGTTACTTGGCTGAAAGCCGATCCATTCCCGAGAAACAAGTGATGCTACGAGGAGAAGAACTCCTCCAGCTAACATCTCCATCCCACTTCCCAAAAGCGGCGCCGTTGGCAAAGATGCTTTTCGAGAGTAAACAGAGCCGATGGCCCATGAAAGCGAGGCGAGGATCAGAACCCCGGCCCAGAGAGGGTTCAAACCACTGCTGCCGGCAATATCTCCCCCTCCGACTAGCAGGACGACTCCACCGAAGCCTAGGATTAGCCCGAGAACAACATGCAAAGTGGGGACGATCCGGTCCCTTCGTAACAGTTCAGCGAGAGCCATCCAGATCGGAACAGTTGTGATCAAGACGGCTGCCAAGCCGGAAGGAATCACTTGTTCGGCGTTGGTCACTCCACCGTTTCCTCCGAGCAACAGGAATCCCCCAATAATTGTCGCGGCCTTCCAATTAGCCCGCGTTGGACGCGGGGCACCCCTCAGACGCATCCAAGCGTATAGCACCCCTCCAGCAATGAGAAAGCGAATCGCGGCCATCAGAAACGGTGGGAAGGTTTCGATAGCGAAACGTATCGCTAGATAAGTGGACCCCCAAATCGTGTATATAGAGAGGAACGCAAGGGCGATGCGCAATCGCAGTGTCAATAGGGGCAGAGCGGAGGCCTCGCCTAGAACTCCTCGCGGAGAAGGGATCGGATAAACTATGCATCAGGCAAGAATAATTTTTCTTCAACTTGAGCCGGCGTTCCGGCCTGACCTGGCCTCCATCTGCCCAGGCAATTCTCGGAGGGTTGTTTCTCTCAGCTTCTGAACATCGGCACTCATACAAGGCTCATTATCGCGGCTAGGACCCCGAAGAACAGCCCTAGGAGAAATGGAACGGACCCGATGAACACAAGGAATCCCAAGATCCCCCTTCTCTCCTTCTCCAGAGACACGCCCAAGAGTAATAGACCTCCGGATACAAGAAAAAGCGGGTAGAATAGCAGTACCCAGGGGTGACCGACGAACAGACCATCAGTAGACAGGGTGACTACTAAGAGAGGAAATAGAAGGTACAAAATGATCAGAGATACACCCCCCGGCACTCCTTCGAAGAAGAACCAGAAATTGCAGCAAAGCACTGCGTAGGTCACGGCGGTCATTGCAAAGCCTCCACTAACGATGCCTGATAAGACTGATATTTTCAATGGGCGATCCAGATTATTCCACATCAAGCGTCCTGCCAACTGAATAGTTTCGTTTCAGGCCGAACGATCGTACAATTGCCGATGAGGCCTTAAGCGATTTCAGAGGCACGTATGGCTTGGGTAGACCTATGGATGGAGAGGAAGAATCACCGCGTCCTCAGAAGCTATCAATCCGATCGTGACTAGCTGAGTAATGACTTCCAATATCTGCATCCGAATTTCAGTAGGTGAAACCTTCTTTTCCGCAGCGAGTTCTGCCGTTAGCTCGTCAATGGTCTTGCTTCCATCGCTCTTCTCCCAGAGGCTGGCGATATCATCGTTCCCGAGGTATCGCGAATTTGCCTCGTTGATCAAGACAATGGTCCCGTCAGGATTCCTTGCGATGTGCCCCTTCTTCCGGGGCTTGAAACTTGCAGGATTAAACTCGATGGTAACTGGTTCCTCGTTCGAGTGTAGCCGTTCACGTGCCGCTGCGCTCATCTTGTCAGGGGTCCACGGCGGGTCCCAGACGATATCGACCTCAGCGTGGTTGACACCAGGTATCTTCTCGATCAGTTCCTTGACTTGATGACTCAGGTAAGCGCTGGCGGGACAGCCCATCGCAGTGAGCGTCATGCGGACCTTCACAGTGTCATTGTCGATAGAGACACCGTAGACTAAGCCAAGGTCAACAATGTTGACGGGTATCTCAGGGTCGTAACAGTTCCGGAGAATGTCCATCACACGATCGACGGAGAGTCCTTCGCTCAAAATCTTCGACCTCAATTGCTTAGGGCCAATGAGCCTAATAGAGCTATTCGCTCGACACCGTTCCCAGACGGGTCACTAGAAGATCACAGGCAGAGTCGCACGTGTATTCAAATCCCACACATGGACGTCGCAAACGGAATATGGAGAAGTGTACGAGAACCCATTCGATAACCATGGAGAGATATTCTGGTTTACGAGAACAAGTGAATAGTAAGTCGAGGCCGGAGCTGTCCAGTTGAAAGTAACAAAGCCCGTGCCACTAAGATGCCACTGCCCTGACGAACGAGGGCCGACCGTCCAAAAGATACTGCCCGTCCTCGGATCAGTCAAATTGATCTTCACAGCACCCACCGTGACATTGAACTTCCACATGTAAGAGTGAAATTGCGTAAGGGTCAGATTGAACGTCGGTGTTCCATTTGTTATCGAAATATTGCCACTGAAGATCAACGCTGGCTCGAATCCGTTAGAGCCGCCAGGGTTGCGCGGAAATATTCCAGGAGCAGAGCCCGGGAAGGGAAGAGGTACGCTTCTGGCCAGGAGAAGGATCAGTATCAACACCATGCTAGCGATGCCTAGAACTCTCTTGGTCTCGTGGGAGACCATGACCTAATCCTTCTTCTTCTGTTTCTTGGCCTTCTTGCTCGGGTAGCGCTGGCCTAGTTCGGCGAGTTCGCTCTGCCAGGGTCGGTTAATGTATTCACCGAGAATCCCGCCTCCTTCAGGGTTAGGAAAGCTGACTGGATGCTTCTGGAACTCTTTCTCGTTCTGTCGCTGGTTTTGAAGCATGTATAGAACCGCGGCATCTGAGGCGGCCCAGACTCCGACCAGCAAAACCCAATTACGAATCGGATCAAGGCTGTAGATGAGGGCGGCTAAGCCAGTGGCTATGAAAGCAACGAAGACGGAAGCGACGGCCTCGCCTCTCCGAGGGCGGAGCAGCAAAACTTTCCCCACGATCGCATGGACAAAGGGGTGCTAAGAAGATTGCTAAGACCAGCCCCCCTCCCGATGCACGTGTCAGAGTATTCTGTTGAGCCTGTCGTAGGCGGCGGGGAGGAGCCGGTTTTCAGCATCAATCAGAGGTCGAAGCTCCCCCGATTTCAACAACTTTGCGATCCCTGTTCCAGTTGCGAGCTTTCCGTGACGCCAGCTCCGTAGAATAGGTCCATATTCTCCTTTGAGGCTCTTTGTGACACTCTTGACCACGTTCTGGCCATTCTCTGACTTGCTCTCCACCTCGACCTCGAAGAGCCGTATCTTTTGATCGTCAAAGTCGTAGAGCACGGAGTCAACATCTAGTTCCGCCAAGGTCGGAGAACCATCTGGACCTGACGTAACGTTTCGAACCTGACGCTGGGTCTCTCGGTGCTGAATTGGAACGAGGCCCTTGGTCTTCAATAGTTCGATAGGATCAGAACTCGTTGCCTGGCTACCGGGACTCGGGAACTGCGGTGGGAGCTTCAGCTCGGAAACGACCTTCTCAAATGTCTCAGGGGACCAGGGAACCTCCATTTCAGCCCGAACCATTCCTCCCCAGAGAGTCCGCCTTGGATGAGTCTTCATAGTTATCCAACGGTCCTGGTTGTCTGTTCGTATTCTCAGGTTCAACTTGTGATGCGAGAGAAAGTGGTTGGGCGTGTCGAAGTAGGTATCCGAGAGAAACTTGGTGATTGGACTAGCTAACCGATAATCTCCGACGCTGGTTTTCTCCGCGATCTTCCTAACAATCTCTTCAGGGTGGTCTGACAATATTAGCAGGATTGATTCGATCTCTCGGCCAAAACCGAGAGCCTGAGGTAGCCTTACCACTCTTGCTCGCTCACCCTTTGAAGCCTTGTACGCGGTTACTGAACTTTATCTGACTCACCGATGCCTGTGAAAGAGACAATTGAGAGAGCTGAGAGAACAAAAGAAACAAGGCGCCACTTCGTCAGAGGATGAGAGAGGCCCCAGCAAGAAAACAACTTCACCAACACGCAAGGTACCCGAAAAAAAGACGACGGCTCCTACCAAAATCGACATTTTCGTACTTAGGCATGGAGAAGCAGGCAACCGAATGACCGTAGTTGAGAAGGATTCAAAGCGACCGTTAACACCGGGCGGCCGGATTGAAATGCAGAAAATTGCGAAATCATTGAAAACGGTCGGATTGCAAACCGATCGGATCTATACGAGTCCACTAAGAAGAGCTCGGGAGACCGCTGAAATCACTGCTAGAATCCTCAAGATCCCGATATTGGAAGAATGGGACGAATTGAAACCTGATGGAAGCAAGCAAGCGCTCTATCGCAAGCTGGCCAGACTTGAGCAAGACTCGAGACCGATCCTCGTAGGACACGAGCCTCACCTGAGCTCAATGATAGGAGAGATTATCGGGACTCCAGACGCTAGAATTGTCCTAAAGAAGGGCGGGCTCGCAAGAGTTCGAATAACATCATTCACTCCCCGAATCTCCGGCGAACTGCGATGGCTTCTCACGCCGAAAATCACCGCTAAGATGTCTTGATAAGTCCAAACCGAATCACTATGATCCCGCCTATGCGAACCAGAGACGATGGGCGGTCCTAGCCAAGTATGAAAGTCTCTGTGATAGATCTAGGCTACAACTCGCTAAAACTCGTGAACTACGATGTCCGGCGAGACAGGTCATTCGTCGCATATGGACAACAATCAGTCCTCGCGAAGGTGGGAGAAGGGCTTGATCAGACAGGCTTCCTGGAAGAGAAGCCAATCCGGCGCACAATCAAGGCGCTGAAACAGCTCCGCGCCGTCGTAGACCTCGAGCAATCGGATCAGGTTCTCCCCGTCGCCACTAGCGCCGTTAGGGAAGCTGGGAACAGAGAGGAATTTCTCAAACAAGCATATCATGAGACCGGTTTTAGGTTCAAAGTTCTCTCTGAAAAAGAGGAAGCAGTATACGCTTTCGAAGGAGCCAAGAGCGCTACCAGCGTTCATGCTGGCTTGTTCTTCGATCTCGGAGGAGGTAGCCTGGAAATGGTCATCTATTCGGAACCGACGATCAGAAAGATCCTTTCGGTCCCTCTCGGAGGACTGAGGCTGACTGACCTTTACGCGAACCCGGATGGATCTTACTCAAAGAAAAACTATGCACGGATGAGAAAACGAATACTCGAACTTCTACCCGAGAAGAAGCATCTTCCAGCCTCGAAAAACCTTGACCTAGTGGGAGTTGGAGGCTCTGTGCGCGCACTTGCTAGATACGACCAGACGCGCCGCAAGTATCCTCTAAACAAGCTTCACAATTATTCGATGAAGAAGAACGCCGTGGAATCGGTCCATCGCGCTCTGCGCCGAATGAGCATAAGGACCCTCAAAAAAAATCCCGCGATAGGTCAAGAACGAAGCCAATCAGTCATTGCGGGATCTCTAGTAGTTCACCTATTGATGAAAAAGATCGGCTTCCGCAAACTAATTGTCAGCACACACGGTCTCAGAGACGGAGTACTCTCAGCTTTCCTCGAAAGTCCCAGCTCGTATCGTCAAGGACTGGTAGACAAGGTTCTGATCCGCGCAGGAACACCGGTACACACGAAAGTTTCTGCCCAAGAAAGACTGGCCAAGTCTCTCTTGTCGCATAGAAACCTGACGAAGAGAGAGTATGCGATACTCTCCGAAGCGCTCGATCACGTCTTGCCGGACCTCCCAATCTACAATCCGGAGACTCTGTTCTATATCGCACTGGAGGCTGACAGCATACTTCCGCACCAAGACCAGCTCATCCTGGCATTGTCTGTAGCGAGAGCAAATGGAATGAGGAGGACAGATTGGGCTCAGACAACCTACAAGCGCCTACTGGACAAGAAAAGCATGGAGATGGTCAAGAAGATCTCAGTGCTGATACAACTTGCGCAACTCCAACAGAAGACAGACATCCACCTATCCATGAGTACCGAGCGCGGCATCCCTCGGCTCCACATAACACAAGGTAAACAACACATTCCAAAAGTGCTCATGAAGGATATCCTGAGAGACCTCGAAGACCTTGAAGGCACATTCAATCTTCAGCTCGCCACATAACCTCCAAAGAAAACCTAAGTAGGCTCACTTCTCGAACCCAGCCTTCCCTTGATTACTCGCGACTCCTTCGCGAAGGAATACGACAAATTCCTGAAAGCGCTCACCCGGAGAGTCAAGGCCTACCTCAGAGACCCAAACGCCGAAAACGTCCACCGACTTCGAACATCGACGCGTCGCCTGCAAGCCGCCTTCGCATTGCTTCCCAAGGCGAGCCGGAAGCAGACCAAGGCACTGAAAGCCATGGCCCGCATCAAGGAATTGATGAAAGTAAACGCTAGTGTGAGAGATCAAGACATTATTCTCTCGAAACTCTCAACGTACAAGCAGAATCCTACATACGAACAGCTCGTAGAGGACTTGAGAAAATCACGAAAGTCCCACCTGGGGCAAGCGAAAGAGTTAGCATTAGCCGTTCAGAAAAACCCGGGACCTCACGTAAAACCGAAAGATCTTTCCGAACCCACGCTCCAGAAGAGACACGACAAAGTTGTAAGAAAACTAAGCTCGAAGATTACAAGTGAACTCCCGCTAGTAAGGGAAGATCCCTCGAAGGTGGAGCAATTACACGCTGTTAGGAGAGACTGTAAACAACTCCGTTATGTTCTAGAAATGAGCGAATTCTCGAGACCACCGAAACCGCTGGTGGCTCTCCGATCTTGGCAAGATCTACTTGGTACAATACGCGATCATGATGTGATGATCGAGTATCTTCAGGGACTCAGAAAGTCGCCGGAGATCCTAGTGGCATTAAACACCGAAACTGAGGGTCGAGGTAACAGCTATCGGAAATTCGTCGAGGCTTCGAGCGAAAATCCAGTTTCCCGGTTTGCTGCCAAGCTTTGAGACCGTTCTAGTTCGGCAGGCTCATCAGCCACTGATTCTTAGTCAGGGTCGTAGGCTCCAGCGAGTACTCTCCCATGAGATAGTTGGCCATGGATGCCACGTCATTGATGCTCCGGGTCTCGATCCTAGGAGAAGGCGAGGTCAGAACGTCCTCCACCTCCAACTGGTAGAGTTCATGGCCTCGATGCGTGCTTCTATCCATCATCACTGCATACTCTCTGCTCCCCCCGTCCCGCTCGACCATGAAGTACTTCCTCCTCCTTGTGAGAATCTTGTAGGGCATCTTCAACATGTCCGGTTGAATGGGCTCCTCGATTTCCCGCCTCTTGATCACGTTACCGAGTCGATAGGGGTCCTGCACGACATGAAAGTTCTCCTTGATCGTCGCGGACCTTGCTTGACCACTGGTCTCAAACCTGACGTATTCGTGTGTGGGCACTTGGACGTAGTGGTAGAGCCTGCCGGTCTCCATAACACTGGGGTAGGAGTTGGAGAGTCTGAAGCCTTCAATCTTGCCTTCCGAAAGATCGGTTCTTATCCTGGGAAAAATGTCCTGGTCTTCTGAGTCGAGAGCAAGTTTTGCTTTGATCTCCGTGTTGTGATTCGGTTCGTTGTAGGCCTCGCCTGATTTCCGAGCGCGGTCCTCGATGAGATTGAAGATCGTTGCCTTCTTGGAAATTCCTTGTTCAGCGTTCTCTTTATTGAGAAGACCATGGATTTTTCTGACGAGTGGAGAACTTGTTCTGCCTGGCGGTATCTTGAGCTCCACAATTGCCTTGCTCGAGGCACCAAGCGTTGTCCCTGTGAGTCCTTCGAATGTGAAGTACCGAACATCTTCATCCATTGTAACTCGTACGCCTCGATCGCTTTCAAGAAAGTGATTTCTAGAATAACTGGCGGCGGCATAGATGCCCAGTCTGTGTGGAATCCGGACACGGCCAAGCTGGCGCGTTCGTTTTACTCTCGACAAGATTTCTCGGAGGGGCAACATCTCGTTCCGTCGCTTGTGTCTGATAAAGCGACCGTGTTCTGATCGGGTATTTTTCACCTCGAAAATCCATTTGTCACCCAGCTTGAGCTTGAAACGTTTCTTCAACGGTTTTTGCTCGTATCTTCTTCCTCTGATCGAGTACGTGAAGGGGACTTCGTGCTCGTCATTATTGAAGTACAGAGTTTGGTTGACCGGGTTGGGAAAACTGTTCAGGCTCATTAGCTCGAAAAGGCTAAGCTTGAATCTCTGAGCCTTCTGAGCATCTATGTAGTAACGAATCTCGGCTCTCACCTGGCTTCGCAGATATCGCAGCTCCTCTAACCATTGTTTTCCCGGGAAACGTTGGGAAAGAGGATTTTCAAAAAGCGCGCCTCATAAAGTAGCTGAGCCCTTGAACCGGGATTCGCGAGTACCCCTTCTAAACGGATGGCTCCGTAAACTCCAGAGCCCCCTTTTGGACTTGTACCTCCGGATTCGGTGCAGGCGGCTGCCCGATTTCGCGAAGGCCCAGACGATCTAATTGCTGTCAGGGGTTTGGACTCTCAAAAGTCTACGAACGGCTCTTCTATCTGGGACAATGCTGAGATTGGAGACATCAGATTCCCAATACACCTGCTCAGCCTCCTTAGACTCGATTCTACCGTTCCACTTTTCAACATGGAAATAGTGAATTCTCTGCCTCTCACCGTTTGTTGCCTTAGCTAGACTCTTCTGGACAAGTCTCGCTTTCTCGACCTCGATTCCAAGCTCTTCCTTCAGCTCTCTTCTCAGAGCATCCTCTAAGGTCTCACCAGGGTCCACGTGCCCCCCGGGGATCTCTACGTATCCCGGATCGGCCTCATCATTAGCGCGTCTCTCCTCCACGAGGAATATCCTCCTCTCCATCAATATTCCCGCCACTACGTCTACAACCTTGCTAGGGGCAGGCTTCGCTCGTTCGGGCATAGAGGTTTGAGTGTCAACGCTCAACTCAATATCTCTAACTGACGAAATCTTGCGTGGAAAATGGATCTCAGCTAACCGGATTCGCAGAGCCAGATTGTTCTCCCTCCGCAGAGGAGACGATTCCGGGTCGCTCTTCAGCACGTGTTGCGGGGTCCGAATTTGAGCGTGACGGCTCGTCCTTTAATTGCTGATCTGTCTTGCGAGCTTCATGTTCCTCGCACCACTTGGTGAACGCTTGGACAGCAGCCTGGCTCAGAGAACCCCGGCGGTATCCATAGACGCTCATAGCCACCATCCTGAATCTCTTGTCAAGTTTCTCTGACAGATACACTTTCAGCTCAGCCATCGGTCTATCATCTCCGTTCTCACTATAGGGACAAAGGGACGTGGCTAAGCACCGAGTGTAACGGTGAAGGGCGTCAGAGAGTTAGGCCACGGGCTAATCTGCGGCTTGCCTAGTTGTGTCTTGGAATAGTGCTCTTAAGATGCCGACCAATACACATGACCCGTTCGGCGACTTTCGGCCCATACTGCCATCCATCATACGACTCCTCACTGGAATCATCGTCCTCATAGTGGTCCAGAGCATCGTCCTGGGCCTCCCAGGAATAAGCCAGACCGTACAAGGAACATCGTTCAGCGTCGCGAGCTTCGCCATCTTCACAGTCGGGCTAGTAGTTGCCGCGGTCGTGTTAAAATACGGAACACAACTCGCCAGCGCGGTTTCAGACACCTACAAGGCTTACAGGGCATACGCACCGGTCCTCGCATGGATCTTTCAGCTGATGGCACTCTACATCCTCTACAGCGTCAGCAAGACAATGGTCAGCGGCTTCTTCGCCAGCGCACCGTGGGCGTACCCATTGATCTTCCTCGCAATGGCTCTAATACCGACAGTCAAAGTAGTACTAACAGTTGTGCACGCCCTGGAAGGCCAGAACGTCCACAAGCAAACCGTCAGCAGAGACCAGTTCTAGTCCAGCTTGGGAAACACGACCAAAGCGTGACCTGAAGGTTCAACCTCCAATATTTCTTTCCGTTTCCGTTCTGATTCTTTCATCGACCCGAGCGTTAGCTGCGCTTATCCAGGTAGCATGAATGACCTGCCATTCCATTCTTAGGACCCATCAAACTGTTTACCATCGACATCCTTAGGCCGTCTTTGAGCCTAGGCTTCTCTATGGCTTCGCCTCGTGCTTACTACTTCCGAGCACATCCAGGATCAAGCCCAAATGGTCAAAGCCAAGAGAATAATCTTGAAAGCGGCGTTATTGAAACCTGTAGAAGAGGGCCTCGGAATCAAGAGATGGCTAAGGGGTCCTAAACACAAGGACGATGCCGCAAAGGAGAGAGCTAGTGAGCTCTCCACAAGCAGGGACCGAGTTGCAATTCTACCGTTTGTGAATATTAGCCCTGATCCAATGGACGAGTATTTTGCCGATGGCATGACCGAGGAGTTGATCTCAACTCTCTCGAAGGTACATCGATTAAAGGTGATATCGAGAACCTCCATTATGCGCTACAAGCAGACTGCCAAGAGCGTGGAAGAGATAGCGAAGGAGCTGAACGTTGGCAGTATTTTGGAAGGGAGCGTGAGAAAAGCCGCAAATGAGCTCCGGATAACCGTCAAGCTGATCGATATTCAGAACGACGAACATGTTTGGTCCCAAGACTACGAGAGAAAGGTAGAGAACGTCTTCGCGGTCCAGAAAGAGATAGCGCACAACGTCGTAGAATCTCTACAAGTGGAGCTCTTGCCAGGGGACAAGCGGAGCATTGAGAAACAGGGAACAAAGAACATCGAAGCGTACGAACTTTACCTTAAGGGCCGATTTCTCTGGAACAAGCGCACAAAGGACTCGATGACTGAAGCGATAGAGTACTTCAGAGCCGCCACCCAAAAAGACCCCTCATTCCCTCTTCCTCACGTCGGGATTGCAGATTGCTACTCCCTTCTAGTCATCAACGCATACCTGACAGCGAGCGAGGGGTATCCGAAAGCGGAGAGAGCGATCGCGAGAGCTCTGGAGCTCGACGATAGTCTGGCGGAAGCGCATGCGTCGCTGGGGCTGTTAAAATCTGATGCAGACTGGGACTGGCCCGCGGCAGAACGAGAATACCGGAAGGCGATCGAACTCAACCCGAACTACGCCACTGCTCATCACTGGTACTCGATCCTCCTCGGAGCAACGCTTGGACGAGTGCCAGAAGGAATCGCTGAGGCGCAGAAGTCGCTGGAACTCGACCCTCTCTCACCGATAATCAATGTTAACCTGGGAGACGCATACTTGACATTAGGTGATCTCGACCTCGCCGAGAAGCACATCAGGAGGTCGCTTGAGCTGGACCCGAGCTTTCCCGGGGGTTTCGGGGGGCTAGTACTCCTAGCGGTCTTACGCGGTTCGTATCAGGAAGCGATCGAACTACTTGAAAGGGTTGATTCCGTGCAACCTCTTCTTCACAAGAAACTGAAGATGGGAACGGCTTGGATCTACGCTTGGTCCGGCAATATCGAAAAGGCCAGACAGGTCTTCGAAGAGACTGCAACGGTACCAGGGAGAAACTACATCACCGCCGTCGATTTCGCCAGATACTATTGCGCTGTAGGAAACATCGACTTGGCGTTTGAGATGCTTGATCGAGCTTTCCAGAATCACGATCCGGAACTCTGCACGATCAGATCGGATCTGACGTTGCGAGCACTTTACTCCGATCCCCGCTGGACTGCGTTCCTAAGAGAGATGAAAATAAGCTAGTCCAAGGAAAAAATATTAGGGCTTGATTCTCAGGCCCCAGAAAAGGAGTCACGGGGTGGGACTTGCGAATTGTCTCGAAGAAGACGAAAAACAGTGAAACCGCCGGGATTCCGAGGGAAATTTTACCAGCCTCCTCGGACTAAAGCACGCGGCCGTCGAAAATGTGCAAGGTGCGGTAGGGCGACAGTGGTTTCTCGACATGGCCTCTGTCCCGAGTGCAAGAAAATTCTAGGTAAATGGGTCTAGGAATTCCAGATTCCGCCTACGTTAGTTTCACGCGAGTTGCGTCACTCCTCGTTCTTTTTCCGATTCGAAAGAAGTGGGAAACGCTTCTCTACGGGAGCGCTGGTAGGCTTGCGGTTAGGGGTGCGTTTGGAAGGGAGGCTTGTATTGCCGAAAGCTCTGTTTGCAGAGCGAGGATTTGTGCTGGGTCCGTGGTCGTTGGCAGCTGTTGCCGTATCTGAGAGGCTCTAGCTGTGAGATCGGCTTGGGTCGCAACATAACCGCCTCTGACCTCGAGGATATTGCCCGCACTGTCCACTATTACGACTTGGATTGCCGAGACTACAGTGTTTGTGGGCTGAGCCACATCTGCACTGACTAGTGTGGCACCAGCTTGGGCTAAAACTATCGTGCATATGACTGCGCCTGTCCAAGTTTGCAGAATGGCTTCTTCTTGTCCCTGAAGGCCCCCTGAGCCTGAATCGCTGACGGTAACGTCGTGTGCGGTGTTCAAGTAGAGGCCTTGACGGGATACTGGACGTCGACGGTGAGAGTCGTTGGTGTTCCTTGGTCGAAGTTGATAACTTGGACTGTCCATGTCCCCGCGTTGAAGCCAGGGTTGTCCAGGCTGGCGATGTAGCTTGCGTTGAAATTGGCTGATCAGCACTCTAGAACCCATCCCTCGAATATCGAAGCTAACTCGAAATGTTTAGGCGGAAAGCCGAAAATAGGCGGAGTGCATCAGAGGATTCGGATAGAGAAGGATGTCCCAAGAAAGGAGGCTTAGGTTCAGAATCCGAACCAAGGACCAAGAGGTAGAACTCGAAGGTGATTTCGAGTATGTCCGTGACAAATTCGAAACTCTTGTTGAGAGCTTGCACCTCAAAGATGCAATAGTACAAACAAGGCTGGAGCCTGTCCCGACACTAGAAATCTCTGAACCATCGGACTTGCTGAAGGGAATAGTACAGTTCAGCGGAGAAGGACGACCCTATCTCACTGTCCCAGCCGATACCTTGTCAGCAAAGGAAGCTCTCGCGCTCGTACTCTACGCAACCCACCCCAAGACATTCGGAGACGACGAACTCAGCACCCTCCTCGGATCCTCATGGAAGACAACCAGCGGAGCCGTCGTAAGGGCACGAGCAAGCGAGCTGAAACGCGAAGGCAAGCTGATCGCCGAGAAAGGCTCCTACATGCTATCTGGCGCCGGAGTCCAATGGGTCACCGGAGAAGTCATACCCGGCCTCAAGAAGACGATCCAGTGAAAAGCAACTTTCTAACCATCCAATGACTCGATCAAGTTTAATCTAGCACACCAAATAGGCTAGGATTGGCATTTTTGCAAGTACAGGAGACGGCGAACACTTCAAGACTGATGGGAATGCAACTCATAACCGAAGAAAACTACCGCAAGTTCATTTCTGACAACCAACATGTGAAAATAGAAAACGTTGATGTAGAGATAGGTAGACCGTGGCGAATCAAGGAGTTTGGGCCTGCGAAGGATTACAAGCCAGAAGAATTCACGGTTTGGAGCTTCCCTAGTAGAGGGGATTGGGCCACACACTCAGGAAATTACCGAGGAAACTGGAGCCCCTACATCCCGCGAAACTTGATCACGAAATATTCCAAGCCTGGAGAACGTGTCCTGGACCAAATGTGCGGAAGTGGAACCACCCTTGTGGAAAGCAAACTCCTGGGCCGAGATGGAATCGGAGTGGATGTCAACCCAGATGCCGTTATGGTAACGCAAGACCGGTTGAGTTTCGACTACAACACCCTTGATAGGCCGCGTCGTGTGGAGACTCAGACATACGTAGGCGACGCACGAAACCTAGATTTGATCGGTGACGAGACCGTTGACCTCATTGCGACCCATCCACCGTACGCTGGAATCATCTCATACAGTGGAAAACGGATATTGGACGACCTCTCGCGTCTGAAGCTTCCTGCCTACAATGATGCAATGAGGAAGGTTGCGGCCGAATCATACCGAGTTTTGAAGAACAACCGATACTGCGGGGTTCTCATAGGAGATACACGAAAGGGACGCCATTACATTCCGATCTCGCTCGGAGTTTTACAGGCATTTCTAAGCGTCGGCTTCATCCTCAAAGAGGACATAATCAAACTTCAACACAAGACAATGACAACTCGACAGAAATGGCGAGGACATAGCTACGATTTCTATAAGATCGCTCACGAACATCTTTACGTATTCAGAAAGCCAGCGCTTGACGAAAAAACCGCCCCACTAAGGTATAGTAAGAAATGGTGGTAATCGGACGATTAAGTGTAACCCTTAGGATTGATGAGAAATCGATCTCGGTTTGACAGTGGAGAAAATAGACCCATGGTTCTTCCCAATTCCGCTCGAGATGAATAGATCACGTTTGACTCTCTTGCTCAGGGTAAGATAACTCGGGTTAGGAGCGGGAGCATACCCGTGAAACAAGGTTTCAGGAACGGTCTCATACCAGGCTCTTGCCTCTGAAAGTGAAAAGCTCACTAACAAGTCCTTGTCCACTCGCAGTTCTTGTAATAGACGATTTTCAACTTCATCCGTTGGTTGGTTGCCCTTGACAAGCTCCACGTATTGCGCGTAAAGTGGGTTCAGCTCGGTTTCATTGTTGAGCAGGGC
>Ga0209806_1001256_pt1 | contig 16953 bp, 20 predicted proteins | sample GraSoiAngelo_152_FD_186166 | JGI IMG/M metagenome (GOLD analysis project Ga0209806, IMG submission 186166) | Grasslands soil microbial communities from the Angelo Coastal Reserve, California, USA - 14_1009_12_30cm (SPAdes) (version 2) | ecosystem: Environmental > Terrestrial > Soil > Grasslands ... | reverse complement strand
TGGCGATTTTCTCCGCCGCCGGCCCGAGGCTCAAACCTGCCAGGCTTGCGGCTCGCCTCTGCCCCACGGCGCGGTCTTCTGCCCCTCATGCGGAGTGCGCACGGACGACCCTCAGGCCGAGCCCCTCCACATAGTCGACCGCACGACAGGCCTCTTCAACGATCGTTTCGTGCGCCCGGTCCTCGAGGATGAGCTCGCGCGGGCACACCGCTATCAGCGCAACCTCGGCGTCCTCCTGATCGAGGCGAATGGGACTCTGCCTGCCGACGAAGCTCTGAAAACCATGGCCTCGGCCCTGGCCAGCACCGTTCGCGACGTCGACACGCCCGGTGTGCTCGGCCGCACGCCGCCCCAGCTCCTGGCCATCCTGCCCGACACCGACGTCGCCGGCACCGCGCATGCCGCCAACCGCGTTCTCGCTGCGGTCAACGAGTCACTCAAGGCCCAGGGGGCGTCCGCGGCGGTTGGCCTGGTTTGCGTGAGACCGGGTCAGCGTGTTCGTGCCGGCGCGGTCATCGAGAGTGCGGGTCGATCGCTGCGCTCGGGCCGGCCCGAGATGATGGGCAAGCCCGCCTGACGTCAGAGGTCTATCTCGCTCGCCACGGCGAGACCGAGTGGAGCCTTTCGGGGCGCCATACCGGCGTCACAGACCAACCGTTGACCACGCGCGGCGAAGACAAGGCCAGGGCCCTCGGCTCCCGCGTTCGGGGCATCGAGTTCGATGTCGTTTACTCCAGCCCGATGCAGCGGGCTCGGCGGACGGCGGAGCTCGCCGGCTTCGAGCATCCCGAGATAACCGATCTCCTCCGGGAGGCTGACTACGGCCGCTACGAGGGTCTGACCACCCAGCAGATCCACGAGTCCGCCCCGGACTGGGAGCTTTACAAGGACGGCTGTCCAGGCGGCGAGACGCCGGCGCAGCTCTATGCGAGGGCTCAGCGATTCGTCGACCTGGTGACGGCCCAGCGGCGCGAACGCGTGCTGGCATTTGCGCACGGCCACATCCTGCGCGCCATAGCGGTGGCGTGGATCACGGCCGGCATCAGGGTCGCGACCGGGCTGCAGCTCGACGTGGCGACGCTCAGCATCCTGCGTGACGCCGACCGCGGTCGGGTGATTGCTCTGTGGAACGCGCCGTGACCGCGGCTACGCCCTGCGGCGCAGCGTCCAGGTGCGGCTCCGGACGCCCGGAAGTCCGGCGAACACGAGGTAAGCCGACGTCGCGACGTCGGCACGGTACGTGTGCCGTTCGCCGGGGTTGATCAGCATCATCTCACCCACCCCGACCTCTCCTGAGTGGGCGCCGTCGTCAAAGCGCAGCCGTCCACCGGTGACGATGAGCGCCACCGGGATCGCGTTGCGATGCTCCGGTACGGTTTGCCCCGGTTGGAGCCGCAATCCGACGACGCGCATCGACCCGCAGTCCGCGATCTGCTCGAAGCCGAATGCGCGCGGCCCCTCTTCTAGGTTTGGCCTGGACACCGCTGACAATGATGCCGCCGCGATTCGGTCCCGCGCCAGGCCGTGAAGATCGTTCACGCGACCGGCATCGACGGCGCGCGACACGCGCGCGGCACGGTGGTCGTGATCGACGTCCTGCGCGCCTTCACCGTAAGCGCTTACGCGCTCGCAGGCGGGGCGCGTGAGTGCCGCCTGGTCAGGACCGTCCAGGAAGCGCGCGCGCTCGCCGAAACGATCCCGGGCTCGGTCATATGCGCTGAAGAGGACGCCCTTCCCGTCGACGGCATCGCGATCAGCAACTCTCCGACCCAGATCCGGGAGACCGACCTGAGGGACCGCATCCTGATCCAGCGCTCCACGGCCGGAACGCAGGTGGCATCAGAGGTCAAGAGCGGCGACATCTTCGCGGCGAGTCTGGTCGTCGCCCGGGCGACTGTTCAAGCCTGCCTGTTAAGGAATCCGGAGACCCTGACCCTCCTGGCGTCGGCCGACCACCCCGAGGACCACGCCTGCGCGACCTACATGGCAGCGCTGATTCACGGCGACCACCCCGACCTTCAGCAGCTGCTGGACCCGCTGCATCAAAGCGAGCGCTATCGCAGGGCGATGTCAGGAGGCTGGCCTGGCTTCCCTCCCACCGACCTCGAGCTGGCGCTGCAGGCGGACCGCTTCCCTTTCGCGATGCCGGTGAGTCGCGAGGCGGGTTACCTCCGCCTGACCGCAAGCCGCGTCGCTGGCTAAGATCTTCCCAGGGCACCAAGGGAATCCGGTGTGAAACCGGAGCTGTCGCGCAACTGTGAGCGAGGAGCCTCCGTCCGAGACAAGCCACTGAGGTAGCGAGACCTCGGGAAGGTGGACAGAGGCGGCGATCCGCGAGCCAGGAGACCTGAATGCTCGAAACGGCATACCGTCCGCGCGCAACGGCACGGAAGCTCCTGGCGGTCGGCTTTCAGCGGCGCGTGACGGAGAAGGCTGACCGCCTGGAGGAACGATCGTGCGCAAGCACCTCATATGGGCCAGCGCGACACTGGCCTTGACACTCGGAGCCGTCACCGCGTGCGGAGGCTCTCCGGCGGCGAGCACATCGACACCGACGAACAGCTGCGTCAACGCGAGCGCTTCGCATCGCGCCTACGTGGTCGTGCAGCACAGCGTCGCGAGCCATGAATTCCAGAAATGCGTCGGCTTCACTGGCGACACCATTGACGGCCAGACGCTGATGGATCAATCGGGCATCGAATACCAGACCCAGACCTTCAGTTTCGGCAAGGCGGTGTGCCAGGTGGACAACGAGCCTGCTCAGTTCACCAAGTGCTTCGCCGACACCGGGGCGAACTGGTCGTTGTTCGTGGAGACCGACGGGAAATGGGTCGCTGCGCAAACGGGGTACGCGCAGGTGACGCTTCACGACAAAGAGGCGATCGGCTGGAAGTACACCGCGGACGCTTCACCGGCGCCCCCACCGCTGCCCAACGCGTAGAGGTAGGAGATGAACGCCAGGGCCGTGGCGGCATGGTCAGTCGCGTGCCTGTTCATCGTGCTTTTCACAACCAACCCGGCGTACAAGCTCGTGGTCCTGGCAGCCGCGTTCGTCACTCTGGTCACAAGCGCCGGGATTCGGCGGATGCGCCGGCTTCTCATCGCCGTCGCGTGCATTGGCACCTTCGACGCGATGCTCAATTTCGTTTCGGCGCATGTCGGCCGGACGATTCTGTTTGCCCTACCAGATTCGATCCCTGCCCTCGGCGGGGTGTACACGTTGGAAGCGTTCGCTTTCGGCGCGTCGGGCGGCATCACGATTGCGGCGGCGATCTTCGCCGCCGCGCCCTTCTCGCTTTTGCTCCAGCCGCACGACGTCATGGATGCGCTGCCCAACGCCTTGTCACGGACCGGAACCGCAATCGCGGCGTCGATGAACCTGCTTCCCGTCGTCGTGACCTCATTTGGTGAGGTGAGCGAAGCCCAACGGCTGCGAGGATGGCGGCCGCGCGGGCCGGCCTCATGGGCCGAGGTCGTCGTTCCCGTCGTGCTGACGAGCGTTGAGAGCTCGATCCAGCTCGCCGAGTCAATGGAGGCAAGGGGCTTTGGTTCGGCCTCGCGCAGCGCGTTCCAGAAGAGAAACCTCGAGTGGGACCACTGGATGGTCATTGCGGCCTCAGGCCTTGCCGTCGTGTTGTTCATCGCCGACCACGCGATGGGCGGGGCGAAAGATTGGTTCGCGTATCCGTCGTTGACGGCCCCGCAGCTCGATCTGCCAGGGCTCATCGCATGCCTTCTGTTGTTCATCCCGGTGCTGGTGTGGTCGCGGCGCGCCTGACCGACCTGACGTACTGGTATCCGAACAGCGCGCTCCCCGCGCTCGACGGCGTGAGCCTTGACGTCAGCGATGGAATCACAGTGGTCGCCGGACCCTCCGGCGGCGGGAAGTCGACCCTCCTTCGGGTGTTGAACGGGCTCGTGCCTCACTTTCACGGCGGACGCATCGCGGGTCATGCGCAAGTCGCGGGCATGGATATCGTCCGGACGCCGACCCGCAACCTATCGCGCAGCGTTGGGTTCGTGTTCCAGGACCCCGAGCTGCAGGCCGTCTACGACATCGTCGAGCGCGAGGTCGCGTTCGGCCTCGAGAACATCGGGCTCCCCGCCGCCGCGATGCGTGAACGGATCGATGAGGCTCTTGCTGAGGCGGGCGTAGAGCACCTGGTCGGCCGGCAAGTGCGGACCTTGAGCGGCGGCGAGCGTCAGCGCGTCGCCATCGCGTCGGTGCTTGCGATGCGACCGCGTGTGGTCGTGCTCGACGAGCCGACCTCGCAGCTCGACCCGGAGGGAGCGTCGCTCGTCATCTCGGCCGCCATTCGTATGAGCGAAGCCGGCCGCGCGGTCCTCATCTCCGAGCATCGCCTGGAGCGCCTGATGCAGGTGGCGGCGGGCTTGGTCGTCGTCGCCGGCGGCCAGGTCGAGAGACATGAGCCGTCGGCCTGGCGGCGGGGGCGCACGCAGATCGGCACGATGCGACCCGCACACCCCGGTCCCGAAGCGTGGTCGCTCATTGGTGTGACCGCCGGGCCCGCGGGCCGCGTAGTCCTCCGCGATGTCGACCTGGCGGGTCGGCAGGGCGAGGTGGTCGCGCTCAGCGGCCCCAACGGTGGCGGTAAGACCACGCTGCTGCGCGTCATCGCGGGCATGCTGGCGCCTCAAGCAGGCAGCATCGAGCGCAGGCCGGGACGCATCGCGTACCTGCCCCAGAATCCAACCGCCCTGCTGCACCGACCGACCGTCCGCTCGGAGGTCGAGCTGACACTCAACCGCGCGGCAGACCGGGAGGACCCCGACATGATCCTGGGCACGCTTGGCCTGGCCGGGTTGTCTGAGCGTTACCCGCGTGACCTGTCGTCCGGCGAACGACAGCGCGCCGCCCTGGCTGCCGTCCTCCCCGGACGGCCCGACCTCGTCCTCCTTGACGAGCCGACCCGCGGCATGGACTCCTTCGCTCGGGCTGCTCTCATCCAGGTGGTCGCGCAGCTCCGCGACGCAGGCTCCGCCATCGTCCTCGCCACGCACGACTCGGAGCTGCGCGATGCGCTCGCCGACCGGGTGTTACTGGTCTGCGCCGGAAAGGTGACCGAGCAAGGGGCCGTGCGCGCATGACCCAGAAACACGGCGTGAATTCGGCACGTCTGGCGCCAGCGGTGCGGAATCCCGCCGGCCGGGCGCTGCCCGTCGGCCTGGTATCGCTGGCAGGCCTGGTCCTGTTTTCGTGGCCGTTCCTTGGCACCGAGCTGTCCGCCGGCACGCCGGCATGGGCGTTGATGCTCGCGTGCGTGGCCGGCCTTTTCCTGGTCGAAGCCGGGACGCGGCAGCTCGATTCCCGCGCCATCGCGCTCCTCGCGGCCATCGCCGCCCTCGACTCCGCCCTGCGGCTGGCGGTCATCGTGGGGATCGGCGGCTTCAACCCGATCTTCTTCCTGGTGCTTTGTTCGGGCTTTGTCTTCGGCACGTCGTTCGGATTCATGGCCGGCGCGCTATCGATCCTTGTCTCAGCGCTGATCGGCGGCGGAATCGGACCGTGGGTCCCGTACCAGGTGTTTGCGCTGGGCTGGGTCGGCGTGGCAGCCGGTCTGGCCGGGCGTTGGCGGAGCCCGACGCCGGGACTGCGCGACGTCCTCCTGCTCGCAGCGGTCGGCGGCGTCATGGGCTACGTCTTCGGCGCGCTCATGGACGTGACCGACTGGGTGCCGGCGTTTCGCGGCAACCCGACATTGGGCTGGATGCCCGGAATGTCTCCCCAGACAGCGCTGCTGCACTTCGCCCGCTTCTACGCGTTGACATCGCTCGCCTACGACTCGTTCCGCGCGATCGGAAACGTCGTGATGGTGATCGCGCTTGGCGCTCCCGTGCTTGTGGCGCTCTCACGTTTTCGCTCGCGCCTCACCTTTGAGGTGGTCAGGACGTGAACTTCCTCACCTTCCGCCGGCTCTGCCTCTCGATGCCCGAGGCCGAGGAGGTCGAAACCTGGGGCGAGTCCACGTTTCGGGTGCGCGGCCGGATCTTCGCGATGGGATCGCAGGGGGGCGTCGCCGTCTCGGTCAAGGCGTCCCTCGACGACCAGGCCGGGCTCGTGGCGATGGACCCGAAGACGTTTGCGATTTCCGCCTACACGGGCCGCTTCGGCTGGGTCAGCGTAACGCTGCCGAGACTGGGACCAGTGCTCGCGGAGCGCCTGGTCAGGAACGCCTGGGAGCGAACTGCTCCCAGGCGTTTGCTAGCTCAGAACGCGCGTCGCCGATAGCCCCGGCCGCCCGCGACCAGCCTGAAGATGATCAAGAGGATCGCGGCCCCGATGAAGGCCATGATGATCGCGCTGATGATCGGATGGCCGGCGATCGCGATGCTGAAGTGGAATATGTCCACCAGCACGATTCCGCCAAAGAAAGCGCCGAGTATGCCGACGATGATGTCCCAGAAGAGTCCGAGGCCGTGTCCGAGCGCCACGTGGCTGGCCAGGAAACCGGCCACGAGCCCGACCACGACCCACAACAGGATCGAGTCCAGGTCGAGGTTGATCGGCGAACCGTTGACCGTGATAGCCATTTATGAGGCCCCCTTTACATAACTAGACCGCGCACCCCTAAAACGCGCTGGGGCCTCAGGACACCTTCGCGGCAAGCTCGTCGAATGCCGCGCCGAGAACTCGGTTGAAGGCGGGGAAGGGATGAATCACGTCCGCCAGCTGGCGAAGCGGCGTGCCTAGCTTGACGGCGAGCACCAGCTCGCCCAGGATCTCGCCGGCGCGAGGGGTGACCAGCGTCGCCCCGACCAGCGCGCCGCGCGTGCGATCGGCGACGAGCTTCAGCGTGCCGCCGTGAAAATCGTGGATGTATCCCCGGGCCGTCTCAGCCGGATCGACCGTGGTCACGACCACGTCGACACCTCGCTCTCGCGCCGTCTGCTCTGACCAGCCCACCGACGCCACCTCGGGGTCGGTGTAGGTGACTCGGGGGACGGCGCTGTGGTCGGCGCGTGCGTCCTCGCCGCGCAGGCGCCGGGCCACAACCTGTCCGTGGTAGTAAGCCAGGTGGGTGAAGCCGCCGATGCCGGTGATGTCGCCCGCGCCGTAGATGCCGTCGCGCGCTTCGAGCGTGGCCGGGTCGACCTTCAGCCACCCGCGCTCGGTCTGGGTCAGGCCGGCGCCCTTCCACGCCTCATAGTTCGGACGGCGGCCGGTGGCGACGAGCAGGCGGTCGCCGGAAACGATGGCGCCGGACTTCAGGTGGAGGACGACGTCGGCGGCCTGCATCTCCACCGCCACGCAAGCGTCGCCCACCAGGATCTCTATGCCGTCGGCCTGGAGGTGCGGCAGCAGAGCAGAGCCCGCCTCGGGCTCCTCGAGGCCGAGGAACCGCGGACCGGCCTCGACGATCGTTACCTTCGAGCCGAGCCGTGCGAATGCCTGGGCGAGCTCGACCCCGACCGCACCGCCACCGAGCACGACCAACCTCTCGGGCAGCTCGCGGGGGACCGCAGCCTGGCGGTTGGTCCAGTAGGGCACCTTGTCCAACCCTTCGATCCGAGGTATGGCCGCGGTGCCGCCGTTGGCGATGACCACCGCGCGGCGCGCCACCAGCTGCTCGCCGCCGACCTCCACGGTCCGCAGGTCGAGGAGCGTTCCGGCGCCCCGGAACAGCCTGGCGCCTGTCGCCTCGAGGGCTGCCGCGGGCCGGGTGTCGTCCAGGTCCCGCGCCATCCACAGCACGCGCTTGGAGACCTTGGGGAAGTCGACGTCCCACTCGACGCGCGAGGCGGCCAGAGAGCGCGCGCGGCCGGCCTCTTCGAGCGTCTCTCCGGACCGAAGCAGGGTCTTCGACGGGACACATCCCCAGTAGGGGCACTCGCCTCCGACCAGCTCGCGCTCGACGACCGCCAGCGAGATTCCGCTGCCCTGCAGGCCGCCCGCAATCGCCTCGCCGGCCACTCCGCCACCCAGACAGACGACGTCAAACTCCTGCGGCAACCTGTTCTCCTCCTTCCGTACCGGATGTGCTGGCGCGCCGTAGCGACTCGAGAAGTGACGTGGCGGTGAAGGCGCCCACGTAGCGGTCGCCCTCGAAGACGGCGGCCCGCTCGGTGGGGCTCGACAGCGCCGCGGCAAACGCCTCGGTCAGGGTGCTGGACAGCGGCACACGCGGCTCCTGCGGGCTCGGACCTCCCTGGGCATGGTCGAGCGTCGTCTCGTCGATCTGCACGACCGACATGCGTCGCACCAGGCGCTCGCGACCGAGGAACTCCGCGACGTATTCGCTGGCGGGCTGGGTGAGGATGCGCTCCGGGGTGTCGTACTGAGCCACCTGCGCCTGCATCTTCAAGAGACAGATGCGATCGCCCACGATCACCGCCTCGTCGATGTCGTGGGTGACGAAGACAACCGTCTTGCGTACCGAGCGCTGGATGCTTATGAACTCCTGCTGCAAGCGCTCACGCGTGATGCGGTCGACCGCCCCGAACGGTTCGTCCATCAGCAGGACCGGCGGATCCGCCGCCAGCGCTCTCGCAAAACCAACACGCTGGCGTTGTCCGCCAGAGAGTTGGTGCGGGTAGCGGTCGCGGTACTCGGAAGGTGCGAGGCCGACCAGATCGAGCAGGTCGTCGATCCGTTTGTCGATGCGCCGTTTGTCCCATTTCCACAGCCGCGGCACCGTGCCCACGTTGTCCCCGATGGTCATGTGAGGGAAAAGTCCGGTCTGCTGGATGACGTAGCCCATCTTCAGCCGGAGCGCCGCAGGGTCGACGCCGCGCGTATCGACGCCGTCGACGAGAATCCGTCCACTGTCCGGATCGATCAGGCGGTTGATCATTCGCAGGGTCGTGGTTTTGCCGCATCCCGAGGGTCCGATCAAAACGCACGTCTGCCCGTCGGGGATTTCGAGGCTGAGGTCGCGCACCGCGTTGGAGCCGCCGGGAAACTGCTTGGTCACATTTTCCAGGCGGATCACTGCTCGATTACCGTAATCGAATGCCGGGGCACCTATTCCTGGACTACGTTGACCCCTGGATCAACTGGGACTGGCTCTCCACCCACGTCCCGGTGTTCCTCGCGGCGCTGCAGGAGCACGTCACCCTGACCCTGATCGCGGTGGGCGTCGGCCTGCTGATTTCATTGCCCATGGGCGTGGTCGCGCATCGCTGGCGGGCCCTGCGCAACCCCGTTCTAACGTTGTTCGGCATCTTCTACACGATTCCCTCGATCGCATTGTTCGCTCTCCTGATTCCGTACACGGGCCTTGGCACCCTGACCGCCGAGATTGGTCTGGTCGGCTACGCCGTGCTCATCCTCACGCGCAACGTCGTAGTGGGCCTCGAGGCGGTCCCCAACGACGTCCTCGACGCCGCCAATGGAATGGGATACCGGCCGCTTGCCAGATTGGTTCGAGTCGAGCTGCCGCTGGCCCTGCCGGCCATCTTCGCCGGAATTCGCATCGCGACTGTGACCACCATCGGCCTCGTTACGATCACTGCGGTGATCGGGCTCGGCGGCCTGGGCCAGCTGATCCTGCAGGGCCTGGTCGAGAACTTCCACACCCCCCTCGTGGTGGCCACGCTTCTGTCCATCGTGCTGGCTCTGGTCGCCGACCTGGCGCTGGCGGGATCGCAGCGCATTGCCCTTCCCTGGTCCCGGAGCGCATAGGTGTCGATCCTGGCCCGCGTCGCGCAGTGGTTCGCCGATCCCGCTCACTGGACCGGGACCGACGGAATCCCCACCCGCCTGGTTCAGCACATCCAGCTGTCTGCCGAGTCGGTGCTGATCGGCGCGGTGATCGCGCTTCCTGTCGGGATCGCGCTCGGCCACTATGGTCGGTTTGGCAACCTGGCCATCAACATCTCGAACGTCGGCCGCGCAGTGCCCTCGTTCGCGCTCCTCGTGCTCGCGTTTCAGATCTTCGGGCTGGGCGACGCGCCCATCATCATCTCCCTGACCGCGCTCGCCATCCCGCCGATGGTCACCAACAGCTACGTCGCCATGCAGGAGGTGGACCCCGACGTGAAGGACGCGGCTCGGGGCATGGGTTATCGAGAGCTCGCCCAGGTGATGTGGGTCGAGTTGCCTCTTGCGGTACCACTCCTCATGGCCGGAATCCGCACCTCGGCGGTGCAGGTCGTAGCCACCGCCACCCTGGCTGCCCTGATCGCCGGCGGCGGCTTCGGCCGCTACATCATCGACGGGCTGGACCAGCAGGATTACACCAAGCTGTTCGCCGGAGCCGTCCTGGTCGCCCTTCTGGCCCTGGCGACCGAGCTTGGGCTCGCCGCCGCCGAACGCCTTCTGGTGCCCAGGGGCATCCGGCTGCTGAGGGCGCCGTCGGCCCGTCGCGTCACCTACAAGGCGGCTTAGGTGGAAGAATGAGCAATTGTTCGGGGTTCGAGTACGTGTCCCGCCCGTACAAGGAGAGAGTCTGATGAACTGGAAACCCCGCTCGGCATTGCTGGCCGCTGTCATCTCCCTGTCGCTCAGCGCCGCGGCCTGTGGCAGCTCGCCCTCGACCAGCTCGACCACGCCGAAAGGCACCATCACGGTCGCCGGCTTCAAGTTCTCCGAGGGCAGCGTGCTGGCCGAGCTCTATGGCCAGGCGCTCCAGCACGACGGTTACACGGTCACCTTCAAGCTGAACCTGGGATCGCGCGAGGTCGTGGGGCCGGCGATCAAGTCCAGCCAGGTCGACCTCTACATCGGCTACGCCGCGACCGACCTCGAGTTCTACAACAACAGCGCCGGCGAGGCGAGCGGCGACGTCACCGCGACCACCTCCAAGCTCAACAGCCACCTGCAGCCGCTCAACCTGGTGGCTCTCAATCCATCTTCCGCGGTCGACCAGAACGCGTTCGCGATGACCAAGGCGAACTCGACGAAGTACAACGCGACCAAGCTTTCCGATCTGGCCGCGATCGGCGGCCAGCTGGTGCTCGGCGCCGGTCCGGAATGCCCAACGCGTCCGTTCTGCCAGCTGGGGCTGCAGAAGACGTACGGGATCAACTTCAAGAGCTTCAAGGCGCTCGACACCGACGGTCCGCTGACCCGAGCCGCCCTCAAGAACAACGACATCCAGGTCGGCCTGGTCTTCAGCAGCGACGCCGACCTGTCGAGCCTCGGGCTGGTGACCCTGCAGGACGACAAGCACCTGGAGAACGCCGACAACGTGGTGCCGATCGTCCGGACTCCGGTCGCGACGGCTGAAGTCAAGAAGGTGCTCAACGCCGTGAGTGCGGGCCTGACGACGGCCGACCTGGTCAACCTCAACTCGCAGGTCGAGCTGCAGCACATGGACCCCGACGTGGTCACCAAGGCCTACCTCCAGCAGCACAACTACTTCGGCTAATCTCGGTCGGTTCGATGGAGCGAGACGCGGCGCTGGCCGACTACGAGGCTGCTCGTAAGGAGTGGGAGGCCGCCTTCTCGCGCGTCCCTGACGGCGCGCTGACTTACCTCAAACCCGGCGATGACTACTCGCTGGGCGGCCTCCAGGTCCATGTCAACTGGGTGCTCGCGCACTACCGGCGCGTGCTCGACGCGATCGTTGCGGGCGGCTTTGCCCAGATCGGCCCGCAGGATCCGCCTGGGGCCGAGGCCAAGGCGCTCGAGGGCGCCAGGCGCGGCCTGACCCATGGGGAGCGCAACGGCTCACTCGATGAGATGGCTCGTCTCCACGAGGACGTGGGTGCCGCATGTAGGGTCCTGCCGCCATCGGACTGGTCCCGCAAGGCGCCGGTGGTCTACGGGAGCGGACAGGAGCCCTACGCAACCAGCCCAGAGGACGTCGTCGGCTGGCTGCGCGACCACTATCGCGAGCACGTCGACCAGAGCGCCGCTCTCGTCGAAGAGTGGAAGACGGCTACGGGCGCCTGATATGTCCTTCCCCTCCCCGCTTGCCGGGGAGGGCCAGGGTGGGGAGACCCGCTTTACCCCAAGCGCCAGATCATCGCTTCCTCAGTTAGGCCAACCGATTGATCCAGGCCACGGTTCCATATTTGACATCGACGAGTCGCTGCGCAGCCGCGAGCTCCTCCCCCGTTAGCGGAGCTTTCTTGCTGGTGAACTCCGCCTCAAACCTGTGCTCGAGCTCTCGAGCCACTTCCTCACAGGACAGGTCCGTAAACCACGACAGCGGGGACACCTTCTTCTCGGCGCTGCGAACACCACGCGCTGTGAGGGGGGCGCGACCGATCCTGATCAACCGCGGCAGCAGCTCGACGTCCATCGAGTGCGCGATCGTCGTGTGATGCAGCACGAACCCGCGCCGGCGCGCCTGCGCCGCCCCGGCGATCTTGCCTCGCGGAGAGATGATGTCGTTGATCTCGCGATAGGACGCCGGAATCCCCAAACCATTGAACGCACGCACGGCCCAGTCGTCGAGCAGCGCGTATGACTTGCGAAAGCTGATTCCGGAGACCATCGATTCGGGCAGATACATCGAGTAGGTGATCGTGCGGCCCGGCTCGCAGAGCATGGTGCCTCCACCGCTCATGCGCCGGGTGATGATGAATCCGAGCGCTTTCGAGGTTGGAACGTCGATCTCATTCCGCACCGACTGGTGCGATCCGATGACGAGCGCCTGCTCGGCCCACTGCCACATTCGCATCGTGGGAGGGCGCCGCCCATGCATCACCTGCTCGAGCAGCACCTCGTCCAGGGCCATGTGCACGTGAGCGGGATGCGGCGAATACGGAATCACTTCCCATTCCGCTTCATGCAGTCTGTCCGCCGCCATCGCTCTGCCAGTATTCCTGATGGAAGTGGGAGAGAGGCGAACGCTGTGGACGCTGTACGCGATCAACTTCCTGAACGCGGTCGGGATGTGGTTCTTCCTGCCTTTGCTGCCGATCTTTCTCGGCCGCAAGGGCGGTTCGGCGGCCCTGGTCGGTGTCGTCTTCGCCGCGGGGCTCGTGGCCAACGCGGTGGTGCGCTATCCCGCCGGCTGGGCCGCGGACCGGTTCGGCACGAAGGCGGTGCTCATCGCGGCGATGCTCGCGACCGCCGCGCTGTTTCTCGCCTATCTCCTGCCCCTGCCGCTAACAGCGTTCATCCTGGTGCGCCTTCTGCACGGGGCCGCGCAGGGCGCGTACTGGCCGGCCGCAAACGGGCTGCTCGCCGAGAGCACCGCCCCTCGGGAGCGCGGCCGCGCGTTCGGCTACATGCAGTCGACCAACATGGCCGGGATGCTCATCGGGCCCGCGATCGGAGGGTTCATCGCGCTGTTCAGCCTCGGCGTCGTATTCGGAGTCGCGGCCGCCCTCTCGGCGCTGGCCGTCTTCGCGCTGGCCACGCTTCCCAACGTTCGCGCGCGGAGCACGGTCGAGATTCCGACTCGGGCGCTGCACATGGCGCGCACGCTTCTGCCCCTCATTCTGCTCGGCGCGGGGACCTCGTACATGATCGGAGCATTCGACACGATCTGGTCGCTGTACCTGACCTATCGCGGGGCGACCACTTTTCTGGTCGGTCTCTCCTTTGTCACCTTCGCCCTGCCCGCGATGCTGCTGAGCGGATACGCGGGCTCGCTTGGAGACCGCTTCGGCGCTCGCCGGTTCATCGTCGCCGCGCTGATCTGCACCGCTTTCTTTGCCGCGCTGTATCCGTTCATCGCCTCGGTGCCGTGGCTGATCGGCCTCGGGTTGATCGAGGGCATGTTCACGATCTCGGGCCTGCCGAGCATGATGGCGGAGGTGAGCCGCCTGGCCGAGCCGGGTCAGTACGCCCGCACGCAGGCAGTTTTCCAGACGGCGCAGACGGCGGTACAGATCGCAGGAGCTCTGGCGGGCGGCGCGCTCTTCACGCTTAGCCCGACCTACACGTTTCTTTCGATCGCGGCCGTCTGCGTGCTCAGCGCCGGCACCGCGCTGGTCCCGAGGGCAACCTTCGCAAGAATGGCGCACCAAGCGCCGTAGGGGAGACATGAGCGCCAAATCGAGCCCGATCAAGCACGTCGTGATCATCGTCAAGGAGAACCACGGTTACGACAACTACTTCGGCACGTTCCCCGGCGGCAACGGCGTCGCGCTTCCGAGGAGTCCCAACCCGCCGCCGAAAGACCCCAATCACCGTCACGCCGCCTGGTTGACGCGCGACACCACGGCGCCGCGCGTTGCTTTTCCGCAGAGCGACATACCTCATTACTGGGGCTACGCCGCGCAGTTCACGCTATGTGACAACTACTACACCGACGTGGCCGGGCCTTCGACGCCCAACCACCTGATGCTGATCACCGCCGACTCAAAGCTCATCGACAACCCGTCCACCAATTACCGCAAGCATCCCGGGCCGCCGCTCTACGACCAGCCTTCGCTGCCGGCACAGCTCGACGCCGCCGGCCTGACCTGGGGCAACTACAACGGTTACGCCTTCGAGTTCATCAAGTACACCGCGGGCAAGAAATCGACCTGGCAGAAGTTCGCGACCGACGCGCAGGCCGGAAAGCTGCCTTCGGTCTCATGGCTCTACTCCGATGACACCGAGAGCGAGCATCCCGCCGACACCGCGGCGCAACGCGCCGCCCACGCGGGCGACGTGAGCAAGGGCAGCCAGTGGACCGTCAGCCAGGTCCAGGCGGTGGTTGCGGCGGGACTTTGGCCACAGGTCGCGATCTTCATCACCTGGGACGACTGGGGGGGCTGGTGGGACCACGTCACGCCCCCTGAGGTCGAGAAGTGGAAAGACGGCACCCAGTTCCGCTACGGCGGCCGGGTGGGGTGCCTCGTGCTCAGCCCTTACGCGCGCAAGGCTTATATCTCCAAGGCGCTCCATTCGCACGTGAGCCTGGTCAAGTTCTGCGAGAACAACTTCGGCCTGCCCTCTTTGAACGCGCGCACGAAGTCCGCCGACGGAATGGAGGACTGCTTCGACTTCACCCAGACTCCGCTGCCGGCTCCTCAGTAGCGAATCGCGTCCAGGCTCTTCCAGCCGTACGAGACCTCTTGCAGCAGCGCGGAACCGATCGTGATCGGCTGGCTTCGCACAAAGACTCCACCGAGCTTCTCGTAAAAATCGCGAGCGGTCCGGTTTTCTCGCAGCACCCACACGATCATGTCCGTCAATCCCATCTCGCGGAGGCCGCCCACGACCGCCTGGACCAGGCGGCGTCCGTGGCTGCGTCCCTGCGCCTCACGCAGGACATAGATCGCGTAAAGCTCACCGGAGTATCCAGTCTCGCCGGCGCGCTCGCGACCGCCTGAGGCAAACCCGACCACCATGTCATGTTCCTCGGCCACGTAGACGTGATCGGGCCGTTCGCGCAGCGTCCGCCTCCAGCGCTGCTCGTAGCCCGCGGCGTCGAGCGAGGCGAGGAAATCTTCTGGCAGCAGGCCGCCATAGGTCGTGCGCCACGTCGCGACGTGCACGCGGGCAATCGCGGCAGAATCGTCGAGCTCAGCTGGACGCACAAGGCCGACCATCGATTCACAATCTATCGCGAGGGCTGTGAGGTTGAGCGAGGAGCCGGTGCTGGACGCCCGCGCCCGGCGGGCGATTCCACTGATCGCGGCAGCATTGACGGTGATTGTCGTTGCAGGGCTGATCTACCTCCGCCCCGCCGCGCCTGCCTCGGCGGTGGTCAAAGGGCCGCCAACCGTTCCGATCGTGCCGGCGCTGTACTCGGTCAGCTATGACTTCATAAGCCCATCGGTCGGCTGGGCGGTCGCGGTTGAGCGGCAGGGCTCACCCAGGGTCTGGGTTTACCAGACAACGGACGGAGCCCGCACCTGGCAGGGTCGCTTCACGGGCCACGATGCGATGGGCGGATCCGCAACGATCCATTTCTTCGACCGCGACCATGGCCTTCTCTACGCCGGTGTCCTGTATCGCACGAACGACGGTGGTGCGCACTGGAGCGTGATCTCGCTGCCGGAGGGCACACCGAACTTTGTCTTCGCCAGCGCGACCCGCGGCTGGGCGGTCGTGTCGGAATTTGACCAGCAAGCGACGACTCATCTGTACTCGACGGTGGACGGCGGCCTGTTCTGGCATCGGGTGGATTCGTCACCCCCACCGGGGGCCGCTCTGTGGGGCAGAGCACTGCCGATGACCCTCGGCTTCCGGAGCGACGGCGAAGGATGGACGGGCACCGAAGAATCGAGCCCAACTGTGTATTCGACGCGCGACGGCGGGGGGAGCTGGCGGGCGATTGCACTGCCGATGCCGGCACGGGTGACGCCCACGCCGGGCGGAAAGGGATTCTTCGGTTACAACACGTTCGTGGTTCTTCTACCGGTTAACGGGGTCGTCGCCCAGGTCGGAGACGGATTCGGGAACACGTGGATGTTCACCTCGTTCGATCGCGGCCAATCGTGGCGATCGATCTCGCCCCCGCCATCGCCGGCCGAATTGTCAGACCTCTCATTCGTGGACTCGCGGCACTGGTGGGCATCACGCTGGGACAACCTTTTCAAGACGTCCGACGCCGGCCAGACCTGGACGCCGGTGGCCACGGTCACGCCCGACATCTCGGGAGACTGGACGTTTGGGCCGGCGCAGGTGATCGACGCCAAACATGCCTGGCTGGTGATGAGCTCGGTCAACCGCCGCAATGCCGCGACCGGGCTGATGATGACCTCGGACGGGGGGCTGAACTGGACCGCGGCCAACGTGCCGAAGCCGGGTTAAGCTGGCGGCGGGCCATGGAGACGCCGGAGGCCGAGCCGGTTTTCGAACTGACCCCTCTGCCTGCCCGGCCGCGGCGCGCGATCGCAATGATCGCGGCATCGGTCATCACCATCGCAGCCACCGGCGCCGTCTACCTCCATCCGACGCTTACGTTCTTCGGCGGCGCACTCAATCCAGGCCCGGCGCCGCAGGCTCCATATCGCGTCGCCGCGGTGGACTTCGTCAACGCGGCCACCGGCTGGGTGGTGGTCGACTTCGATTCCGGCGACTACGCGGTCCTGCATACGAATGACGGCGGGGTGAGCTGGACGCGCCAGCTCTCCGGCGCGGGCGGGAACCATCGGCGT
>Ga0209806_1001254_pt1 | contig 16966 bp, 13 predicted proteins | sample GraSoiAngelo_152_FD_186166 | JGI IMG/M metagenome (GOLD analysis project Ga0209806, IMG submission 186166) | Grasslands soil microbial communities from the Angelo Coastal Reserve, California, USA - 14_1009_12_30cm (SPAdes) (version 2) | ecosystem: Environmental > Terrestrial > Soil > Grasslands ... | reverse complement strand
CGCCGTCGAGCTTGGCCCGCGGCCCATGCGCGGAGGCGCGCGCAGCGCACCGCCGCCAGAGAGAACGATGCTCGCGCGCGTACGCTTCCCGAAAGATGCGCCCCAGCATGTGCATGACGCTCCGCGGCGACCTGCGCGGGGGGCGCGGATGACGCCCGCTGCGCTCATCACCGGGTGGGGCTACTACGTCCCTCCGAAGGTGCTCACGAACGCGGATCTCGAGGCCATGGTCCAGACGAGCGACGCCTGGATCTACGAGCGCACCGGGATTCGCGAGCGGCACATCGTCGAGGGTGACGAGGTCACCTCGGGGATGGCCACGAAGGCCGCGAAAGAGGCCCTCGGGCGGGCGAAGGTCAAGGGCGAGGACCTCGACGCGATCATCATCGCGACAACTTCGCCGGACTACTTCCTGCCCACCGCGGCCTGCCTCGTTCAGGAGAGCCTCGGCGCGCGAAAGGCGGCGGTGTTCGACCTCGGCGCTGCGTGCGCCGGGTTTGTCTACGGGCTCGCCATTGCTCGCGGCCTCGTGGCATCGGGGGCAGCGCGAAAGATCCTGCTCGTCGGCGCTGAGACGATCTCGCGTTTTATCGACTGGACCGATCGCGCGACGTGCGTCCTTTTTGGGGACGGCGCGGGCGCCGTGGTCATTGAAGCGTCAGCGGCCGGGGCTGGTATCCAGAGCACCGCGCTCCACGGCGATGGTCGCCAGAAGAGGCACCTGCGCCTGGAGGGCGGCGGCGCGCTGCATCCGGCGGCGCGCCGAGGCGACGACGGCGCTTCCGATTTCATCCAGATGAATGGCCCGGAGGTGTTCAAGCTGGCCGTGCCGGCGATGGCGGATGCCGCGAAGGAAGCGCTCGCGCAGGCGGGCCTCCGCCTCGAAGACGTCGACCTCTTCGTGCCGCACCAGGCGAACGCCCGCATCATCGAAGCGGTCGCAAAGCGACTGGGGTTGGACCGTTCGAAGGTCTTCATCGACATCGACCGCTTCGGTAACACCTCGGCGGCCTCTATCCCGATCGCGCTGTGCGATGCCGTCGCGCAGGGCCGTGTACGCAAGGGCGACACCCTGGTGTTCGCCGCGTTCGGCGGTGGCATGACCTGGGGCGCGGCAGTCGTGGAGTGGTCCTCGCCCAAACGCTGAGCGTGACACTCGGCGTTCGCGAGAGTAGCCTCCAGCGCGCGCAGCCACGATGGCGCCGCTGCGCTGGGGAGGGTCAGATGCCGCGGATCCGAGTTGTCACATTCCTCGTGATCGCGTTGGTCCTGCTGGGAGCGGTCCCGGCCAGGGCGGCCCAACATGAAGGCGAGGATTTCCTCGCGCTCGGCGATTCGGTGGCGTTCGGCTACGACCCGCTCGCGCGCGATTTCTCCAACCCCGAGAGCTTCATCGGCTACCCGGAGGCCCTCGCGAAGCTCCTGGAGGTCGATGTCACAAATGCCTCGTGTCCCGGTGAGGCCAGCGGCGGTTTCATCTCGCTGGGGAGCGCGCTCGACAACGGCTGCCGCGACTTCCGCTTCGGCACGCCGCAGACTCCGCCGTTTCCGCTCCACGAGAAGTACAAGACAGCCCAGCTCGATTTCGCGGTGAAGTACCTGCGACACCATCGCGAGACACGGCTCGTGACGATCGACCTCGGCGGGAACGACCTCTTCGTGCTCCTGCGGACATGCCAGAACAACCCGACCTGTGTTTTCAACGGGCTCCCGCAGACGCTGCAGACGCTGGGAGCGAACCTCGGCGAGATCTATCGCCGGATCCGCGTCGACGCGGGATACCGCGGGCAGATCGTCGCGCTGACCTATTACGCCTTCGACTACACCAATACCTCCGAGGTCCAGGTCATCGCGGCGGTGAATTCCGTGGTCGAAGCCGTGACGATCGCCGCCGGGGGTCAGGTGGCGAGTGGCTTCGCTGCGTTCCTCGCGGCTTCGGCCGCGGCGGGCGCTCCGGGCAAGCCGTGCGCGGCGGGGCTGCTCATCCGCCTGCCGGCCCCGACGTTGACCTGCGACGTGCACCCCTCGCCCGCGGGCCGCGATGTCCTCGCGCGCGCGATAAAGCCGCTGGTCGCGATCGCACCTAAGGACGACTGATCTCCGAGCGCTCGCTTTCGAAGGGAGGCGGCTAACTCACTCGGAAGCGAGCGCAACACCCCACCCGGCCAGCCACACCGGCCTGCGCGGGCCGCCTCCCCTCGCGGCAGTATGGCGACTTTTTTGGAGAACCTGACACCAAAGATCAACGCTCGTTAGTCGAATTGCGGATGCGCGTCGAGCGGGGAGCCGGGAGCCTTATGGCGCGGGGGCCGAGAGAGCCAGGTGGGTGTGGCAACCGGCCCCCGCACCGCCTCCAATCTGCCGTCTGCGCGGTTGAGAAGGCCGCTCTCCCTAGTTGAGTCCTGACGCAATCCATCAAGGAAACCATCAAAAAAGCCGGAAGTCTCAAGGCCTGCGCGACGCGAACCAAACACCGCCGTGCTAACGGAAGGCTGATCTACCCCTTGATCGCGCTGCTCGCCGCACTCCGGATGAAGTACTTCTGGAAGAAGATCACGAGCAGGATGATCGGCACGGCGTTGAACATCGCGCCGGCAAGCACCCAGTTCCAGTTCACGCCGAACAGTCCCTGGAATGACGCGAGCCCGAGTGGGAGCGTGAGGTGCTCGGGCGAGCGCACCACGATGAGCGGCCACTGGAACGCGTTCCACGATCCCTGGAACTGCAGGATGGCGAGCGCTGCCAGGGCGGGATAGGCGTTCGGCAGGATGATCTGCCGGAATGTGCGGAACGTGCCCGCGCCGTCGATCGAGGCGGCCTCCTCGAGCTCCTTCGGCAGCGACTTGAAGAACTGCGTCATGAAGAACACGCCGAACACGTCCGCGAGGTTGGGTAACGCGATGCCGAACAGGTTGTCGACCAGGCCGACCTGATTGAGGATCAGGAACTTCGGCACCCAGAGCACCTGACCCGGGACCATGATGCTCCCGAGGATCGCGATGAACAGCACGCTCGCGCCGGGAAAGTTGAGGCGCGCGAAGGCGTATCCCGCGATCGAGCAGATCGCGATGTAAACGACCAGGTGAAAGGCCGCGAGGAAGACGCTGTTCAAGATCCACTGCGGGAAGAAGTGCGAGTTGGTCCAAACCTCGACGTAGTTCTGCCACTGGAAGACCGTCGGGATGATCGTCGGCGGCCAGTCCAGGATCTCGCTTTTCGTCTTGAACGATCCTGAAACCGTCAGGATGAATGGCGCGAGCGCCACGGCCGTGATGATCAGCGCGATCACCAGGAACACGACCCGCGAGATGCGGAATTGCAACCGCGGCCGCTGCACTGCGACGGCCTGCGTCCGTGTGAGCGTGGCCATTAGTAGTCGGGCCTCACGTCCAGGAACCGGCGCTGTATGAGCGAGATGACGAAGATGCCTACGAAGAGAATCACGCCGAGCGCACTGGCGTAGCCCATGTTCAGGTCACGGAAGCCTTGTTTCCAGATCAGATATGTCACCGTGAGCGTCGCTTCGTTGGGCCCCCCGTTCGTGGCGATCTTCACCTGGTCGTAGAGCTGGAAGCAGCCGATCGTGCCGAGAAGCACGACGAGGAAGATCGCGGGGCGCATGAGCGGGATGGTGATCTGGAAGAACTGGCGGATCGGCCCGGCCCCATCGAGGTTCGCGGCTTCGTAAATCGGACCCGGGACGTCCTGCATCGCCGCGAGGAAGATGAGCATGAACGTCGCCGCGGTGGCCCAGATGTTCATGAACATGATCGACGGCAGCGCCGTGGCCTCCTCGCCGAGCCAGTTCATGCGGAGCGGAATGCCGACGAAGTTCAGCGCCGCGTTGATGAATCCGTCGGGCAGGAAGAGCCACATGAAGATGAGCGTCGTGACAACGCTCGATGCGACACATGGCAGGTACCACGCGATCCGAAAGAAGCGCCGGAACGGAAGCTTCCGGTCGAGGATCGCGGCCATCACGAGCGCGATGAAGGTTTGCGAGGGGACCACGACCGCCGTGTATGTCGCGACATTGCGGATCGCGTGCAGGAAGCTCTCGTCATGGAAGGCCTTGTCGTAATTCTTCAGGCCGACGAAGACAGGATCAGAGAGCAGGTCGTAGTCCGTGAACGAGAAATAGACGGCCAGGACGATCGCGCCCGCGATGAACACCAGCAGGAAGAAGAGCCATGGCGCGATGAAGAGGTACGCGGTCAGCCACTGGCGCCAGTAACGGAAACGGGAGGGACGGCGGACCGCCCCTCCCGCGAGTACCGCCATTGGTTACGGGGTCAGAAGCGGCTTGATCGTTGTCGCGAGCTTGTCGAGTGCGTCTTTCACGCTCGACTTCTTGAGCATGACCGACTCGAGCGCCTTGGCTATCTCGTCGTTCACCTTGCCCGTGTTCGCGCTGGCGTAGTTGAACGGCTTGCCGTACGGGGCGCCGTCGAAGATCGCCTTGGAGTTCGGGTTCGTGATCTGGCTCGAGAGCGCCGTCCGCGTCGGCAGCGCGAAGCCGGCCTTCAGGATCTTGGCCTGGTTGTCGCTACCGGTGAGATAGTTCGCGAGTGCCCACGCGGCGTTCGGGTTCTTGGTCTTCGCGGAGATCGAGTACGACACTGTGAAGATCAGGTTCGACTTCGCGGCCGAGCCCTTCGGCATCTGCACGACGCCGTAGTTCACGGTCTTGAAGTTGTTGTTGAGGTCGGCTGGGAGCCAGCCACCCTCGAAGACCATCGCGGCCCTCCCCTTCTCGAATGCCTCGCCGGCCCAGCCCATGCCCAGCTCGGACGGAAGCTTGGAGAGGCCGTCCTTGGCCTCGAAGCCGGTGTAGAAGTCGGTGGCGGCCACGCCTGCGGCGTTGTTGATGTTCGCGAGGTCTCCGCCGGCCTGCCAGAGGAACGGAACGAAGCGCGCGGCGTCCGCGGGAAGGCTCAGCCCGACGACTCCGCCGGTGGTGAGCTTCTTGGCGGCGGCAGAGAGGTCAGTCCAGGTCCAGTCGTTTGTGGGCTCGGCCACGTTCGCGGCCTTGAAGAGGTCCTTGTTGTAGACGAGGCCGAGCGTGTTGAAGTCCTTCGGGATGCCGTAGGTCTTGCCCTGGTATGTGAAGGCGTTGATGAGCGATGGGACGAAGTCGTCTTTCTTTGTTCCGGACTTCGCCATCAGGTCGTCGAGCGCGAGCAGCTTGCCCGTCTTCATGAGACTGTCGATCCAGAAAATGTCGGCGTAGAAGACGTCGGCCTCCGTGCCGGCGGCGAGGTTGGTTTTCAGGACTGTCTCGTAGTCCTGCGCGATTGGCTCCCACTTCACCTTGACGCCGGAGTTGGCCGCCATGAACGCGTTGATGGAGTCCTGGAGCAGCGCGTCCTCCGTCGGTGACGACGACCATCCGGATATCCGGATGTCGCCCGAAAGCGCTGCGGCGGTGGGGCTCGCTCCCGTACTTGCGCTTGCGCTCGGTGTGGTCGCGCCTGGGCTGCCGCATGCGACGACCAGGATCGCGATGAGCGACAAGACAGCCAGTGCTGACTTCTTCATAGGGTTCCTCCTCCCCGTGCGTGCGCGGGTAGCGTACCGCTCGTCAGTCGACGATGACTGACACGCCGCTTGCTTGAACGCTGACGAGGCGTGCCTGAGTTCCCTTTCGGGCGATGCGTACGTCGATCGTGCCGGTCCCGACGCGAAGGCCTGACGCCTCGAAGCGGTCGACGCCGTCCGGAAGCAGCGGATCGAGCGTGACGGTGGTGCCATCGGGTCCGACCGAGAGACCAAGCATCGTCCGGACACATAGAAAGGTGGCCGCGGCGGACCACGCCTGGGGTACGCAGGCCACCGGATACGGCGTCGGCGAAACGCCCGGACGTTTCGGCTGGCCGCCGAAGAGCTCGGGGATCCGGCGATCCGAAAAAGCGGCCGCCGCCGCGATCATCTCGGCGATGGTCCGGGCCGCGCCGGCCTTATCGCCGTAGCGCGCCATGCCCGCCGCGGCGAATGCGGTGTCGTGCGGCCAGACCGAGCCGTTCTGGTAGCTCACTGGGTCGTAGTGCTTGGAGCGCGAGCTCCGAGTGCGGATACCCCAGCCGCTCGCGAGGTCCGGCTCGCGGAGGCGCGCCGCGGTGGCGCGACCGTGCGCCGCGCTGGCCGCGCCGGCCCAGAGCACGTGCCCGGGGTTGGAGACGATATCCGGTACCAGCCGCTTGCGGCCGTCCAGCGCCTGCGCGTAGAAGGAGCGCTTCTCCATCCAGAAGGCACGCTCGAATTTCTTGTGCAGCGTCTCGGCGCGATAGTCGAGCTCGATCGCCCAGCCGGCATGGCGTTTCGCGACGACCTCGGCAAGCGAGCGCATCGCCGCGATCGCGTACGCCTGCACCTCGACCGCCGCGATCGGTCCGCGGGGGCGCTTGCCCTTCGCGTCGAGGTAGCTGTCGCCGGAGTCTTTCCAGACCTGATTCTCGATCCCGGTCGGGCGCTTGCGTTCGAACTCGATGAACAAATCCCCGTCGACGTCGCCGCGCTTCTCCATCCACTCGAGCGCCGCGCGGATGTTCGGCTCGAACTCTCCGATGAGATCGCGTTCGGGGATCCACCGCGCCGCCTCGGCGGCGAGCCACACAAAGAGCGGCGTCGCGTCGACCGATCCGTAATACGGGGAGCCGAACGCGCCGCCGGTCCGCACGATCTCACCCTGCCGGATCTCATGGGCGATGCGACCCGGCTCCTCGTCGCGCTCGGGCACGTCGTGCTTGCCCTGCCTGTCGGCGAGCAGGCGCAGCACCGCGGGCGCGAGGTCTCGGCGCAGCGGCAGCGTCATGAGCGCGGTCATGACCGAGTCACGGCCGAACGGCGCGACGAACCATGGGATGCCTCCTGAGGGGAAGAAGCCGTCCTCTGTCCGGTCCGAGAGGAGGAAAAGATCGAGCGAGCTGCGCTCGATCCACGCGTCGAGGTCCGGCGAGTCGCTCGCGAACTTCGTCGACGTTTTCTGCCACGCATCCCAGTCCCGGTCGGCGACCAGAGGCGAGGGAAGCGTCGATCGCACGCGGATGTCGATCTCGATCGAGCGCCGGTCACCGGGCGAGACGCGTACCGCGACCCGCCCACGAGCGGCGCCGTCGCCCGTCTGCCAGGCGTCGACCGGCGCCAGCACATCGGTCGCCTGCTTCACGCCGTCCACCGCCGTGTACTCGAAACGCAGGCGGTGACCGCTCGCAGCGACAGGTTCGCGGCGTCCCTTCGTGGTGCGTTTGCGCTGGCGCACCTCGAAGAGATCGCGGAAGTCCGCGTCGACGGTGACGTCGGCTTCAAACGTGATGTCGTTGGCACCGGCGTTCTCGATCGACCACTGATCCTCGATCGCGTTGTCGACGCGGATGCGCCGCTCGATCTGCAGGCGACCGAGCGAGTAGCGAAGCAGTGCGCCGTCGGGAAGCAGCTCGGCCGACCGGACGCGCAGCGCGGCTCCGCGAGGTCGCACCTCGTAGGTCGAAACGTGACGCGTGTCCCACGCGTAAACACCCGCGCCACGTCGTGAAGGACCCTTTATGTCGGCGCCGCGGCTCCCGACGAAGACGATCCCGGTCCCTTTGAGCGAGAGCGCGAGCTGTGCTGCGGTCATCGGCGTTCCATCCTGCGGCACGCTGAGCGCAGCCGTCGTCGCTCGCCGCGGTCGCGCGAATGCGCACGCAAGCGCGTGCCAATACCATTTCGCGCCGTCTGGGGGCGACTTCGGGTCGTGCATTCTTGAAAGGGGAGATGAATTGCGAAATTCGCTGCGCCGTCTGATCGTCGTACTGGGTGCCTCGGCTCTCATCGTCGTGTTCCCGGGCACCCCGCAGAGCGCCAACGCAGAGCAACCCATCTACGACATCACCACTCTCGCCGGTAAGGTCGCGTCGGTGAACGGCACCGCGGGTCTGCAGATCCGCTTCTCGTCGTTCATCGAGCAGGAGGCGGCCGAGGAGGACTCGGCGACGGCCGCCGCCCCGATTACGCCCGGGCACGTTCTGTCGAGCCCGCTCGATGGGACATCCGTCGCGGCGCCCGCGGTTACGGTGAACCGGGACACCGCCGGCGCACCGCAGAACGAGACGGCGATCGCCGTCGACCCGAACAATCCAAACCGCATCGTCGCCGCGGCCAACGACTACGTCGCGCGCACCTGGAGCTGCTCCGTGAGCGGTACGCCGTGCAGCGCGCTCGCCGACGCTTACTCGGGCACCTACTTCTCGAACGACGGCGGCAAGACGTGGTGCTGCTCGTCGAGCGATCCCGCGCACCTCGGGACGCTCATTCCTGGCGTCACGCGGCTGACCGGCGGGATCTACGACGCCGGCGGCGATCCGGCGCTCGCCTTCGATAGCCGCGGTCGCGTCTACTACGCCGGCCTCGGCTTCAACCGTGCCTCTCCACCCAACACCGTCGCGGTAAACAGAGGGACCTTTGACGCGAGCGGCAAGCTGACCTGGGGCGCGCCGAGCTTCATCAACCAGACGACGTCTCCGTCAACACTGAACGACAAGGAATGGATCGCGGCCGACACGCATCCGACGAGTCCGTTCCGCGACCGCGTATATGTGACGTGGACGCGCTTCATCTTCAGCGCAGGGAAGGGCAACTACGTGCAGTCGCCGATCTTCTTCGCGTCGTCGAGCGACGGCGGCGCCACGTTCACCGCGCCGACGAACATCGTCGGTACCGTGCACTACGACCAGGGCTCCCGGCCGGTCGTCGGCCCGGACGGCACGGTCTACGTGTTCTTCGAAGGCTCGACACGCTTCGCGCAGCTCAACAGCACCTACGTCGTGAAGTCGACGGATGGGGGTGCGAGCTGGAGCACGCCCATCGCGGTATCGACCGTGAGCGACATCCTCGGTCCCGCGAACACGATTTTCCGCGTGAACAGCTTCCCCGCGGCCGCCGCGGCACCGAATGGCGACCTCTACGTTGCATGGTCGGCCGAGGTGCCCAACAGCGGCGCGACGTTCGCCGGTGACCCGAACTGCGCGGCGTCCCTCGTCGGCAGCGCGGCCGTCAGGGCCAGCTGCCACGCCGCAGCCGTCTACAGCAAGTCCACAAACGGCGGGCTCAGCTGGAGCGCACCGGCGCCAATCTTCTCAGCGCTCAATGGGTCGAACCGAGCATCGGTCGGTTACCCCGTGACACAGCCGAACGGAACGACCCTGAACGCTCCGTCGTCCGCTGGTCGAGTGGAGACGTTCTGGCCGGGCGTGGCGATCTCGCCGTCTGGCCGTGTGTACATGTCCGCGTACGCGGCCGACACCGTGTCGCCGTGGCAGACGTGCGCCGCGTCACCGCCTCCGCCAGAAGGGCGCATCAATTGCACGACGCTCGGCAACTACATCCACAACGGCCGGCTCAATTACTACGTCGCGAACGTCGTGGCGGGCACGAGTCAGAAAGTCAGCACGCATCCGATCAACACGCGCAACGGCTTCGGCGGTGGGTTCATCGGCGACTACACCGACCTCGCCGTCGGCTCGGACGAGACCTTCCACGCGCTCTGGACCGATACGAACAACCGGCAGACGGTCGTGTGGTTCTACGGCCTCGAGTTTGTGCCGACGCAGATCAATCAGGAGGATGTCGTCACCGCATCCGGCAAGTTCTAAGAGACGAACACCCCGGCGCCGAAACGACGGCGCCGGGGTGTACACGCGGGCGACTGCTGCGCTAGGCCGGCTGTGGTTTCGTCATCGGGCGCATGGTCGCGTAGGAGAAGTAGCCCCATCCGACGACGAAGATCGCCGGCAATACCACGAACACCCAGGTCGTCGTATTCGCCGCCGGTCCCAGCTGGAAGTTCAGCGAGGCCAGCAATCCGATGACGGCACCGCTGAATGCGGCGCGTATGACCACGCGTCGCGGCTCGCTATCGGCCCAGTTGCGCGCGTACCAGCTGATCCACGCGAGAATCGTGAAGACCGCCCCAAGCCACTGGGCGACAAACAAGCCGGTCCCGTCCGTGCTCAGCCCGTAAAGCGAGAGGACCGTCGATGGCGCGACGATGAGCGGTATCCCGAAGAGGAAGTCCACGACCGCCTGGAACACGAATAGCGATTTCAGCATTGCGAAACCCTTCCCCGCGGCCGCAGCCGTGCCGCGACGGCCGGAGTTTACGCGTGGCAAGGCGATTGCACGTCGTCTAAGCAGGCGAGCTGGCTGTTTTCTTATCTTTGGGCGCTAGTTTCGCGAAGGAGAAGGTGACGAGGGGCATGCGGGTCCGACTGGGTCTCGCGCTTCCGCTGATCGCGGCGCTCGTCGCCGGGGCCTGCGGCGGCCTGGGCGTGGGTGGCAGCAGCGTGTGTCCGGCTCCCACGCTCGAGCCGGTCCGGACGCCCGGCGGCGCGGGGACCTCCATCACGTACGGGTTCCTTATCGATCGCGCGTACACCGGCGACGCGAAGCGTTCTCCTTCTTATCCGTGGCCGCAGCTACCGATGACCGCGCTCAACACCGTCGCGGCATCGCTGACCAAGCTCGATCTGCGGCCCGGCGATTCGGTGTTCGGCACGTGGATCAGCCACAACTCCAACGACATGCGCGAGATCTTCCTGCCCTTGAGCCAGGTGCCGAAGTCGTCGGCGGCCGAGTACCCAGCCGCGCCCACGCCGCCGAAGGCCCCGCTCAATCAGCTCGAGTGCAACGACTACACCGCGAAAGTGCGCGCCTACAACGCCGCCGCGCAGGAGTGGAAGGCCAAGGTGGATGAGATCGCGCAGCGCGCCGCCGCGCAGGACGCGCAGACCGTCGCCACGTTCGTCGAGCGCACGCAGGCCGCGATTCGCGGCGCGGCGCCGGTGCAGGATCCGGTGGGGACCGACATCTACGGCGGGCTCGCGGTCGCGGGCGGCGTGTTCGGCGCGAATCCCGGAAAGCACAAGCTCGTGCTCTTCTCCGACATGACCGACACGGTCGGCAACCCGGTGCGTCCCGATCTCGCGCAGAGCGACGTCGTCGTCGGGCTCTATCACCGTGACGACCCGAGCGATCAGGGCCGTGGCCAGCGCGACTGGGAGACCACCTTCAAGACGCTGAACGCGCGCACGCCGGTGTTCCTCCCCTGGGCCGCCACGACTGCTGACAAGATCGTCGAGCAGCTCAAGGCGACCGGACGATGAACGAGATCGTCAGCCTGCTCGAGTCGCTCCGGCCGATCCTCGAGCGGTGGTACCTCGTCCTCTTCGCGATCGTCCTCGTCACGCTCCTCGGCATCCCCGCGCGATGGTTGGTGAGCTCGCTCGCCGCCCTCCTTCGCGTGCCGGCCGTGTTCTCGCGGACCGAGATCGATCCGCCGCTGCGCCGCGCGACGCCGACCGCGCCGTACCGGCTGCTTCGTAACCTGCGTGATTACTTCCGCCCGGTGCTCGATCGTCCGGCGCGGGCGCTCTCGGGCGCGGCCGGCGCGCTCTTCTTCACGGCGCGCGACGCCACGAACTGGCCCGTCGCCGCGATCACGGGAGCGATCGTCGGTCTCATCAGCCCGCTCGTCGATCAGGCCGCGACGCACGCCGAGAACGGCAGCGACCGCCTCGGCGCCCAGGCGCGCTCGGCCGCCGGTGCGCTCCGTGGAAATTCCGAACGCTGGGCCGGGTGGCGCGTCATCGGCGGGTTCCTGTTCTTCGGTGGGCTGCTGCTGTTCCTCTTCGCTGACGCCGCGCTCTCGATCGCAAGCCACGAGAAGGCGATCGGCGCGACGGTCACGTTCCTGCCGGAGTGGTTCCGCGAGATCACCGTGGCGTACGCGATCGCATCCTTCGTTGGCGCACTCGTCCTCGGTCTCGTGTTCTTCGACCTCATCGGCATGACGCACCTCGGCCCGTGGGACGACCTCGCACCAACGCCCCGGCGCTGGCTGACGCGGACCGCGCTGGCTCTCGCCGTGTGCTTCTTGCTGCTGTCGCTGTTCCTGGCGCTCTGGCGCGCATCGATCATCGTCACCGACTTCATCCCGGCGGAGCTCGCGAACAAGTTCGAGGGGATCGCGCTCACGTTCCCGATCCCTCTCATGCTCGTCGCGACCGCGCTCATCGCCTGGGGCGCGATCGCGATGCCCTGGCTTGCATGGATCCTCGTCGTCGGCGCGCTCGCGATCGTGATGTTGCTGCTGGCCCTCGTGCTCCGCGCCGTGAGCCGCGCGCTTCCGCCCCTCGCCGTGCTGCTCGGCGGGATCCTGCGAGTGCTGGGCATCGCCGGGCTCGTCCTATTAATAGGTGTCGTGGCCGTCGCGGCGGCCTTCTACTTCGCGGTGAGCGTCGTCGCCGTGGGTGTCGTATTCATAACCGCGTTCGCGGCGCTCCTCGTCTGGGCGGCGGCGTGGCTGGTCGCCGAGGCGATCGTCTACGCGTTCCGTCTGCTGGCGAAGCTCGCGGACGCCCTCGAGCTCGTGCTGCAGCGGCTCATCGACGCGCTCATGTATCCCGGCCGCGTCCTCTGGAACTGGATCGCGAGCTTCGACCGCGCACGCGCGATCCATCTGCAGCCGATCCGACCGGTCGAGACGCGCGCGCTCCGGCTTGCCCCGGGCGAACAGCCACAGGCGCTCGAGGAAGCCGCCCGGTAGCGACGCGCGTCGTCAGGGAATCTTGATCGTCGGGGTGGGCAACGGGGGAAGCGTCGGAAGGATTGGCATCGGCGTGGGGGTGGGCACCGGTGTCGGAGTCGGCGTTGGTACCGGCGTAAGCGCGGGTGTTGGCGTGGGCCCGGGTGTCAGGGAGGGAGCCTGCGTCGGAGCCGCTGTCGGCGCGGGGCGCGCGGTGGGCGCCGGCGCGGCCGGCGCCTGAGCAGCCGGCGCGACGACAGGCTGTGCCGGCGCCGGTGTCGTGGGCGCTCCTTCCGGAGCCGCCGCCGGTTTTTGCGCCGGCGCCGCGGAGCTATCCGTAACGGTGGCCTGACTCTCCGTTGCCGGCGCGCCGCTCCTCGGTGGGGCCGTCGTCGTGGTCCGCACCGGGGTCGCCTTGGTATCGGGTTTGATCAAAGCGGGCGAGCTCTTCGGCGCGGTGACCTCAATACGAATCGGCGCGCCCCGCGGAAAGAAAAAGATGAGCGAGCACACCGCCAGCCCGATGGCCGCGCCGGCGAGGATCAGTCGCAGCTGTTCGCGCGTGCTCACCCCGGTCGGATCATTGGCTGGCCGCATTGAGGCGCTATTGGGCGGTCGTCAAGACAGGTCCGGTACCAGATTGGTGCGTGTTGCGGCGACCTCTAGCAGCGCGAATAGGACATGAGTACTTGGGACCTTGTCGCGACCGGAAGGCGCTAAGTAGGTTGCACGCTCCTGCAGATGCGTTGGGTCGCCGTTATCCCCCTGGTCCTCGGCTTCGCGCTTTTGGCGCCTGCGTCTGCGCTTGCCGCGCCTCCGGACTACTACCCGCCGATCGACTGGATCCCGGCGGCGCGGAGCAACTACGACACCGGGCGGTCGATGGCGATCACCGCGATCGTCATCCACGAGACCGACGGGTCGTACCTCTCGGCGCTCAACTGGTTTAAGAACCCGCGCTCGCACGTGAGCTCGCACTACCTCGTCCGCGCGTGGGGCGGCGGCATCACGCAGTTCGTCGCCGAGGGCGACACCGCGTTTCACGCGCGCGCCGCGAACCCGTGGACCATCGGCATCGAGCACGAGTACAACCCGCGGCAGGCGATCTGGCATACCGACGCGCAGTACCGGAGCTCGGCGCTGCTGGTCTGCGCGATCGCGAAGCGCTACGGGATCCCCATCGACCGCAAACACATCGTTGGACACAACGAGCTCCCGGGCACCGACCACAGTGACCCCGGTCCGACGTGGAACTGGAACTACTACATGTCGCTCGTCCGTGGCTGCTCCGTCGACCGTGCCCAGGCGGCGGCGCGCGGCGGGCTACGCACGATCGCGGACAACGGCTACGTTCCCACCGCGGGTCTGACGTTCGACGATGTGAGCGACGAGGTCTCGCTCCTTCAGTGGGATCTCGCGTACCTCGGCTTCATGGACCCCGAAGAGGTGAGCGGTGGCGGCGCGCGGTTCGGTCCGCTCACGGAGCAGGCCCTCACCGCCTTCCAAGAGTCGAAGGGCGTTCCTGGAACCGGCGCGTACAGCGACCGCACCGCTGCCGCACTCGTGCAATCGCTCCTCGAGAACCCGGCAGACGTGCCTGTCCGGGACCTGGACGTGGAAGCCGATTCTGACGAGGTCGCGCAGCTCCAAACGGCGCTCGGACGCCTCGGGTACATGGATCGGGTCACCGGGTACTTCGGCGAGATCACGGCGGACGCCGTGTCGACCTTCCAGCAAGACAACGGCATCTACGCGACGGGAGCGTACGGCCCGATCACCCGGATGGCTCTTGCGGCACGGCTGCGTGCGTCGCTCGCCGCCGAGCGCGCGACGCTCGCCACCGAGCAGGCCACCCCTGCGGAGGCTGGGCTGCCGATCGGGTTCGTAACGCTCTGGCTCTTGCCCTACTAAGCCGCGAGCAGATCCTTCACGAGGTCGCGTTCCTTCTCCAGCTCCGCGACCGTCGCCCCGATCTTCGTCTTGGCGAAGTCGTCCAGTGGGACGTTCGGGACGATCTGAAACCCGCCATCGCCCTTTGAGTGGAGCGGGAACGAGCTGACCAGACCCTTCGGCACGCCGTAGCTTCCGTCGCTCACGATCGCGGCTGAGAAGCAATCGCCCTTCGGCGTCGGCGTGATCAGCGAGCGGACGTGGTCGACGAGCGCCTGAGCCGCCGAGAACGCGCTCGAGGCGCCACGCGCCGCGATCACGGCGGCGCCGCGCTGCTGTACCTGCGGGATGTACTCGGTCTCGAGCCACTTGCGGTCGACGACTTGATCCGCGCGCTTGCCGTTCACCTCGGCGTTCGTGAAGTCCGGGTAGAGCGTCGCCGAGTGGTTCCCCCAGATCGCGAGCTTCTTCACGTCGCGAACGCGCGCAACGGCTTTCGCCGCGAGGAGCGAGCGCGCCCGGTTCTGGTCGAGCCGGGTCATTGCGCTCCAGCGATCGTCTGGGACGGTGTGCGCGTTCGCGCGGGCGATGAGGCAGTTGGTGTTGCAGGGATTCCCGACGACCACGACGCGAGCCGCTGACGACGCATACCGCTGGATCGCCTGGCCCTCCTCGACGAAGATCGGGCCGTTCTTGCGAATGAGATCGCCGCGCTCCATGCCCGGGCCGCGCGGCACCGACCCGACGAGGAGCACCCAGTCCGCGCGGTCATGCGTTTCGGCGCGATCCGCCGAGGCGCTGACCCGCTCGAGCAACGGGTATGCGCCATCCTCGAGCTCCATGAGCACGCCCTTGGCCTTGTCGATCATCTGCGGGATGTCCGAGAGGCGAAGGTCGATGTCCGTATCGGGCCCGAACATCTCGCCGGACGCGATGCGAGGAAGGAGCGCGTACGCGACCTGGCCGGTCGCGCCGGTCACGACGACCTTTACCGCGCTCATGTCTTTTCGTCCGCTCCGCCGTAGACCGCTTCAGCTTCGATCTCCACGAGGATCTTCGGGTCGATGAAGTCGACCTTCACGATCGTCGACGCCGGGCGGATATCGCGGAAGGTCTCACCGTGCACGACGGCCACGCTCTGGATATCTCGCGCATTCTGCACGTACACGCGGGTCATGATCACGTCGGTCATCTTGCACCCGAGATCTTCGAGCGCCTCCTTCATCGTCTGAAGCGCGGCGCGCATCTGTTCGACCACGTCGTCGGACACGACGCTGCCGTCGGCCCCGATCCCCGCCGTCCCGGAAACGCGGACCACGGTGCCGTGCCGGATCGCCCGGGAGAAGCCGAACTGGAACTCGCCGCGGCTCCCGGTCGTGTGCCAGTAGCGTTTGGGGTTGGTCGGATCGGTCGTTGGCATCAGTTGCGCATCCGCTTGATCACCGCGTCGGCGAATTCCTTGGTTCCGACCGCCGACGGGTCGTCGCGATCCGCCTTGAGGTCGTAGGTCACGTCCTTACCTTCCGCGACGACGGACGCGATGGCCCGTTCGAGCCGATCGCCGGCCTCGCGCTCGCCGATGTGTCGAAGCATGAGCACCCCCGCGAGCATTAACGCCATCGGGTTCACCTTGTTCTGCCCCGCGTACTTGGGCGCGCTGCCGTGGATCGCCTCGAACATCGCGATGCCGTTCTCGCCGATGTTCGCGCCGGGCGCGACGCCGAGGCCGCCGACGAGGCCGGCGACGAGGTCGCTCACGATGTCGCCGTAGAGGTTGGGCGCGACGAGGACGTCATACAGATCGGGCTTGACGACGAGCTGCATGCACATGTTGTCGACGATGCGGTCCTCGAACTGGATCTCGGGGTAGTCCCTCGCGACCTCGCCGGCGATCCGCAGGAAGAGGCCGTCGGCGAATTTCATGATGTTCGCCTTGTGGATCGCGGTCACCTTCTTGCGCTTGTTCGCCCGCGCGTAATCGAATGCGAACTTCACTATGCGGCGCGAGCCTTCGACGCTGATGGCCTTGATCGCAAGCGCTGAATGCTCACGGATGCGCGCCTTGCCGACTCTCTCGATGACCGCCTGCACCTCGCGCTCCTCCGGCGAGTCGACGTCGAACTCGATGCCCGCGTAGAGGTCCTCGATGTTCTCGCGCACCACGACGAGGTCGACGTCGCCGCGCGGCGCGGGCACGCCCGGGTACGTCTTCGCCGGCCGGAGGTTCGCGTACAGGTCGAACTCCTTGCGCAGCGCGACATTCACCGAGCGAAAGCCTGTGCCGAGTTCGGTCGTGAGGGGGCCCTTGAGCGCGACGCGGTTGCGTCGCACCGACTCGAGCGCTTCCTTGGGGAACGGCGTGCCGTGCTTTGCCATCGCGGGCATGCCGATCTCGTGCACGTCCCACTCGATCTTCACGCCGGTCGCCTCGATCGCACGGCGGGTCGCCTCGACGATCTCCGGGCCCGTGCCGTCACCCGGGATCAGCGTGATGGTGTGTGTCAGGACGCCCTCCCC
>Ga0209806_1001253_pt1 | contig 16971 bp, 17 predicted proteins | sample GraSoiAngelo_152_FD_186166 | JGI IMG/M metagenome (GOLD analysis project Ga0209806, IMG submission 186166) | Grasslands soil microbial communities from the Angelo Coastal Reserve, California, USA - 14_1009_12_30cm (SPAdes) (version 2) | ecosystem: Environmental > Terrestrial > Soil > Grasslands ... | reverse complement strand
TGCGGCAGGAGACGGCGTCATAGGCGCGAAAGATAGGCCCAGCCACCTGCAGGCCGCCAGCGACCGGCAGGTGGTGGCGTGGGCGAAGGAGGGACACGAAGCCGCGTTCCGGGAGCTCATCCGTCGGTACGAGCGTCCCGTGTTCGCGCTCGTCTACCGCATGGTGCGCGACCGCGCGCTCGCCGAGGATCTTTCGCAGGAAACCTTCATCAAAGTCCTCAACGCCCTCGCCAGCTACAACCCCGACTACAAGTTCTCGAGCTGGATTTTCAAGATCGCGAACAACGCCGCGATCGATCACATCCGCAAGAAGGACCTCGACACGCTGTCGCTCGACGGCGCGCCCGACGCCGACACGCCCGACGCCATCAAGGCGACGCAGCTGCAGATCGGCACGGGCGGTGAATCCCCGCTCGACGAAGTCGCGTCGAAGGAGCTGGGGGGCGCCATCGAGCGCGCCATCGCGAAGCTGCGCCCCGAGTACCGCGCGTGCATTCTGTTACGGTTCGTCGAGGGCTACTCGTACGAGGAAATCGCCGACGTCATGGAGATCCCGCTGGGCACGGTGAAGACCTATATCCACCGGGCCCGGAACGAATTACGGGAGCACCTGGCGGACCGCCGCCCTGAAACCCCGCCCGCGAAGGCGCCGTAGGAGCCTGAAATGAGCGACCTCACCATGCAGCATCTCACCACCGAGGAGCTGGAGCTCTGGGCCCAGGGCCTGCTCGGCGCGGCGCGCACCATGCACCTGACCGAGTGCACGCTGTGCTTCGCGGAGGCGCAGCAGGAGCGCCGGCTGCACCTGACGCTTTCGCAGCTGCCCCTCTTCGCCCCGCGCGCCGGCTTCGCCGACCGCGTGATGGCACAGGTGAAGGTGCCGAAGACGTCGGGGAGGTTCCGGGCGTAAGCGCTCGGGGACAAAAGAAAGGGCCGAGTCGCGTAACGCGGCTCGGCCTTTTTCGTGCGCAGCGAAACTGGCTGCGGAGACCTGGCAAGTGTGAGTACTCTACCGAACACACCCTCCCGATGTCAAGCGCGGAGCGGCGGTGCTGGCGGCGGGATTCGAACCCGCAAGGGGTTCCGCCCAGAGACTTACCAGGTCTCTGCGTTTACCAGTTTCGCCACGCCAGCACCTCACCGGTCGCGAACCCTGGCAAGCCCGTAGGCCGAGACACAAGACCCGACAAGCGCTACCGTACCGCTCGACAATTGTAGGATCGGGAGTCTTGGAAGCAGTTACCGAAATACCGCAGGCAGGAGCCGAATTCTACAACCCATTTACACCCGCACTTCCGTCCCCACCCCGACGCCGAGCAGCCGCGCGGCGCTGCCGTCGCGCACCGCGACCTCCACCGTCCCGCCGCTCCCCACATACGCCAGCAGCTGTCCCCGCTCCACATCTCCGAACGTGCGGCGCAGCGATCCCACGTCCGTGCCCGCGAGCCGCACGCGCGAGCCGGGCTCGACCGACTCGGCCGGGATGTTGGTCACGAGCGTGCCGAAGCGGTCGACGTAGATCACTTCGCCCACCGCGGTCAGCCCATCCAGTCGGGAAGCGGGGAGCGGGGAGCGGTGCGGGTCGGTGATGAGGTGACCCAGGTGCGCCAACGCCGTGCCGTTCGCGAGCGACGCCGCCGCCGGCGCGAACACATCGCGCGCGTGGAAGGTCGGCGCCGCGCCCGCCGGCACGGGCAGCTCGAAGAACCGCGTCTCGGCGGGCAGCGGCGACAGCACGCCGTTGTCGGGCGCCACGAAGTAGTGCCCCGCCGCCTCGGCCGCGAGCGCGCGGCGCTCGGTGCCGACGCCGGGATCCACGACGACGCAGTGCACGGCGCCGCGCGGGAAGCGGTGCCACGCGCGCGACAGGATGAACTGCGCGGCCCGGATGTTCCCCGGCGGGACCTCGTGCGTGACGTCGATCAGCGCCGCGCCGAGCGCCGAGGAGATGATCACGGCCTTCACTTCGGCGACGTAGCTGTCCGCGGTGCCGAAGTCGGTCAGCAGCGTGATGATGGGGGGCATGAAGAAAGGTGTCGGGTGTCAGGTGCCGGGGGCCAGGTCACACCCGGCTGTGCCGCCAGGCACCGCCCAGCCAGAACAGGGTCATCGCGATCCCCCGCGCGACGGCGGTGACGCTCAGCGCCAGCCAGATCCCCAGGAGACCCAGCGGCCCCGCCCACCACGCGGCGAGCGGGAGGCGGAGCAGCGTGAGCGCGGTGCTCGTGAGCTGCGGCCACAGGGTGTACCCCGCGCCGCCCAGGGCTCCCTCCAGGATGATCTCGAACGTCTGGCCGATCTGCGCGAACGCGATGACCCGAAGGTACAGCGCGCCGTCGGCGATGACGCCGGGGTCGGACGTGAACAGCCCTACCAGGAGGCGCGGCACCGTCAGGAACGCCGCGGCGGTGACGGCGGTGGCCGTGAGGCAGTAGCCCACCGTGAGCCGCACGGCCTGGCGGGCGCGGTCTTCCCGCCCCGCGCCGAGGTTCTGCCCCACCAGCGCGCTCGCCGACAGTGCGAAGCCGCTGATGGCGATGAAGCCCAAGCCTTCGACCTTGTGCCCCACGCCCAGCGCCGCGAGCGCCGGCGTGCCGAAGCGCGAGGTGAACCGCGTGAGCCACATGTAGATGACCGACAGCAGCACGCCCGCGAGCGAGAGCGGCGCCCCCACGCGCACGATCGTGGGAATGACCCGCCAATCCGGCGCCGAGACGCGGATCAGCCCGCGCCGCACCGCGAGCGCCAGGCCGATGAGAAACCCACCGCCCCGCACCATGACCGACGCCGTGGCCGCGCCTTCGACGCCGAGGCGGGGGAACGGCCCCACGCCGGCGATGAGCAGCGGATCGAGACCGATGCTCAGCAGCACCGAGGCGGCGAGTATGAAAAACGGCGTACGCGTGTCCCCCGAGGCGCGGAACGTCGCCTCGACGGCGAAGAATCCGAACACGAGCGGCCCGCCCAACAGCCACGTCGAGAGGTAGGCGTGGCCGAGGCGCGCGACTTCGGGCGGCACCGTCATCATGCGGAACAGCCAGTCGGTGATGGCGAGGCCGATGAGGCTGACGGCGGTCCCCGCGATCAGGGCGTAGCCCACCGCGCCGGCGGCGGCGCGGGCCGCGCGCTCGGGGTCCCCTTCCCCATGACGCCGCGCGGCGACGGCGATGAGGCCCACCTCGACCATCTCGCCCAGGCTGAGCAGCACCCACACGTAGAACCCGGCCGTCGAGACGGCGGCGAGCGCCGCGGGGCCGATCAACCGGCCCACCCAGATCGAGTCGATGAGGTTGAAGCAAAAGTGACACGCCATCATCGCCACGGCGGGCGCGGCGAGCCGCAGGATCACGGGCCGCAGCGGGCCGACGGTGAGGGCGCCCGTGAGACGGGTAGTGGTCGTCACGACTCCGGTACGTCCTTCGTGAGAAAGCGCTGGAACACCGGATTCGCCGGGAACCGCTCGGCGAGCCGCTGCACGTAGGTGCGCGCTTCGTGCCGCAACACCGCGCGCCCGGCCCGGTCGCGCCCGGCCTCGCGGACGAGCGCGGCGGCCAGCACCCACGTGCCTTCCACCTTGGCGAGGTCGCCGTCACGGGCGACGCGCCGCATGAAGCGCACACCTTCCTCCGCGTTGCCGCTCCCCAACCCCACGAGCCGCGCGACGATGCGCGCGAGGGTGCTCGCGCGGGCGAGCCCGTAGCTGTAGACGCCGAGTCCCAGATAGCAGTCGACGCACGTGGAGTCTCCCGCCAGCACGCGGCGATAGGCGTCGCGCATCGCCTTGCCGTCTTTGGCGGCGCTCCACGCGTGGCCGTGCAGCTCGCGCTCGCGGGCGCGGTAGCCGAGCGCGGTGCCGAGCCAGAAGTCCTGCGCGGGGCCGCCGGCGCGGGCGCGCGCAATGGCCAGGGCGAGCAGCGAATCGATGCGGGGGGCCTCGAAGTCGTCGGAGTCCTTGGCCGCCGCCCACCAGATGAACGCGCCCGCTTCGAAGATGACGGGGGCGGGGTCGCTGGTGTCGCGGGCCCCGAACGTGGCGAAGTGGGCCGCCGCGGTGGCGAACGCGCCGGCGTACAGGGTGTCGAGCCCGGCGCGGAGGTCGGGCCGGGCGCGCGAGGCGAGAGGCGCTTGCAGCAGCAGCACCGCGACGGCGAGGAGGGGAGCGGGCACGTCAGCGCGCGGGGGCGCCGACCAGCTCGACGACCCGGCGCGCGACCGCGGCGAGCGCGTCCCCGGCGGGCGACCGCGGCTCGGCGACGACGACCGGCTGGCCCGCGTCCGCCAGGTCGGGCACGCCCGCCTGCAGCGGCACCTGACCAAGCAGCGGCACGCCCAGCTCCTTGGCGAGGCGCTCGCCGCCCCCGGCCCGGAACAGCTCGGAGCGCTCCCCGCAGTGCGGGCACACGTAGAAGCTCATGTTCTCGACGACGCCCACGACGCGCACGCCCACGCGCTCGAACATCTTCGCGCCGCGCAAGCTGTCGCCCACGGCCATCTCCTGCGGCGTCGTCACGATTATCGCGCCGTCCAAGTGGATGGACTGCGTCAGCGACAGCTGCGCGTCGCCGGTGCCCGGGGGCAGGTCCACCAGGAAATAATCCAGCTCGCCCCACGCCACGTCGCGCAGGAACTGCTGGATGACTTTCATGATGATCGGCCCGCGCCAGATCGCCGGCGCGTCGCGCTCCACGATGAAGCCCAGGGACATGAGCTTCACGCCGTGCGCCTCGAGCGGCTGGATCTTTCCGCCCACAACTTCGGGCTTCTCCTCCCGGCCGAACATGCGGGGAATGTTGGGGCCGTAGATGTCGCCGTCCATCAGACCGACGCGGTGGCCGGCCTGGGCGAGTGCGGCGGCGACGTTCGCCGCGATGGTGGACTTCCCCACCCCGCCTTTGCCGCTCGACACGGCGATGGCGCGCCCCAGGTGCGGCATCGCGACGGGCGTGGGCGGCGGCGGCACGGCGCCGGGGGCGGGGCGCGGCGTGGCGGCCGCTCGGGCGCCGCCCGGGTCCACGACGTTGATGCGCACGGCGGTGACGCCGTTCACGGCCTGCGCGGCCTTGCGGGCGTCGCGGGCGAGGGAGGCGGGGTCCTCCCGGGTCAGCTGGAACGTGAAGGTGACCGCGCCGGCGTCGTCGACGACGAGGTCCCGAACCATCCCGGCCGACACGACGTCCTGGGCGAGACGGGGGTTCTGCACGGCGGCGAGCGCGGCTTCAACGCGGTCCCGGAGGACCTTGGGGGCGGGCACGGGGCGGAATGTACCGGCGCGGCCGGGAGGCGGTCAACGACGCCGCAAGCTCGGGCGCCAGCGTCGCACGACGCGACAGTATTCCTCGTATTCCGTCCCGAACAGGCGGCGCAGCACCGGCTCCTCGTACAGCCGCACGAACAGGTGGGTGATCAGCAGGAACAGCCCCATGTATCCCAGCAACGGCCACGAGCCGTAGAAGAGGGCCGCCCCCGCGAGCGCCAGCGCGGCGCCGATGTACATCGGGTTGCGGACGAATCGATACGGCCCGCGCACCACCAGCCGGCGCGGCGGGTCGAACGGCGCCGGCGTCCCCTTCCCCACAAAGGCGAACGTCACGATGCACCACAGCGCCAGCGCCGCTCCGAGAACGACGACGGCGAGCCCCACGCCCTGGGGGAGCCCCAGCGATGCGGGCCGCCGCACGCCGGACCACTCCAGCACGCGCCCAGGGAGAAACACCAGCAGGAAGCCGACGAACAACGTCCCGTAAGTGACGGCCCGCATCAGGACGAACATGGCCGCTCAGTCGGGGTGGGCGCGCAGGTACTCGCGCGCGGCGGCGAGGACACGCTCTTGCACGTCGGCGATGCTGCCCTCGAACGAGGCGCCCGCGGCCTTCTGGTGTCCGCCGCCGCCGAACGGGTGGGCGAGGTCGGCGACGTCGACGCCGCCCATCGAGCGGAACGAGACCTTCACCCTGCCGTTGGCGATCTGGCGGAACAGCAGCGCGAGCCGCACGCCGGCGATCGAGCGCGGGAACTCCACGATGCCGTCGAGGTCGTCGGCGGTGGCGCCGTGGCGATCGAGGGCGTCGGGCGGGACGGTGACCCAGGCCAGCCCCACTTCGGGCTCCACGACCAGCGTCTCCAGCACCTCGGCGAGCAGACGCACGCGCCCTTCGGGGGCGCTGGCGTAGACCCGCTCGTAAATGGACTCCGGATCGACACCGCGCTCGAGCAACGCCCCGGCGATGCGCAGCGCCCGCGCGCTGGTGTTGGAGAAGCGGAAGCCGCCGGTGTCGGTGAGGATCCCGACGTACAGTGCCCGCGCCGCTTCGGGGCTGAGCGGCCAGTCAAGCGCCGAGGCAAGGTCGAACACCAGCTCCGCGGTCGCCGTGGCCTCCGGTGCCAGGAGCCGCGGTCCCGGCGGCAGCGAGCCCTTGCTGACGTGGTGATCGATGCACACGACCGGCACGCCGCGCGTGCGCACCGCGTGGGCGAGGTCGCCGAGGCGCCCCAGGTCCGAGATATCGACGACGACGATGACCTCGGCGCGCTCCAACTGCTTCACCGCGCCGCCGCTGGTATCCGCGCCGTCGGGGAGGAGGAAGTGGAAGCGCTCGGGGACGGGCGTGGGGTTGGCGATGACCGGGTTCACCCCCCGCGCGCGCAGCAGGTGCCAGAGACCCACCTCGCTGCCCACGCCGTCGCCGTCGGCGTTGACGTGGGTGGTGAGGACGACGCGGCGGCCCGGCGCGAGCGTCGCTCCCACTTCGGCCGCGGCGCGGGCCCGATCGGGAGGAATCGGAACTCCATTGACAGACATGTGATCGAAAGGAAACGACGTAGGGAAGAGGCGTCAAGGAAAGACCGTAAAGAAAAGGTGTAGAGAGACCGCGTACGCCGTCCCCCTACGCCGATCCTCTACGCCGTTCTCTTTACGCCGTGCTCTCTACGCTGTCACGCGTTCTTGTCCGCTCGCTGCGCCGTGAGATTCAGCCACGCCCCGACGCTGAGCGACACCGCCAGGCCGCCGATGCCCAGCGCCCAGCCCAGGGGCTCGTCGGGCATCACGTCGTTGCGGTAACGGAACATCCACAGCAGCGACGCCAGCGAGCCGAACACCAGCCACAGCAGCCCGGCGACCTTGAGGGTCCGCGACCAGCCCGTTTCGCCCTTCGGCGCGCCGTCGCCGAGGTTCGAGGCGTACACGCCGTAGCCGAAGTAGATGACCATGCCCGTCGCGAACCAGAAGATCAGCCGCTCCCAGGTCCGCCACGGCAGCGACGCCATGAGGTACAGGGCGGAGAGCGCGCCCGCCGGGGCGACGAACCAGATCCACGGCGTGCGGAACGCGCGCTTGAGCTTGGGCTCGCGCACGCGCAGCACGATGATCCCGATGGAGACGATCACGAACGCGAGCAGCGTCCCGATGGAGACGAGGCTGCTGGCCTCGCGCACGGTGAGCAGCGACGCCACGAAGGCGACCGCGACGCCGGTGACAATCGACGTGATCCACGGCGTGCGGAAGCGGGGATGGATGCTATTGACGAACTGCGGCAGCAGGCCGTCGCGCGACATCGTCCAGAACACCCGCGACTGCCCCAGGAGCATCACCAGGATCACCGACGACAGCCCCATGATCGCCCCGAACTTGATGATGTCCGACATCCAGCCCATCCCCGCGCGGTCGGCGGCGACGGCGATCGGATCCGGAACATTCAGCTCCTTGTAGGGCACCACGCCGGTCGCGATGCCGGAGACGATGATGTAGAGCACCGTGCAGATGAGCAGCGACCCGATGATGCCGATCGGCATGTCTTTTTGCGGGTTTTTCGCCTCCTGCGCGGCCGTGCTCACGGCGTCGAATCCGATGTATGCGAAGAACACGATCGCGGCGCCGGTCATGACGCCGCTCCAGCCGTACAGCCCCGGGCCTTCGCTCGGCGGCATGAACGGCTTCCAGTTCGCCGAGTGGACGGCGTGCGCCGCGCCGAAGATGAAGAGCAGCACCACCGCGAGCTTCACGAACACGATGACGTTGTTGACGTTCGCCGACTCCTTGATGCCGACGACGAGGAGCGTCGTGATGATCGCGATGATGATGACGGCGGGAAGGTTAAAGACGGCCGTGGCGGTGGTGCCGTCGGCGCACGTCACCAGCGTGCCGCGCGCCGCCGACAGGGCGCACGGAAAGTCGAAATGCAGGGCGGTCCGCAGGAACGACACCACGTAGCCGGACCAGCCGATCGCCACCGTCACGGCGCCGAGCGCGTACTCGAGCACCAGGTCCCACCCGATGATCCAGGCAATGAGCTCGCCCAACGTCGCGTAGCCGTAGGTGTAGGCGCTCCCCGCCATCGGGACGAGGGAGGCGAACTCCGCGTAGCACAACGCCGCGAAGATCGACGCCACGCCGGCCAAGACGAACGAGAGCACCACCGCCGGCCCGGCGTTCACCGCGGCCACCGTGCCGGTCAGCACGAAGATCCCCGTGCCGATGATCGCCCCGATGCCCAGCGTGGTGAGGTTGAGCGCGCTCAAGGCGCGCTTGAGGCTCTTGTCGGTGTCGGCTTCCTTCTGGAGGTCGGTAACGCTCTTCCGTCGGAACAGACCCATGCGGACCCCTTGGGAGAGAAGGGACGGACGGCGCGAGACGCCGGCCCCAGAGTAGGGGCCGGCGCCGGATGTGTCAAGCGATCAGAGGCTGTAGTTGGGCGCTTCGCGGGTCACGACGACGTCGTGCGGGTGGGATTCGCGCAGCCCGGCGATGGTGACCTGGATGAACTCGGTCTCGGTGCGCAGCGCCCGCACGTCGCACACGCCGCAATAGCCCATGCCGCTGCGCAGCCCGCCGACCATCTGGAAGATCACGTCGGACGCGGGGCCCTTATACGGCACGCGCCCCTCGATCCCTTCCGGGACGAGCTTGGCGGGGGAGACCTCGCCCTCCTGGAAGTAGCGGTCGCCCGATCCTTCCTCCATCGCCGACAGGCTGCCCATGCCGCGGATGACCTTGAAGCGGCGCCCCTCGAGCAGGAACGATTCGCCCGGGCTCTCTTCGGTGCCGGCGAGCATCGAGCCCATCATCACGCTCGCCGCGCCCGCGGCCAGCGCCTTCACGATGTCGCCCGAGTACTTAATGCCGCCGTCCGCGATGACGGGCACGTCCCCCGCCCCGAGGACGGCGTCCTGGATGGCGGTGATCTGCGGGACGCCGACGCCGGTGACGACCCGCGTGGTGCAGATCGAGCCGGGCCCGACGCCGACCTTGACCGCGTCGGCGCCGCGCTCGACCAGCGCGGCCGCGCCGTCGCGCGTCGCGACGTTGCCGCCCACGAGCTGCGCGTCGGGGAACGCCTCGCGCAGCGTCGCCACCGTCTCCAGCACGCCCTCGGCGTGCCCGTGCGCCGAGTCCACGACGATCACGTCGCACCCGGCGTCGAGGAGCGCTTGGGCGCGGGCCTTGGCATCCTTGGTGCCGCCCACGGCGGCGGCGACGCGCAGCCGCCCGTGCTGGTCCTTGTTGGCGTCGGGGTGCTGGCGGCGCTTGAAGATGTCCTTGATGGTGATGAGGCCCTTCAGCACGCCGCGCTGGTCGACCACGGGCAGCTTCTCGATGCGGTGCTGGGCGAGGATCTTTTCGGCTTCGTCCAAGTCGGTGCCGACCGGCGCGGTCACCAGCTTGTCCTTGGTCATCGCCTGGCGGATCGGGCGGTCGAGCTGGCGCTCGAACTGCAGGTCGCGGTTGGTGATGATGCCGATGAGCTTGCCGTCCGCGTCCACGATCGGGACGCCGGAGATCTTGAAGCGCGCCATCAGCTGGTGCGCCTCGCGCAGCGGGCGGTCGGGGCCCAGGGTGATCGGGTTCAGGATCATCCCCGACTCGCTGCGCTTGACGCGGTCCACTTCCGCCGCCTGGCGGTCGATCGGCATGTTCTTGTGGAGCACGCCGATGCCGCCCTCGCGCGCAATCGCGATCGCCATCTCCGCTTCGGTGACGGTGTCCATCGCGGCGGAGACGAGCGGGATGTTGAGCGGGATGCCGCGCGTGAAGCGGCTCTTCACGTCCACGTTGCGCGGATGCACCGTGGAGTGGCGCGGCACGAGCAGGACGTCGTCGAAGGTGAGGGCGGGCCGAGGGGGGGGGCTTCCCATAGCGGAAATTAGTCGGGGGGCGGCGGTTCCTCAACCGGCTTCGGCTCTTCCTTCTTCTTGGTCGCCTCCTCGACCGCCGCCTTGCCCGCCGCCGCCAGCCCCTCGAGGAACTTCCCCGCCTTCCCCACCGCGTCCATCGTCCCCTTGATGATCTTCACGGGCACGCGCCCCGCGCGCAGCGTGTCCTCGAGCGTCTCAGCGACCTTCTGGAACGCCGGCGCGCCCGCGGGCCGCTCGGCGTACTTCGACTCCAGGAACTCGATGTAGTCGAGCACCTGGTACGCCTTCTCCTCGGAGAGGGCCTCGAGCTTGCGCAGCAGGCGCTCGCGCAGGATGTCGTTCATGGCTGGGCCTCCACGCCGATGAGCTCGACGACGGGGTTGCCGATGTAGCGGCTGCGGCCGACGCGCACCCGCACGGTCACGCCGAGCGTCACCAGCGGCGGCAGCTTGGCGATGTCCGCCTTGCGCGCCTCGGGGATCACGATGTACACGAAGCCCCGCTCGGGGAGCGGCCCGCGGGCCAGCACGTACGGGGTCCCGTCGGGGATGTCGGGGCGCATGTCGTCCGCCGTCTCCAGCGCGATGTACTGCACCGTCCACTTCAGCACCTGGCCCGTGTAGCGCTGCGGGTCGGCACGCAGCTCGGCCGCGCTCACGCCCACCAGCACGCCGGCGGGGGCCGGCCGCAGGTCCGCGCTCTTGACCCAGCCCTCGAACTGCACGCGACTCCACTCGCCGGAGCGGCTGAGGATGCGCAGCGGCGTCTCGGGCGCCAGCGCGCCGAGGGCGGGGCCGTCGGGAGCGCGGTACACGGTGGCGCGACGCGTGGGGAGCGCGCGCGTGGGGTCCGTGGGGGTGGTGTCGGGCCCGGTGGGCCGAGTGGGAGACCGTGTCGAGCTGTCGTCACCCCCGGCGCGTAGCCCCGGGGGCTGGGCGGTTTCGGCAATCGGCTCGAGGTCGTCCTTGCCCACGAAGCCGTCGCGGCGCACGTGCACCCAGCGGCCGGTGGTGTCGACGCGGCTGAGCAGGAACCCTTGCGTGAGTTTGGCGACGAGCGCACCGGCGGGCGCACTACGCAGGTTCTCCTCGGGCGCGCGGGTGACGGCGAGGTTGTAGCCGTCCCGGTCGGTCGGGCCGACCGACGCCGCGAAGATCCACCCCTCCATGGTCACCGCGATCGCGCCATCCTGGGCCACGCCGGAGAGGATCGCCCCCCGGGCCAGCCGGGCCAGCCGCTTGCCGCTTACGGTTTGGTAGAACCACGCGCCGTCGTTGGTGACCCGCCAGCGCTGCTGGGCGGCGGCGGGAGCCGCGAGCGACACCACAACTGGTAGCAGGCGGAGGGCGCGGCTACATTGCATGCCCTTCAATATGACCACCCGACGTGGGGCGCGCACCCCGGTCGTCCTGATCGTCCTCGACGGCTGGGGGTTCCGTCCCGGCCGGGACGGCAACGCCATCGAGCTCGGCGCGACGCCCGTCTGGCATCGCCTCTGGGAGCGGGCGCCGCGCACGCTGCTCGAGGCGTCGGGGCTGGCGGTGGGTCTCCCCGAAGGGCAGATGGGCAACAGCGAGGTCGGGCACCTGAACCTCGGCGCGGGCCGCGTCGTGCCGCAGGACATCGTGCGCATTTCCCAGAGCATCGCCTCGGGAGAGTTCTACCGGCTGGAGCCGCTCGTCGCGTTGTGCGAAGCGCTGCGACGCTCCCGGGGCACCCTGCACCTCTTGAGTCTCATCGGGACGGGCGGCGTGCACGCGCTCGACCAGCACCTGCTCGCCGCCGTCGAGCTGGGGCGCCGTGCCGGCGTTCCCGTCGCGATCCACGCGTTCCTCGACGGGCGGGACACGCCGCCGCAATCGGCGCTCGGCTTTATGCAGGACCTCGTTACGGCCATACGGCCATACGGCCATACGGCGGTTGTCTCCACGGTGGTGGGTCGCTATTACGGGATGGACCGGGATAAACGCTGGGAACGCACCAAGCTGGCGTACGACGCAATCGTTCACGGCGTGGGCGCGCCGGCGCAGGATGCCGTCACGGCGATCCAGCAGGCGTACGACGCCGGGGAGACCGACGAGTTCGTGAAGCCGCGCGTCGTGACCGGCACGCCGCGCCTCAAGACCGGCGACGGCGTCTTCTGCGTCAACTTCCGGGCCGACCGCATGCGCCAGCTGGTGCGGGCGCTGGCCGTGGAGGGATTCGACGGCTTCGACGTGACGGACCGGCCGCGGGTGTCGCTCGTGACGATGACGCAGTACGACGAGACCTTTCCGTTCCCGGTGGCGTTCGGCCCGATGGTGCTCGCCAAGATCGTCGCCGAGGTGCTCGCCGACCGCGGCAAGACGATGTTCCGCACCGCCGAGACCGAGAAGTACGCTCACGTGACCTATTTCTTCAACGGCGGGCTCGAGACCCCCTACAAGGGGGAGGAGCGGCTGCTCGTGCCCTCGCAGCGCAACGTCGCCACCTACGACCAGTGCCCCGAGATGAGCGCGCCCGGCGTGACCGACGTGCTGTGCGCCGCGATCGAAAAGGGCGCCCACGACTTCATCCTCTGCAACTACGCGAACGGGGACATGGTGGGCCACTCGGGGGTACTAGCGGCGGCGGTCAAGGCGGTCGAAACCGTAGACACTTGCCTGGGGCGGGTGCTGGCGACGGCGGACAAGGCGGGCGCAACCCTCCTCGTCACCGCCGACCACGGCAACTGCGAGCTGATGATCGATCCCATGACCGGCGGCCCGCACACGGCGCACACCACCAACCCGGTGCCGCTGGTACTGGTGGGCGGTGACGACGCGCGCGGTCCCTTGCGCGAGGGCGGCTCGCTGCGCGACGTCGGGCCCACGATCTTGAACCTGTTGGGGGTAGAGGTGCCGAAAGAAATGACGGGACGAGACTTGAGGGACAGATGATGGCCGGGAGCGGCGGTCGGGCGGTCAGGCGGTCGGGCGGTCTCGCGGTCGCGGTGGTCTTGCTGACCGCCGGCCCGCCGGGCCGCCTGACCGCCCAAGTTGGCCACGACCCCGGGCACTCCCCCTACCACGACATCCGGCGCGGCAGCGGCCCGCGGCTCGTGCTCGGCTACCTGAGCGGCGACCGCGGCACCGTCCCGGTGAGCGTCACCGACGGCGTCACCTTCGGCGTGCGCTACGAGGCGTGGATGGGAAAATCCATGTCGTTCACGGCCGGGCTCGCCTACGGCCAGACCAGCCGCCTCATCGTGGACCCGTTCAAGGACGACTCGGTCCGCAAGTCCGGCCCGATCGACGACGACGTGATCCTCGCCGACCTCGGGCTGCAGCTGTCGCTGACCGGCGCGAAGACGTTCCACGGCTTCGCGCCGTTCGTCACGACGTCGCTCGGGCTCGCGTTCGGGAGTCGCCTCCCCGCGGACACGAGCGGCTACCAGTTCGGGACCAAGTTCACCTTCACCCCGGGCGCGGGGCTGCGCTGGTATCCCGGGCGGCGCGTCAGCGTGCAGGCGGACGCGCGGCTCGTGTTCTGGAAGCTGAGATACCCGATCAACTACAAGACGCCCCTGTCGAACGACGGGACCCGGGTGCTGCCGCTGCTGGCGCCGGAAACCGACTGGACCATCCATCCGTGGGTGAGCCTCGGCGTGGGATGGACTTTCTAGGCGAAGGGCTGCGCCGCGCCGTCCATCTGATCAGCTCGGCCGACCCCGAGGTCTACGGCATCGCGCTGCTGACGGTGAAGGTCGCCGTCGTCGCCACCGTGATCGCGTGCGCGCTCGGGATGCCGCTGGGATTCGTGCTCGCGAGTCGCCGCTTCTGGGGCCGCCGCGCCGCCCTCACGGTCGTCAATACCGCCCTCGCCTTCCCCACCGTCGTCGTCGGCCTGCTGCTCTACGCCCTGCTGTCGCGCCGCGGGCCGCTGGGCGGTCTGGGCTGGCTGTACACCTGGCAGGCGATCGTCATCGGCGACGTGCTCCTCGCCTTCCCGATCGCCGCCGCGCTCTCGGCGGCGGCCGTGCAGGGCGTGGACCCCCGCATCCGTCGCACCGCCGAGACGCTCGGCGCCGGGACGTGGCGCACCGCGTGGGCGGTGGCGCGCGAGGCCCGGTTCGCCCTCGCTGCCGTCATTACCGCCGCGTTCGGCCAGGTGGTCGCCGAAGTGGGCGCCGCGATGATCGTGGGCGGCAACATCCGCGGCGCGACGCGCACGCTCACGACCGCGGTCGCCCTCTACACCGCGCAGGGGGACTTCGGCCTCGCCCTCGCCCTCGGCCTCATCCTGCTGGTGATGGCGTTGGTCGTGAACGTCGCCCTGCAGGTGCTCCAGGGACGCGGGAATGCTTGAGCTCGCCGGTGTGCGCCACGCCTACGAGGGCCGGGTGGTGCTGGACCTCGAACGCTTCGCGGTGCCGCCCGGCGCGCTCATCGCTATCGTCGGGCACAACGGCTCCGGCAAGAGCACGCTGCTGCGCCTGCTCGCCCTCGTCGAGCGGCCCAGCACCGGCGAGATCCGCTGGGGAGACGCGGTGGTCTCCAGCCCCCGCGTGCGCCCCCGGGCCGCGGCGCGCCGGCGCATCACCCTGGTCGAGCAGCGGCCGGTGCTGTTTCGAGGGACCGTGAGGGCGAACATCGGATTCGGGTTAAGGATCAGGGGGCGGAGAGGCGTAGAGGCTGAGAGCATAATCGCTGCCGTGGCGGAGCGGCTCGGCATCACCGGCCTGCTCGACCGCCGCCGCCACGAGCTGTCGGACGGCGAGGTGCAACGCGTCGCCGTGGCGCGCGCGCTCGCGGTGGCGCCCGACGTGCTGCTGCTCGACGAGCCGGTCAGCTCCGCGGACCGCGCCGCGGCGCAGGCGCTGTACGGCGCGCTCGCCGAAGAGCGCCGCGCGCGCGGCCTCGCCATCTGCCTCGCCTCGCACCAGCTCGAGGACGCCTATCGCTGGGCGGACGACATCCGCGCCCTCGCCGAGGGCCGGCTCTCCCCCGTCACGCCGGAGAATCTGTTCCGCGTGGAGCTGCCACCGGGCCAGGGGGAGGAAACCAAGCACGTGCGCGTCGGACCGATCGCCATCGCCGTCACGACCGGGCGTGAAGGCCCTGCGATCCTCGCCGTCCCGCCGACCGACATCTTCGTGAGCAAGGAGCCGCTCGTCTCTTCGGCGCGCAACGTCTTCACCGGTCAGGTGACGCGCCTGGGCCGGCCGCGGCCCGGGGTCGTGCACGTCGCCGCCGACGTCGGGGTGGAATTGATCGCCGTGATCACCGAAGAAGCCGCCCGGGACTTGGCGTTAGCCCCGGGCAGCCCCGTGACGTTTGCCTTCAAGGCCAGCGCGGTGCGAGTGTTCTGACATGGCGAGCGTGCGGCTGACCCGGGTGGTGGAGTTCGAGGCGGCGCACCGTATCCGCCGGCCCGACAAGTCCGAGGCTGAGAACCGGGCGGCATTCGGGAAGGCGGCGGCCGACCATGCCCACCGCTACCAGGTGCGCGTGACGGTGCGGGGCCCGCTCGTGGCCGAAGCCGGCGGGGTCGTGAATCTCGCCGCCCTCGACCGGGTACTGAAGGAAGAGATCACCGACCGGCTGAGCGGCGGCCACATCAACGACGCCATTCCCGAGTTCGCCGACGGCCACCGCCTCGCGACGGGCGAAGCCCTGGCAGTCTACTTCTGGGAGCGGATCGCCCCGCGGCTGCCGGCGGGCGTGCGGATGCACGCGGTGCGCGTACAGGAGAGTCCCCATCTCTACTCCGAGTACTACGGCGAAACCTGAGCCTCCGCCCAACCCCGGGCGCAAGCCCGGGGAGCGCCGCGGGCGGATGCAGGCCGACTCGGCCATGGTCGAGGAGCTCCCTGTCTGGCTCGAGGTGAACGGCGAGCCGATGGTCACCTGGATGTGTACGCCGGATCAGCTCGAGGAGCTGGCGGTCGGGTGGCTGCACGGGGAGGGCTTCATCGAATCGCGCGACGACCTGGTGAAGCTGCGCCCCTGCGCGACCGACTTGGGGTTCTGGGCCGAGGTGGCGCCGGAGCGGCTGGCGCGCGTCAAGGGCGAGAACCGCAAGCGGGTGCTGGCCTCGGGGTGCGGCGCCGTCTCCACGTTCCTCGCCGATCCGCACGCAGTCGCGCGCGCCCCCGCGCGCGGCGAGCCGCCGCCCGCCGAGATGCTCCGGGCGCTCTTCAAGGATCTGTTCGCGCACGGTGAGCGCTACAATGAGACCGGCGGCATCCACGCGGCGGCGCTCGCCGACGGCGAGCGGCTGCGGTTTCACGCCGAGGACATCGGACGGCACAACGCCGTGGACAAGGTGATCGGCGCGGCGGTGCTCGCGCGGGAGCCCGTCGCGGGCCGCGGGCTGCTCGTCACCGGCCGCATCTCGGCGGAGCTGGCGTACAAGGGGGCGCGCGCCGGGCTCGCGTGGATCGCGACGCCGAGCGTGCCGTCCACGCTGGCGCTGACCATCGCCCGGCGGGCGGGGATGATCCTCGTGGGGCGGGCGGTGAGCGGCGCGCCGCACTTGCACCGTCCGGAGGCGTGACCCCCGACGCGCTGCGCGCGCTGTTGCACGAGGCGCGCACCGTGGCGGTCGTGGGGCTGTCGCCCAAGCCCGAGCGGCCGAGTTTCGGGGTCGCGCGTTACCTGCAGCGGGTCGGCTACCGGATCGTGCCGGTGAACCCCGGGCATCCGGAGATTCTCGGCGAGCGGAGTTTCCGCACGCTGGCCGACGCCGCGCGGGAGCGCGCGATCGACATCGTGGACGTGTTCCGGCGCAGCGAGTTCGCGGGTGCGGTGGTGGACGAGGCGATCGCGATCCGTCCCACCCTCATCTGGCTGCAGCTCGGCGTCGTGGACGCGGCGGCGC
>Ga0209806_1001251_pt1 | contig 16977 bp, 13 predicted proteins | sample GraSoiAngelo_152_FD_186166 | JGI IMG/M metagenome (GOLD analysis project Ga0209806, IMG submission 186166) | Grasslands soil microbial communities from the Angelo Coastal Reserve, California, USA - 14_1009_12_30cm (SPAdes) (version 2) | ecosystem: Environmental > Terrestrial > Soil > Grasslands ... | reverse complement strand
CGGTAGGAATCCACTTGCAGATATTTGAAGCGACGACCCACGCGCTCCATCTCGCCGATGGCCCGCACGCAACTGACCAGCCCCAGGTTGTGGACCGCGTTGATGGAGATGACGAGGTCGAAGGTTTCGTCGGCATACGGCAGGTCGTCCGCGCTGCCCACCACGAGGAACGGTTTGACGTCGTCCATCGCGTGCTCGACGGCATAGGGCGAGAGATCGAGACCGGCCACGCGGATACCGGGGATGACCTGACGAAAGTCGTGGAGGAGAAACCCCTTGGCGCAGCCGATGTCGAGGATGACGTCCCCCGCCCTGAGACCGTAGAAGTCTCGCATCCGCTCGGCGATCGCCACCCACCGGCCATCGTAGCGATACCCGCCATACCCCTGTCCGCGCTCCCCGTCGAAATACTCGCGGCCGAATTTTCGTGCGAGCTCACGCTGGTAGGGCTTGGCCGCCTCCCGGGCGGCGATGTTGCGCCGCACCCGCGGGTAGCGGTCGAGAAGGTCGATCTCGCGCATCGTCACACCGCCCCGAAGGCGGCCAGCGTCGCCCGCAGCCCATCCTTGAACGGCGTGAACACCATCTGCGGAACGGCCTGCCGCAGGCGTGCGATATCGTAGCGACGGTGAGTGACGGGGCCCTTCCGGGGCACCGACGTCACCTTCACCTCGTAGGGCACCAGCGCGCGAATCGTCTCGACGATGTCGCCGAAGGCGCGGCTCTCGCCGGTGGCGATGTTGAAGATCCCCGTCGCCCGCGCGGCCACGAGTGAGCCGATGATCTGCGCCGCGTCGTCGACGTAGATGTGGTCGCGCTCTTCCTCGCCGCTTCCGAAGAGCCGGAGGCCGCGCTCCCTGGCCAGCGAGCGAGCAAACGCGTTCGGGCCGTACGCCCCATGCGGGTCGCCCGGGCCGTACACACCCGTGAGCCGCAGGACGAGGACGGGGGTGCCTCCCGACGTGCCCGCGAGCTGGACCAGCCGCTCCCCCGCGTACTTGGCCAGCGCGTAATACCCCGCGGGCGCGGCCGGGGTCGTCTCGTCCACCGGATTGATGTCGAAGCCGTAGACGGCGTCCGAGCTCACGTAGGCGCAGAGACCGGCACGACGTTGTTCGAGGTACCGGGTCACGTTGGCGACCATCGTGAGATTCGTCATGAATGTGTCCACGCTCTGCCCCTTGTCCGGGGTGAGCGCGGAGACCAGCACCAGAGCGGTCTCGGGATCCAGCATGCCGTCGAGCGCACCGAGCGCCTCGGGCCGCCGCAAGTCGATTGTCGTCGACGAGTGGCCGATCACCTCGACGCCACGCGTACCGAAGGCGCGAACCAGGGCGCTGCCGACGTGCCCGGAGGCTCCGAGGACGACGATGCGGCGAAGGGTCATCGCTCGAGGCTCTCCCACTTCGTCGGGGACGCCTGCAGCCGCGGATGCGAGACCAGCAAATGCCAGACGACGGCCTGAAAGGCCTCGGTGTGCGGGGTCACGGTCTTTGCGTCCACCACGGGGATCAACACGCACGCGTCCGCCATCTTGGCCGTGAAGCCGCCGGCGCGTCCCACCACACCGCACACCCGGGCCCCCACGGTCTTGGCGTACTCGATGGCTCGCACGAGGTTGACGCTCACGTTGCGTTCGGGATCGCCGCCACCGACCGAGAAGACCAGCACACAGTCCCGGTTGGTCAGCCGGCTCCCGGCCAGCCACTTGGCTAGCGACGAGTCCCAGCCTTCGTCGTTGATCCGCGCGGTCAATTCCGAAATGTTGTCGAGGGGCGTGTACGCCTCCAGGCCGGCGATCTTGCGGAAGTCGTTCACGGCATGCGAGGCGTTGGCGGCGCTACCGCCGACCCCGAGGATGAAGAGCCGGCCACCTGCCGCCCGAACCTCGACCAGCACGTCGAGGAGCCGGCCGATGGCCTCACGGTCGATTCGCCCGGCGATCTCCGCGACCTCTTCGAGGTAGCGCGTCACGAAATCCATCTTCCTGATCCTACGGTCGCTCGATCACATTCATCCCCGTCCCATCGCGACGACACGAGCTCCTTCGAGGTCGACGCGACCCGCATCGACGATGCCGACGCCGTCGATGATGACCTTCCGTCGCATGGCGGCCACGGCCCCCGCGTGGGGAACGGCGAACTCTTCCCAATCGGTCAGGACCACCAGACAGTCGGCGCCAGCCAGAGCCTCATCGCGGTCGCCGACGATTTTGACGGGCAGGTCGATGTCCCCAGCCGTCACCATGGGATCCCAGGCGCGGACTTCGCACCGCCCGAGAAGCTCTCGGAGGATTCTGACCGCCACCGAGTTCTTGGTCGATCGGGTGTTCCGCTTGTAGGCCAGCCCCCACACGGCGACGGTGGGCCAGTCGGCGTCGCGAAACACGTGCTCGGCGAGCTTCCGCTCGACCCACTGCGCGCGCCGCTCGTTGACGGCGATCATGGCGTCGATGAAATCGACGCCGAGGCCCCGTCGCTGGCCGAGGTCGCGCAACGTGATCATGTCCCGCTCGAGGTTACCGCCGGCGATGCCGAGGCTCGGGCGAATGTACGCGGCCGGTCCGATTCGTTGATCGAGTCGCAGGGCCGGCACCATTTCCGTCCAGTCGGCCCCGACCGCCTCGCAGAGGTCGGCCATGGTGTTGGCGTACGTCACGCCGGCACAGAGGTAGAGGTTGATGGCCATCTTGGCCATCTCCGCGCTCTCGTAGCGCAGCCGGAACACGGGACACGCGAAGTGCCGTACGGCGGCGTCGAGATCGGCCGAGAGGGCCCGGCCGGGCTCCTCACAGCCCAGGATGATGCGCTCCGGCTTCAAGTAGCGCTCGACGGCGCGACCGAAGATCAGCGTCTCCACCCAGTAGTAGAGTCCGAACTCGAGATCGGGACGCTGGGTCTTGATCCGTTTCCCCAGGGCGCGCATGAAGCCTGGCGGTATCTGGCTCATGACCGCCAGGGTCGCTCCGTTCCGGAGAAACGGGATGGCGGCATCCAGAAGAGCCGACACGGCCGAGAGGTCGCTCACGTTCCGCGCGTCGGTCGGCACATCGCGCGTCACGATCACCAGCGAGCAGGCCGAGAGCGCGGCCGGATCGGTGGAGAACGTCATGCGACTGCGCGCCTTCACGAACAGCTCGTCGAGACCGGGCTCGTGGACCGGCAACCGCCCGGCGCCGAGCTGCGTCACCAGCGCCGGGTCGAAGTCCACCGCCATCGCGGGTCCGATGGACGAGGCCCAGCCGATGCTCGACACGATTCCGAGGTGGGAGAGCCCGAGGAATCCGGTCGGCGCCGTCACGCCATCCCTCTCGTGGGCGCTGCGGCCGCCGCCTTGATCGTGCGGGACAGCCAGGCGTCGTTGTCGAGCGAGGTGACGCCGGCGCGAATCCGCTCCTCGAAGTACGCGAGGTCCGCGGACCACGTGGGGTCAGGCCCGGCGACCCGCTCACGGTGTTCGTCAGGCACACCGCTCGGGAGCTTCCGCCTCCACAGCACGAGCTCGCTGGTTCCCCACTTTGTCAGCCCGTCCATCTCGAGCATGCCCCGCTCGCCGATGACCTCGATGCGCCAGCGGTTCTTCCAGGACAGGAAACTACATTCGATGACGAGCCCGCCGTCTGACGTCGCGAGCACGCAATGATCGATTCCCTTCATGACGTAGCTGCCCAGCTCCCAGACCTGAAAGTCGCACCCGAATCGACCGAAGACGAAGCCGGCCAGGTCGATGAGATGCGTCGCCATGTCCTCGAGCACGCCGTACCGGCTGTCCCGCCACGTGCCCACCAGGTTGGCGGCGGTCCCGTTGCCGTAGAACATGCGAACTCGATAGATGCGACCCAGGCCGCCGCCGTCGAGATGACGCTTGAGCGCCACGACGTTGGGCTCGAACCGGAAGTTGTACGACGTGTACCACACAGCCCCGCTCTCCCGCGCACGCCGGGTCAGATCCGACGCGACTTCGAGATCGAGGATCAGCGGCTTCTCGACGAGGACGTGTTTGCCGAGATCCAGGAAATACTGGAGCAGCTCCACCTTGACGTCGTTGGGCACGGCCAGGATGGCCGCCTCGTAGCGGGCCGGGTCACACTCGGTCGCCGCACGGTAGTCCGCCGCGGCATTGAACGGATCGACCGTGGCCACGCACCGCTCGCCCAGGACCGCCTTCCGTTTGGCCCCGATGTTGCCGTACCCGACGAGGAGGTACCTCATCGGTATCGCGCCAGGCGCTCCAGGCCGTCGATCTTCTGCTCGACCTCGATGGGGGCCATCGGCATGTTGCCCAGGCGCTCGCAACTCACCGCCGCGGCCAACGATCCGAGAATCGAACCGGTGACGATGCTGCCGGTGGCCACCAGGGACAGAGAGGCGTACGCCAGCAACGCATCGCCGGCACCGATGGGGTCGATCAGCCGGTCCACCAGGCTGTCCACGGCGAAGAAATCCCGGACGTCGTGACCGGGGCGCTGATACGTCAGGATGCCTCGTTGGCCCAACTTGAGGATGAGGTACCGGCAGCGGGCCTCGCGATAGAGCTTCAGCGCCATCGGCCTGACCGTCGTGTCCTGATCCCCGAGGGCGAATCGCGCTTCGCGCTCGTTCGGGGTGATGAGATCGAAATCCGTGAAGTCCAGGATATTCCCCCAGCGGTTCGACACCTGGCTGTCGGCGACCTTCAACCGGCCCGCCGGAATCTGCCCGACGATGTGGGGAATCGATTCGCGATTGAAGATCCCATGGCGAAAGTCGCTGAGGATGACGACGTCGGCCCGCTGTGAGTGTACCTCGTCGCCGATCAGGCGCAGGGTCTTGTCGCTGATGGGGCGATTGTCCACGCGATCCACCTGAAGCAGCCGGTGGCCGTCGGTGGTGAAGCGCTCCTTGTAGGTCGTGGGGCGCGTCCGATCGATGATGGGTCGGCACGAGACTCCGGCCTCCGCGAGCTCGTTCAGCACGAAGTCCTTGAGCGGGTCGTCGCCCAGCACCGTCGAGAACGATACCTCGGCGCCGGCCCTCTTGAGATGGCGGGCCACGATGGCGGCGCCTCCACTGAACCGCTCGGTCCGCTCTAGCTTGACGCTGAAGGCCGGGTGCTTGGCCGCCTGGCCCAGCAGCGTGCATTCGCTGTACCCGTCCACGATCGTGTCGCCCACGATATGGACGCGGACGCCGCCCAGCCCGTGGAGCACCTTGCGAAGAGCAGCGAAGTCCATGCCCTCGGAGTCCATCAGGCTCAGAAGCTTGTCCACCGCGATTCTGGGGGGCTGCAGCTCGAGGAGCTTGGAGGACGAGTAGACGACGTCGCCCGGCGTGAACACGATCTCTCCGCCATAACTCTCCAGGGCGCGGATTTCCTCCTGGGTCCGGGGCGGAATGCCCTCGGCGAAATATTCGTATCCCTTGGCGAAGTAATCGGGCTGCAGGCGCCGGATGTGCTCGATCGGCGTCGGATTGGGGTCGATGATGACGTAATCGACTGCCTCGAGTGCCGCCAGATTCTGGGCTCGTAGCTCCTGCGGAACGAACGGCCGGTTATCCGCCTTCGTGATGTAGGTGTCGGCGGTCAGGCTGGCGACGAGGATGTCCGCCTTCTCCTTCGCATACATGAGATGGCGCACGTGGCCTGGATGGACGATGTCGAAGACCCCGTGACACATGATGACGGTCTTGGGGCGCGGCCTCGGCCCCACGGCCGCAACCAGCTCCTCCAGCGTCTTGACCTTGCGCCGAAGCATTTGTCGTCCCCTAGGAAACGCCGGACAGGTATTGAAACCAGCTCTTCGTTGCGGTCGCGATCGACTCGGGAGTCCACACGGGCGCCGAGCGCCACTGATCCAGACCGCGCAGCATCGTGGCCACGCCGTCCTCGAACGACACGGCCGGCTTCCAGCCCAGCGTCCGGCCGATCTTGCTGATATCCGCCCAGGTGCAGTCAGGCTCGCCCGGTCGCCTGGGCACGTACGCAACGGTTCCGCCGATCAGGGCGACAAGACGGTTGACCGACTGTGGATCGCCGGCTCCCACGTTGAACACCTCGCCGTTAATCGATGATTCCGCCGCCAGGAGAAAGGCCCGGGCGACGTCGGTGACGTAGACGAAGTCGCGGCGCTGCGTGCCATCTCCCACGACGGTGAGCGGCCGGCCGTGCGCTCGCTGGGCCAGGAAGACCCCGAACACCGCCCCGTACGCGCCCGTGGTGCGCGCGCGCGGGCCATAGGCGTTGAAGATCCTCAGCGAAACGACGGGCAAGCGGTACACCTTGCCCCAATGCAGGGCGGCCACCTCGCCCATGTACTTGCTGAGCGCGTAGGGATACTGCGGCGCGATCGGAGCTGCCTCCGTCGTCGGGACCTCGGCGAGGCCGTAGCAGGACGAGGAGGCGGCATAGACGAACCGCTTCACGCCGGCCCGGCGGCTGCCTTCCAGCATCGCCAGCGTTCCGTCGACGTTCGCCCGCATGTAGTCGAGCGGCCGCTCGATCGAGGGCACGATATCGCCCATGCCGCCGAAATGAAACACGTAGTCAGCATCGGCGAAGACCGGATCATCGGGGCCGAGCGTGCTCATGTCGACCTGCCGGATCGTAAGAGCGGCGTGCCCGCGGTGGTGGGCGAGGTTGTCGAGAGCCCCGGTGGCCAGGTTGTCGACGACCCGGACCTGAAGGCCGCGCTCGAGGAGCAGATCGACCATGTGGCTCCCGATGAAGCCCGCCCCGCCCGTGACGATGGCTCGCTTCACGTGAGCTTCGCAGCCTGGACAGCCTTGACGTTGTAATACCGAATGTCGCTCATGGGGTTGGGAACTTTCCCGGCCCGGAATGCCCGGCAGAGATCGACGACCGCGTCCTCGATGGTGCGCTTGGGCTTCCAACCCAGCACCCGTTCGATCTTCTTCGAGGAAATGTGGTAGGAGCGCAGGTCGGCGCTCGGTGACGTCACGATCTCGACCGGGGCCAGATCCGGCATCTCCTGAAGCACGGAGGCCCGGACGACGTCACCGAGCTCGGCGACGGTGTGGTTCTGATAGCCGCAGTTGAAAATCTCGCCCTCGAGAGGGTCCGCCGGCATCGCCAGCAAGTCGACGTACAGATCGGTGACGTCTTCGATGTGGATGTTGGGCCGCTTCTGGGCTCCACCAAAAATCGTGATCCGGCGGTTGCTCACGGCGTGGCTGGTCAGGATGTTCACCGTCAGGTCCAGTCGGAGCCGCGGCGAATACCCACACACCGTTGCCGGCCGAATCGTCACCGGCGTGAAATCGGGAGCGCGATACCGATCGAGAATCGGCTCACACATCCCCTTGTACTTGTTGTAGTCGGTCAGCGGCACCAGGGGGTGCTCCTCGGTCACGTCGGGCTGGTCGCTGACACCATAGACGCTCGACGTGGAGGCATAGACGAAGCGCCGCACGCCGCTCGACCTGGCGATGGCCACCAGCGGCTCGAACGCGTCGTAGTTGATCGATTTGCTGAGGCCGGGGTCGAGCTCGAAGCTGGGATCGTTCGAGATGCAGGCCAGGTGGATGACGGCGTCGACGTCTCGCAGCGACGCCCGGAGGAGCTCCTGGTTGCGGATGTCGCCGCGAATCTCCTGGAGACCTGCCGCCCGCTTGGGCAGGACGTCGTCGCCGAACAAGTAGAGGTCGAGCACTTTGACCCGATAGCCGCGAGCGAGGAGTTTCGGTACGAGCACTGCCCCGACGTAGCCGGCGCCCCCGGTCACCAGGACCGTTCGAATATCCTCCGTCACGTGCCTTTCTCCATCTCTCGAAAGACCGGCGGTCGGACGCGCAAGCGCCACCACAGGCGCAAGACGGTCGCAAGGGCCCGCACGATGTTTCGCACGCTCACCGCCTTCGATTGTCCGTACGAGCGTTCTTGGTGGATCAAGCCGACTTCAACGTATGAGTGACCGCGGCGTAGCGCCTCAACGAGCATCTCGGCCAGGAAGAAGAAGCCGTTGGTCGTCGTCTTGAGCGAGCGCGCCAGCGCCGTCGGGTAGACACATGGTCCCTGATAGTAACGCAGCCGAAAACCGAACAACACGTTGATCAGAGCGGTCGAGGCACGCGTCAGAACGCGGCGGTGCCAGGCGCGAGCCTGGGTGTTGGCGTGGTAGGGGACGACCACGTCGGCGGAGCCCACCAGGCTCAGGATGTCCTTCACGGACTCGGCGCTGACTTCCCGGTCGCCGGGCACGAATGTGAAATAGGGCATTCGCGCCTCGGCCAGGGCCCGACGGTATCCCGCGGCAAAGCCGAGGTTCGTGGGATGGTGGAGCACCCTGACGCGCGCGTTCCGAGCGGCCAGGGTATCGGCAAGCTCGCCCGTGCCATCGGTGCTGCCATCGTCAACCACGATGATTTCGTAATCGCTGAAACTCGCCGTGGCCGCGAGCACGTCGCTGATCGTGCCCTCGAGGCTCGCCACTTCGTTGTAAGCGGGAACACAGATTGTGACTGCCCTGGTGGCCATTTCGTTGCCCTGCGGGCGGGATTATAGCATCGGCGCCCCTGCCCGATCCGCGGGCAGGGGGCGCATGGCGAGCGACCATTGCGCTTGCCTCCGTTCCCAGAATTCAGTAGGGTCATAGCGCGCAAGCGGATCCGGTTTATGGGCCGCCAACGGCCCGTGCCCATCCGCTAATCTTCTGGAACCGATGAACATCCCTGGCGACGTGCTCGAAGCCGAGATCATCGCGATCGCGAAGCGAATCAGCCGATGGCCGGTCGAGCCGACGGCCGAGAGCGATCTCGCGCTCGACCTCGGCTTCGACTCCCTGCTCCTCTTCGAGCTGATTGCCGAGCTCGAGGACCGCTTCGACGTCTCGATCCCGTTGAACGACGTCGAGACGATCCGCACCGTGGCTCAAGTCGGCGAGCACCTTCGCGAGCTGATCGATCAGCGGGCCGGCTCTCGATGATTCGGACCGTTGCGCGGGCGCTCGACGATGCCGCGGCAAGCGCCGGCGCCTACACCTTCGTGGACAAGGACGGGGCCGAGCACGATGTGCCGTTCCCGGTGCTGCGCGACTCGGCCCGCGCCCTGGGCGGCGCCCTCCGCGCCCGCGGTCTCGACCGAGGCGACCGCGTCGCGCTCGTCATCCCGGAGGCCGCCGGGTTCCTCACGACCTTCCTGGGCGCCTCGGCCGCCGGGCTCGTTCCGACGCCGCTCGTGGATCCCGGCCACGCCGGCGAGAACGTCGCGTACCTCGAGATGGTCGCCCCGCTGCTTCGCGCCGCTCGCGCGCGCGCGATCGTCACGACTCCTTCGCTACTCCCGCTGCTCGCCCGCGTGCGGGTGTCCGCGCCCACTATCTCGTTCGTCGCCGCCTGGAGCGAGCTCACGGGGCGCGCTCTCGCGGCGGAGTCCACCGATCCCAGCGCCCCGGCGTTGCTCCAGTTCACCTCGGGCTCGACGTCCCAACCCAGGGGGGTGGTCCTCACCCACGCCAACCTCGCCGCGAACATCCACGCGATCGGCGGGCCGGCGGGCATCGATATCAGCCACGCGGACGTCGGCGTGAGCTGGCTGCCCCTGTTTCACGATATGGGCCTCATCGGCCTCGCGCTGTGCCCCCTGTACTTCGGCTGCCGTGGCGTCTTTTTGTCGGCGGCGGCGTTCTTGAAGCGCCCGGCCGTGTGGCTCCAGACCATCGCGCGCCATCGCGGTACGGTCAGCTTCGCCCCGAACTTCGCGTACGAGATGTGCGTACGACGCGTGAAGGACGCCGAGCTCGACGGTCTCGATCTCTCGTCGTGGCGCGTGGCCGGTTGCGGGGCCGAGCCGATCCAGGCCGCCACGCTCGAGGCCTTTGCCGCGAAGCTCGCCCGGGCCGGGTTCCGTGATACGAGCTTCGTCGCGGCGTACGGGCTGGCCGAGCACACGCTCGCCGTCGCGCTGGCTCCGCGTGACCGCGGCTTGCGCGTGGACACCATCCGAGCACCGGAGCTGGCCGCGCACCGGCGCGCGGTGCCGTGCTCGCCCAACACACCGAGCGTCGCGCGCCTGGTCAGCTGCGGCCGCCCATTCCCCGACCACGCGCTCCGCATCATCGACGACCACGGCCATCCGGTCGGCGAGCGCGTCGTCGGCGAGATTCTCGTGTCCGGCCCCTCGGTGATGCAGGGCTACCTGAGCGACCTGGGCGCACCCGCCGACGTCGTCCGCGACGGCTGGCTCTCGACCGGCGACCTCGGGTATCTCGCGGACGGCGAGCTCTTCGTGTGCGGCCGCCGAAAGGAGACGATCATCGTCGCCGGCCGCAACTACTTTCCGCAGGACCTCGAGCGAGTCGTGAATCGAGTTCCCGGTGTCCGCTCGGGCCGCGTCGCCGCGTTCGCGGCGGTCGAGCCGGGGCATCCCGACCGCGCTGTGGTGGTCGTCGAGACCCAGGGGGCGGTGCCCGCCGACGCGCTCCAGGCCGAGGTGCGGCGCCGGGTGCTCCAGGCCACCGGCCTCGCCGTGCACGAGATCGTCCTGGCGCCGAAGGGGACGATCGGTCGGACCACCAACGGCAAGCTACGGCGCGCCGAGCTGCGCGATCGCTACGCGGCCGGGACGCTGGTTCACTCGCGCCCGCGCGAGCGCAGCCGACAGGAGCCGGGGTGATCAGGCCGGGTCCCTCCGGCGCAGACCTGCTCGACAAGCTGCGCGCGCTTTCGGCGCGCCGAGCGGCGTTCGAGGCTGACGGCGCCTGTCCGGGCGACACGACCATCGACGAGGTGCTGAGCGCCTCCGAGGTCGTCATCCGGGGACGTCGGACCCTCATGCTCGGATCGAACAACTACCTCGGCTTGACCTTCCACCCGGAGGTGCGCGCAGCAGCGCGGGAAGCCGTCGACCGCTACGGCGTCGGAACCACGGGGTCTCGAGCCGCCAACGGCACGCTCGCGATACACACCGCGCTGGAGCGCGCGCTCGCCGCCCACTTCGGCAAGCGCACCGCGATCATCTTCACGACCGGCTATCAGGCGAACCTCTCCGTCATCGCCGGGCTCTGCCGAGCCGGAGACGTCCTGCTCGTGGACGCCGATAGCCACGCGAGCATCTTCGACGCGGCCCGGCTCTCGGGCGCGACGACGCTCGCCTTCCACCACAACTCCCCCGAGGACCTCGCGCGGAAGCTGGCGCGACTGCCGAGTGGGAGGCGGGATCGCCTGGTCGTCGTGGAGGGCGTGTACTCCGTCCGGGGCGACGCCGCGCCGCTCAAGGAGATCGTCGCGGCCTGCCACGAGCACGGGGCCTATCTGATGGTGGACGAGGCGCACTCGTTCGGCGCCTACGGTGCGCGCGGTCTGGGCCGGGCGGAGTCGGAGGGCATTCTCGCCGACACCGACTTCGTCGTCGGAACGTTCTCGAAGGCGCTCGGCGGCGTGGGCGGCTTCTGCGTGTCTGATCGGTCCGAGCTGGAGGGCCTCCGCTTCCTCGCGCGGAGCTATGTGTTCACCGCATCGGGCTCGCCGGCGACGATCGCGAGCGTTCACGCCGCGCTCCGGGTGATCGCGCGCGACCCGGCGCTGCGCGCGCGACTCTGGGCGAACACGAGACGACTCCGGGCCGGACTCGAGGCGGGCGGCTGCGCGCTCGAGCCGGTCGAGTCGCCGATCGTGTCGATCCCGGTGGGCGACGAGACCGCCGCGATCGCGCTCTGGCAGCGGCTGCTCGAGGAGGGCATCTACGTGAACATCATGGTGCCGCCCGCCTGCCCGCCCGATGCGTGCCTGCTCCGGGCGAGCGGCTCGGCGGCGCACACGCCGGGGGAGATCGATCGCGCGGCGACCGTGATCGCGCGCGTCGTGCGCAAGACCGACGTGACAGCCGCCGATTGACGTCGTCGGGCGCGGCGGCTTCTCGAGGCGTGGCAGAGGCTCGGCGAATCCAGTAGTGTCTTCTGAGAATGGGCTTCAAGGTTCTCGACCGCTACGTCTACCGTCAAATGCTTCCCGTCTTCGTCATCGCCGTCAGCGTGTTCACCTTCCTCCACGTGATGGACCGGCTGCAGGACTTCAGCAACATGGCGGTGAATGGCGCACCGCTTTATCTGGTGTCTCAGCTGTGGGCCCTGCTGCTGTTGTCGTTCGTGAGTCACACGCTTCCGATGGGCCTGCTCCTGGCGGTCGTGACGACGTGCGGCCGCCTGGCGTCCGATCTCGAGGTGGTTGCGCTCCATGCCCTGGGTGTCAGCCCGCTGCGCCTGTTCCGCCCTTTTCTGGTCGCTGCGCTCGCCGTGGCACTGACGGTGGCCACGCTGACGCTCTGGATCAATCCGTGGGGGTCCGCGGCGTTCTTCCAATGCCTCCGCGAGCTCCGTCAACACGCCGCCATTCCAATGATCCAGGAGCAGACCTTCACCCGGATCGGCAACATCGTCGTGTACACCGACGAGATGGATCTGTCGACGTCCGAGCTCCGCGGAGTGCTGATCGGTGACGAGCGCGACCCCAAGACCTTCGGGATCATCACGGCGCCCCACGGACGCCTGATCGACGACGAGCCGAACCAGCGGACCATCCTCAGACTGACTGACGGCGCCGTCCACGAGTCGCGACCGGAGTCGCCCGCCTGGTATCGCGTGACGAAATTCGAGGTCTACGAGACGCCCCTCGACATGAACACCCAGATCGCCGAGGTCGAGAAGGAGGCGGGGGCTCAGAAGAAGCTGACCACGTGGGATCTGGTCCTGAACACGCGCGCGCTCGATTACTCGCGACGAGCCGAGAAGGCCGAGATGTTCGTCGTCGAGTTCCACAAGCGATTATCCCTGCCGCTGGCTCCTATCGTGTTCGCGATGGTCGCCTTTCCCCTGGGCATCCGGCTTCATCGGGGGGGGCGAGCCGTCGCGGCGGTGGGCGGCATCATCATTTACCTGGTGCATCACGTCACCCAGGAGGCCCTCGGCCGCGTGACGGTGCTTCGTCCCTGGGGCGGAGGGCGCTGGGTGCCCATCATCGTGTTCGGACTGGTCGGCGGCGTCCTCCTGTACTTCACGGTCGAGCCGGCGCCGCGGGGGTGGCGGCGTTTCGCAGCCCGCGTCCTCGACCTCCTTCCGACCCGATCGTCGCTGCCGTCGTTCCGCCGCCGCGCGCCCGCGAGCGCGCGCCCGCGGAACATTCGGCGGCGTCGCTATCTGAGCTCTCTCATCGACCGCTATCTCGCCCGGCAGTTCATCGTCTACTTCGGCTACGGATTGGGCGTGGCCACGGCGATCTTCGTCGTGGTCGATCTCGTCGAGACGTTGAGCCGCTACGAACCATCGCTGCGCGCCATCCTCAAGCACTTCGCGTATCGCCTCCCGGCGGCATTGCACCAAGCCTTGCCCATCATCGTGCTCGTGGCAACGATCTTTCTCTTCATGGAGCTCGAGCGGTATCGGGAGCTGACGGCGTTGAAAGCGGCGGGCTTGAGCCTCCATCGAATCAGCCTGCCCGTTCTCGTCCTGGCCGGGGCGGTGAGCGTCGGGGCATTCGTCTTCCAGGAGACGGCGGCGCCCACGCTGAATGCCAAGGGCGAGGAGGTCGACCGGGTGGAGATCCGCAAGACCTCGGCCTCCGGGAGCCGACCCCAGCTGCACTGGTACCGTCGGTCCGACTCCGAGTTCGTCCGTATCGACCGCCTCGATCGCGCTCTGCGTCAAGTCAGCGGCATCACCCTCATTCAGAGGGACGCGAATTTTCGACTGGTCAAGCGCGTCGATGCGGCGCAAGCGGTCTGGGCTTCGGACGGGCTGGAGCTCGACCGGAGCGTCGAGCGGGAGTTCGGTCCCGACGACACGGTGCAGACCGAATCGGAGAGCGCGACGCCGCTCCGTCTGACCGACTCTCTCGAGGCCCTCGGCGCGATGCCGGCGCCCTCGGCGATGACGTTTGCGGAGCTCCGGGCCTATGTCCGCCACATGCGAGAGCGCGGCCAGGCGGTTGGCGCCCAGGTGCTCTATCTCCATTCCAAGCTCTCGTTCCCGCTGATGAGCTTGGTGCTCGCCGTGCTGGCCATCTCGTGCGCCGCACGGTGGCCGCAGGGCGGGCGCGTCATCGGCGGAGCCATCGCGGTCGCGATCGCGATCGCCTACTGGGTGGTCAACTCCGGAGCTCTTTCGCTCGGCCGGGTCGACCTCTTGCCACCGATCGTCGCCGCGTGGACGGCGAACATCGTCTTCGGGGGGATCGGAGTCTCGCTCTTCGTCCGCACGCCGACGTAAGATCCAGCGGCTACGCTCCGAGCCGCCGGGCGATCCGCCCCACCACCCGACGCGACGCGATCCGGAACAGCGTGAGGACGCCCCGATATACCTCGCTGCGCGACATCTTGGTCCGGCCCTCCTTGCGATCGACGAAGACGATGGGAACCTCGCGGATTCGAAAGCCCGCCCGGTGGCAGTGGTAGAGGATATCGACCTGGAAGGCGTAGCCCTCCGAGTCGATGCCGCCTGAGCCGAACGGAAGCGCCTTCAGCATGCTCGTCCGATAACACTTGAAGCCGGAGGTCCAGTCGGAGAGGCGTCGGCCGACCAGGAGGCGCGCGAGGGCGTTGGCGCCACGACTCAGGACGAGGCGCGACCACGGCCAGTCCTCGATGCGGCCGCCTCTGACGTAGCGGGAGCCAACCACGACATCGGCCTCCCCGATCACCTGCAGAAGACGGCAGATCTCTCGCGGATCGTGGGACCAGTCCGCATCCATCGAGACCACGAGCGCGAATCCGTGTTCGAGCGCCCACGCGAAGGCCGCCCGGTAGGCGCTCCCGATTCCGCTCTTCCGGTCACGCGCGATCAGATGGATCCGGGAGTCCTCTCGAGCCCGGGCGGCCACGAGCTGGCCGGTGCCATCGGGAGAGGCGTCGTCGATCACCACCACGTGCGCCGTCGGGTGCAGCCCGCGCAGCGAGGTGAGGAGCGCGTCGATATTGTCGCGCTCGTTGTAGGTCGGGATCGCGATGAGGAGCGCGTCGTCCGCGGTCGCCATCGGGGGATACTGCGCCGATGACGGCGGAGCGTCAAGCCGGGTTCGGTTCGGTCGTGCGCCCGACACGGCCCCGCGGCGCGCTCGTCAGCTCCCTCGGACTTGACGTCGCACGACCACCTTGCACAGCGAGAGAGTGGCGCCGTACGAGTACGTCCTGAACTGCACATCCGCCGTCTCGGCAGGCAACTCGGCGGGAAGCGTAAACGGCTGGCAGCGCCGGGTGCCGGTGAAGTCAGCCGCGGTCACTTGTCGGGTAGCATGCTGCGTTCTATTGTTGTTGCTGATCACTTCGAGATCGGCGACCGTGCCGAGGGCTGGCGCCTCGAGCCCGAGGTAGAAGTCGATGGCGTAGCGCCCGGCGGGCAGGATTACCCAGGGGCCGCTCACCCGGCCGTGGCGGCCCGGGACGAAGTGAAGCATCGCGCCGCGACCACCGACGCCGAGATCACGCTCCACCGAGCTCGCATCCCGGATGTGCAAGAACACGGCGGGGAAAGCTCGTACGACCTCCGGTCCATCGTCGCCGTCCCCGGTGATCAACGCCTCGAGCTCCGGCTGCGGTCGTCTCGCGAGGCCGCGCTCGAACAGAACCAGCGGGAACCGGTAGTACCGGACGCCGTAACGCTCGTCGGCGAGCAGCCGGGCGACCCGACGCTCGCGGTCCTGGCTGCCGGCCAGGGCGGTCAGATCGAACAGATGAAACATCGTGTCACGGTAGTCGGGGAGCCGGAGCGCTGCATTGAGGTCGCGGTTGAGCGTGAAGTCCAACGCGAGAAAGTACTGGCGGCGATGGGCAAATGACGGCGCCAGGCCGTTGGTCACCGACAGCGAGGCTTCGGGTCCGATGATGCGATGGAGCTCTTCGAGTTGATCGTGGTACGGGTGTCGCCTGAAGAAGCTCGGCTTGATCGGGCTGAGAATGGCGTCGATCGTGATCGTCGCCATCAGCGCCACCGCCAGCGGCACAGCCGTGACGATCCGCCATCGCCGAAGCGCAGCCGGCGCGGCCCAGTGTTGCCGCCAGAGCCCAACCCAGAGGCTCCACCCCTGCGCCGCGCCGACCACCAACCAGCCCAGCGCAGGAGAGAAGTACTGGTGCGCGATGACGAATTGGTTGGGGCGGGCGCTCAAGTACGTGTAGGCGAGCGAGGGCAGAGCGACCAACAGGGCGCGCCAACCCAGCAACGGCAGCAGGCCGAGGGGCATGAAGAGCAGAAGCAGGGTCTTGAGCTTGTAAGGCTCGAAGGACCGCACGACCGCGTCGAGCGGGTGCAGCACAACGGTGCGCACGAGCTCACTCATCGAGCCTCCCAGGTGCGCGTAGCGCGAAAAGTACACCCAGCTCGCCGAGGCGGAATCTGTCTGGAACGCCGGGATGATCACCTTCATCACGAGAACGAAATACAGAGTGGCCGTCGCGCTCGTCACGGCGCCGATCCACCGGTCAGCGTTCGCCCTGCCGAAGGCGAGCATGTACAGCCCGAAGGCGGCGACGGTGATCGGCGCCTCTTCCTGGCAGGCTGTCAGGAGAACGAGAGACACGACGAGCCAGACCCACCTCCGCGTCTGGTAGCAGTAGTACGCGGCCAGCGAGAGTGGGATCATCAGCGCGACGGGATGGAAGTCGAACATGGCGACGTACAGCAGCGACGGGTGTAGCGCGTAGACTACCGTCAAAACCCACGCCGCGCGCCGAGCCAGCTTTACCTCGGGGCCGCTTTCGGCCGGGTCCCGCACCAGATGCAGCAGCGCAATCCGGTGAACGAACAGTCCGCCCATGGCCAGCGCCAGGGCCTGCCCGACGATCAGGACCAGCGGGTGGGCCCAGAGCGCGTAGAGCGGCACAAACAAGAACAGGATCGGCGCGAAATGGTCGCCGAAGTAGGACATCTCGTACTGCGGATAGAAGAACAAGCGGCCATGGATCGTTTGCCAGACGATGTTGTCCATGACGCCGAGGTCGTAGAAGTTGCTCTGACCGCCCAGGTGCCGCATGCTCGCCGATACGCCGAGTACAAGG
>Ga0209806_1001245_pt1 | contig 17020 bp, 12 predicted proteins | sample GraSoiAngelo_152_FD_186166 | JGI IMG/M metagenome (GOLD analysis project Ga0209806, IMG submission 186166) | Grasslands soil microbial communities from the Angelo Coastal Reserve, California, USA - 14_1009_12_30cm (SPAdes) (version 2) | ecosystem: Environmental > Terrestrial > Soil > Grasslands ... | reverse complement strand
GCCTGGGCGAGCGCGCGTAGTTTTCCAAAAGCCCGGTCCCGCGACAGGTACTTCATCCCGCAGTCGGGGGCGAGGATCAGCCGCTCCCGATCCACAAACCGCAATGCGTTGTTGATCCGGTTGATCATCGTTTCGATCGGCTCGACGGCGCTGTTGTCCGCGAGGTCGATCACGCCGACGATCAGGGTCTTGCCGCCCAGCGATTTGAGCACCCCGAGGTCCACGTTTTGCTGGGCCGATTCGATCGAGATCTGCTGTGCCGTGGTATCCGCCAGCGGCTCGAGGAAGGGATAACCCTTCGGCCTGTCGTGCACGATGTGGGCGTAACCGAAGCAGGTGTGCAGCGCGGTCGTGCCCGTGATGCCCTCGAGTGCGCGGTTGATCGCCTTGATGGCAAAGCGTTCAGCCTTCTCGGCCCGCGCCTGCAGATACGGCTCGTCGAGCTGCACGATGTCCGCACCCGCAACGAAGAGGTCACGAACCTCTTCGTTGACGGCCGCAGCGAGTGCCATGGCGAGCGCCTCTTCGTCTTTGTAGTAGTCGTCCTGCGCCTGCTGGGACATGGTGAACGGCCCAGGCAGTGTGGCCTTGATCGGACGGTCGGTGTTGGCGCGTAGAAACTGAACGTCGCGCATCTCCACCGGACGGGTGCGGTGGATCGGACCGACCACCCTCGGCACAGGGTTCGGATGCCCGGTGCGGTCCAGGGCCGTGCCGGGATTGTCGAGGTCCATTCCGTCAAGCGCGGTGGCGAACCGGTTGGAGTAGCTCTCCCGACGGATCTCGCCGTCCGTGATGATGTCGATCCCGGCGCGCTCCATGTCGCGGATGGCGACGATGGTCGCGTCGTCTTGCGCCTGCTCGAGGAACTCGGGAGCGACGCGCCAGATCTCGAGCGCCCTCGTCCGAGGTGGCAGCCGGCTGCCCAGCATCTGCCGGTCGACCAGCCATTCCGGCTGCGGGTAGCTGCCGACGACCGTTGTGGGAAGGATTCCCTGCATCAGAGAGCAAGGGTAATCTGGACACTCCGATGGCCACCAACCGCCTCAAGGGCGACGATTGCGAGCGTGACTGGATCTGGGAGCGCGAGGTGGAAACGGCTCCCTGGGAGGAGAACAGGCGAATCTCCGCCGGCGCATGGGAGCGGCAGTACAGGCGGCTTCGCGAGGCATCGCCCTTCTACGCTCGGAAGTTCCGCGAGGCCGGAGTCGGCAACTCGTTCGTCAGCCTTGGCGACCTGACCCAGCTTCCTTTCACCACCAAGCAAGACCTGAAGCAGGCTCTGGACGAGGACCCGCCATTCGGAAGCAACCTTTGCGTTTCGCCCGACCAGGTCAAGCGCGTCTATCAAACGAGCGGAACGTCGGGTGTGCCGAGCGTCCTCGCCCTGACGCGTGGCGACATGGAGACCTGGACCCTCATGGGCACGCGCACCTACTACGCGACCGGCATCCACGAGCACAGCAGCGTGCTCACCACGTTCGGCGCTGGTCCGTTTGTGGCGGGACACACGCACTTCGTGCTGCTCCGCATCGGGACGCGATCGGTGCCGGTCGCACCCGGTGACACGGAGCGGGTCGTCTTCGGTCTGCGCGCAGGCCTCGCTGACACGCTGCTGTCGACCGCGTCCTTCGCCCAGTACCTGGCCAATCGCTTCGAGAAGGAAGGTCAGGTCGAGGGACCGGGCCTGAAATTGACGCACGTGGTGACCGGCGGCGAGCCGGGCGGAGGGATACCGGCGATCCGCGACCACATCCAGCGCGCGCTCGGCGTCACCGTCACCGAGGTGATGGGAATCGGCGACATCGCCCCCTCGCTTTTCGGTGAGTGCACGCACCAGCAGGGCATGCACTTCTGCGGCGCCGGCCATGTGTGGGTCGAGCTGATCGACCCCGAGAGCCAGGAACCGGTGGAGATCGAGACCGGCGCTGAGGGCGAGCTCGTCTACACGACTCTCACTCGCGAGGCGATGCCGGTGGTGCGGTTTCGCGGTGGCGACATCGCGCGCATCGAGGGCACATCTTGCGAATGCGGGCGAACAAGCTTCCGTCAGCGCGTCCTCGGGCGGCGTGACGACATGTTCATCGTCCGCGGTGTGAACGTGTATCCGACCGCGATCCTGGCTGTCGTCGGCGATTTCAGGCCGCGCGTCACAGGCCGCGCGCGCGTCGTGCGAGAGGGCTCCGCGACGTCGATCGAGCCGCCGATTCCGATCGAGGTCGAGGTGACTGAGCGGCATGAGTCCGATCCAGCGCTGGTGAAGGAGATCGAGAACGCGATCCGTTCGAAGCTGATGTTTCGAGGCCGGGTCGAGCTCGTACCGGAGTCGGACTTCGGCGAGGCCGGCTACAAAACGAAACTAACAAGGAAGGCATCCTCTCCCCCCAGGGGAGAGGGATGAAGGGAGAGGGGCGCGCAAAAAAGATCAGGTCGCGACTTGGCCGCAGCACGACCGACCAGATCTTCGTCCGGGGCCACGACCTGGCCGCCGACCTCATCGGCAAGGTCTCGCTCGGCGACGTAGCGTTCCTCGAGCTCAAGGGCCGCCTGCCGAGCCGACAAGAATCGGTGATGTTCAACGCGCTGGCGGTGACCCTTGTGGAGCACGGACTGACGCCCAGCACGATCGCCGCCCGCCTGACCTATTACGGGGCGCCGGAGGCCCTTCAGGCGGCGGTCGCCGCCGGCCTGCTGGGCATGGGCGATCGGTTCGGAGGCTCGGTCGAGCAGGCAGCCCGCTCCCTGCAGGAGGCGCCGTCCGACCAGGACGCCCGTGCCGCGGCGCGCAGGATCGTGGAGGGCCACCGGCAGAGGAAGGAGGTCGTCCCAGGGCTGGGCCACCCGATCCACAAACCGATCGACCCGCGCACCACGGCGCTCTTTGCGCTTGCGGCCGAGCACGGCTTCTCGGGGCGCTACGTCGAGCTGATGCAGCTTGTCGCCGAAGAGGCCTCGAAGGCGTACGGCCGCGACCTGCCGGTCAACGCCACGGGCGCCATCGCGGCCATCGCCAGCGAGATGGAGCTCTCGTGGCGCATCTGCCGCGGCCTGGCCGTGATGGCCCGGGCGATCGGCCTCGTCGCCCACCTGCAAGAGGAGATGGAAGAGCCGATGGCGGCCGAAATCTGGTCGCGATCGGAGGCCGAGGCGGCCGGTGACGCGGATTCCGACCGCGACTAATATGGGGGTGCACGGAATAATCCGAACGGAGGCATAAGTGCCCGCCGGCATCCCAGGCATCCACCACGTGACGTGCATCACCGGCGACGTGCAGAAGTGCGCCGACTTCTACGTGGGCGTCCTCGGGCTGCGCTTTGTCAAGAAGAGCATCAACCAGGACCTGCCCGACACCTACCACATCTATTTCGGGGACTACCTCGGCACTCCTGGGAGCGCGATGACGTTCTTCGGCTGGCCGACGTGGCCGAGCCGTCGCGCCGGCAGCGGCCAGGTCACCACCGTTTCGTTTCAGGTGCCGTCCGGTTCGCTCGGGTTCTGGAGCAACCGGCTCAACAAGCTCGGCGTCGACCACCGGCTGGTCACTCGATCCGACGCCGACGCGCTTGTGCTTCACGACGCCGACGGCATCGAGCTCGAGCTGGTCGCCAATTCCATCGAGGATCGCTGGACGCCGTGGCCTGACAGTCCGGTGGACGCCGAGCACGCCATCCGCGGCTTCCATTCGGTGACGATGACGCTGGCCGAGATGGCCGCTACGTTCAACCTCCTCACCTCGGTGATGGGTTTCCGGGTGACCACCCAGGAGGCCAATCGGACGAGATTTGAGACGGGTGCGGGTGGCCCGCACGCGATCGTCGACGTCGTCGAGTCACCCGAGGGGCCGGTTGGAGAGGAGTCGATCGGCACCGTCCACCACGTCGCATGGCGCACCCCAGACGACGCGACACAGAAGGCCTGGCGCGACGACTTGATGACCGCCGGCCGCAACGTAACCCCGGTCATCGACCGCTGGTACTTCAAGTCGATCTACTTCCGCGAGCCGGGCGGGGTGCTGTTCGAGATCGCCACCGACGGACCCGGTTTCACCGTCGACGAGCCGCCAGAGAAGCTGGGGACTACGCTGAGCCTGCCGCCCTGGTTCCAGGTGCGGCGGGATCGCCTCGACGAGACATTGCCGCCGATCGTCGTGCCGACCACGGCGACGACCAGCGCCCACTAGCCGCCTGTGGTCAGTACCTCTGGAGGGGAAGTCTGAATGAGCACGGCAGTGATTGCACCGGTCAACCCATTCGCGGCGGAAAGCAAGCCCACAGTCTTGACTGTGATGCGTCGCGATCGGGAGAAATTCACGCGGTTGGTGTCCGATCCGAAGAACTGGAACGTGGACACTCGATGCACAGGTTGGGAGACGCGCGACCTGGTCGGCCACATGATCGACGTCATGGAGGGCTACTTCAAACAGTGGGAGTTGGCCAAGAAAGGCGAAGAGGCGACCACCGCGGGCATGGTCGTCATGGGATCGAGTCTCAACGACCACGCCCTCGATTTTCGAAAGCTTTCGCGTCAAGAGGCACTCGACCGATTCAAGAAGGACGCCGCCAAACTCGACGCAATGCTTGAGGCGCTCACGCCTGAAGAGTGGACCAGCCTCATGATCATGCACCCATATGGCGGACCCGCACCGGCGGGCGCGTACGCCACTTTCCAGATCATGGATTACGGCGTGCACCCGTACGACATCGAGTACGGGCTCGGCGACAAGCTCGCGACGATCGACGAGGCGAGCGCGGGCTTGATCTGGCCGTTCGCGTTTGTCTTCTGGCCATACACGGTCGATGAGAAGGCGGCCAAAGGCCAGAACTTCACCTACGGGATCCAGGTCGATGGACCTTGGGGCGGCAAATGGCGCGCGACGGTCAAGGACGGCAAATGGTCGGCCGAGGCCGAGAGCGGCAACTTCGAGGGCTGCGACGCGCTGCTCCACTTCAGCAACGCAGCCGACGCCGTCCTCACGTTCTTCCAACGCTTCCCCGGCGGATCTGCGAGCGGCGACGAAAACGTGATCAACACCATCCGCAAGCTGCACTTCCGCTTCTGATCCGAAGCACCATCTGGGCGGCGGACCTGGCGCCTTCAGGTCCGCCGCCTCTTTTTCCCGTCGAGGAAGTCGATCGCTCCCGGACGCACGTCATCGCCGCGGCGATGGGTGAGGAAGGGGACCTCGCGGCAACTCGCCTCGCGCGTGGATGTCGTTGCTACGTGGTCTGGATCGAAGGCGCCGTCGCCGGCTACGGCTGGCTCTCCACCGGTCCGGAATGGATCGGCGAGCTTCAGCTCGAGATCAAGCCGCGTGAGCGAGAGGGGTACATCTGGAATTGCGTCACGGTTGCCGAACATCGACGGCGCGGAGTGTTTCGATCCCTGGTTGCGGGCATCACGATCGCCGCGCGCCGCCACGGCGACAGGCGCATGTGGATCGGCAGCGTCGCCATCCCGCCCGAGAAGGCGCTCGGCCCACTCGGCTTCGAACCCGCCCTGCGGTTCGACAGCGTCACCCTGGTCGGCATGCACGTGATGCGGGTGACGCGAGCGTCAAATCGCCGCCTGGCCACCGACGCCAGTTCGGTGCTGGCGGTGCGCCCGGGATTGCTCATCCGCGGGTCGCACCGCCGTCGTCACTAGGCCGTCGCGTGAAGTCAATAATTAACACCCGGGCACGATTGCCTTTTGGCCTGTAGACTGCCGCGCAAGCAGTCGGTTTCTCTACACGGTTGAGGAAGGGCGATTGAGTAGGGGCCGGTTTACTTACCTAGCGTCGATTTCGCTCCTGACCCTTTTGCTTTTCATCTTCCCCAATCCTGTCTACGCCGATGGCAACGCGGGCATCCACCTGCACAAGACGGTCGATCCGGTGCAGGTGAGCATCACGCCTGGCCTGGGGATCACGCTCGGCGTCGACAAGTCGTCTGCCATTCCGGGTGACAACCTGACCTACACGGCGGTCATCACCAACCCGACTGCCACCTTTGGCATGGGCGGCATCATCAACGCGCAGGCCGTCGCAAGCGAAGACTCGACCGTCGCCTACTACTGGGACCAGCTCGAATACTGCTTCCAGGGCTGCGGGACCGGAGCCGCGGACCCGCACTGGACCGCGCTCGCGACATTCGAGGCTGTTCAGGCCGGCTATCCGCCCGTAACGCCGCCGGCGGTCCATACCGGCATGACCTTCACGGCCACGAGCGTTGCGCGGTCTGGGGTGACCTATCCTTCCACCGGCGACCCGATCCTCGGTACTGTGATCGCCCCGTCCGCGACGGCCGCCTGGACGTACCGATCGACGGTTGTGTTGTCTCCGGCTCAAATTGCCGTGTTGAGCAATCCGGCGGTCGACGTGGGTATTCGAAATGTCCTGCACTTCGAGGTCACCCAGCGCAATGCTTCTGCGGCGCAGCCATACACGGATCCGGAGGGATTTGCCAACCCGTTCACGTCATCCTCGAATCCGGGTGCGATCTCGAACGTCACGGTCACATTCCAGCTGCCGGACGGCACTGCGTCAGTGGTCGGCTCGGGCCAGGTCCCCGGCCTTGCCCTGTTGAAGCCGGGCGACTCCGCCATCGCGACCGCACACTTCAAGATTCCGGTCCCTCCGGCCCGAGGCAGCGGCGAAACCGATATGACGTATCTACTGCGTCTGATCGGCATCAACGGATCGCTGCTCACCGCTTCCGCCACGGCGGCAGGCTCAGGCTTCAGCGGACCGGTCCACGCGGCCTCGCCGTCGGTCACGACCCAGGAAAACATCCCCATCGTCACGATCAGCAAATTCGGACCGCCGGCGGTTGACGCAGGCGACCAGGAGAGCAACACGCTGGCGATCCAGAACCTCGGGGGCGCCGGCGCAGCATCCCTATCCGTGACAGACACCGTGCCCTCCGGCGGGACCGGAACAGTGACCGGCGTTCCTTCCACGCTCGCAGCCGCGGCCACAGCCTCTGCCACCGCGACTTATGCGGTGCCCATCAGCCAGTCCTCTGGCGACCTCACCGACACCGCCGCGGTCACGTGGACCGACGCCAACGCCAATCCCTACGGCCCGCTTACGAGCTCCTTTACGACGCAAGTCCACAACGTCCTCTTCGGCGCCCGGCTCCAGCTGGCGCCGACCATGGCAGGGCCAAACGTCCCCGGCAGCTCGCAGACTTTGACGGCCACCCTCGTCGATAGCCGCGGCAACCCGATCGCCGGCCAGGCCGTGCGATTCACCATCACGGGCGCCAACCCAGGGTCAGGCTCCGCGATGACCGACGCCAACGGCGTCGCATCGTTCACCTACACGGGGACGAATGCCGGGAACGACGTGGCACAGGCGACCGTCACCGCGCCCGGGATCACGATCAACTCGAACACCTCCGCGATCGTCTGGCTCAAGCTCCTTCAGACGGCCGCGACGAGCACCGTCCAGGGCAACTTCTTTGCCAATCCCGCCAACAGCTGCACGTTCGACGTCGGCCCGAGCAGCAGCCCGGTCTTCGGGCAAACGTTCCCGGACATCCTGTTCAACCCGGTGAACACCGTCGTGCCGCACGACATCTCGACCGTCACCAACTTCACGAGGCCATTCACCGACCTCACAGTCGACGTCAACGGCAACTACAACGGCCAGATCGTCGCCCAGGGCAACGGGCTACAGGCAGGGAGCGACCCCCTCATCAACTTCTATGCCGCCTTCACCGGCACCTTCGTCGTCAGCAAGCCCGGCGACCTGACGTTCCGGATCCTGCATGACGACGGATACATCCTCGGTGTAGGCGGCGGCGCCAGTCGCGTCAACGGCGACTTCGAGGGGAACCCGCCGAGCACGTCGCCCTTCAACGGATTCCCGGTCGTGGCGGCCTGGAACACCGGCAGCTCCGGCTCGTCGAGCAGCGGCCCGGCAACCGTGCACTTCCCGGCCGCCGGCACCTATCCCTACGAGCTCGACTACACCCAGTGCGGGGGCGGCTCGCTGTTCCTCGACCTCCTGACGGAGCAGTTCGTGGCGCAGACCGATCCGCTATCTGTCTATGTCGGATACGCGGACGGCCTGCGACCGGCCGGTTCAATCTTTCCGTTTCCGTGGAACGGCTCACCGAACGTCATCTACGAGGGCGGCGGTTGCTGCGACAACGGCGCAGTGCGCTTTGACAACAGCGGCAATGCGCCGGTGACTTTTGACCAGATCACGGTCGACCTTGGCGGCATCCTTTACGACCTGTGGCCGAGGAACGTGACCCTCCCACCTGGACAGATCCTGATCCTGACCGGCACCGCCGGTGAGAATTTCGACACCTCGGACAGATCCGCAAGCCCGTGCAACGTCGACAACGGCGTCATACCGAAAGTCAACGTAACGATCGCAGGCACGACGACCACCTTCCTGGATTCGAGCCAGGTGCTGAACACAGGCGGATTCGACCTGGCCTGCCTGCGCAACGAGAGCACTGCCTGGCAGCGCATCGGCGGCGGCGGGACCCCGATCAACCTTCCGCTGCCGCCGGCCGCCAGCCTGAACCTGACGCCATTCAACATCCCCAACGCGACGCAGGGCCAGAGCGTCTCGCTAACCGCCTCGGCGCTGGACGGCGGGGGGAACGCGGTGCCCAACCTGCCGGTGACGCTGCAGGTGATCGGCGCCAACACCCAGACCCAGAACAAGCCGACCGATACGGCGGGGCTGGTCACCTTCACCTACGCAGGCAACCTGGCGGGCACCGATACAGTTCAGGCAACCGCCTTCGTCAGCGGCCTGCGCGCCATATCGAACGTGGGCAGGGTGGTGTGGTCACCGCCGGGTGGCACGAACAACCCTCTCGGGGCATCGATCACCAATCCCTCGCCCGCGGACGGCTCGATCGTGACCAAGCCGGTACCGGTGACGGCCGTGATCGCCCCGCCAGCCGGGCAGACGATAACCGGCTGGCGAGTCTTATACCAGGCGCTCGATCCTGGCCCACAGGTCACGATCGCCTCCGGTACTGGAGCCCCTCCGGCCACGTTGACGACCTTTGACCCGACGGTGTTGCCCAACGACACATACGCCATCACCGTCGAGGCCACAGCTTCCAATGGTGCGGTCCAGGACCTCACCACGACGGTCTCAGTGGTGGGCAACCTGAAGCCAGGTCGCTACATCACGACCTATCAAGACCTTTCGGTACCGGTGGGCGGATTCCAGATGGAGGTTCGTCGCACCTACGACTCGATCGACGCGTCAAGCGGTGACTTCGGGACAGGTTGGCGTGTGAGTGTGTCCAACTTCAGGACTGCCCCCAATCGTGTGATCGGAGCTGCAGGCTGGGTTCAGTACAACAAGAGCTGCACCCTGGGCCTGTGTTTCACAGCGTTCAAGAATTCCGCACCACGTTATGTCTCAGTAACGTTCCCAGACCAGCACACGGAAACATTCGACTTTTCGCCTACCGGCGGAACGAACCTCTTCTGGGAGTGCGCGCCCGCGTTCGCCGCCCGTCCCGCCACCGACCTCGGAGGATCGACATCCTCGCTATCGGCGCTGGACGACACGGCGTGCAGCTACACCGGCGACGGCAACATCTACGGTTCCGGAGGCCGACCTTATGATCCGCACCGGTTCAAGCTGACCACGCGTGATGGCCGACAGATCGTCCTCGACCGGACGCTGGGCCTCATTTCTGAGACCGACCAGAATGGAAACTCGCTCGCAATTGACAACGCGGGGGTCCATTCCACGATCGGGCCCGCGTCTTCTCCGACCGCGGGACCTTCAATCGGTTTCACACGTGACGGCTCGAACCGAATAACCGATGTCGTCGGACCGCTCGCCGGCCAGCACGTCCACTACGGGTACACCGGCAATAACCTGGCGTCAGTAACCGATCCGGTGGGCAATACGGTGACCTACACATACGACCCTGCAAATGGGAAGCTCCAGCGCTCGAACGATCCAAACAACCAGCCATTGCAGACGCTCAATTACGACGCGGGTGGTCGACTGGTCTCAATCGCCAGCGGCAACCAACCGCCCACCATGATCAACACCAACCTAGGCGCGCAGCAGCAGAGTTTCCTGGATCCCGGCGGGAAGCTCACCACCGTCCTGACGTACGACGACCTTGGCGATGTCATCCAGCAGGACGACGTCTTCAATGGCCGGACACTGACGACCCACTACTCGTTCGATGCAGTCGGACGGCCCACCCTGGTCACCGATCCGCTGCAGCACTCGTCCGGAATCAGCTACGACGAATCGGCCGGCCCCGGGAACGGCAACGTTTTGTCCGTATTCGCCAACGGGCGAACTTGGTCACTGGAGAACTACAACACCTTTGGCGAACCTGGCCTGATCAGGGAACCGGGTGGCACCGTGATGATGACGCTCGCTTACGACCCGAACACCGGGCGAGTCACCAGCGCTCAGGCTCCGGGTCAGTCGCCGACCAACTTCACCTACTGGCCGGGTGGCCAGCTCAAATCGGTGACCGACCCTGGAGGACGGTCCGTGAGCTACGCCTACGACGCCAATAGCAACCTTGCTTCGATCAGCGACAGCCAGGGCCGAACTACAAAGGTCTCCGTCGACGCCGGCGGCCTGGTCCGCTTGGTGACCGATCAAATCGGCAACCAGACGAAGTACGACTACTACCCAGACGGCAGTCTGCAGGTGCTGACCGACGCCAACCTCAACAAGGTGCAGTACTTCTACGACAGCCTGATGCGCCTGCACCAGGTAAAGGATGCGCTTGGGCACTCGACGCTATACGACTACAACGACCTGGGCTTAGTCAGACAGCGGACCGACCGAAATGGGGCTGTCACGAATTTCACGTATGACGTGGATGGTCTCCTCACTCAAGAGGTGCGCCCCAACAACGACGTCACCAGCTTCGCTCACGACCCGCTCGGGCAAATCGTCGGGGCCGACAACGCAAGCGGTCACCTTGATCGAAGCTATGACGACGCCCGCCGGCTGACCTCCGAGACGACCTGCGCGAGCACTGGGAGCTCGAGCACTCCATGCCCGGCAGTTTCGGGGGGTTCTCAGCCCCGTGTCGCGCTCTCGTATGACTACTACCCAGACGACCAGCTCAAGACGGTCACGAGCTCAGACCCTGCGGTGCCCGCGGTTCAGTTCGGCTACCAGGCAATCGGCCGGCTGGCGTCGATCCAGTACGGCAGCCAGGCTCCGTTCACTCTCGCCTATGACGCTTTCGGCCGGCCGAGCACGCTAGTGCGGCCCAATGGAGTCACCGACAGTTTCAGCTATAGCTCCTCGGGAGACCTCACGGGCCGTGACGCGTCGCTCAATGGAAGCGCTGTCGCCCGTTTCGATTACGGCATCGATCCCGTGACCGGTCAGCGGACGTCGCTCACCGACAACGCCGGAACTCACAGCTTCACGTACTACGACAATGGGTGGCTCAAATCCGTCACACACCCGGCGGGTTCCGGCCTGGCCAATGAGAGCTACACATACGACTCAGCCGGCAATCGCAGCTCAGCCGGAATTCCATCGGTTTACGACCCCGCCGATCGTCTTCTGTCCGACGGTACCTTCACCTACGCCTTCGATGCCGAAGGGAACCTCGCGAGCAAGACGCCTGTTGGTGGCGGGACTGGTACCACCTACACCTGGAACGCCGACCACCAGCTTCTGGGGATCGCATATCCCGATGGGACCACCAGCAGCTACCGCTATGACCCATTTGGGCGCCGGATATCCACCATCGATGCGGGCCATGAGGCCCGCTACGTCTACGACGGCGTCAGCGTCGAGGCCGTTTATGACAGTCAAAACAAGCTTCAGACGAGCTATCTGGGCGACCTGGAATCGGTCTCGCAGGGTCAAGCTATCTTCAACCTGACCGATGCGTTGGGCAGCGTCCGAACGCTGACCGACTCGACCGGAGCGGTGGTCGGTAACTCCGCGTACAACAGCTTCGGGATGCCTGCGCCCGGTAATGCGGCCGGCGCACAAAAGACCTTTACGGGCTACCAACATGATCCACTCAGCGGCCTGTACTACGCGGGTGCTCGCTACTACGACCCCGCCAGCGGCAGGTTCCTGAGCGAAGACCCGCTGTCCGCAACCAACCCCTATCCGTACGCAGGCAACGATCCAGCGAACCTTATCGACCTGTACGGAATGCAGGCGACTGCGGAGTACGCCGAGCTCATATCAGCGGATAGCGACGCCGCCCAATGCGTGGCGGGCCAAGTTGCGGCCGTCTCGGGACCGTCGCTGGCTGCGGCGGCCGCAGCCCTCGGTGGTGGTGTACCAACCGAAGCCGGCGTTGCGGCGGAGATTGCCGGCGGCCTCGTGGTCAACGAAGCGCAGTGCTCGTTCGGAGCGCTCGCGTCGAAGGGCGGCCGCCTCAGGAAAGTTGGCGGCCGAAACCCCAGGAACTACAGGTACGCGGGGGGCGTGCACCCATCTGGCGTCCGTTACAACGAACACGGATTCCCCAACTTCGCGCCCTACGCCAGGGCGACCGTCAGGGTAGAGGGTCTCACGGGCGCAATGTGGCATGACGAGCCTCTGGCGAATGCTGCTGCCGGCCTGCACGGAACGCCCGATGGGTACGTCTGGCACCACGTTGAGGACTGCGTGACGATGCAGTTGATACCCTCGGCGATTCACGACATTGCTGGACATACTGGAGGCGCCGCAGTAATCAACGCCGGAGAATGTTGACGATGGCAATGACGGTCAGGAGAATAAACCCACTTGGTGAGTCGGAGCTTTCGCGAGTGGAAGCATCCCTGGGCGTCTCGATCCCCGAGGGCTATCGGAATTTCCTGCTGGCCACCGACGGCGGCAAGCCCGTCGACTACATGGTTACACCCAAGCTCGGCGTGACCAAGTTCCTGGGTGCTCGGCAGATTGCGGAGCACCGAAAGCGATTGCGAGGGCGCATTCCTGAGACGGTGTTGCCAATCGCCGACGCGGCTGGCGGGAATCGTGTCTGTATCTCCGTCGCTCCCGACGAGGTGGGGGCCATCTACCTCTGGGATCACGAGCTCGAGCCATCGGGCGCCGAAAAAGCGCCGGAACGCATAGCAGCATCCTTTGACGATTTCGTTGCTCAGCTGCGCGTCCTCTCGCGCGAAGATCTGGGGCCGTCCCGAGTCATCAGCGTGGAGATCGATCCCGAGTTCCTGAAGATGGTGCGCGAGCAAGAGGCTCAGGAGGACAGCCTACCCACGCTACGGTGGCCTAAAGAGACCGCCGAGCCGTAGCCGCGGGCCGTAGTCAGAGCGCGGAAAGGTAGATTCCCAGGAGGTCCGCGGCCGGGTATTTACCCGCCAGCTCCTCGGCCGCGCGCCGCAGCTCGGCCTGCCCGACGTCGTACTGGCTGATGTGCTGCGGCAGCCCGAGGGAAGCGATCAGCTCCTCGACCCGGTCCGCCGGATCGGCGCCGGTCGCCTGTGCCAGCACCAGCATCCGGTCAGGCATCGTTTTCGCGAGGTAGCGCATCACGTGCGGCAGCAGGAGGCACGAGGTCACGCCATGCGGGATGCCGTGGCGCGCGCCGATCTGCTTGCCCATCGTGTGGCTCAGTCCGCTCGCCGACACGCCAGGCAGCATGAATGAGAACCAGGCCGCGAGCTGGTTTTCGGTGCGCACGTCAAGGTCGTCCGGCGCCTCTTTCGCGCGCGGCAAGGTGATGAAGAGACGGCGGATCGCATCGATCGCCATGACGTCAGTGAAGGGATGCTCGCCCGCCGCGAGGAAGCCTTCAACGGCGTGGTCGAGGGCGCGGATGCCGGTCGACAGCCACAGCTGCAGCGGCGTCGACAAGGTCAGCTCGGCGTCGTAGATCACCGTTTCGACCATCAGTCGCGGGTCGCGCATGCCGGCTTTGTCACCGCCCTCGTTCGTGTAACCAGCGCCCGCCGCCAGCTCGGCGACAGACAATGTGGTCGGGACTGCGACGTGGGCAACAGCGCGTCCGTCGCGATCCGCCAACCGCACCGAGATGATCTTCGCGGCATCGATGGCGCTGCCACCGCCGAAGCTGACCAGGCCGTCGATCCTGGCGGACTTTGCAGCCTCCACCCCTTGATCGATCTGTGACATCGGAGCGTGCTGGCCTATGACTATTGTTGCCGCAGGCTGGACGCGCAACCGGTCCACTGACTCGATCAGAGAGTGGGTGGTGACGACTCCGATTCGCGTCGCCTCCAGCCTCTGCAGCTCGGCGCCCAGCTGTGCCACCGACCCCTGACCCCAGTGAATGACACGTGGGTTCGAATAGGTGAAGACTCCGCTTGTCGGCATACTAGGAAAGCATTGAGCATCGCCCATGGACAGCGCATCGTCGAGGCCGGTGAGCCGCTGGCCTCCGCGCGGGCGGCGATGATCCTCCTCCACGGTCGCGGTGCAACCGCCGAGGACATCATGACCATCGCTTCAGAGGTCCGGCAGGCGGGCTGGTCGTATTTCGCGCCGCAGGCGGCCGGCAATGCGTGGTACCCGAATCCATTCACCGCCCCGCTGGAGAGCAACGAACCGTACCTGTCGGCCGCCACGGACATGGTTTCGCGACTCGTCGAGCAGGTCGAAGACATGGTGCCTGCCCAACGCATCGTGCTCCTGGGTTTTTCTCAGGGGGGTTGCCTGACGCTCGAGTGGGCCGCGCGCAACGCGCGCCGTTTTGGTGCGGTCGTCGGCCTGAGCGCAGGTCTCATCGGCCCGGGCGGCACGCCTCGCGATTACCCCGGGGACCTCGATGGAACACCTGTGTTTCTCGGTTGCAGCGACGTCGACCCCTACATCCCGAAGGATCGGGTGGTCGAAGCCGGAGAGGTCTTCGAACGCATGGGCGCCGTGGTGACCGTGCGCCTTTATCCCGGCATGGCACACACGGTCAGCGGCGAAGAGATCGCGATCATCCGGAAGATGGTCGAGACGATCTAGGACTTAACGCCGCCACTGTTCCCCTGCCTCCACGATAATCCGGGCTAGAGCAAGGAAACGCACGGCGGAGGCTTAAATAGCGCAGTGACAATCGAGAACGTCGTCATCTTCATCGTCGTCGGCCTGGTCGCCGGTTTCCTGGCCAGCCGGATCATCCTCGGCAAGGGACGCGGCTGGTTCTGGGACATCATCATCGGGATCCTGGGCGCGATCCTCGGAGGCTGGCTCGCAGCTCAGCTCCACATCTCGATCAACGTCGGCCCGTCGATCCTGAACCAGGTCATCATCGCCTTCGCCGGCGCGGTGATCCTGCTCTTGATCTGGCGGATCCTCTTTCACCGCAACCGGAAGAAATAGCCCTACGCGGTAACGTGTAGTCCTCTACGTGGACTACGGGCAGCCGGTGCGCTTTGGAGTCTTCATCACGCCGGAGGCGACCGAGCGACCCCTCGAGCTGGCGAAAGTTGCCGACGACCTCGGGTTTGACCTCGTCGGCGTCCAGGACCATCCCTACCAGCGCCGGTTCTTCGACACCTGGACGCTGCTCACGGCGATCGCCATGCGCACCGAGCGCATCACCGTGTTTCCTGACGTCGCCAACCTTCCCCTGCGGCCGCCCGCCGTGCTCGCCAAAGCCGCCGCGACGCTCGACATCCTGAGCGGGGGTCGGGTCGAGCTGGGCCTCGGCGCGGGCGGTTTTTGGGACGCGATCAAAGCGTATGGCGGCCCCGCGCGCACGCCCGGCGAGTCGGTCTCCGCGGTCGAGGATGCGATCCAGGTCATCCGCCTGCTCTGGAGCGGCCAGCACGGCATTCGCTTCGACGGCAAGTTCTATCCGCTCGCGGGCGCGCATTCCGGGCCAGTTCCGGCGCACCCGATCGGCATCTGGCTCGGCGCCTACAAGCCGCGGATGCTGTCGGTCATCGGGCGGCTGGCCGACGGCTGGGTGCCGTCCCTCGGCTACCTCAAGCCGCCCGACCTGCTCGAAGCCAACCGGCGGATCGACGAGGCGGCGACCGCCGCCGGACGCGACCCGCGCGCCATCCGGCGCGTGCTCAATGCGGGCTACCTGGATGCCGAAACGCTGGTGTCGCTCGTGGTCGATGACGGGATGGACACCTTCCTTGTGTCCGAGGATCCGGATGAGATGCGGACGTTCGTGCGCGAGGTCGCGCCCAGGGTTCGAGAAGAAGTTGAAGCACGCCGATCTCGTCGCGCTGATTGAGGGCGGAGTCGGGGAGCGGGGAGGCAGCTGGGCCGACCTCGGCGCCGGCGAAGGAGCATTCACCCTCGCCCTCAGCGACCTGCTGGGCCCTGACGCTCACATCGTCGCGGTGGACCGGGACGCGGGCGCGTTACAGGCTCTCGGTGGGCGTTTTGAAACGCGGGTGGCGGACTTCACGCGGCCACTGGGCCTGCACGATCTCGATGGAGTGGTGATGGCGAACTCGCTGCACTTCGTGCGCGACAAGCAGCCCGTGCTTCAAGCAGTGCGGGGGATGCTTCGGTCCGGGGGACGGCTGCTGGTGGTCGAGTACGGGACGGATCGTGGAAATCACTGGGTCCCGCATCCATTCAGCTATGCGCGGTGGGAGACGATGGCGGCTCAGGCGGGGTTCAGGAACACGAGGCTCCTGAAGACCATCCCGAGCCGCTGGCTGGGGAGCATGTACTCCTCCTTGTCCCTCTCCCCACAGGGGAGAGGGTGAGGGAGAGGGGCGTGTTCAGAAAACCTGCGACTGCTTCTCCGCTTCCCTCTGGTGCTGCCCGCGGTGGCGTCTCATCCACCGCCGGATCATCACGCTCCTGCGGTCGTCCGACCCGCGCCCGCCGCCGCCCGGGTTGAAGCGCTTGGTCACACCGTCGAGCTTGGCGCCCCACGTGACGTACTTCTTGAAGCGCTCCTCGGCCTCGCGCGCGATCCCGATCCGGTCGCCGCGCGTCTCTTCTCGGAAGCGGGAGATGCGGCCGGCGGCCGCCCCTTCCTTCTCCTCGGGCGTCGAGCCGAGGTTGGTCTCAGGCAGCGTGCCGATGACCACGATCTGGTCGTCCTCGACGGCGACCTCCACTCCCTTGAACCAGCCGTCTGGGAGCCTTCCGGCAAACCAACCCTTGATC
>Ga0209806_1001243_pt1 | contig 17040 bp, 17 predicted proteins | sample GraSoiAngelo_152_FD_186166 | JGI IMG/M metagenome (GOLD analysis project Ga0209806, IMG submission 186166) | Grasslands soil microbial communities from the Angelo Coastal Reserve, California, USA - 14_1009_12_30cm (SPAdes) (version 2) | ecosystem: Environmental > Terrestrial > Soil > Grasslands ... | reverse complement strand
GCTTGAGCTCGAGGGCGTCACGCCGGACGCGGCGCTCAAGGCGATCCTCGACAAGACGGAGGTGCCGACCGCGTGACGCCGCTGGCGTGGCTCGCGTACCTCGCGATCGTCGCGGCGTTCTGGGGCATCTGGTACTTCGTCGGCACGCGGGCGGGGGTGCTCTGGACCCGGCGCGCGCTGTGGGTGGGCGCCGTCTGTGCGCTCGCCGGCCTGGCGGCGCTCTGGATTCCCTGGGGCCTCGACGCCATGCTCGTCGCCGACTTGACGCTCGTCGCGGTCGTGTGGCTGGACGCGGCGCTCGCGGCCCGCCCCGGGCGCGCCGGGCTGGGCGTGTCCCGCGACGCCCCTCCGGCCTTTTCGGTGGGCCGCGAGGCCGACGTGTTCTACCGCTGGGTCAACGGCACCCGGCGCACGGCCCGCTTGCGGGTGCGCGAGCTGCGGCCCGACGTGCTGGGGGGCACCCAGGCGCCGCGCCGCATCGCCGTGCCGCCGCTCGGTACCGCGGGCGACCGCGTCGCCGTGCGGCCGGCACGGCGCGGTCGGGGGCGCGGGGGTGGGTTCGCGCTGGACTCGATCGGTCCGCTCGGACTGGGAGCGCGGCGCGACCGGATCGACCTGCCGTGGGACGCGACCGTGTATCCCCCCCTCGTCACCGCGCGCCTCCAGGCGTCGGTGGCGCGGGCGCAGCGGCGTCGCGAGCAGGGCATCACGCCCCTGCGGCAGCTGGGCGAGGGCCGTCTGTTCGAGTCGCTGCGCGACTGGGTGCCGGGCGACGACCTGCGGCACATCGACTGGAAGGCCACGGCCCGCCGCGGCAAGGTGATCACGCGGCAGTACGAGGCGGAGCGGCGCCAGCAGGTGCTGTTGGTGCTCGACACCGGCCGGCTGCTCACGGCGGAGATCGCCGGCCTGTCGCGGCTCGACTATGTGGTCCGGGCGGCGCTCGAGCTGGCGTACGCGGCGACGCAGCACGACGACAACGTCGGCGTGATGGCGTTCGCGGACGGGGTGCAGCATTTCGTCGCGCCGCAGCGCGGCCGGGCGGCGCTGAAGCGCGTGCTCGACGTGCTCGCGGTGATCGAGCCCACGCTCGTCGAGCCCGACTACCCGGGGGCGTTTCGGTACCTCGCCGCCCGCAACCGCAAGCGCGCGCTCACCGTGTTGTTCACCGACGTGATCGACCGCTTCGCGTCGGATGCCCTGGTGGCGAACGTCGTCACCCTGCGGCCGCGCCACCTGCCGCTCGCCGTCACGCTCAAGAACCCGGAGATCGAGCAGGTCGCGACGCTCCGGCCTGCCGCGGCGCACGACGCGTTTCGCAAGGCGGCGGCCGAGGAGCTGCTGCGCGCGCGGGAGGAAGCGCTGGGACACATGCGGCGCGCGGGGGTGCTGGTGCTGGACGTCGCGCCCCAGCGGGCCGCCGAAGCCGTGGTGGCGCAGTATCTCGACTTGAAGCGCCGCGGACGGCTCTAAGTGAGACGCGTCATGGGCGTCGCACCCGGCGATTATTAGATTGACTGCCGACCTCGGCGGACATCGGCGAATGCGACATGGGCGCGGCCTGGCGGCGACAGCGCTGTTGATCGGTTGGGTTCTCGTCGCGACCTGCGTCTACCCCACCGAGCACGACTCGTCGGTCCATGTAAGTCTCAGGGCGCTCAAGATCCTGCTCCGGGGCGCCGATTCCACCGCGAAGGCGACGGCCTGGCAGATCGTCGCCCCCGGCGACTCGCAAAAAATCCCGAACGTCACGTTCGTCTGGTCCAGCAGCGACCCCACGGTGGCGACCGTCGACCAGACCGGACACGTCGTCGGCGTCAATTCGGGCAAGGCGATCATTCGGGCGGCGGCGCGGAACTTCGACGCGGCGGCCCTGCCGGGCGTCGATACACTGCGAGTATCGGCGCCGCTCGAGGTCGACAGCGTCCGACCCAAGATCGTCAAGTACGGCGAGAAGCTCACGATCTACGGCGTCGGCGTGGACTCCATCTTCTTGGCGTCCTTGGCCGGCGTGAACCTGATTCACGTGCCGTTCTCGGACAGCGTGTTCAAGGTCGGCACGGCGCGCGCGCGCTTTTGGGTGCCGCCACCCGCGACCACGGATTCGCTCTTCTTCCTGGGGTTTTCCGGAGGGCAGGGCGTCTTCAACTTCGTGCACGGAGACACCACAAAGGTCATCGAGCGCGATATTTATGAGCCGAACGACACCATTCCGAGCGCCATCGACTTGGACGGGCCCCGACCCTTCCCCGTCACCAACACCGCCCTCGACTCGCTTTTGTTCTTCAACCCGGCCCTCGCCTTCGAGACGTTGAAGCGCGGCCAGACGACGGGCGCGGACTGGTATAACTTCACGCAGGCGGAGACGCGGAGCCTCACGATCATTCTGACGGCGCCCCAGATTGCGGGCACGTTCTCGACCTTCTTGACAGATTCACTCGGCTGGAACGGTGCCGCCAAGACGTACTTCATCGGCAAGAACTCCTGGACCTTCGGGCCCGGGTCGCACAGCTGTCACGGCGCGCGGTTCTCACCGTCGGAAGGCGCAGCGGATTCGACCATCGTCGCCTTCAAGAACCTCCCGCTGGGTGCCCTGGACGGAATCGCGGTTTACGCGACCGCCGGCCGCTACGGGCTGGGGGTGATCGCGGGGTACCAGAGCGAGCTGCCGGCGGACGCGCACGAAGACGACAACTCCTGCAACGCCGCGGACCTGCGTGATACCATCCCGGCTCCGTTCCGCGACACGCTGACGATCGAGAACCCGCACGACGTGGACTGGATCCGCTTCCACTTCACACAAGGGGGCCTCGGGTCGACGGCGCAGATCCGCCTGCACGCGCTCCCCGGCGTGAACCCCGACTCGCTCAAGGACCTCGACATCTACGTCGTCAATGTGCCGCAGGCCGGCGACACCGTTATCAAGGTGTTGGCCGCTGACACATCCGCGGGCTCGGACGCGGATCTTCGGCCGTCCCTGGCGACCGGGGACTATTACCTGGCGATCGTCGATTTCGCGGGCACGACGACCACCTACGAAGTGTGCGTGGGCACGATTTCGCTTCTGGGCGCAGGCTTCTGCGCCTCGGGCTTCCCGTCGCCACCCGCGGTGCTCAGTCGCAGGGCGTCGCCGGGCGTGAGGCGCCCCCGCGCGCCCGCCGCCACCCCGTTCCTGCCGAGCCGCCGTCGATGACCAACGGCGTGCTCGCGTGCTTCCGCTGCCACACGCCGATCCCTGAGAACAGCAAGTTCTGCTCGACGTGCGGTGCCGACGTTTCTGGCGGAGACGGGCCCACCAGCACCAGCAGCGTGGACATCGTTCGTGAGCGGCTGCAGCGCATCGTCGAGGGCAAGTACCGCATCGAACGCCTGCTGGGCAAGGGCGGAATGGGCCAGGTCTTCCTCGCCCACGACCTCACGCTCGAGCGCGAAGTGGCGATCAAAGTCCTGCCGCCCGACGTCGCCCAGGACGACCAGGTGGTGCGCCGCTTTCAGCAGGAAGCGAAGACCGCCGCCAAGCTCGACCACCCCAACATCATCCCCATCTACCGGGTCGAGAGCGAGGGCGGGCTCAACTACTTCGTCATGAAGTACATCGCCGGCACCTCGCTCGAGGACCTGCTCGAGAAACACGAGCCGCTCGCCGTCCCCGACATTCAGCGAATTCTGTGGGAGGCCGCCTGCGCCTTGGGGCACGCCCACCAGCGCGGCGTCGTGCACCGCGACGTGAAGCCCGCGAACATCATGTTCGACCACGACGGCCGCGTCATGCTCACCGACTTCGGGATCTCGAAGGCGCTGCAGGCGGCGACCGGCTTCACGGCCACCGGCATGATCATCGGCACCCCGCACTACATGGCACCCGAGCAGGGAAAGGGGTCGCCCGTCGATGGCCGCGCCGACCAGTACTCGCTCGGGATCGTGGGCTACCGCATGATCACGGCCGAGCTGCCGTTCGGCGGCGACTCCGTCCATACCATCATCTACAAGCACATCTACGAGGAGCCGCCGCTCGCCAGCGCGAAGCGTCCCGGCATCCCCGGCGCCCTCACGGCGGCGATCTCGCGTGCGCTGTCCAAGGACCCGGACCTGCGGTTTCCGACCATGGAAGACTTCGCCACCGCGGTCTGGCCGGAGCAACCGGTCGCGTCGCCCGGGAAAGGGACGGGGAAGGGGCGCGGCCCGGCGCGCCCCCGTCCGGCGGCCACGCCCGACGCGCCCACCCAGATCACCGGTGCGCCCACGACGCCGCTCCCGGGCGCGCGCCGGAGCAAGGCCGCGCCGCCCACCGCTCCCAGAAAATCGCGCGCCGCTGCGTGGATCGGACTCGTGATCGTCGTGGCCGCCGGGGTTGGAGGATATCTGGTCCTTGGACGCCAAGGGACCGGCGAGCGGGGAGCGGTATCTTCCGTCGACACGGTAAGGATTCAGGACACCGTTCGCGTACCGGTGCAATCGAGCCCGGCTCCACGCGCCAAGCCGCGGCCGCCCGCGCCCGTGCTAGAAGCGCAAGGCTTCCTCACCCTCGCCGCGGACCCGTTCGGCGAGGTGTACATCGACGGCGTGGATGCCGGCCAGACGCCGCTGGTCGAATACGTCGTCAAGCCCGGGCGCCACACGATTCGCATCGAGCACCCGGGGTTCAAGACCGTGACCGAGACCGTGGTGGTCGACGCGAGTAACACGGTCCGCAAGCGCTACACGCTGCTGCCGGAGTGAGTCCCATGTCCCGCTACCTTGCCGCCGTCGTCTTGCTCGCGGGTCTTGCCCACCCGGCTGTGGGAGCCGCCCAGGCGGCGCAGAACGCCACCCTGCGGCGCGCGCAGCAAGCCTACGACAACCTCGAGTATCGCCAGGTGCTGACGCTCGCGCGGGCCGCGCTGCGCGAGCGGCTCACGGGCGCCGAGCGTGCCCGCGCATACGAGCTGCTCGGCTTCACCTACGGTGCTATGGACTCGATCCTCAAGGCCGTGGACGCGTTCAAGCAGGTGGTGCTCCTCGACCCCGAGCGACAGCTCGATCCCAACCGCGTGTCGCCCAAGGCCTACAGCGCCTTCGACGTGGCGCTGCGGCAGGTGCTGCTGGTGCGTCAGCTGCGGGTCGACAGCGTCAGTTTCGTGGGTGGGCAGGGGGCCGTGCCCGTGCGGTTCACGGTCACGCAGCCGGCCCGCGTCGTGGCGCGCGCCATCGGCAGCGGGGCAACCGTCGTGATCGACTCGGGCGCGTGGAACGGGCAGGTGAACCTGCGCTGGCCCGCACGGCTGCCGGGCGGGGACCCGGTGCCGGCGGGCACCTATACACTCGTCGTCGACGCGCGCCTGGGTCAGAACACGTTTTCCGCGTCGCAGCCGATCCGCGTCAGTCACGGCCGTGTGGACACGCTGCCGTCCGTCACGAGCCTGCCGGGTTACCAATTCCTTCCCGAGACCGAGATTCCGCCCCAGAGCTGGCGTCCCGTGGGGCTCGCCTTCCTTTATACGGGTGGCGCGCTCGTCGGCACGCTCGGCCTCGAGAGCTCGAGCCTGGGCTCGAGCTCGAAGCGCGAGCTTGGGCTCGTGGGGGGAGCGGCGCTGGTGACGGGGTTCGTGATGATGCTCCGCAAGCCGGCAGCGCGACCTGCGCAGGCCAATATCCTGTACAATCACTTGCTGCGCGATCAAATCGCCCGCCGCAACCAGGACATCGCGAAGGAGAACGTGGCCCGGCGCCAGCAGGTGCAGGTCACGGTGGCCCCGGTGTCACCAGTGACGCCCAAGTGACGCGCGCGGCTCTGGGCCCGCTGCTGCTCGCGCTCGCGCTGCGACCGGCGGCGGGACAGCTGGTGGCCGTCGGCCCCCAGTTCGTGCTGGCCGATTATCGCGAAGTCGCCTCGGGACTGCGGTATCGCGGCAACGGGTTCGGCGGTGCGCTGTGGGCGCGCCGGAACAGGTTCTCCGTCGAGGCAGCCGTGGTGCGTCTGAGCTTCGATCCCGTGGCCGGCAGCGCCGCGGACAGCGGCTTCACCGCCACCCAGGTGGACGCCTGGGTCGCCTACGACGTCGCCGCCTACGCGAGCATCGAGGTGGGGGTGCTCCACCGCAGCGTCGACCCCGAGTTCGACGCTCAATCGGTCGGAGCCGTGCGTGTGGGGGCGCGGTCGTTCTACCAGATCGGGCCGGGCGCGACGGTCGTGTTCCGCGCCGACTACCTCGCGGCGCCCAAGTTCTCGGGAGGGGGCCACGCGGCCGTCTCGCTCGATCTGGGTCTGGGCCTCGACGTACGGCTCGCGGGCCGGCTGCACGGCACCGCGACCTACGCGTTCAACCGCATGAATCGCAGGACCAATCCCGGCGGGACGGGGGAGATCGACGCGCCGATCCAGGAGACAGTGGCCCGACTCGGCCTGGCCCTCGGGTTCTAGAACGCACGTTCCCCACTGCAACACCTGACAAGATGCTCACATGACGCGGACGCATCCTTGACACGACGCGTCCTCCGCGTACAATGACGCCAGCCTGACTGCTGAAGCGGCATCCACCAAGAGGTTCCCACATGTAATCGTGCTGTTGCCTGATCCGCACTTGACCAGGGGGCTCCCGATGCGGCGGCTCATCAAGGGTGGTGGTGCGCAGGTGTCGTGGCTGCTGAGTGCGATGGTGACGACGGTTTGTCTGTCCGCAGCGCTGGCGCTGAGCGGGGGTCGATCGAGAGCGTACACGGCGTATTCCCTCGCAGTACACAAGACGGCCGCCATTCCCGCCTTCGCTCGCAAGTACGGCCTGGCATGCTCTGCATGTCATACCGCGTGGCCCGAGCTGAACGCGTTCGGACAGCGGTTTCGCGACAACGGCTATCAGTTGATGAACGACCGCGACTCTCCCATCTGGCTGAACCCGTCCTACATCCCGGTCACGTTCAGGATCACGCCGAACTGGCATCGGGAGAGCGCCACCAAACAACCGGTGGACGCGATCCCAGGAACTCCTGGCGTGGTTCCGACCACGGTCACGCAGTCGGGCTTCGATCTCTCCGGGATGGACCTGTGGACGGCGGGCACGCTCTATAAGAACATTTCGTTCGTCTTGCTGCCTTCGTCGGACAATACGGGTGCCTTCCACTTTGAGGCCGCGTTCGTGCGGTTCGACAATCTGTGGAACAGCCACTGGGTCAACTTCAAGGCCGGGAAGTTCGAGCTCGACAACCTCGTCTCCGAAAAGCGCTTCCTCTTCCTCTCGGGAAATGGTGGTGCCTATCAGGCGTATCACTTCGGGCCGGTGACCGACTCATTGGGGTTCACCAACTTCGGTCTGGGGGACAACCAGATCGGCGCGGAGCTCTCCGGTCATTCGGAAAACAGCTACACCCGGTACGGCGTCGCCGTGCTGAGCAACACTGATGGAGCAGTCGGTTTACCGGCGAGCCAGAGCTACGACACATACCTCACCTTCAGCCACGCGATCGACGCCGGCGCGCTGGGTGTGGAGCGCCTGGGGGCCTACGCCTATATCGGCCGCCGGCCGACTTATTTCCAGACCTCCGGCGGCACGCCGATTCCCGGCACCGGACTGGGCAGCAAGTCATTCTATCAGGTCGGAGTCGCGGGCGACTTCTTCTTTGGGGACCTGGAATTCCTGCCGCTCTTCCTCCATGCCAACGATAACGCGTACCTCGCGACGAGCACGCCCGGGAACGTCGCGCTGCCGGCCGGCGCCAGGGACGCCAAGTGGAACGCCGCGTTTCTCGAGGCGCACTACTACGTCAATCCCCAGCTCGTGTTCACCGGGCGCTACGAGACGGTCCGGATGTCGCAGCAGGCAGACCCGGCATTGCCGAGCGACCTGGGCAACATCGATGCATACTCGGGCGGGGTCCGCTGGTACCCCATCATGTTCAGTCGCGCCGGGTTGAGCTGGCACACCGAGGTCTCCGCCGTTCGGACTCGGGGGTCTGCCTTCTCCCCAACCGACGGCGTCTGGACGAGCAGCGTGTTCAGCGGACTCGATTTCGACTTCTGAGAGGAGAGACCCTCAATGCGACCGAAAACTCCAGTGGTGGCGTGGGTCTCGGGCGTCGTCGTTCTCCTGTGGGCGGTGGGGGCGAGGCCCTGCGTGGCGCAGGAGAGCCACATCGGAACCCTCACCGGGCATGCCGCCGCCGGGAAGAAGGTCTATCGTCGCTACTGCGTCCTGTGCCACGGGGCGGACGGCGACGGGACCGGGGAGAACGCCATGTGGATCGATCCCAAGCCCCGGGACTTTACGCTCGCCGTCTTCAAGTGCCGGTCGACACCGAGCGGCACCCTGCCGACGGACCAGGATCTGTTCGAGGCGATGAGTCGCGGATTCCTGACTACGAACATGCCGCCGTGGCTGCCGCTCACCCGTCAGAACCGGGCGGACGCGGTCGCGTACATCAAGACATTCTCCCCGAAATGGAGGACGCTGAAGGCCGGGACCCCGATCACGATTCCCCCGGAGCCCGCGGCCGCCATCGAGAGCATCCTGCGTGGGAGGGGCCTCTTTCAGAAGATGGAATGCTGGAAATGTCACGGCCCGCTGGGTCATGGAGACGGTCAGTCGGCCAAGACCCTCACCGACAACAAGGACAATCCGATTCCGCCGTACAACTTCTCGACCGGCTCCCGCTTCAAGTGCGGCGAGACCAACCGGGACCTGTACCGCATTTTCATGACCGGACTGGACGGTACGCCCATGCCCTCGTTTGGCGATGACCTCAAGCCGGGCGACGCGTGGGATCTGGTGCACTTCCTGCGAACCCTGCAGCCACTCGACACACCGGAGGCGGCCCTCTGGCGGGCGTGGCTGGCGTCGCACGCGAGCGATCTCAAGCCTATCGGGCCGCCGGGCGGTGGCCGGTGACCCCTCCCATTCCAGCAACCCACTTCTTCAGGGACGGCCTTGCCATGCGAGCCCCATACGTTGCGGTCGTGGTCACACTGGCGCTCGGCACATCGGCGACGCCGCTGCGCCCGGCGCCGTCGGCCGGCGCCACGATCAGCGGCAAGATCACCTACACCGGGGTGCCGCCCAAAATGAAGCCGATCGATATGGCCAAGGAGCCGTCCTGCGCCGCGCAGCACACGGCGGCACCGGTCACGACGGAGAACGTCGTCACCGGCCTAGGCAACGCCCTGCGATACGTGGTGGTGTACGTCTCGAGCGGCGATCAGCCCGCCCCGCCGCCCGCCGAGGCCGTGCGGTACGACCAGAAAGGCTGCCAGTATATCCCCCATGTCGCGGTCCTGGATGTGAACCAGCCGCTCGACATCTACAACGACGACCAGACGTCGCACAACATCCATCCGCTCGCGAAGCAGAATCCGGAGTGGAACAAGTCGCAGCCGATCGGCGCGCCGCCGATCCACACGAAGTTCGAGAAACCCGAGTTCATTCCGGTCAAGTGCAACGTCCACCCGTGGATGCACGGCTGGTTCGTGGTCCTGCCGACCACCCACCATGCGCTGTCGGGACCCGACGGGGAGTTCAGCATCACGGGACTCGCGCCCGGCAAGTACACGGTGACGGCATGGCACGAGCAGTTCTCGTCGCTGAGCGAGGACGTGAGCGTCAGTGGGAGCGAGACCAAGACGGTCAATTTCACCTTCAAGGCGACGTTGTACTGAGCAGGGCCATGGGCAAACTGTTCGCCGTCGTGCTGACGATCATCACGGTCGTCTCGACCGCGTTCTTCGCGGCGCGCACCTGGTGGCTGCCCGTCGACATTTCCGCGCACGGCCACGCCATCGATCGTCAGCTGATGGAAACGATGGTGTCGTCGGGCGTGTTGTTCGTGCTCTCGCAGCTCGCGCTGGCGGTGTTCGTGTGGCGCTACGGCGACCGCGACGACGGACGCAGGGTCCGGACGTTTCCGGGTGGCGTCACACCGATGGTGCTGTTCGCCACCGTCTTGGTCGGCGCCGAGATCCTGGCCCTCACCTTCGTGGGCTCGAAAGTCTGGGCGGGTATCTACCAGACGCCGGCCGATCCGGGCTCGCTGCAGATCGACGTGCAATCCGAGCAGTTCGCCTTCTACTTCCGGTATGCGGGAGCGGACGGCGCGTTCGGCGCTACCCACCCCGAGCTGATCAATGAGGCAAACGAGAACTACTTCGGGCTCGACCCGGCGCATGACGTTTCGGCGCGCGACGACATCGTGGTGCCCACCCTCACGGTCCCGGTGAACCGACCCGTCGCGCTGACGCTGCGTGCCAAGGACGTGAGCCATGCGTTCTACGTGCCGGAGCTGCGGATCCAGCAGGACTTCGTGCCGGGCCTCGCCATCCCACTCCACTTCACGGCCACCCGCACCGGCAAGTACGAGATCGTGTGTACGCAGCTCTGCGGGCTGGGGCACTACAACATGCGAGCCTTCATCGAAGTAGTCTCGCCGGCGCAGTTCGACCAGTGGCTGAAGGACAAGGCGGCGCAACAATGAATCCGCCTGCCACCCCCGCCGCCGTCACCGCGCATCATCACACGCCCCCCCAGGGCTTTCTCCGGAAGCACGTCTTCAGTCTCGACCACAAAGTCATCGGGAAGCAGTACCTGGATCTCGCGCTGGTGGCGGTGTGCACCGGGATGCTCCTTTCCTGGTTGATGCGGTTCCATCTGGCCTGGCCCGAGACGCCGATTCCCGGCCTTGCGAAACTGTCGCCCAACGGGGCCGCGGGCGGCGTGATCACGCCCGAGTACTACCTCGCGCTGATGACGATGCACGGCACCATCATGGTGTTCTTCGTGCTGACGACGGCGCCATTCGCGGGGTTCGGCAATTACTTCCTGCCCATTCACGTCGGCGCGGAGGACATGGCGTTCCCGCGCATCAACATGATGTCCTTTTGGGTCACGCTGGTGGCGTTCCTGGTGCTCGTCAGCGGCTTCTTCGTGGGGGACGGACCGCCGCTGTCGGGATGGACCGCCTACGCGCCGCTGAGCGCGGTCGGCAAGGACGCCGGCCCCGGCCAAGGTGTCGGTCAGACGCTATGGGCGGTCTCCATCACGCTGTTCTGCGTGGCGCAGCTGCTCGGGGCGCTGAACTTCATCACCACGACGCTCGATCTGCGCACGAAGGGGATGTCGCTCGCCCGCATGCCGTACTCCACCTGGGCGTGGTTCATCACCTCGGTCATCGGTCTCATCGCGTTCGCGGTGCTGATGCCCGCCTGCATCCTGCTGATCCTCGACCGGGTGGCGGGCACGAGCTTCTTCATCCCGGCGGGGCTGGTGATCAGCGACCGCCTGCAGCCGCATGCGGGCGGGTCACCGCTCCTGTGGCAGCACCTCTTCTGGTTCTTCGGGCACCCCGAGGTGTACATCGCGATCCTGCCGGGATTCGGGATCGTGTCGCACATTCTCCCCGTGTTCGCGCGCAAGCCACTGCTCGGTCCGCGCGTCTTGATCGCCTGCCTGGTCGCCATCGCCTTCCTGAGCTACACGGTGTGGGGCCACCACATGTTCCTGAGCGGGATGAACCCGTTCTCGGCGACGCTGTTTTCGGTGCCCACGCTGATCATCACCATTCCCGCCACGATCGTGACGCTCCTGTGGATCGGCACGATTTACGGCGCCCGGCTGCGGTTCACGACGCCGGCCCTGTTCTGCCTCGGGTTCGTGTCCGTGTTCGTGAGCGGCGGGATCAGCGGCTTCTTCCTGGCGCAACCGTCGATCGATACCTACCTGCACGGCACCTATTTCGTGGTGGGCCACTTCCACTTCGTCATGGGAGTCGCCGCCATGTTCGGCATCTTCGCCGCGACCTACTTCTGGGCGCCGAAAATGTTCGGCCGCATGATGAGCGAGACGCTGGGGAAGTGGCACTTCTGGCTCACCTTCGTCGGCGTGTATTGCGTCTTCATGCCGATGCATTATCTCGGCCTCGCCGGCAACGTCCGCCGCTACTCGGCGTTCACGGACGACTACTTGAAGCCGCTGATCCCGCTGCACCGCTTCATCACGATCGCCGCGCTGTTCACGGGCGCGGCCCAGCTGATCTTCCTCTTCAACCTCATCCGCAGCCGGTTCCGCGGCCCCCGCGCCCCCGACAACCCGTGGGAGGCGACCTCGCTCGAGTGGTCCACGACCTCCCCGCCGCCCTTCGACAACTTCGGGGGACGCCCGCCCGTGGTGGAGCGGGGGCCCAACGAGTACGGTGTCGGGAGCGGCGCCCGCGGGGCGGACTATCTCATGCAAGCCGCGGCCGCACCGCCGGGCGTGCATTGACGGGCGTGCCGTGACGACCGTCGCCTCGCCGCCACCGCTGCCGCCGCCACCACCGGGCGCCGCGGCGCCACCCCTCGTCGCGGAGGTGCCGCTCAGGCCGGCCGAGACGGGTGTGTGGATCGCGATCGCGACGATCTCCATGACGTTCGCGGCGCTCACCAGCGCCATGGTGGTGCGGGGGAGCGCCGCCCCCGATTGGCGGCACTTCCGGCTGCCGCCGCTGCTCTACGTCAACACCGTCGTCCTGCTCGCCTCGAGCGCCGTGCTCGAGGCCGGGCGGCGGCGCCGCGCGGCCGGCCTGGTCCGAATCACCTTCGGCTTGGGTTTCCTGTTCGTCGCCGGCCAAGTGGTGGCGTGGCGCCAGCTCGCGGCCCAGGGGTTGTTCCTCGCGACCAGTCCCAGCAGCGCCTTCTTCTACGTCTTCACGGCGCTGCATGGGCTGCACCTACTGGGTGGCCTCGGCGGCTTGGCCTACGTGCTGCGGCGCTTCGGGACGGCAGGTCGCGGTCCGGCGCCCGTTGCCGCGCTCGGCGCGGCGGCGCTGTACTGGCACTTCATGGACGTGCTCTGGCTGTACCTGCTCGTGCTGCTGGCGTTTCGGGTCTAGGGCCCGGGGGAGGACGCAAGGTGAGCGAGGCTGCGACGACGCTGCGGGCACCGCCCGGAGCCCTGACGGAGGGCTCGCCCTACGGCATTCCCTCCCGCAAGCTTGCGATGTGGCTGTTCATCATCGCCGACGCCGCGACGTTCGGGGCCATCCTGTTCGCCTACGGGTATCTCCGTCTCGCCAATCCGGATTGGAGCAAGCCGTTCGCGTTTACGCCCACCATCGTGAACGGTATGGTCATGACCGTGGTACTGCTCACGAGCAGCTTGACCATGGTGGCGGGGCTGGCCGCGGCTCAATCGGGTCGGACCGCCGCCGGCGTCCGGTGGCTCGGTGTGACCATGCTGCTGGGGCTCGCGTTCGCGGCGTTGCATCTCCGGGAATGGTTCGCCATGATCGCCGAAGGGTGGCGGCTGTTCCGCAACCCGATGGGCGGGTCGCCGCTGTTCGGCGCCACGTTCTTCGGGATCACCGGCCTGCACCTGCTGCACGTGGTGTGCGGCGTCATCGTGATCGGCGTGATCGCGCTGGGATTCCGACGGGGGCGGTTCGGCGCCGGCCACGTCGAGGCGACCGCTCTGTACTGGCATTTCGTCGATCTGGTGTGGATGTTCGTCTTTCCGCTGGTGTACCTCATGAACGTCCGCTGAGGGGCCGTGACCGCCATCGCTCCGCGCCCTGGCCCGACCATGAAGTTGTACGCCGTCGTGTGGATCGGCTTGATCCTTATTGTGGGACTGGAGGTGCTCCTGACGTACGAGCACCTGCCGGCTGGGGCGCTGCTCGCCTGTCTGCTCGGACTCGCGCTCATCGAGGCCGCGCTGGGGGTGATGTACTTCATGCATTTACGGTACGAGCGTCGCACGCTGTTCTGGAGCCTGATCCCCTACCTGCTGTTCGCCCTCGTCATGATGGACCACTTTTGGCCGGACGCGCTGCGACTCATGCGGCAGCGGCTGCACGGGCCATAGGAGTCGAGGGTGCGCGAGTGAGTATGGGAGCGATGCTGAGCGGGATGCTCATCCTCATGGTGGCGGCGTTTCTCCTCGTGACCGGCATCGCCGTGATGGCGTATCGCAGGAGCAAACGCGGCGTGGGAGACTAGCGCGGCGTCACGTCGCTTCCCGCACCGCGAGGGCGACCAACGCTATGCCGCCCCGCACGTTCTGATTGACCTGCACTCGCAGCGTCCTGGGGCGGATCGCGTACACGATGTCGTCCGCGATCCGGGCCGCGAGGCTCTCGCAAAATGCTCCTTCATCGCGATACGACCAGAGATAGTACTTGAGGGCCTTCGACTCGAGACAGCGTTCCCCGGGCGTGTACTCGATGGTCACGCTGCCGAAGTCCGGCTGGCCGGTGCGAGGGCAGATGGACGTGAATTCCGTGGCCATCAGGGTCACGCTTCGCACATCCGGGGCGGGAAAGGCTTCGGTCTTGAGGTATTCCCGGGCCTCCGTCGGGCTCGACGGCCGGGGGAGCGGTCCCGTGCGGGGCAGCTTGGGCGGTTGCGAGGTCATTGGACGACTCCCTCCCTCGTCACTGTACCGATGTGCTCGGGCGCGTAACTTTCGGAAAGATGACCAATCCCAAGCCGAAAGCCATCGCACTCTTGAGCGGCGGGATCGACTCGACCACGGCTCTGGCCCTCGCCCAGCGGCAGGGGTTTGACGTCTACGCGCTCACGTTCCGCTACGGCCAGCGTCACGAGATCGAGATCGCGGCCGCGCGCCGCGTGGCCCGCGCCCTCCACGTGACACGGCACGAGATCGTCGAGTTCGACCTGCGACGCTTCGGCGGGTCCGCGCTCACGGACGCGATCGCGGTCCCCAAAGATCGGACCCCGGCCGAGCTCGCGTGCGGGATCCCGGTCACCTATGTGCCCGCGCGCAATACCATCTTTCTGTCCTTTGCGTTGGCATGGGCCGAGGTGGTCGGCGCGGCCGACATCTTCATCGGCGTGACGGCCCTGGACTACAGCGGGTACCCCGACTGCCGGCCCGAGTACATCGCGGCGTTCCAGACCATGGCCGACCTGGCCACTCGGGCGGGCGTCGAGGGCCGACAGCGCGTGCGAATCCATACACCGTTGATCGCCCTCTCCAAGCGGGAGATCATTCTCACGGGCCTCTCCCTGGGCCTCGACTACGCCCTCACCTCGAGCTGTTATGACCCCGCGCCGGGCGGCGACGCCTGCGGGCGCTGCGACGCGTGCCTGTTGCGCCTGAAGGGCTTCGCCGAGGCGGGCGCCCCCGATCCGATTCGATACCGGGCCGGAGAGCGGGTCTCGCAGTGAGCTACGCCTACGCCGTGAAGGAGATCTACTACACGCTCCAAGGCGAGGGGGCCAACGCCGGGCGGCCCGCGGTGCTGTTGCGATTCTCGGGCTGCAATCTGTGGTCCGGACGCGAGGACGATCGCGCGACGGCGCGGTGCGGGTTCTGCGACACGGACTTCGTCGGCACGGACGGCCCCGGTGGGGGGCGATTCGACTCGAGCGACGCCCTCGCGCGCGCCGTGGTGGCGGCCTGGCCGGCCAGGGGGGCGGCTCCAGGGGGCGGCCGCCGTTTCGTTGTGTGCACGGGCGGCGAGCCCCTGCTGCAGCTCGACGAGCCGCTCACCGCCGCACTGCATGCGACCGGGTTCGAGATCGCGATCGAGACGAACGGCACGCTGCTGCCGCCACGCGGCATCGACTGGGTGTGCGTCAGCCCCAAGGCCGGAGTCGAGCTCGTGCTCCGTTCCGGCGACGAGCTGAAGCTGGTGTACCCCCAGGAGGGCATCTCCCCCGAGAGCCTGGAAGCAGATGGCCTCGATTTTCGCCATTGGTTCCTGCAACCCATGGACGGGCCCGAACGTGCGCGGAACACGGAGCTCGCGGTCCGCTACTGCCTCGCGCATCCCCGGTGGCGCCTCAGCCTCCAGACGCACAAGCTGGTGGGGATCCCGTGAATCGGTGACGTGATGGACCGCCGCACCGAGGGTGCGCGGGGGGCTTCACGATCGCTCGCATGCGCCAGGCGGGATTCGAACCCACGACCTTCGGCTCCGGAGGCCGACGCTCTATCCATCTGAGCTACTGGCGCCTCGACACCCAAAGATTGTAACGACTAGCGGCCCAGAGGGAAACCAGGGGTCCCGCCGTGGGCTTTTTTAGGGCTGCGTGGGACGCCAGATGGTCGCGCTGTAGCTCAAGAATTGGGCGAGTGGGAGCCTGAGGCCGTTCTGTACGCCGAACAGCACGACCCCGAAATCGGCGGCGACAATGAGCCAGTGGCCATCCGGACTCCACTCCATCCATTTTACCTGCCCGGCATCCTGCGCCACGACTCCACGCGGCGTACCATCGGAGCGAATCAGTCTTACCGCCGAGCCACTGCTGTAGGCGATGAGATCTTCGACCGGTGACCAGGCAGCCATGGCGCCGCGGACCAAATAATCCTGCGTCCCGTACACGCGATCCAGATTGGTGGCGAGATCGAGCACCCGGATACACGGATCGACAAAGCACGGCGTCCGCGTACTGGAATACGCCACGCTCAACCCGTCGTGCGACGGGGCTGCGAAGTAATCGGTGCCGAAGTGAGCGGTGTCGTCGCCGATGTGCTGGAGACTCGTGCCGTCCGGCTTGATTCGATATAGGCCACTCCGCTGCGTAGGTGATGCAGAGGCCAACGCGAAGTAGACCCATTGCCCGTCGCGTGAAAAACGCGCCGCCGTGTTGAGCTCCGCGGTCATTTCCACCAACGGCTGCTCGACACCCCCCGGTCGCAAGAGATGGAGAGCCGTCCCGCGGGGCAGGATCAGTTGCAGCCCATCCGGAGACCATCCGAACCCGTGCGGCGTGAAGCTGTTGATCAGCCCGCTCGTGAGTGAATCCCGACCGGATCCGTCAAGCTGCATGAGGAAAATCCCTTCAGGCCCGCCGTTGCCGGGATAGAATTCTTGAGTGGCTACCCACGCCTCGGGCACGACGCTCAGGTACGCAGTGTCGCTGTAACCGAGCGCTTCCACGACAACAGCCGCGCGACCGATCGCGGTGGTGGTCACCGCACCTGCGACGTTCACTGTGACCGGTCCTGAGGCGACGCGGAACTCGAAGGGCACATCCAGTCGAGGATTGTAAAGGCGATCGACCGCATAGGGACGCAGAGAGAGTTGACGCCCCGCATAGAGCGCAGTGTCCGCCGGTGCGACTCTCACACCTATTGGGTT
>Ga0209806_1001241_pt1 | contig 17073 bp, 18 predicted proteins | sample GraSoiAngelo_152_FD_186166 | JGI IMG/M metagenome (GOLD analysis project Ga0209806, IMG submission 186166) | Grasslands soil microbial communities from the Angelo Coastal Reserve, California, USA - 14_1009_12_30cm (SPAdes) (version 2) | ecosystem: Environmental > Terrestrial > Soil > Grasslands ... | reverse complement strand
CATCGAAGGCGTGATGATGCGCGGCAAGAGCCACTACGCGGTTGCGGTCCGGCTGCCCACCACCAAAGAGATCGTCGTGGATCGGGGCGAGCTGAAGGCGCCGATCTACACGAACCCGATCTGGAAGCTGCCGTTCGTGCGCGGACTGGCATTGATCGGCGAGCAGCTTCATCTCGGCATGAAGTCGCTGATCTGGTCCGCCAACATGAACGCCGGCAGCCAGAACGTTCAGATCGGAAAGCGAGAGATCACCGGCTCGGTCGCCATGGCCGGCGTCTTCGCGCTCGTCCTTTTCATCGGCCTGCCTCTGTTCCTGGCGAGCATCGCTGTGCACCGCAGCGGGAGCTTCCTGTTCGTGCTGGTCGAAGGCCTTATCCGGGTGGGTCTTGTCCTCGGGTACCTGGCGGCGATCGCGCTGCTGCCCGACGTGCGGCGCGTCTTCCAGTACCACGGCGCCGAGCACAAGACGATCAATGCCTTCGAATCCGGCTGGACCCTCGACGTGCCCTCGGTTCGGCGCGCGAGCACCCTCCACCCTCGCTGCGGGACCGGGTTTCTCCTGGTCGTTTTGGTCGTCAGCGTCATCGTGTTCAGCATCGTCGCGCTGTTCCACCCCAACCTCTTCTGGCTCGTCGTGAGCCGTATCGTGGCGATACCGTTGATCGCCGGAACGGGCTTCGAGCTGATCCGCTTCATGGCGCGGCACCGCTACAACCCGGTCGTTCGCATCGCGCTCCTGCCGGTGCTGGGCACCCAGAAGTTCACGACGCGCGAACCCTCCGACGACATGCTCGAGGTTGCCATCACCGCGTTCAACAGCGCCCGCGAGGGCGAGGAGGACACCGCCGGAGCCGCGGCATGATAAATCGACTGGAGGCGATCGCGCGCCGCTACCACGAGATCGAAAATGAGATGGCCCGGCCCGAGGTCGCGACCGACCACGAGAAGCTGACCCGCCTCGCCCGCGAGCAGCGTTCACTGCGCGAGATCGTCCAGGCCTACGACGCATTTCGCCGCGCGCAAAAGGAGATGGAGTCGGCGCGCGAGATGCTGCGGCACGAGAAGGACGCGGACATGCAGGAGTACATGCGGTCCGAGGAGCGACGCGCGGCCGAGCAGGTGGCTCAGCTCGAGGAGAAGCTGAAGGTGCTGCTCCTGCCCAAGGATCCGAACGACGATCGCGACGTCGTCGTTGAGATCCAGGGCGCGGAGGGCGGCGACGAGGCTGCGCTGTTCGCCGCAGATCTCTTTCGCATGTACACGCGATGGGCGGAGAGGAAAGGATGGAAGGTGGAGGTGGTCGATGCTTCGCCGACCGGAATCGGCGGCTACGACAAGATCACTTTCGAGGTCCACGGGCAGGGCGCCTACTCCCAGCTGAAGTACGAAGGCGGCGTGCATCGCGTGCAGCGAGTGCCGAAGACCGAGGCCCAGGGTCGAATGCATACTTCGGCAGCGACCGTCTCAGTGCTGCCCGAAGCCGACCCGGTCGAGGTGGAGCTGAAGCCGGAAGACCTCGAGATCAAGGCCTCGACCTCGACGGGGCCCGGCGGGCAGAGCGTGAACACGACCTACTCGGCCATCCGCATCACGCACAAGCCAACAGGCATCGCGGTGAGCATCCAGGACGAGAAGTCGCAGCTGCAGAACAAGGAGAAGGCGATGCGCGTCTTGCGCGCGCGCCTCTATGAGATGAAGCTCGCGGAACAGCAGGAGGCTATCGGCGCCCAGCGCCGCGGGATGGTCCGCAGCGGGAACCGCTCCGAAAAGATCCGGACCTATCACTTCAAGGACAACCGCGTGACCGACCACCGGATCAACCTCACGCTGCACAAGCTCGACCGGGTGATGGCGGGCGACCTCGATGAGCTCGTCTCAGCGCTCGTCGGCGCGGAAAGGACCGCCCAGCTCAACGGCGGCAACGAAGTGGCGTGACCATCGTTGAGGTCCTGAAGCTCTCCACCGACTACCTCCAAAAGCACGGTTCGGATTCGCCTCGACTTGACGCCGAGCTGCTCCTGGCCCACGGCCTCGGAGTGCGTCGCCTCGACCTCTACTTGAAGTTCGATCGCGCGCTTTCCGAGGCGGAGCTGACCGCCTACCGCGGCCTCGTTGCGCAGCGGGCCAAGGGCGCGCCGGTCGCGTACCTCGTCGGCCACAAGGAGTTCATGGGCCTGGACTTCGAGGTCACGCCCGAGGTTCTCGTGCCTAACCCGGACACCGAGGTCCTCGTGCAGCGCGCGGTTGCAATTGCCCGCGAGTCTGAGGGCGGGTTCCGCGTCGCCGACGTGGGCACGGGAAGCGGATGCATCGCGATCGCAATCGCGCACTACGCGCCGAATGCATCGGTGTGGGCGACGGACGTCAGCGGCGAAGCGCTCTCCGTCGCTGCGCGCAACGTCGCAAAGCATGGCCTTGGGGCGAGGGTCCACCTCGAGCGAGGCGACCTGATGCAGCCGCTGGCCGGCGAGTTCAACCTCGTTTGCGCCAACCTTCCCTACGTGGCCGCCGGCACGACCCTGCCCGCCGAAGTCACCGCTCAGCCGGCGGGAGCGCTCTACGCGGACAGCGGCGGCGCCGCGCTGATCGAGCGTTTGCTCGACGAGGTGCCGACGCGCCTGCGGCCGGGCGGCCGAGTGCTGGCCGAGCTAGACCCCTCGATCGTCCAGGCCGTGTCGCAGTCGACCGGGCGAAACTTCGCCGGCCATCGGGTGCACCGCGACATGAACGGTCGCGAGCGCGTTCTCGAAGCATGGTTCTGAAGCCAACGCGCGCCGGGCTCCTGAGGGCGGCGCAGCTCGTGCGAAGCGGCGCAGTCGTCGCTTTTCCCACCGACACGGTCTATGGACTCGGCGCCAGCGCGGACGATGAGGTGGCGCGGAAGCGGATCTACCAGATCAAGGGACGGCCGGTGGGCATGCCGTTGATCCTCATGGTGGCTGCGGAGTCGCAGCTGGAGGGCTACGTTCATGTGGACTCGCGCGCGGAGTCGATGATGCGGAGGTGGTGGCCCGGTCCGTTGACACTCATCCTTCACGCCAAAGGAGGCGGCACGCTGGGCGTGCGCATCCCCAAGCACAAGGTTGCGCTGGGCCTGCTGCGGCACGCCGGCCCGCTCATGACGACGAGCGCCAACATTCACGGCCGCGATCCCGCAATGAACGCGGACGAGGCGGGAACGCTTAGCGGAGTGATGGCGGTGATCGACGGAGGCGCGGCGCCGGGCGGCAGCGCGTCGACCGTGGTGGACCTCACCGGACCTGAGCCGCACGTGCTGCGGGAGGGTGCGATCCCAGCGCCCGAGCTGCTCGGGCCGCCCGCGCCACGCTCGGGCTAGGATTCGGAGCGTGACCGCAAACATCACCACGATGTCTTTTCGCGCCCTCGATAAAGAGGACCCTGAGATCGCAAACCTAATACGTCACGAGTTCAAGCGGCAGTCGGAGACGCTCGAGCTCATCGCCTCCGAAAACCTGACGAGCCCGGCCATCCTCGAGGCGCTGGGCACTCTTCTCACCAACAAGTACGCCGAGGGCTATCCCGGGCGGCGTTACTACGGCGGCACCGGCGAGGTCATCGACAAGATCGAGACCCTGGCCGTCGAGCGCGCCAAGCAGCTCTTCGGCGCGGACTACGTGAATGTGCAGCCGCATTCCGGGTCGCAGGCCAATGCGGCCGTGTACATGGCGGTGTGCCAGCCGGGCGATCGCGTGATGGGCATGGACCTCTCCGCAGGCGGCCACCTGACCCACGGGAGCCCGGCGAACTTTTCCGGAAAGTTGTACGAGATCCACTCGTACGGGGTCGACCGCGAAACCGAGCGCATCGATTACGACACGGTGCAGAAGCTGGCCGAAGAGGTGCGCCCGAAGATGCTCCTGGCCGGTTTCTCGGCCTACTCGCGCATCGTCGATTGGGAACGCATGCGCCAGATCGCTGACTCGGTCGGTGCCACCCTGTTCGTGGACATGGCGCACGTGGCAGGCCTCGTCGCGGGAGGCGTGTATCCGTCGCCGATCCCTCACGCGGCGATCACCTCGACCACCACGCAGAAAACGCTTCGTGGCGCATGGGGCGCGATCATTCTTTGCCGCAGCGACTGGCAGAAGGCCATCGACTCAGCGGTTTTTCCCGGCACCCAGGGGGGTCCGCTGATGCATGCGATCGCGGCCAAGGCTGTGTGCTTTGGCGAGGCCCTGAAGCCCGACTTCAAGGTTTATGCCAAGCAGGTGGTGGTCAACGCGAAGGCGCTGGCCGGCCGCCTCATGGAGCGGGGCCTGCGTCTGGTCAGCGGTGGGACGGACAACCACCTCATGCTCATCGACCTGCGCCCGCAGAAGCGAAGCGGGAAGCAGGTGCAGGACATCGCCGACACCGTGGGCATCACCCTGAACCGCAACTCGATCCCCTTCGACGACGCGTCGAAGTTCAACCCGAGCGGCGTCCGCGTCGGCACCCCGCTGGTCACGACGCGTGGGATGCGCGAGGGGGATATGGTGGTCATCGCCGACTGCATCGCCGACCTGGTCGAGCGGATCGACGATCCGGCGACGCTGGACTCGGTCCACGAGCGAGCGCTCGAGCTCTGCAGGAAGTTCCCGATCCCCTACGCGTTCGACTGACCTTTGACTGACTTCTTCTCCGACAAAGCGCTGACCAACATCACCGAGCACCTGCTGCCAGGCCTGTGGCCGCTGCTCGTGGCTTTCGCCATTTCGCTCCTGGCGGTGCCGCTGGCGATCCGGCTGTCCCGGCGCTACGGCTGGATCGCCCAACCGGGCGGCCGCCACGCTCACGTGAACCCGACACCGCTGCTGGGCGGCCTCGCGATGTGGGTCGGATTCGGCGTTGCGGTGCTGGTGTTCGTCCACGCGAGCACGCAGGTGATCGGGGTCGTGGTCATGTCGGGGCTTGCGATGGCGCTGCTGGCCATCGACGACAAGCGCCCGATGCGGCCGCTGGTGAAGCTCGGCGTCCAGGTCGGCCTCGCCGTGGTTGCGGTCGTCGTGTTCGGAATCGAGATCCGGTTCTTCAGCCTCCCCGGCGGTCACCTGGTCACGCTTGGCCTGCTCATGGCGCCGGTGAGCATCTTCTGGCTGGTCAGCATGCAGAACACGGTCAACTTCCTGGACGGCGTCGACGGCTTGGCCGCCGGGGTGATCGCCATCGTGGCGGTGATCCTGATGCTGGCCGCCGGCCAGCTCAAGCAACCCGAGGTGGTGCAGCTCAGCGGAGCCCTGGCGGGCTGCTGCGCGGGGTTCCTGATCTTCAACTTCCACCCGGCGCGCATATTCATGGGCGACTCCGGCGCGCACTTCCTTGGTATGGCGCTGGGCATGATCTCGATCCTCGGGGTGGCCAAAGTGGCCGTGGCGTTTGCCCTCGCCGCGCCGGTGCTTGCGCTAGCCCTGCCGATCATCGACACCGGGTGGGCGATCCTCCGCCGGCGCCGGCAGGGGACTTCGGTCGCGCGGCCGGACCTGATGCACCTCCACCACCGCCTGCAGTCGTTCGGCCTCGACCCGCGCCAGACCTGCTACGTGTTTTACGCCGCGAGCGCGCTGCTCGGAGGCCTCGGCCTGACGCTTTTCGGCCACGGCCGAATCCTCGCTGTGGTCCTCGTGGCCACCGCGGTCCTCACCTCGACCGTCGCGACCGACCTGCTGCAGCACACGGGCTGGCGCGTGCCCGCGCCCTGGTTGCGCCGCCTTCTCGGCGTAACCGGTTCTCATTAGAATTCGGAGGGGCATGACGCCCACCTCGGGTTCAGGACCAACCGGGTCGGATCTGGCCGGAATCGGGTTTTACATGGCGGCCGCGGTCCTGATTCCGCTGCTTGCGGGCGTGGCACTGGATCGGTGGTGGCACACCGCCCCGCTCTTCGTGCTTGTTGGGCTGTTTGTGGGCCTGGCCGCAGCCGCGGCAGGCATCTGGATGAAAGTGAGGGACTTTACGAAGTGAGGCCGGGCACCATTCAGGCTGAGGCGCTTGGCGCCTCTGTGCTGCTGGCCGCAGCCGTCATGGTCGGCGCGGCCCTCGCGGGATACGGGACCCTGGGCGCCGGGGTGGGCGCGGGCCTTGCCCTGGGCTCATTCAACGGTTTCATCATCAAGGCGCTGCTCGACCGCCGCGCACCGATGCTTCCAACCAGCATCCTCCGCCTGGGTCTCTACAGCCTCGTGGCCCTGCTTGCCGCCCGCCTTCTCGGTGGCTCGGTGTGGCCAGTCGTGATCGGCATCGGCATGGCCCAGCTCGTGATGGTTGGCGTCGGCGTACGGCGGGGACTGCGTGCGTGATCCTTGCAGACACCGGCACCCACCCCACCGTCACCATCGGCGGCTGCGGCGCGCTCTGCACCTTCAACTACGACAGTCTCATCTCGAGCTTGGTCGCTGTGGCCGCAACGCTGGGCGTGGGATTCTGGCTGCGGTCGCAGCTCCGCTACGGCGAGCCGACCAAGGTCCAGGCAATCCTGGAGTGGGGATATGACCTGCTGCGGTCGCTGATCAAGACCAACGTGTCAGAAGACGCGCTTTTCATCATTCCGCTCGCGATGACGCTGTTCCTCTACATCCTGGTCGCCAACTGGATCGAGTTTCTGCCGCTTGGCTTCGTGCCCATCCTCCACGGCGCCAACGCGGACCTGAATCAGACGCTCGCCATGGGCATCATCGTGTTCGTCGTCGTCGAGTGGTACAGCATCCGCGTGCTGGGGTTCGCCGGGTTCTTGCGCCGGTTCACCAAACCCTTCGAGCTGCCTGTGATCGCGCGCGTCGTCTTCATCCCGCTCAACCTGATTGAAGAGCTCACCAAGCCCGTGACGCTCTCCATGCGGTTGTTCGGCAACATATTCGCCGGCGCCGCGATCATCGGCTTGATCATCGGGTTCGGAACGCTCAACCTGCCGATCGGGGGCCCGATACCCGGGGTGATCGTCGGCACCATCCTTCTCGGTGTCTGGAAGGCTTTCGACGTGCTGTTCATCGGTTTCATCCAGGCGTTCATCTTCATGCTGCTAACGGTTGTTTATTTCTCCGCGGCCCGCGAGGGTCTCGAGCACGAGCATCAATAGGAGGTTGATCAGTGACTGACCACGGAATCGGACTGGCCGCGGCTCTTCTTGGATTCGGCATAGCGCTTGGGGGCGCCGCCATCGGTGCGTGTATCGGCGACGCTGTCGCCGGCAACGCCTTTCTCGGCGGCATCTCCCGCCAGCCCGAGGCGCAGGGACGGATGATCCCGTGGCTGTTTGCGGTGATCGGCCTCGTCGAAGGCATGTACTTCGTCACGTTCGGATTGGGGTTCGTCCTCCTGTCCCAGGTTCACTGATGCCTTTTCTCGCGGGTGAAGCCGGCGTCGTCACAATCGACGGAACCGTCGTCGTCGAGCTGATCACGTTCCTGGTGATGCTGGCCATCCTCGCGAAGTACGTCTATCCGAGGATCGTTGCGGTCGCAGAGGCTCGACAGCACGCCATCGCCAGGCAGCTGAAGGAGGCCGAGGAGGCGCGAGCCGCGGCCGAGGCCCAGCTCGCGGAGGCCAAGGCCAAGCTGGACGACGCACGGAGGTCCGCGCAGAGCGTCATCGATGCGGCCGCAAAGTCAGCCGAGCAGCTGCGCCAGGAGCTGAGACAGAAGGCGGACGAGGAGGCCAGGCGAACCGTCGAGGGCGCGCGCAAGCAGATCGAAGCGGAGCGAGACCAGGCCATCCGCTCGGTGCGCATGCAGGTCGCGGACCTGGTCATCACCGCGACGGAGAAGGTCATCGGCGAAACACTCGACGACGCCAAGCACAGGCAGCTGATCGAGCGATCGATCCAGGAGGTCGCGAGTGGCGACGGCAGCCGCTAGGCGCTACGCGCGGGCAGTGTTCGAGCTCGCCCAGCAAAAGGGCGACATCGAGCAGTGGGCCCGCCGCCTGGCCAAGATCCGCGAGCTGTTCGCCGACCCGAAGGTCGCGGCGGTGCTGACCAACCCGACGATCCCCGCCGTGCGGCGTGATGCCCTTGTCGCGACGGCTCCTCATCTCTTCGACGTTGAGGCGACCAACCTCGCGCGGCTCCTCATCGAGTCCGGGAGGGTCGGTGACGCGGCTGCGATCGAGGAAGAGTTCGAGAGCCTCGCCGACCAGTCAATGGGGCGCGTTCGTGCCACGGTCACCACGGCGGTTGAGCTGACCGCGCACGATCGCGAACGCGTGCAGCGCGAGCTCTCGCGCCGGCTGGACAAAGAGGTCCGCATCACGGTGGTCGTGGATCCTCGAATCCTCGGGGGGTTGAAGCTTCAGTACGGCGACCGCGTCGTCGACGCGAGCGTTGCCACCAGGTTGCAGCAGCTTCGCCGCCGCCTGGCGGCCACGTAAGGTCTAGGAGACGGAATGGGAATCAGCACCAAAGAGATCTCGGAAGTCATCAAAGAGCGGCTAAAGGATTTCGACGCGAGCCTGGTGTCCGTCGACGTCGGCCGCATCGTCGCCGTGGGCGACGGCATCGCCCAGATCTACGGCCTGCAGAACGCCATGGCCGGGGAGCTGCTGGAGTTCCCGCGTGACACTTTCGGGCTTGCGCTCAACCTCGAGGAGGACCAGGTGCGCTCCGTCATCCTCGGCGACTTCGGGCACCTGCACGAAGGCGACGAGGTCAGGACCACCGGCCGGCTGCTCGAGGTCCCGGTCGGTGACGAGCTGCTGGGCCGGATCGTCAACCCGCTGGGCGTTCCCCTCGACGACAAAGGCCCGATCAAGACCAGCAAGACGCTCCCGGTCGAGAAGATCGCGCCTGGCGTGATCACGCGCAAGCGCGTCGACAGCCCCGTCCAGACCGGCATCAAGGCCATCGACGCCATGATCCCGATCGGCCGCGGCCAGCGCGAGCTCATCATCGGCGACCGGTTCACGGGCAAGACGACCGTTCTCCTCGACACCATCATCAACCAGAAAGGAAAGGACCTCTACTGCATCTACGTGGCCATCGGACAGAACGCCGCATCGATCGCGCGCGTGGCCGCCACTCTCGAAGAGGCCGGCGCCATGGAGTACACGATCATCGTCGCGGCGTCTGCGGCCGACCCCGCATCGCTGCAGTACATCGCCCCATACGCGGGCTGCGCCATGGGCGAGTACTTCATGGACCAGGGCAAGGAAGCGCTCTGCTGCTACGACGACCTGACCAAGCAGGCGTGGGCCTACCGCCAGCTCTCGGCGACGCTGCGCAGGCCGCCGGGTCGCGAGGCCTATCCGGGCGATGTGTTCTACCTGCATTCGCGGCTGCTGGAGCGGGCGGCGAAGCTGAACCAAGCCCACGGCGGCGGTTCGCTGACCGCGCTGCCGGTGATCGAGACGCAGGCGAATGACGTCTCCGCCTTCATCCCGACCAACGTGATCTCGATCACCGACGGCCAGATCTACCTCCAGTCGGACCTGTTCAACGCTGGCCAGCGTCCGGCGCTCAACGTCGGCATCAGCGTGTCGCGCGTCGGTGGCGACGCCCAGACCAAGGCGATGAGGCAGGTGTCTGGCAAGCTGCGCCTCGACCTCGCGCAGTATCGGGAGCTGGCGGCCTTTGCCCAATTCGCGTCGGACCTGGACAGCGCGACGCGCAACCAGCTCGAGCGCGGAGCGCGTTTGACCGAATTGCTCAAACAGGACAAGTACCAACCCGTGCCGCTGTCGGAACAGGTCGCCGTCCTGTACGCGGGAACGCAGGGGCACCTCGACAAGGTTCCCGTGGCTCGCGTGCTGGAGTGGGCGGGCGGCTTCGTCCGGTTCCTGAAAGCTGATCGCCAAGGGCTGCTCGACGAGATCGACAAGCAGAAGGCGCTGGACGACACGCTGAACGCGCGGCTGAACGCCGCGATCTCGACCTTCAATCACCAGTTCGGCGTCGAGGGCTACGAGGACCAGCCCGATCCTGCCGCCAAGACCGAAGCGAAGAAAGCAAGCTAGATGCCGGCATTCAGGGACATCGTCCGGCGCATCGACTCGATCAAGAACACGCAGAAGATCACCAAGGCGATGCAGGTCGTGGCGGCGACGAGGCTGCGGCGGGCGCAGGCCGCGGTCCAGGCGACCCGGCCCTATGCGGACAAGATGGTCGAAGTCCTGCAGACCGTCGGCGAGCGGGCGACGGAGTACAAGCATCCGTTCCTCATCCGCCGCGAGGGCGGTCGCGCGGTGATGATCCTGGTCACCACCGACAAGGGCCTGTGCGGAGCGATCAACGTGAACAACATCCGCGCCGCGACCCGCTACATGAACGAGAACTACAGCGCCAAGCAGCAATATGTGACGCTGGGCCGCAAAGGCCGCGACTTTCTCCTGCGCTACAGGCGCGAGGTCATCGCCGAGGTGAGCAACCTTCCCGACCGGCCCAACGTCGCGCAGGTTCTGCCGGCGGTGACGGTTGCGCTGGAGGAATTCGCCAGAGGCAACACGGACGCGGTGCTCCTCTGCTACTCGAAGTGGATCTCGACCCTCAGGCAGGAGCCGGCGATCCGCGTGCTCATCCCGGCGGAGATACCAAAGCGCGAGGAGGAGCGAGAGGGTCCGCAGGCCGACTACATCTACGAGCCCGAGCCGGAGGCCGTGCTCGACGGGCTGCTGCCGAGGTACGTGGAGACCCAGGTCTTTCAGGCTGTTCTGGAGAACAAGGCGAGCGAGTACTCGGCCAAGATGATCGCGATGCAGAACGCGACCAAGGCTGCGGGCGACCTGATCGACTCACTGACCCTTTACGCAAACAAGGTCCGGCAAGCCGGCATCACGACTGAACTGATGGAGATCGTGAGCGGCTCCGCGGCAGTCAGCTCGACCTGAGGAAGGAGCTCGAAATGGCGAAGACGAAAGCAAAGCCGGAGAAAAAGAAAACTGAGCGACAGGGCCGTATCAGCCAGGTGATCGGGGCCGTGGTCGACGTCGAGTTCGACGCCGGCGCCCAGCCGGAGCTGTTCGAGGCGCTCGAGGTCAAGACCGCTGACGGACGCAACGTCGTGCTCGAGGTCGCCTCAGACATCGGCGACAACGTCGTGCGCTGCATCGCGATGGACTCCACGGACGGAATCCGCCGCGGCGATCCCGTCCACGCCACCGGCTCGCCAATCTCGGTGCCAGTTGGCGTCGAGACGCTGGGCCGCATGTTCAACGTGATCGGGAATGCGATCGACGACGAACCAACCCCGGAGGGCGGTACGCGTTGGCCCATCCACAGGCCAGCACCCCCGCTGGCCGAGCAGCAGCCGAAGGTCGAGATCCTTGAAACGGGGATCAAGGTCGTCGACCTGATATGCACCTTCGCCAAGGGGTCGAAGATCGGCCTGTTCGGCGGTGCCGGCACCGGCAAGACAGTGATCGTGCAGGAGCTCATCCGGAACATCGCCTACCAGCACAAGGGCCGTTCGGTGTTCGCTGGAGTGGGGGAGAGAACGCGCGAGGGCAACGACATGTACGTCGAGATGCAGGACGCCGGCGTGCTGCCTCAGACCGCCCTTGTTTTCGGCCAGATGAATGAACCGCCGGGCGCGCGCGCACGGGTCGGCCTCACAGGCCTGACCATGGCCGAATACTTTCGCGATGAAGAGGGCGCCGACGTGCTCCTGTTCGTCGACAACATCTTTCGCTACTTGCTCGCCGGATCGGAGGTTTCCGCGCTGCTCGGCCGCATGCCGTCGGCTGTCGGCTACCAGCCCACGCTGGCGTCCGAGATGGGCGAGCTGCAGGAGCGAATCACCTCGACCCGCAAGGGGTCGATCACGTCGGTGCAGGCCGTGTACGTGCCGGCCGACGACTACACCGACCCTGCCATCCAGACCGTCTTCGCCCACCTCGGAGCCACCCTGCGCCTCGAGCGCTCGCTGGTCGAGATCGGGATCTACCCCGCGGTGGATCCGCTCGGGTCGACGAGCCGGTTCGTGGAACCGTCGATCGTCGGTCAGGAGCACTACGACGCGGCGCAAGGGGTGAAGAAGACCATGCAGCGCTATAAGGACCTTCAGGACATCATTGCGATCCTCGGCATGGAGGAGCTGTCCGAAGACGACAAGCAGACGGTGTCACGAGCCAGAAAGGTCCAGCGCTTTCTCTCGCAACCGAACTTCGTCGCACAGCGCTTCACGGGCCGGGAAGGCCGGTCCGTATCTCGGGCCGACACGGTGCGCGGTTTCAAGGAAATCCTCGAGGGCAAGCACGACGATCTGCCGGAGCAGGCCTTCTACATGGTCGGGACCATCGAGGAAGCGCGCGAGCAAGGCGAAGCCATCAAGAAGCGCGAGACGCGCTAGGCAAATGAAATATCCGCTCCGGGTGGTGAGCGTCGAGCGCAGCCTGTTCGAGGGCGATGTCGAGTTCATGATCGCAACCGGCGCGGAGGGTGAGCTCGGCGTCCTGGCGCGCCACGCCCCGCTGATGACCATCCTCAAGCCCGGGCCGCTGCGGATCCAGGAGACCTTCGGCGGACCGGAGCAGGTCCTGTTCGTCGGCGGCGGATTCCTCGAGGTGCTGCCGGACCGAGTCACGGTTCTCGCCGACGTGGCCGAGCACGCGGAGGAGATATCGATCGCGAGCGCTGAGGAGGCACGACGTCGAGCCCAGGAAAAGCTCGCCGGGACATTGTCCACCGCCGAGGAGACCGAGTTCCAGAACGCGCTCGCCATGGCCGAGGCCCGCCTCCGCCTGGCCCGAGCCCGCCGCGGATAGTTCGGGGATAGTTAGGCCCTGATGGCAGGGCGCGACCGTGCGCTCCGGATCACCGGAGGCGCACAGCTGGCGGGCAAGATCTGCGTCAGCGGCTCCAAGAACGCGGCGCTGCCCGAGATGGCCGCCGCGCTTCTGACCACCGACCGCGTGACCCTCCACAACGTGCCCCGGGTGACCGACACGCGCGTTATGGCCCAGATCCTCGAGGAGCTCGGTGGGCGTTGCGAGGGCGACGGCACGGTGTTGATCAATACGGGCGCTGCTGTGCGCAGCGACGTGCCGGACCAGCTTGGCGGCCGCATGCGGGCCACGATCGTCCTGCTCGGCGCGCTGCTGGGCCGGTTCGGCAGGGCCCGCGTGCCGCGACCGGGCGGCGACGACATCGGGGCAAGGCGGGTGGAACAGCACCTGCGAGGCCTTCGTCAGATGGGCGCTCACATCAACGAGACGCAGCACGAGATCGTGGCCACGGCCGAACGCCTGCATGGCAACCGCATCGTGTTCGACCTGCCCACGGTGACGGGGACCGAGAACATCCTGCTCGCCGCGGTCAAGGCAGAGGGGAGGACCGAGATCTTCAACGCCGCGCGCGAGCCGCACGTCCAGGACCTGTGCCGCCTCCTCATCGCGATGGGTGCGCAGATCGAGGGCGCCGGGACCGAGCGCCTCATCGTCGACGGTGCTCAGGAGCTCCGGGGCGCCGAGCACACCGTCATCGCGGACTACCTCGAAGCCGGCACGTACGCGATCGCGGTGGCGGCGGCGGGGGGCGACCTGCGCATCGAATGCAGCCGGCCCGAAGACCTGCCGGTGCTCCTGCTGAAGCTCGAGCAGGCCGGCGCTCAAGTCGAAGCAGGTGAGGATTGGTTTCGCGTCGCGCGATCCAGCGCGTCGCCGATCAATCCGATCGACATGTCGACCTGGACGTTTCCTGGCTTTCCCACCGACCTCCAGGCGCAGTACATGGCGCTGATGACGCAGGCCGATGGCGAAAGCGTGATCTCGGAGTACGTGCACGAGAACCGTTTCCAGCACGTGCGCGAGCTGGCCAAGATGGGCGCCGGCATCACCGTCGAAGGACGGCTTCACGCGGTGGTGCACGGACCATGCCGGCTGCACGGCACAGAGGTGGCGATCCCAGACATCCGGTCCGGCGCGGCGCTTGTCATTGCGGCCCTGTGCGGGGAAGGGGAGAGCCTGCTGCGCAACTCCTGGCACATCGAGCGGGGCTATGAGGACATGGTCGGCAAGCTGGCCTCGGTCGGCGCCCGGATCAAAAGCGTGAGCGTCGAGGCGGACTCGAGCAGCTCAACCCACACTTACGAATAAGTTGTCGATCCTTTCCAGGAAGATCGGAATCGACCTGGGCACGTCGACAGTGCTGATCTACGTCAAAGGCGAGGGCATCGTGGTGAACGAGCCCTCGCTCGTCGCGCTCAACAGGGATGGAACGCGCATCCTCGCCGTCGGGAAGCAGGCTTTTGAGATGGTGGGTCGAGCCCCGGACTCGATCCAGATCGTGCGGCCGATGCGAGACGGCGTGATCGCCGACTTTGTCGTTACCGAAGGCATGCTGCACCACCTCATTGGCAAGGTCCAGGGCCGCCAGCGCCTGTTCAGGCCGGAGATCATGATCTGCGTTCCGTCAGGGGTGACGTCCGTGGAGCGCAGGGCTGTCACCGAGGCGGCGATCTCGGCCGGTGCGCGCCAGGCATGGCTCATCGACGAGCCGCTTGCGGCCGCGATCGGCGTCGGCCTTCCGATCGCGGAGCCGAGGGGCAACGCGATCTGCGACATCGGCGGCGGGACTACCGAGATCGCGGTGATCTCCATGTCCGGCATGGTCGTGGCGCATTCGATACGGGTCGGGGGCAACCGCATCGACGATGCCATCGCGAGCTACCTGAAGCGTACGCACAACCTGTTGATCGGCGAACGGACCGCCGAAGAGGTGAAGGTCGCGGCCGGATCGGCCGTGTCCATGAAGCAGCCGCTCGTCACTGAGGTGCGCGGACGGGACGTGGTCACGGGCCTCCCCAAAAACGTTCAGGTGACCTCCAATGACATCGTCGAGGCGATCCAGGAGCCGCTGCGCCTCATCGTCGGCGCAGTCCGTGCCGTTTTGGAGGAGACGCCCCCTGAGCTGGCGGCGGACATCTTCGACCGCGGGATCGTGCTGTCAGGCGGGGGGGCGCAGCTGCGGGGCCTCGATCGCTACATCTCGATGCATACCGGGATCCCGGCGGTGGTGGCGGACGAGCCGCAGACCTCGGTGGTACGCGGGACGGGCCTCGCACTGGAGAACTTCGAGGTACTTAAGCGCAACCAGTCTTATCTCCGTTGAAGGGGTTCGGGGCAGCCCCTCCGGCCGTGCCGGCCACCTCCCCATAAATGGGGAGGAGACTTTTTTGACTGGTTTGCGGGTCGTGGTGGATGGGTCTGGGCTGGCGAGGCCTCGGGCCGGAGTCGGCGTTTACACCACCCAGATCCTCCACGCGATGGCGGTCGACCGCCCGGACTGGCGGCTGGTCGTTTTCGGGCCGGCGGGCGGATTTGCCCACGTGCCCGAGGCGTCCTATCACCTGCTCCCCCGGACCCGGCTCATCGGACGCCACCTCCAGTGGCCGGCCGCGATGCGGCGTCTCAAACCGGATGTTTACTTCGGCCCGGCTGGAGCAATGCCGCTGGGCAGGATTGGCATCCCGTCCGCGATCACGGTGCACGACCTGGCGATCTACCGGAACCCGCGCTGGTTCCCGGGCCGCCAGCCGTTGAGCACGCGCCTGGTCGTGCCACGGTCCATCCTGCGCGCGGACGTGGTCATCGCCGTCTCGGAAAACACGGCACGCGACATCGTTGAGCTGTTCGGCATCGACCGCGCGCGCATCCACGTCGTGCCGCACGGTGTCTCGCCGAAGCTGCGGCCCATGGGCGCCGAAGAGCTCGCCGACGCGCGCGCCCGGCTCGGCCTGCCCGAACGATTCATCCTGTTCGTGGGGACGATCGAGCCGCGCAAGAACCTCGAGACGCTGCTCGACGCGTGGGCCACGATGCGCGACCGCCCCGCCCTGGTCGTGGTCGGGTCATGGGGCTGGCGCTACGAAGCCATACGCGACAAGATGGCGCGGCTGGGCCCAAGGCTCCATCACGTGGAGTCGGTCGACCCCGACGAGCTGCCGGCGATCTACAACCTGGCGCGGGCGCTGGCCCACCCGGCTTGGTACGAAGGCTTTGGCCTGCCTCCGCTCGAAGCGATGGCTTGCGGGACCCCCGTGGTCGTGTCCGACACCTCCAGCCTGCCTGAGGTCGTGCAGGACGCCGGCATCATCGTGCCGGCGGGGGAGCCGGAGGAGTGGCGCAAGGCGCTGGAGCGGGTGGTGGGGGACACGCAGCTTGCCGCCGACCTGCGCCACAAAGGGATCCTGCGCGCCGCGCAGTTCAGCTGGGATCGCGCCGCCCGCCTGACCTGGCGCGCGATCGACGAAGCAATAGCAGCATCTACTCGCCGACGATCTCCTTGATCACCGCCGCCACTCCCGCCGCGGTCTTGTCCCAGGTGAACCTGGCGGCGCGGGCGCGGGCGATCCGCGCCAGCCTGGTCCGCAGGGTCTGATCGTTCAACGCAACGCCGAGCACACCCGCCAGCTCGTCCGGGTTGGCGGATTCGTGGAAATACAGGGCCGCCTCGCCGCCGACCTCCGGCAGCGAAGAGGACTTCGCGGCCACGACGACCTTCCCGCGTGCCATCGCCTCCAGCACTGGCAGCCCGAAACCTTCGTAGAGGCTGGGCACGATCACCGCTGCTGCGCGCTTGTACAGCAGCTCGAGCGTCGGCTGGTCGACCCGGCCGAGCACGCGAGCGTGAGTCGAGCTGCGCAGCGTCTCTGAGAGCGCGCGGTCCCGCTCCGGCCCCGCCATGACGAGGGTGACGCCGTCGAGGCGCTCCACCGCGGCAAGGGCGGCGGCCTGGTTCTTGCGCGCCTCGATGCGGCCGACCTGCAGGACGAATGTGCCGTTCAGCCCCAGCTCTTTGAGGGCTGATGCGGGTGCGGGCAAGGTCGCGGGTGGGCTGATCCCGAGCGGCACCACTCGGACGCGCTCCGGCGCCACGCCGTACGCCTCGACCAGGTCTTGCTTCGTCGACTCGGAGATGGCGATGAGCAGGCGGCACCTGGCGACGGCCCAGCGCGTCGTCATCCGGAGGTACGTTCGGTCGCCGAAGCTGTAGGCGTGCGGGTGGCGCTCGAAAGCCGCGCGCGCGCGATGCAATCGCTGACGGCGCGATTGCGTTATTACGACCCCCGCCCTCGCCTGGGCCGCGACCGCAGCCGGCATGAAGCCATGCGAGCGGATCTGCTGCAATCGATGCGGCTGCAATTGTCGCGG
>Ga0209806_1001235_pt1 | contig 17105 bp, 15 predicted proteins | sample GraSoiAngelo_152_FD_186166 | JGI IMG/M metagenome (GOLD analysis project Ga0209806, IMG submission 186166) | Grasslands soil microbial communities from the Angelo Coastal Reserve, California, USA - 14_1009_12_30cm (SPAdes) (version 2) | ecosystem: Environmental > Terrestrial > Soil > Grasslands ... | reverse complement strand
ACCGCAGGACATAATCGATGCACGGTCGGCCGGCCACCGGCATCAGGGGCTTCGGCCGCCTGTACGTCAAAGGCTTGAGGCGGGTGCCTTCGCCGCCCGCGAGGACGACCGCCTTCATCGACCGATCTCCACCTTGCCCTTCTCAAGCAACGCCTTCAGCGCGGCGTCCGCAGAGGCTTCGAGCTTCTTCTCGTCCAGGAGGGCCGCGCGGACGGAGCGGTTTTGCTGCCGCAGGAGATCGCGGGCCTCGCGGACCTCCGCCCGCGCCGCGCCCCTGATCGAGAGGACCTTCTCCCGCATCTCGACGACCTTCGCGTGGACCTCGTCGGCCTTGCCGCGCGCCGCGAGGTACCCTTCGTGTTTCTCGTTGCCTTCCGAGACGAGCGCGGCGATCTGGCGGGACAGGCCGACTGTCTCCTCGTGCACGGCCCGGGCCTTCCCGCTCGAGGTGACGGCCGCCGCGTGCTCTTTCTCGGCGGCCTCGAAGAGTTCCGTGATCCCCCCATCGAGATCCCGGACCTCCTTCACAATCTTGTCCTGGTCCGACTTGAGTCCCTCCAAGACTTTCAGCCGCTTCATCGACTCCTTGAGCTCGTCGATCAGTTCGTTTTCCTTGCTCAGCGTGAGGGACGCGGTCTGCTGGCGCATCTCCATCTGCGACACGCGTCTCGTCAGGGCGCGCAACTCCGCCCCCACGTCCGTGTGGCCCGAGGTCCGGAGTTTTCGCTTCAATTCGATGAGCGCCTTCGCCTTCCCTTGCAGGCCGTCCCGTTTCTCGCGGTGGCTGCGGGCGTCCGCAGCGAACGAGGCTCGGCGGTCCTTGAGGGATCGCAACTTCTCGCCCACCTCCCGCTTCTTCTCGTGCGCGAGATCCCGCTCCTGGCGCATCTGCTGCGCCTCGGCGTTCAAGAGGTCCCGCTTCTCCAGCAGGCTCTGGAGCTTGATCTCGGCCTGTTCCAGCTCAGAGGTGGTCTTCTTCCGGACCATCGGCTCCCCCGCGACGGATGGACTGTAGCGATTGGCCGACGGGCCATTAACCTTTCGCCATCGGTATGGCGTCGGCAATCCGCGCGATTTCCTCGGCCGACAATTCCCCGACGCGGCGCGTGCGATAGGGGAGGCGGGGCAGGACCGCTTCGAGTGCCTCGGCCGATGGCGCGAACGACCTCCATCCGAGCCGGAGGCCATTTTCCACCGTCTTCCGTCGGTGGGCGAACAGGGCCTCCACGACCGCGTCGAAGCGCCCGGGATCCGACAGGGGGAAGGGGGGTGGCCTCGGCACGAGGGACACGATCGCGGAATCGACTCGCGGCTGCGGATGGAACGCGTTTCGGGGCACCCGTTCCAAGATCTCGCAGGTGGCGCGACGATACACGCCCACGGTGAGTCGGGAGTAGTCCGCGGTTCCGGGCTTCGCCCGCATCCGCCGCGCGAATTCCCATTGGTACATCAGGACAGCCCGCTCGAACGGATGCTCCAGGAGTCGGAACGTCACGGGGGAGGAGATCTGGTACGGGAGGTTCGAGGCCATCACGTTGAACGGGGGCCAATCGACCTTTAGCGCGTCGCCCGCGATGACCTCGACATCGGGAAGATTCCGGTCGAGATACTCCGCGAATCGCCGATCCGCCTCGATTGTGACGACTCGCTTGGCCCGTTCGGCGAGGAGGCGCGTCAAGATGCCGAGCCCGGGCCCGATCTCCAGCACGACGTCCGACCGTCGAATCTGCGCGTGGGCGACCTGCCGTGCGGCCACGCGCGCATCGACCAAGAAATGTTGGCCCATCCGCCGGCGGGGTCGGACCCCCAGGTCGGCCAGCACACGGCGCGGGTCGTCGTCCACCGCCCGCAGGACGGCTCCGCGGCCCTTGAGGTTTGCCTCGCGCGCTCAGACCGTCACGGCGACGGTCCTCGTGTCGACCGGTCGGGACTCCGGCCCGAGGATCACGGTGACCGTGTATCGGCCGGCGGTGAGCCCATCGAAGGAGAAGGAGAGGGACTGTTCCGTTCCGCTGCTCGCGAGGTACACCTTCGCCTGGAACGAGCCCACGATCGTCCCGGCGGAATCCGTCACCCGGACCTCGAGCGTGTCCTCGAACACGATCGCGAGCATGTCGGGCCCTCGCGTGATCCCGACGGCAATCGCCAGATTCGATCCGGCGGGAGTCGCGGTCACGTTGCTGATCCAATATCCTCGCGTCCCGACGGAGTCGTTATCGAAATCTGCCGCCCGGTACGACTTCGTGAGGTAGGTCGTCGTGGGATCGATGCCCGACGGACCCGGAGTAATCGATAACGTGGCCTCGTACGGTCCATCGACGCCGCTGCCGCGAATGTGGGAACCGGGGAACACGAATTCCACCCACTGGACCCCGTCCCGGAGCCACAGCTGACCCGTTGCGCGCGCGAGTTCGGCCGATCCGCCGACCGGTCGCAGGATGCCGGATGCCCCGAAGCCCGCGCCCAGCAGGACGTCCACCTGTGCCCGGACAACGAGCGCGTCGTATCGGCCGTCCACGTCCCGATCCGGCGTCGATTCTTCGAACCGCCCGGTGTAGCGCAGGAACTCGACCGTGTCGTCGAAGTCCGCCGCCCGATAGGCCCGCGTGGAACCGCAGAGCATCTCCGGGTACGAGAAGGGGATCGGCCGGAGGACGCCCTCCGTCGGCGGGGAAATCACGGCATACGGGAGGTCGATCGGTCCGAACAACGTGAGGGAGAAGTCCCACGGCCCATCGAGACCGGCCTGACGAATCTGGTCCCCGCGGAACCGCAAGAAGACCTTCGTGTCGGCCGTCGTGAGATTGAAGTCGCGATAGGCATACGCGATCGACCGGACGGCATCGGAGCTCGATCCTTTCGACAGGGTACCGTACAGCGTGTAACGTCCCGCGGCGTTCACATGGACATCCGCGGTGAGCTCGAGGAAGTCCGCGAGGCCGTCCGCGTCAACGTCGACCGCGGAATCTGAATGTCCACCGGTGAAGAAGGCCGTCCGAACGGGTGGTTCGAAGTCGCCGACGGAGTACGCTCGCGTCGTGTAATTCCACTCGACGAATCCGTCCGATCGTATCGGCTCGGGGACCCGGATCCCCATGTACGGTACGTCGCCGAGGGAGAGGCGCGCGTGGACCCTGTAGGGTCCGTCGATCGCGGCCCGGGCGATCTCCGTCCCGACGAAGGACATTCGTACGGTCTGGGATCCCGCGGGGAAGAAGTATCGCTCGTTCGTCCATGCGATCGGCCCGTAGACGGTGCTCAACTGCATCAGGGGAACGGGCGGTGGGACACCGATTCCGCAGGCACCCGTCGCCGGAGCCCGGTCGGTGGACAGATCCGCATACACATCCCATGTGCCCGCCGAGGGCAGGGAGACCTGGGCCTCGACCACGAGCCATTCGAACTTCCCGTTCCCGTTCGTATCGAGTCCGTAGTCGGAGCCCGCGCTTCCGGCCGTCCCGATGAGCGCGTGCACACCCCAGGCCGCCCCGCCCGTGAGGAGGCCCATCGTGACGAGGAGCCCGATCGTCCGGGTCGTCAGGATCATGTTGGCACCGGCGGTCGGTACGCGCCCGGGGAACATAGGCCCACGGTTTTCGTTCGGCTTTCCTCTAACGGGAAGGTTTTCTCACCCATCATTATTTGAACGGGGAGGCGGCATCGGGTCGCCGTGTCCGTTCCCCCCACGGACGTGCCGTTTCAGAACGAAGGGAGCCTCCAGTGCTGGATGGTCGGGCTGATCATCGGCGCCCTCGTCCTCGTCCTCGTGATCCTGATGGCGTATCAGCGCTACGTCGCGGGGAAGAAGCCGGTCCAGCACCTGTGCGACTATTGCGGACATATGGTGACCGCGGTGAGCGACTGCCATCACGCGCCGGTCCGAGAGCGGTTCCTCCACGGGACCTGTCTCGAGTGCAGGCAGGACTGCCGCCTCGTCTGCGCGCGATGCAAGAACCCGCTGTGAAACGGAATCGGGGTCGCGCATCGACCGGAGTCGAGTCTCGCGGCGGCGATTGACTTCGTCAGGGTTATGAAGCCCGCCGATATTGGGCGGCGGAGCCTGGCATGCCGGAGGCACCGATTCCCACGAAGGAGGACGCCGCCCCGAAGGTGGGCCCTCCCGTCGTCCTGGCGAACGCGAAGGCGACCGTGGGCGCGATCCCGGCCCAGGTGTTCGAGGCCCTCACGGATGCGGCTCAGCTCGCGGCCTGGTGGGCCGAGGACGTTCGCGTGGATGCGCAGATGAGCGGCGTGTACGAAGGGACGCTGCCCACCGGACGGGTGGAGGGCACCATCACCTGGATCGAGGGGCCGCGGAAGCTCTCGTTCGAATGGCCGATCCTCGAGGAGGGCATGTCCGTCGTCACGAGTGTCGTGTACGAGCTGAGTCCGAAGGGCCCTCAGACCGTCGTCCACGTTTCCCACCGCTCTCCGAAGCCGGTCCCGGGGGATTGGACTGCCGTCTGGACGCGTGCAATCGAATCCTTGAAGGCCTATCTCGAGGCGGCGCCGCCGACCGATTCGACGACCATGGATTCTCCCTGACCCACGCCGACGCACAGGGTCGCAAGGCCGTAATACGGTCTCCGCTCCTTCGGTGCACGCCGCCCCATCTCATGGACCAAGCTGCAGACGATTCGGGCGCCCGAGCAGCCGAGCGGATGGCCCAGCGCGATCGCCCCGCCGTTCACGTTCGTGATCGCATGACGGAAGCCGAGTTCGTGCATCACTCGGAGGGCTTGGATCGCGAACGCCTCATTCAGTTCGATCAGGCCGAGATCCGGCACCGTGAGGCCGGCCCGCGACAGCGCCTTTCGGGTCGCGGGGATCGGCCCGAGACCCATCGTGCGAGGCTCGACCCCGGATGCGGCCGATGACACGATCCGGACAAGGGGTGCAAGGCCCAGCTCGGCGGCCTTGCGGTCGCTCATGAGCAGGACGGCCGCAGCGCCGTCGCTGATCCCGCTCGAGTTGCCCGCCGTCACCGTGCCGCCGTCCCGGAACACCGCGCGCAGCTTCGCGAGGGCCTCGAGGGAGGTGTCCGACCGCGGCGCCTCGTCGCGCGACACAAGACGCGGCTCTCCTCCCTTTTGCGGGATCGGCACGGCGACGATCTCCTCCCCGAATTTTCCGGATTCGATCGCCGCGACGGCTCGGTGGTGACTCTCCAACGCGAATCGGTCCTGGTCCTCGCGTGAGATCGTCGGCCTCAACTCGTGGAGGTTCTCCGCGGTCTCCCCCATCGACTCGTTCCCGTACGGGTCCTTCAACCGAGGGTTCGGGAATCGCCATCCCAGCGTCGTGTCCCACGCCGTGAGGTTCCCCATTCCCCCGTCGAGGTTCTTCGGGACCGCGTAGGGCGCTCGCGTCATGCTCTCGACGCCGCCGGCCACGAACACTTCTCCCTCGCCGGTCTTGATCGCCCGCGCCGCCGCGTTGATCGCCGCGAGACCGGAGGAACAGAGTCGGTTGAAAGTGAGGCCCGCCACGGACACCGGGAAGCCGGCGAGGAGGGCGGCCATCCGCGCGACGTTCCGATTGTCCTCCCCGGCCTGGTTCGCGCAGCCGAGATACACCTCATCCACGAGGGCGGGGTCCACGCCCGCGCGTCGGACGACCTCGCCGACGACGAGTGCGGCCAGATCATCCGGCCGGACGTCTTTCAGCACGCCGTGGTGTCGGCCCATCGGAGTCCGCACGGCGCCCACGATCACTGCTTCTGCCATTTCGAATCCCCCGGATGGCCCATCATCGCGCGGAAGGATTTGGACTTCGGGGTCGTTTCCGCAGACATCCCGGACACTTTCACCCACCTCCCGGGTGAAGGAGGAAGACCTCCCGGCATATACCTCTACTTAGAGGTATGAAATGGAAATCGGATGCGGTGCGCGTGTGCGCGACTTCGACGGAAGGCGGTACTTCTACTTCTGGCACTACGAGCGGACGAATGGACGATCGGTGCGGAAGGAGGACTACATCGGCCGCGTCGACTCGGACTCGGCCAGGTCGGACCTTCTGCGTCGGATGGCGGTCTACCACCGGAGGGCAGAACAGGAGTTCGCGCGTCGCCGGGCCCGGATCGAGATCCTGATCGGATCGACTCATACCTCCACTTAGAGGTACGTTTCCACGTCGTAGATGGCGAGGGAGGACCTTTCCCAGTCGGGGTGGGGAATGTTTATCCCCCTTCGTCGGTTCGTCGACCCGTGCGACTCGAGGAACGGCCCTTCGGAGGATTCGCCCGGGGCGGTCTCCCCGTCGGATGCCGGCAGTGCACCGATGGGTCGAAGATGGTCCTCTTCGTCACGGGGATCTGCTCCTTCCATTGCTTCTATTGTCCCGTCTCGGACGAGAAGATGTACAAGGACGTCGTCTTCGCGGACGAGAAGCGAGTCACCCGGGACGAGGACGTCCTCGAGGAGGCCCGGGCCATTCGCGCGACCGGCGCGGGCATCACGGGCGGCGATCCCCTCGACGCGGTCGAGCGGACCTGCCGGTACATCCGCCTCCTGAAACGGGAGTTCGGCCGAGGGTTCCACACCCATCTCTACACGATGTCCACGGATGCCGACAAGATCCGCATGCTCGCAGACGCGGGTCTCGACGAGATCCGGTTCCATGTCCCGCCGGGCCTCTGGTCCCGCGCCGCAGGCAGCGCCTTCGTATCCGCGTCTCGACTCGCCCGCTCCCTCGGCCTCACGGTCGGCATCGAGATCCCGCTGATCCCCGAGCGGGAGGCCGACCTCGTCCGGCTCATCGAATGGGCCGGGGCGGAAGGACTCGCCTTCGTGAACCTGAACGAGATGGAATTCTCCGATGCGAACTTCCCGCGGATGAAGGTCCACGGGTATGAGATGAAGCACGAGCTCTCCTACGGCGTGAAGGGGGCGGACCCGGTCGCCCTCCGGATCCTGGAGCGCAAGTGGAAGACGACGGTCCATTATTGCACGAGCGGCTACAAGGACGGTTGGCAACTCCGATCGCGCATCAAGCGACGGGCCGAGAACGTCGCGCGGCGGTGGGAGGTCGTGACGGACGATGGCACGTTGGTCAAGGGGATCCTGGAGGGAACCGACCTCGAACCGCTGATGCGAGACCTCGCGTCGAAGTATCGGGTCCCGAGCGATCTCATGGGCCTCGACGACGCCCGGAAGCGGCTCGAAATCGCGCCCTGGATCCTCGAGGCGATCGCCCCGAGCCTCGGCCGTCCTGCCTTCGTCGTCGAGGAGTATCCGACCGCGGACGGCCTCGAGGTCGAGCGGACTCGACTTGCGTAGGTGCGCACCGCACACAGCGGATTCTGCCGGATCCTTGCGGTTTCCATGGACCCTCGGTCCCGTGGCAGACCTCGCAGCTCAGGCCATTGAGGTGGCGCGACCAGGCATCGAGCGTCCCCTCGATCGGCGCACCGCTCAGGAAACGAAGCCGAACTCGGGCCATCGGTGTCCTGATCGCGCGGATCGCACAGAGGGAAGCACGTGCCTTGGGATCGAACCGCTCGAGGGTCTCCGTGAGGCGCCGGTCTCGTTCGCCCCGGATGGCTCGGAGCAAATCTTGGGATCCATTGGGGTCGGCAGCCTGAATTTCCTCAGTCGTCCGATCGAAGTATCCGAAGATCCGACGGACTTCCTCTTCCAGGAGCTGGAGGCTCGCCGCGCGAAAACGACCCACCGCGTCGCGGCTCCTCTCCCGGAGTTTCTCCGTCCCCAGACGGTAGGCCGTTTCCAGATCCGGTGGAACGCCTGCATCCGGGGCGGCGATAAGCCCACTGTCCGCCATGGCCGGATCCACCTCCCATGCGGAGCCCGCGGCAGGACAGACGGCGATGAAGTGAAAATGCTCTCGCTTCTCGTCCGATATGAGGGTCACACGGAAAGACAGCAGGGGGAGCGCCGTCTCCTCAATTTCCAGGGTCTCGAAGTGGACGCCGGTCTCTGGGCCAAGGCCGCATTCGGACAAGGACTCCCCGACCCAATCCCCCGCGCGGGCCTCGAACCGCGCGACATCCCAACGACCTCGACGGGCCGCGAGGGACACGATCCTCTCGAGGAAGTAGCTGCCGGGGGCCACGAGCTCCGCCTCGAAATTCCCGATCCGATCGGGATCGAAGGTAATCGCGAACGTCGCAGGGACTTCGAGGTCCGACCGGACTTTTTCGGGAACCTGGACCCAGACGAGCGAATCGGCCTCCGACACGGCCGCCCCGACGTCCACGAGCGTGTCGAGGACGAACCTCCGCAACGCGGCGGCCTCGCTCACGCCGGCACCTCCTCACTCACTTCGCGCAGGACCTCCTCGTTCCGTTCCCGCATCACGTCGTATTCGTCGCGCGCTCGCACGAGCGCATCACCGAGTCGGCGGAGCGCGGCTCTCCGTTCTTCCGCCTGCCGAAGGGTCCATATCTCCATCATCATGTCTTCGAAGGAGCGGCGCTCATCCAAGGTTCCCAGGATCAAGTCCAGCTCGCCGACGACGAGCTCGAACATGTGGATCTTCCGGTCCAAGAGTTCCATGAGATAGGCCTCTACCGTGTCCTGGGCCCAGAGATTCACGACATGGACCTCCCGGTCCTGCCCGAGACGATGCACGCGCCCGATCCGTTGCTCGATCCGCAGAGGGTTCCAGGGCAGGTCGTAGTTCACCACGGTCCGCGCAAATTGCAGGTTCCGACCCTCTCCACCCGCCTCCGTACTCAGGAAGATCTGCCGATCCTCTCGGAACGCGCGCACCGCGGCGTCCTTCGCGGCGGGCGGGAGGCTGCCGTGGTACACGACGACCCGGTAGCCGTCGCGTTCGAGGACTCCCTGAAGGTACTGCAGCGTCCGGAGGTATTGCGTGAAGACCAGGGCCTTTTCGTCCGAGGAACGGAGGAAACCGAGCAGATGGATCGCCTTCACGTTCGACGTAATGGCCGCGGCGTCCCGCTGCAGCGCCCCGAGCCGGTCGCGCTCCGCGGCCCCGAACAGAGGACTTTGAGCGAGTCGACCCAAGGTCGTGGCGACGGCGAACGTGCTGCTTCCGATCTCCCGCTGGAGGACGATCAAGGTGAGCCGTGCGGCCCAGGACATTCGACCGGAGGCCGACCAATACGCATCGCGCACGAAGTCCGTCACGTCATCATAGAGGCGTCGCTCGGCAGGACTCAGACGAACGGGAAGACTGTGCACGCGCCGAGGGGGGAGGGTAAAGGCAATCCCGCGACGATGGCGCACCATCACGTCCCGGAGTCGGTCTCGCAACTCGGGCACGTGGGCGGGCACGCGTCCGTCCGCGCTGCCGACATACCGTTCGACGAAACGATCGTACGTGTGCAACGCCCCGGGTTTTAGGAGACTGACCAGGTTGAACAACTCGTCCAAGTCATTCTGGACCGGCGTCGCGGTCAGGAGGAGCATGTACTTTTTCGAGAGGCTCGCGACGAACCGCCAATTCACACTGAGGCGGTTTTTGAGCCGATGCGCCTCGTCCACGATGACGAGGTCCCACGGTCGTTGTTGGGCCGCGGCGCGATGCGGTCCACGCTTCGCCTTGTCGATGGACGCGATCAAGAGCGGCCGATGCTCCCAGTCGCGGACCGATCGAAGGACCGCGAAACCCAGGTCGAACTTGGACTCCATCTCCTCCCGCCATTGGCCCGTGAGCGAGGCGGGCGTGAGAATGAGCGCCCGGCGCACGAGACCGCGGATCGCGTATTCCTTGAGGATCAGGCCTGCTTCGACCGTCTTGCCGAGGCCCACTTCGTCCGCGAGGATCGCCCGGCCGTGCATCTCGCGGAGGACGCGGACGCAGGTGCGCTCCTGATGCGGATACCGACCGACTCCGCGCAACGAGGGCCAGGCCAAGAGCCGGTCGAACCCGTCGACCAGGGACATCCGATGCGCCTCGCCGTTCAGCCGCCACGCTTGGGGACCGTCCCCGGGGGAGCGGAACGCGCGGGCCAGGAGATCCGCATCCGATTCGTCGAACTGTAGGGAGAGCGCGGCGTCGGCCGAGGGCGTGGCCTCTGCGGAGGAGAGGGACATCGAGGGGGGATCCCTTCACCCGCGATCGCGGGCAACGCGAAAACGCATGCGGCGATAATAACCGTTGCGGCGGCCTCAGTCCGAGCCAGAGCCATCCCAGGCCGGCGCGAAGCGAAATGTATTTCCTGCGCCACTCCCAGACTGCGGAGACAATGGCGTCCCCCGGCGCGCCCCGGTCAAGGGAGATCCGTCCGATGGCGGAGGCTCCCTACCCGGGTCGAGGCCCGTCTCGGCTCGTCCCGGTCCTCCTTGTGGTCGCCTCCTTCGTGACCGTGTCGGTCGTGGCCTTCCAGCTGGCGACGATCCCGCCGCCACCGACCTTCACCATGGCCATCGATTCGCAACCGCCGGGCGTATCGTTCTCAATCGACGGGGTCAAACACACGACGCCATTCAACGGGTCGCTGGTCGCACGGAGCCACACGATCATCATGCCGAGTCATGCGGTGATCGACGGGGTGACGTACAACTTCCAACGGTGGAGCGACGGGCCGGCCGACCGATCGCGAGGGTTCGTCCTCCAAGGGAACCGCTCTTTCTCCGCCTCCTTTGTAAGAACGGTCGCAACCCTCCCGGTCGCCTCGGATAGCTACGCCGCCACCTTCTCCCTCTCGACCAACGGAGGAAAAAAATTCCTGGCTGACAGCCTCGGCCATCCCATCGTCGTGTACATCAACGGCCAGGGGCAGGTCGCCGTCACCGTGAACCATGGCGACCCCATGAAGGACGCATGGAATCCGCCCTTCGTATCCCCGCGCGGATTCTCGCGGCCGGCGGCGGTCCTTTTGACGGACGACGAGATGCACGTGGTCGGGGAATTTCAGTCGTCCGTGAGGGATCTCGTCGTCCATCTGTCGAGAGATCCGCAGGGCCACGTCACCGGCGCCACGTTCGATCCCGCCATCCCGGTCGAGGACCGGGGTGGATATGCGAGTGCGGTCCGCGCCCACGACGGCTCGATATGGGCGGTCTGGAACCGATGGGACGGCCCAGTGGGTGCCTTCACGGCGTCTCGCCTCGTGGCAGGGCATTGGACGCCCGGGAACGGATGGACGAAGCAGGTTATCGCGATCGACACGGGGAACACCGAGCGATTCTACCCCATCATCATCGAACGGCCGGACAATTTCAAGTTGTATGTGTTTGCGAACCGGGGCGAGGGATCGCCGGATCGGAGGTTCGCCTTCGTGTCGGCTCCATTCTCGAACGGGAACTGGACTTGGGGGGGTGCGGACCTATCCTACGAGACGATTGCCTCCAGAGGCATCACGGACTCGGTGGACGCCGCGTGGGATCCGATCCGCAACCGGGTCGTCGTCGTGAACGACCACACCGGCACGCCGAGCTACTTTGCCTTCACCCTCGACGCGAACGATGTGAAAACGCACTTCGACACGCCGGACTTCGCCATCGTGAACAACGACTGGGGCTCGATCCTCGTCGACTCAGCCTCGGGTGATTATTATCTGCTGTTCATGGAAACCTATGGCGCCGCGGTGGGGAGAGCCTGTTACACTCGGTGGCACGGTGGGCTTTGGTCCGATTTCGTCGTCCTGGATGAGAACCCGTCCGATGCGGCGTTCCGACCCAGCTCTGTCCCAAGTTCCCACAAAGACGTGGTGTTCGCTCGAGGCTCCGTGACGGGCTCCGTCGAAATTCGTTATGCACGGATCCCTTAGGGTCAGGAAGGGCGAGCCTGAGAGCGCCAGGGACTACGGGTCAGCGGCCACGGGGAGAGGAGGTTCCTCCGCGTGCGCCCGTCGACCCCGCAACATGGAAGGGAGGATCGCGAGGGTGTTCAGCCCCGCGAGCCACAGGTACGTGGTCTTCAAGCCCTGCGCGAACAGGATCCTCTCGGCCTCCGAGATCCCGGTCCCGCCGGACGAGATGATTCGCGTCACCAGCGCATACGGTACGGTGAAGGTCGTGATCAGGATCGCGAGGTTCAAACTGATCGTATAGCCGACGTTGAAGAACGTCGCCCGGAATCCCGAGGCGATCCCGCGTCGCTCCGGCGGGACCGAACCCATGATGGAGCTGATATTCGGCGACGCGAAGAGCCCCAAGCCCGTCCCGAGGAGCATCATGTAGACGACGAGAAGCGGATACGCGGTGGAGGCGTCCGTCGTCGAGAAGAGATAGAGAGACAGGCTCGTCACGGCGAGTCCAGTCGTCGTGAAGGGCAAGTGGCCGTACTTGTCCGAGAGCCGGCCACTGAGGGGACCGGCGGCGAGGGTCGCGATGTCCGTGGGAATGATGAGAAGCCCGGCCTCGAGCGGCTTCTTGTCGAGGACCAGCTGGAAATACAGACTCAGCAGGAGGAGGACCGCGCCGAAGGCGATCGCGTTCAGGATCTGGGCGACGAGGCCACCGGTGAACTCCCGGATGCGGAGGAGCTTCAGGTCCAGGAGCGGATGGGGATGGCGTCGCTCCAAGATGACGAACACCACAAGGCCTGCGACCGAGAGGAGCAGAAGGCTGAGAATCGTGGTCGCCTCCGAAACGCCATAGGCGGCAACGGTGAGCGCGAGGAGCAGGCTGAAGATGAACACGGTGAAGGCCGCGAAGCCGCCCCAGTCGATCGGGGCACCACGCTCGAGTTTTCCCATCTCCCGGAGCCGGAAGTGGGCCCATGCCGTGCCGAAGATTCCGATCGGGACGTTCACGTAGAACAAGGCGCGCCAGTCGAGGATGGAGAGGATGATCCCGCTCACGGTCAGGCCTGCCATGGACCCCATCCGGAAGGCGACTTGGTTGATGCCGAGAGACAGGCCGAGCTCCTCGGCCGGTGTCGCATCGACGATCATCGCCGCGCTGTTCGTGAACAGCATCGCGGATCCGAGGCCCTGCACCGCCCGGAAGGCGATGACCTGGGCGGGATTCACGGCCAGACTCGTGAGGAGCGAGCCCAACGTGAACACGCCGAAACCGCCCGTGTACAACTTCACCCGACCGGTGATGTCCGACACCCGACCGATCAGGAGGAGGGCGACTGTGCTCCCGAGGACGTACGCCTGGGTGATCCAGATCGCCTGCTCCGCATCCGCGCGGAGGCTCGCGGCGACCTGAGGGAGCCCGACGATCACAATGCGCGAGTCGAGGCCGGCCATGAGCACGCCGACGGTCGTGACCGTGAGGACCGTCCACTTGTACTTGATCCGGATCGCCTTCCGACGGCCCACCGACGCACGCACGTCGCGAGGTCCCGGTGGACGCGCGACGAAGCGGCGGGGCTACCTGAACCTTCCGAATCACCGGCGCCGGAACGTGCAATCCGCGGGGTGTCTTAGGCCACGCTGACGCTCTGGATTGGATGATGGCGGGCGATCAGATCCCGCGACACCCGGAGGTTCCGTCCTTCCTTTCCGATCGCGCGACCTTTCTTCGTGGCCTCCACGGTCACGGTCGCGTGAACGACGTCCCCGCGTTGCTCGATCTGCACGCCTTTCACATCGAAGTTTCGAAAGACGTTTGCGACGAACCGGTCGGGTTGGTCGGAGTATTCGACCACATGGATTTCCTTGTTCACGAGCCGTTTCAGCTTCGTGATGTTCTCGCCCTTCTTCCCGATCGCCTTGCCGATGTCCCCTTCCTTCACGACGAAAATCAGCTTGTCGCCGGCGTCGACGCAGTCGACGACCGTCGTCCGCGTGAGATCCTGGAAGAGAGCCACGTATTTGATCGTCTGTTCGTCAAAGACAATCTCGACCATGCGGCCTCAGGCGCTGAGGATGTTCGAGTCGCCGGGGCTGAGGACGGCGACGGCCGCCACGGAGAACGGCACCCCGCAGGCAGCCCCCAGGTCGACGTTCGTGCCGGGAAAATGCAGCAGACGGACCTCGCCGAAGGCCGCGACCGCGTCCGGCGGGCAGTTCGACGAGACGACGACGATCTTCGCGCTCTTCGCCTTCGCGGCGCGGCGGACTTCTCGAAGCCCGAAGCGCACCTCGCCGGTGTCCGTCGCGACACGGAGGGCGCGGGAAACGTCAATCACGGGACGACCTCTTGGATGGGTTCCTCCGGCTCTGCGGGTTCGGCCTCGGGAGCGGGGAGGGGAGCGGGGAGGGGAGCAGGAACGGGAACGGGAACAGGCGGAACCGGCACGGGCTTCGGCTTCGGAATCGCGGAGGGCTTCGGCAGGCCCGCGGGCGGTTGGTAAATCAGGTTCACGGCCCCCGTGCCAAGGGTGACGGGCTGGCCCACGATCACGTTCTCCGCGACGCCGTCCAGGTAATCGACTTCGCCGGTAATCGCGGCTCGAAGGAGATGGTGGGCCGTAATCTCAAACGCCGCGCGGGCGAGGACGGAGGACTTCCGTCCCGAAATCCCGTGTCGCCCGATCGCTTTCACATCGCCGTCGTTCGTCATCATGTCCGAGACGAGCATGATGTGTCGGATGTCCACAGTGAGCCCCTGCTCCTGCAGGGTGTTGTACGCCTCGTTCACGATCGCGTTACGCGCGGCCTCGATGCCCAGGACCTCGTAGATCTCTTGGACCGAGTTCGTGGTCGTCCTCGAGGCGTCGACGTAGGGCAGCTCGAGGATCTTCGAGAGGTTCGAGCCTTCCGTGTAGATCACGTAGCCCTCTCCACGCTTCTTGATGATCGCCCGCGAGATGCCGTCGATTCCTTTGATCTTCATCGTCCGGACCTGTTCGACGAGGCGCTGGAGTTTCTTGAAGGACGGTTCGCCCGCCTCCACGACGAGGGCGCGCGCCCGCTTTTCCACGTTCCCCACCTGGCGCTTCACCTCCTGGACCTCGCCGAATTTCTTCATCTTCTCCTCGATCTCAGGCCACGTGACGCCGCGGGACCGCATCCGGTGATCGTCCGGATATGCGAGCACGCGCATGTTCACGAGGTCCGTCTCGATCGAGGCGATGTCCTCTAAGGAGGTCATCTCGATCTCCGTCGCGATCTTTCGCATCTTCTCGAGGTCCGTGTGCCCCGACTTCACGAACAATTCCATGATCGGGGTTGAGGGCACTCGACGCGCATCCACGATCTCAATGAGCCGCGGCAGGCCCAGTGTGACGTTCATCTCCGCGACACCGGCGTAGTGGAACGTCCGCATCGTCATCTGGGTTCCCGGTTCTCCAATCGATTGGGCGGACACGATCCCCGCGGACTCGTTCGCATCGATCGCGTGGAGATCGAACTTTTCGCAAATCTTCGTGAGGACCTCATGGAGGCGCTTCTTGCTCAACTTGAGGCCGTGGATCTTCTTCGCGAGCTCGCCGACCACGTACCGCGGGAGCCAGCGGCCGACCTCCTTTAGGCCGTCCATGATCTCCTGTTCGCCCGCCGTGAGCGGCGGCGCCTTCACCGGGATCGTGAGGGGTGTCTCAGGTTCCGCCTCCGCCTTCGCGGTGGGTTTGCGCCCGCGCGCGGCCGGCTTCGCCTTCTCCTTCTTCGGAGCTGGTTTCGTCTCCGCAGGCGGCGCCGCGCCGAGCTTCTTGAGGACTTTTTCCGCCTCTTTCTTCGGGAGGAACTTCGTGAGCCGATCGACCTTCGAGGCCGCGAGTTTTTCAAGGGTGAAACCGGCGTCCGCGAGGATCGTGGCGGTCTTCTTCGAAATCCCGCGGTTGCGCAGCGCCTGGATCGTCGTCGCCCGCGCCATCGTCACTCCTCCGACGGAGGCTCTTCCTCTTCGACTTCGACCTCTTCCTCCGAGATCTCGACGTACATGTCCTTCTCCGTGAGGCCGTAGGACGCCATCTCCTGCTCCCGCAGACGTTCCTTCCAGGACGGCTCCTCGCCGAGCACCTCTTGGAGGATGTCGTCGATGTCGACCGCCCGACCTTGCACGCTCCGCGACGGATCGACGCCGTCCTCGCCGAACTTGAACTGGATGATCGTGTCCGCCGTGTTCCGGACCGTCCCGTCCTCCTTCACTTTGAGGTCCTCCAAGGCGTTGATGAGGCGGCGCTGCATGTAGCCCGACCGCGACGTGCGGACGGCCGTGTCCACGAGGCCTTCCCGTCCGCCCATCGCATGGAAGAAGTATTCCGTCGGATGGAGGCCGCTCTTGTACGACGATTTCACGAACCCCTTCGCCTCCGCGCCGAGGTCCCCCTTCTTGAAATGCGGGAGCGTCCGGTTCCAATAGCCGCGGCTCAGTCGCTCGCCCCGGACCGCCTGCTGCCCGATCGAGCCCGCCATCTGGGACAGGTTCAGCATGGAGCCACGGGCGCCGGACCGGGCCATGATCACCGCGCTGTTCTCGATCCCGAGGTGCTTCCCCGCGATCTGGCCGGCCAAGTCGCGCGCGCGGCCAAGGATCTTCATCGCCTCGACCTCGAGGGTCTCTTCGAGCGAGCGGCCAGGCATCTGTTCCAGCTCCCCTCGCTTGTACGACTCCACGAGGCCCTCGACCTTCTCAATCGCGGTCCGCAGGGAGTCCGCAATCTGCTTCTTCGCCTCCTCGGGAATGTCCTCGTCGTCGATCCCCGTCGTGAAGCCGCGGATCATGATCGCTCCAATCGCCATCTTCGTCCCTTTGTCGATGAAGACACGGGCGGCGTCCGGGCCATAATCCCGCGCGAGCTTGTCGAGGATCTTGCCCTTGAATGCGCCCACGCCATTCTCATCGATCGTGCCGGACAGGACCACGCCGTCCTTGATCACGACGAGCGAATCTTCTTCCTTCAGTTCCTTCAGGCCGATGTCCCCTTTCGGAGCGATCGAGGACTTGAACGTCATGCTCAGATCCTTCGGCAGGATCGCAGAGAAGAGCGCCTTCCCCGACCAGAACTCTTTGCCGCCCTTCTTGATGTCCGGCGGCGGAAGATCGCGGATGTCGATCTTGCTCAGGATGAACGTGACCTCCTCGCGGGTGAACTTGCTCTCCTTGTACGTGAGCAGGAACGATCCCGTGATGTGGTCGTGGATGCCCCCGATCACCGGCCCGCCGAACCGCGGCGAGAGGATGTGCTCTTGCACCCGCATGAGGACGCGGGCCTCCGCGCGAGCCTCCTCGCTCTGGAGGACGTGCAGGTTCATCTCGTCCCCGTCGAAGTCCGCGTTGTACGGGGGACAGACCGCGAGGTTGAAGCGGAACGTCTTGTGCGGCATCACGCGGACC